>Ga0179591_1382212_pt1 | contig 15823 bp, 12 predicted proteins | sample CZOMad2_1_08_16f_FD_182891 | JGI IMG/M metagenome (GOLD analysis project Ga0179591, IMG submission 182891) | Vadose zone soil fungal communities from Angelo Coast Range Reserve, California, USA - CZOMad2_1_08_16fungal (PacBio error correction) | ecosystem: Environmental > Terrestrial > Soil >...
TAAAAACTTCTCTTTAGAGTGTACATCCTCTCTAATACAGCGCATTTTACAGACTGTCACTACAGAAAGAGCAAAGGCAAGAACTGATAGATCGCTTTCACTATCACTCGAACGGGGAGGAGGGGACTAAACCTCTACTCCTATGCGGGATGAGGGGGGAGCGGAAAAAGGTGGTAGGTGCCATCATTGCTGGATAGAAGTACGATAGACATAGGGGGGTAGAAACCTTTCTCGCTCTCCGCCACTCACAAAAGGATGCGCATTAGTCAGAACACGCGCCGCGCTTCACGCTTGAAAGTTAACATGCTACGGTCGATCACTAATAATCAACGAAAGGTTCGGGGACTCTAGTTCTTCAGGCGGGGAAGAGCAGGGCCAACAAGTCTGGCTCACCGGGCATCCTTGCCGAGCAGGCCAGGCTTTTATCACCCCTCTCTAACGGCTCAAAAGATCGGTCACGCTGTCTATGCATGCGGGAAACGATGACTTGCACACTGTCCTATTACTTCAAAAATTCCTCCGAGCAACAACTGAGAGGGAATCGGCTGTAATCCACACGGCCTCCGGCAGACATCTGGCACGGGCCGGGACAAGCGACGGACGCCCGCTGCAGTGGAACGGGCTTGGACCGCGGGAAGAAAGCACTGGGCGAACCGCAGAACTCGCACGCTAGTGTTCCCCTACTGGGGGGTCCAGACGGCCGCGCGGCAGCGCACGAGTTGAGACGATGACCGAGGAGCTGTTTATTGGCAAGCTCTAGCGCGGGCGCGGGTGCAGCATTGCGCGCGTTGCGGGCGGAGTTGCACGGGGGTGGCAAGCGCTCAAGAAACGCGCACACGGGAGGTATAACTACTGGGGGGGCCGACCGACCGCCTGTACGTGGAGGTGAGGACTCCTCGCGCGAGTCGCTCCGTGAAGAGGGGAGGGCCCTAGTACGAAGGGCGGTGACCGTTCAGGGGAACTTATCTGAGGACGCTGTGTCGGAACTGTCGATAAGGGGGAGAGCTGCAACCCTTCGCTTGGGGGGAAAAGATCTCACCAACAGGGGGGGTGGGGGGGAAAAAAAAGATCATCGGCTGAAAAAGAGGAGCTCGGGAAGGGCGCGGGCATTAAGGAAGGGGGAACGAAACTGCGGCCGGTTTAAAAGGGAAAGGACGAGGGCACTTGAGAAGATGTCACTGGGGAATTGGGTGGATGCTCGGTCTAGCGCTGAAGTGGGCAGCATGCCAGCGCGAAGGATACGCGCAGAGAGGAAGCCGGACTGAGGGACTGTTCAGAAGGGAAAAAGAGTGGGAGCACGGTCAGGAGGTAGAGGGGAAAGAAGGAGGAGCCGGTAGAAAGCGCTCATTTCTACCGCTCTGAGGGGGGTAGTAAACAAAAAGGGGGGGACGAGCAAAACGGAGGGCATCTCTAAAACCTAACAAAAGTTTTCGTAGCAAATGGTCCCGGATGCTTGCAGCAATAGGGGAAGAGTGGGGGAGGAGCGGAGCAATTGAACTCCGAGAGACCAGCTCGAAAAAGAAAGAAATAAGAAAGTCAGAAGTGGTCCGAAAACACACCGCAACGAATACGAGAAGAAGAGGGGGGGGTGGGTGCTCCGGGTTGGGTTGACGTTTTTCCTGCGAGGGGGGAGCCGTGGGCCGCACGAGCAGGAACAAGGAGAAGGAGAGGCCTATTGCAATAGAAGCTATCTGAGAGAAGGATGCAGACACGGGTCGAAGAAGTGATCTCGACATCAGTGATACCTAAAATTTTCCGCAAGCGCGCCCCGGCTGGGGGAAATTTGGGGGAAGGGGGGCGATAAGACCGCTCGGCAGGGTGAAGGCCGAAAGCATCAGAACAAACCTAGAGGACATCCCTGCAGAAGGAGAAGTTGGGAAGAAGAGGAGGCGCGCGGATTGGAAAGGCGGGAAGAGGAAAATCGGAAAGTTTTGGGTACTAGGACATGAAAGAAGCAGAAAGAGTACTCGCGACGGGTGGGGAGAAGGGGTTAAAGCCAGACGGCACGCGCGTTTGGACCCTGGAGAAAGAAGAAAATACAGGGGCGAGATAGGGGGGATCTGCCCCCTGCTCTGCAAGATCACCATCCAGACGAGGAATAGGGAAGAAAGGTTTACCGTGTTAGAAGAGGAAGGAAAGACGCTGGCACCGCGAGCGGTGGAAAAAGACCGGGGGTCTTTTGTGGGACTCGGCCCCCGTAAGCAACCAGCCCCATCGAAAAAATAAGGGAAACGGGTTGCAAAAGCATCATACCGAAGGAAGGAGAGGTCTGGGTGGGGGGGGGGGGGTGTGGGGGGGGGGGGGGGGGGGTGGGGGGGGGGGGGGGGGGGGGTGGGGGTGGGGGGGGGGGGGGGGGGGGGGGGGGGTGGGGGGGGGGGGGGGTTCCAGCGAGACAAGAACCAATTGGTTGGGGAGAACGAATGGCAAGCACTACCCTTATCCGAAAAGAACCGACAGGAAAGGGGGGAGGAAAGGCGGCCGCATGCAGCCAGACGTGCACGCTCGGGGACCCAGCGTATCTGGGGACAACCGTGCGAATGGGGTTTACAGGCGAAAGTTAAAGCGGGATCCAACGCCTAAGAATCACAGGGTTTAAGTAGTCCTTGAAGAAAAAAAGTTCACCTCTCGTTGGACCGAATGTTACAAAAAAGGGGGAGAGAAGTGGAACGTTTTAGAATAGGGAAACTCCGAAAAAACCTCCCTTGACTAAAGATAGATAGTTGGGGAAAGCGGGTCATCAAACAAGGAAAAAGACGGGGTCACACCGACGAGAAAGAACATCTATGGTGGTGATGAACGCGACCCCAGCAAGAACAACTAGATATTCAGAATGAGAGTGAGTTAGTCAAATCCAGGGGGGAACACTACTGCACCAATGGGAACCGAGGAGCTAAGGAAAATGGTCTTGGAAGTGTGGGACGCTGCGAAACAAACAACCAAAAGAAAACGCGAACTAGGACATCAGGCACAGTGTAGCGTACACTTGGAATAAAAAGTACGAACAGGGTGTCAACATTGGAAAACAAAAGTGTGGGGTGGATGTAATGAAAAGACGTCCAGAAAGTCACTACTCCTCTCGAGCAACCAAGGAGCGGTGCGGAGACTCCAGCGTTCACCCCGACGAACGAGGGGAAACTCTCTCTATAAGAAACGAAGAAGGTTTTTTTGAGAGGTCGAATAGAAGAGAAGCGCCCAAGAAAAACATCGGAGTTAGGGAACGACAAGTGAAGAACCTACGGCAAAGAGGGTTCAAATGAGAACGATGAAAAGAAAACTGGTTGAAACATTGGAGAAAAAGGAAATGAGAAAATCACTCGAAAAACACCGCACAGCGGTGGGAGCGTCCTGGAGTTCACAAAAACGATGGAACCCGCGGAAAAGCGGCTATAGTTGGACAGGACCGCGCAGGTTTGGGTAACTAGGGGGGAAACGCCAGCGCTCACAAACAGAACCGAGTACAGGGAGGGGGAGGAAGAAGCTTGGAAAAGAAAACCAACGGCACATGTGGTCAAAAGGGGGGGCTCGGGGGGGGAAAAAAGAGCGGGTGGGTATCTTCGAAAACGGGGGAAAACAGGGGAAAGAGCTCGAACGATAGATAAAAAATGTTAACCGCGTTCAGCACCGGATAAACCAGCTGTGTAAACCGCGAGCGCGGGCTAAACTCTCCTATTGGACGAGTCAGAAAAAGGGGAGGAAGAAGACCCAAACATCTGATTCTTTGGGTCCTGTCAGAGAATAGAAGCCATCTGAACCTCATGTCCAACGGCGATCATGGGTAAGAACCAAGGTATTCGGCGAATGGCAGAAAAATGAACGATTCAAAACCACGAAATCAGGAGCGGGGGGATCGAAGGGAGGTAGAACGGGGAAAAAACCTTGAGAGTGACACTACCTGAGGAGGGGGGGGGGGGAGTCCAGGAATCTGGCAGCATGAGAAAGGGGGTTGAATCAATCTCCTATCCCCCTTATACCTCAAATTTGCGTGCTACCCTCTAGTAGAGTAAAGGTAAGAAGGGGAAAAGAATCTCTCTCACACAAAAAAGGGAGAGATTAATTACTTAGGACTCGGGAAAAAAAACTACGGGATCACCCTCACTCAAAAATGTGGGAGGGAAGACTGAGTCTAACGGCGATGGAGGAAGGCTCGAGTTTCACTCAGTCAGGAACTGTCCCCACCCGCGTAGGGAGTTAGAGAAGCGGTAAACTAACTGGGGGGTGGGGTTCCTTCTTGAACTGAACTCTTCGATAAAAAAAAGCGGGCATGGCAGACTGTCACGTTAAAGTCGGAAACACACAGCTCGGATTTGATTTCCCTTCGCTAGGTGCCGCAGGGGTCCAAAAAAAAATGAGGGATAACACAAAAAGAATACTGATGGGGGCCTGGTTGAAGGCCAGACTTGAGAAGGCGGCCCATACGTTTGGAAAGCTCTGGAGGGAAAAGAGGGGTTAAGTAGGACTGAAAGAGATCAGAAACACATAGTTCTGCTAGAGGACGCCGGATTGAAGGAAAAGACATCCAAGGAAAAAAACGCGAGTCCTTGGGGACACAAAATAGTCGGCGTGTGAACAGTTTGCCGTTTGGGGGGAAAGCCGAGTAGGAGACATCCACGGTCATGTCTAGAGGGGAAGGGAGGAGTAAGGTCAGACAACAAGACAAACGCAGGCACTTTCAAGATAGAGGTTAAACGAGGGTGACAAAATCGGGGGGAGAAAAGCAAAACCGACTGCCTGATTATCCGAATAGGGGAAAACGTCTGGTGACGTTTACGAAGAGTGAAACCAACGGTCTGTCACCTCGGAGAAGAGGGGAAAACATCGGGCCTGTAGGGGATGGAAATGGTCTCTACTCAAACCAGAATATTCAGGTGGAAGAGAGTCAGACTAAGAGACCCACACCCAGAACTGAGTCAAGAAGGGTGGGCTAGAGGAAAAAAAAAACGCTTGGTCTGGATTTGGAGGAACAGTCAAGAAGAGACTCAGCTGTGTTCTCTATCTTAGGGTCAAAAAGGATTTCCAGTCTTAGTCAAAAAAAGTTGCGAGGTTACTTTGGGAATTTACCACAAGCTCCGTTCTTTTCAAGCGAGAAAACTGAGGAAGGCTGGGACGAGTGCTTTTGGAGGGGCTTTTGGGCCACAAGGTCGCCATTCCCATACTCCAGGTAATCTACTAGCTTTGAAAAGAGTGTCCCGCTGTTCTGAACCTTCTCCCAGACCAGTGCTCCTCTATAGAGGGGAAGGGGGATGCAAGTGACTCTTCATCCAAACAAGCGATTCTTCCTCTCTCATTGAAAAAATGGAGGGTGTAAGTAGTTTGAAGCGGATTAAAAGATCGGAGAGAAAAGGTGAGCGAGAGAGGGGACGGCTTCAAAACACACATGGAACCTTTGGGAAAACATATCGTACGCTTTTTCAAGTAGGGATTAAAAAAAGAGGTGGCGAATCACGGAAGAATTGGTAGGTTTGATTGAACTGTATCCGGACGTCCACATCTCGAGGAGGGCGTCCGAGACACATCGTTTGAAAAAGGGGCGTTAAGGAGGATGAAGCCGATCAACGAAAGGTATGACGGTCGATGTTGAAGAAAAAAAAGTTAGGTTTCCAGTATTAGGAAAAGAAAGACAGCGGTGATGGGAGGACGAGGGAAGTAACTCGCGAAATGAAGAAGTGGGGGGATGCTCTCAAAAGACGCTTCAAGGAGGTAGAGGGATGGTAGACGGTGGTCAACATTTTTCCGAGGAAAAAAAAGTGCATGATGGTCCAGCTCGGCTGTGGAGAAAAAGAGGGACCGGGAGTTACAAGCGCTCAATATTCCAAGGATGCTAGAGATTGAGGTTGGATTCTCGCTGGAGAGGAAAAAAAAAGAGGCTGCCAGGGAAAGGTAGTGTACGCGCTCCGTCGGGGAGTAAAAGGGCGGCTCCAAGCCTCGCAGGAGAAAAGATTGCTTTACGGGGAATTTACTTACGAAGAAAATCATAGACGTTTCAGCGGTAAACCATTCCGAGGAGTCAGTAGATGGAAACACGGGGGCGAGGACATTTCGATGTGACTCTATGGGGGGGGAGAAAATGGAAAACGTCGTGCAGTAAAACGGAATCTCAATTCAGGGAGGGTTCTTATGCCCAGAAGGCGTTGGCTAGGATGATAAAAGGTAGGAAAGGGGGTCCTTATAATCGATTAATGAGGAAAGGGGAGGGCCGAAGACTTTTCGAATCGATCGTGGACCATCGCCTGGCCTAGAATCTATTCTTGCCAGGAAGGGAAAAGGTCCTGCACGTTACAAAAGCAGAAAGGAAAAAAGGGGGAAAAACCAAACCCCACCACCCACCAAAGAGGAAGGCGGGGGGGGCTGCGCCCTGAGGAGCTGCGATCCAGAGACCATGTGTCGGGGTGCTCTGGAAAGGAGGTTAATCGGAGTCTGGATACACGGACTCCGCCAAAAGAAACGCTATCGGAAAAAGAGCTAAGCGGAAAAAGAAAAGGGGAGAAGGAAAATTGACAACCCTTGAAGAGGGACGTCGCCGGGAGTCAAACATGGGGGACCAGACGAAAAGGCCACTAAATCATTGGTCAAAATGCGCAGTTCCCCGCCGAGAAGAACGGGAATCGAGAAAGGGAGAAAATATGGTCCGTCCGCCAAAGAAACTGAAGTCAGCCGCATCTCGCCAAGATCGGGGAGTCTGAGAACACGGTTCTGAATTTTTCAAAAGCTTCAACTATCGTCACTTCGCAAGAAAAAAAAGATGGACAAAATTGGAGGGGGAGGGGGTCACCCAGAAAGGGGGAGCGTCGACAGCGTTCAGGCTACGGGGGCAAGGACCTCAGTAAGCGCCGATCTCCGAAAAAGGGAACCAGCTCGCCGGGGGTGAGCGATGGCAAAAAAACTGACGCGATGGGGGAATGACATTGCTTAATGAGCAAAAACTTCGAATCCGGGGAATCCAGATCCAAAGAGGAACTCCAAGGTCATGAAAAAAGAGGGCGCTTCTAGGGGAACTCGGGGAAATCGAATAAAAGAAAAACGCTATCTGTCAAGAAAAGAATACAAGACAGGATTTCACGTCGGGAACAAGAAATAAAAAGCAGGGCGGGGCGAAAGGAAGATAACTCATCTTAGATAAAAACAGGTTTGCCTCGACGCTACGCGTTCCCCAACAGAGAAATTAAGATAAAACCTCAGTCCCTCAAGGGACAAGTTAAAGCCGAAAGTCTCGTCCGACAGAAAACAAACTTGTCAAGGGACCGGAGAGGGGGGCACGGGGGGGGGAGCGGCGGAAAAGGGGGGCGGAGAAAACCATTAAAAATCTATTAAAAAAAATTTATGTCGGGACGGAAGAAAAGCGAACCAAGGAAGCAGACGAAAACTCGGGAAAGAAGGGGCAAACTTTCGATTCTAAGACGAAAACCAGTCCGGGAAAAAGAGGAGAGATCAGTAATAGATTACTCCATATCTCTATCACTAAAAAAAAAGGATTAAGGAAAATATAGTCTGAGGAATTCAGCTGCACTTAAAGCTCGACAAAGGGTCAGGGGAAAGGAAAAAACTGTTCGACCGGTATTGGAAATTTCGGGGTCGATGAAGGGGGCGGGGGGGCCAAAAGGCCGCAAAGAAGTGGTCCGATAGCCCTTTGGGGGGTTAGAGAACGGTCCGCGTCTCTTCAGAAAAGCGACGTTCAACCAAAAAAAGGGGGAGGGGTCGACCAATGTATCGGGGCAAGGAAATCATATGACGTCTATTTGTTCAGGGGAAAAAGTGAGCGATGGCGTGAAAAAAAGGAAAGGTCTTCACTGTGGGGGTACACGGGGGGAGGGCGAAACTTATAGCGGGGGGCATTGGAGCGCTGGGGAAATAGAATCCTAGAACCTCTGGGAAGAGGTTTAGTAAGATACTATCCGAAGGGCTAAGAAGGACTCCCGCTGGGACTATGCTTTTCACACGATCAGGCTGGAGAAGTGCGACACGCACAGGGAGACCAGCCGCCCTAATGAGGAACCTCTTTCATTTTGGTTTGGATCTCAAAAGCTAACGAGGGGACTGACTAATGAACGATTGCGGCGCAACAAGCATGAAAAAAGAGACAGCTTCTGTTCAAACCAAGGACATAGATCAAAGCGGAGCGGTGCTCAATGGATAGCTAGGGACTCTTACAGAGTCGAAGCGCACAAAAAGACGAAACTAGGGAAGGAGAGGATTCGGCTCGGGGGCGGAAGAGGCTACAAAATCGTTGTGGAAGGGAGAATGACGCAAGGGGGGTCGACTTGCGAATTTTTCTGGGGAAAATTCGGGGATTTCTTGGGACATTCGGTAACGGCCGAGTAGGGAGACGCGCCAGTGGCGTACATGGATGAGGAGCCCTAAGACTTGCTTTGGTCGGAGGAGGGGATGTGGGGGTCATTCATAAGAGTGTCTCGGGCAGGTCGGAACTGAGAAGGGTCGAGCAACTGGGAAAATCGAAGGAAAAAGGTGGTGGCTGTGTTCTGGATTGAGGTTGAAACTGGAGACTTTGTCCGAACAGAAGGAAATTGAAAGAAGCATATTCGCCTGCAAAGAGCTGGCCTCTACTTCTGTTCAGAAGGGTATGTAATAGCTTGGGCAAAAGTACATGAAGGAAAGGGGCTCATCGTGCCCACAGATAAGAAATTGATAACTCCGTTCGAAATAACTAAGAGGAACCATGAGCAGTGTCAGAAGAAAAAGAAAATTCTTTGACAGTTTCTATGAAAAACGCGGGGGTGTAAGGGCCGAACAAAGAATAGAAGCGCGACCTCTCGATCATTGAAGAGGATAAGCGGGGGGACATCTCGTACCTTGGACCACAAGGGACTTTGAAATGAGTCGGCGTATATGTTACTACTCCAGGCCAGAAAGATGAACCTCTCAAAGAATTGTGGCCAGTTTGAAAGCTCACTTGAAAGTTGGAAAAGCTACTGAAGGGGAAAGGAGAATGTTCACTAATCCAATCTAAGACCAAAATAACAATAAGTATGCTCGGACCTCAGGGGACCCCGATTCCGGGGGGACTATGGAAACAAGGCTGGGGGGTGCACGAATCAACCAAGATAAGCTCGTAGAAAGCAGGCATCGTTTTCGGGTTCCAGAAAAAAAAAAGCGATGGGAAACCGCGATTAAAGACCGCTCGTGGGGGGTAGTGTCGAAAGGGGCATCCGAGAGAAAGAACTCCGGCAGAGTGGTCCCGCGTTTCAACCTACACAACTCGGGTCAACGGGCATTGGAAAAAACGAGGAGGGGGGGAAGGCAAGCCCAAGCTAAAATTCTAAGAATTTAACGTGGTGCGCCGCGTTCAGCACGAAATGAAACCTCGTTTAAAACGAGGAAAAATAAGGGTGTTGATTCTACAAATGAAAACAGATCTTATAGAGAGCATAATAAGGAGCCGGAACGTCTTTGCATTTCCACCGTCACCCAATGGGACAAAGGATTACATGGGGAAAGTTTACAGAAAGTTCTACCTGCAACCACCCGACCACGCGCCTTGCATCAGTCAGGTTTGGGGACAGGGTCAGCCCCGGCCTGGGGGGGGGGGAACTGAGATTTACAAGGTTTTGTGATTAAGCAAGGTCAGCATATGATACAATCGTGCGTTGGCGAATCTCCGTAACAACCCCGCTGTGGTCCACCGGGGGGGGAGGATCTTTAAAAAGTTTACCTCTGGGAAAGCCAGGCGAATACATGGAATGCGGCGAAAAAGGTAAACCCTACTTCAATGTGTCAACTAGATCTGTAGGAAAAAATTGAGGTGCGGAATACCAGAAAAGAGACATCCATAAATAGCAGAGATGTTTATCTCAGTCTTTAAATCCTTTAATTGTCCAAAGCGATCGTGGAAAATTACCTTCTTGGGGGAAGGAAAAGGAAAATGACCAATCAAACTCTCGGAAAGAACAATGCTCGCTTTCAGCCAAGAAGGAAAAGTGGGTTTTACTTTGCAATACCGGGAGGTAAGGCTTCACCGGTCAAAAGTTACCAGAGTAGTCATACTCACGGTTGGTTCTCGCAAGATCCCGGAACTATCAGCGAAGCGCGAAAAGAGGCGAAAGAAGTGTGCCGAGACAAAAAAAAAAAACAAAGTGCATCACAGTATGTTTGGGGGGAAGCATTCGGACACTTAAAAACCCAAAAAGGGGGGGAAAAAAGGAATGGTAAATAATGTGTGGCGGCACCAGCGGAGTGCAGGGTTGCGAGTGACGAAATCGTGGGACCGAGAGCGGAAAAGGAACCGGGAGGTGTGGAGTCCGCCAAAATCATGTCCGCAAGGGACCGGTTCAAACTGTGATGGGGTGCACCGCCTCCCGTCGGGTACCGAGCAAAGGCACTAGAAGGCGGAAACAACAAGGAGGAAAGAGAGGAAGGAAAAAGGAGGAGGAACTAGGTACACGGAAGGGGGGAGGAAAACAGACCAAACCTGATGGTCTGCTGCAAGTTGGCTGAGCATGTCAGCGGAACTCGGAAAGTCCACACCAAAGCGCGGACTGGGAAACATCACAAGAAAGGGGAAGGTGGAAAGACAGCTAAACCCGCTGTAAAGGAGCAGTTGCCAGGATCATCCCACAGCAAGTCTTTCCCCACTCGACCACGAGGGTGAAGGGTCGAGGGAGAATGCGGAACTGAATGAGGTTGCGGGGGGGAAAAAGACCGGGGGAGCCCGCACCAAAGCATATAACTCTAACCGCGGGTTGAGGCTGACAGGGACTAAAACACATAGTCTTGCAGAGAGATCAGTAATGCGGACCGAGGGGGAAAAACCCCCGGCAACCAGAGCGGGGAAACCCGTTGGGGAAAGGGGCGCGCTGTGTCAGGAAAAGTGGCGAAAGGGGCAGTCACAACAGAGTCTGTCCCAGCTAGGGGGTGAACGGGAAACTTAACGCGCAATCACCACCCATCTCTTCTGGGGCCGTGAGCGCAACACGCGTCGGTCTTGGGTCAAAAGAGAGACATGTACTAAACGTGGGCGAACGTTGAGAAACCGCGGAATTCGAAAGTTTAGCGGTCAGAACCGCGTCCACAACATCGTGGGCTGTGGGTTTTTCATCTAAGTCCAAAAAGGGATCCGTGGCGGAAATGCTAGACTCAAAGAAGAGGTCTAGAAAGGGAAGTACGGCTTTCCAGGCATCACACCGTATTGGGGAAAGAAACTAGACAAAGAGTGCCGAGGTCTTGAAGGTCTCAACTGATGCCTGGTGTAGAGGCGTTGAATTTCTGGGGGTCGTCAAAAGAGGCCATGCTCTCCTTTACCATTTGAGTGGCGGGGGTGGGCTCAGGCGATAAAAAAAAGGTAACTATTCGGCAGGAGAGGTTTGGATGTCAGCGCGAGATGAGTTCCTCAGCTCCGGGTGAGACCGCGGTTCCTTGCGGTTCTGAGGAGCGAGACCTCACTATGTCTAGAATGATTAGTGGGATGGTCGGACCCAACAGGTCTGCGAGGGGTTTGACCAAAAGTTTACCGAGGCCTTCGGGGGAGTGCTGCGGACACGCTTCCTAGGAAGAGTTGGCAGGTTTTTGTTCCCAGGTCAAAAGGAGGGGAAAGGGGACCCACTAGTCGGGACGAGTTTATCATCGTTGAATGTAAGAAGGGGATCCGCAAATCTTAATGGGGGGAGCAGGATCTTTAGTGCTTTCCAGGCGTCGCATGCACAACCCGGGTCTTTTCTGTCGGAAACTCTCAAGTCGAGTAAAGTCGGACCAGGTTACGGAGGTTTTCTAGGGGGGGTAGTCTTTGTTTCCGGGGGGGCGGCCCAAACCATCTTCCCGGCGATGAAGACGGGGTTCCGTCGTCTCCAAATGATGCCCGCATGAAGGAAACAAGAGGTGGTGTCGTAGAAAAGTAGGAAAGTGTAGCTGTTGTAAAGCTCAATGTTCTGGGGAGGTAGCCGGAACAAAGAGCCCTGACTAGGCTAGTGGGGCTACGTATCCGTAAAAACTCAGACGATGCCTCGAATCAGTAAACCCATCGGGGGAAGGAAAGTCTTCTGGAAAAAACTCGCACGGGGAATCTCTTTGTTCAGGTGAACTTGTGAGCGGAATCCCTGAATCAAAAGGGGTATCTTATTGTGAAATCCGAAGTTGGGATTAAAATTGGTAAAAGAGGAAACTATAAGAACTGGACAATTTGAACTATACGACCTTCCTTCTCTCTCTTCGAAAATCCGCACGGATTCAAAAGCCCGTTCGGGAAAAGAGGTCGGCCAACGAGGCAAGGAAACCGACAAAAGCCACGCAACACGGCGGGCGCTGGCGTTGGGTTCTGCGCGGACAGACGAGTCATCGAGGTAGGGAAATTAAGATCTGGGAGTAAGGCTGCTGACACACCAGAAAAAGAAAGAGTCTGCAACCTCCGGAGCCATGCTCACACCGTCTTCCTGCTTCGTAGTTTCAGCAAATTTCGAGCACTTCGGTGGGTCAGTACCCAGACGCAGCTTAATAGTGAAAGAGGAAATCAAGGTCAGAAAAGCGCTCACGACCGTTCGGTCCCGGAAACCGTAGCAAACGAATTGGGATCCATCTTCAGCATCAAATAACTATAATTCCTCCGTCAGGCAAAAAAGGGGGCCTGAGCTGGCATTCGATGTTGTAAACCTCCGCCAAAGTCAATCTTAGCCATAGTCTATGTTGGGGGCAGGGTTTCTTGTGGACCGGGTTGGGGTCGACTGCAAGTCAGGCTCGCCTGCAAGAAGCCGGTACACTCCCAAGAAGAAAGTTTTTGAACACAAGGTCACTGTCAGCTCGGAAAGCCCAAGAAAATGTCGAACACAAGATCACAGCTACTAAAAGGTCAACGGAAGAATGCCGCGACAGGAGAGCTGTCACGACGCAAGCCATCGCTCAACATAGCACCGACAGGCGGCGGAGCATCTGAGAAAAGAGTGGGGTCGCGCTACAACGGAAGGCGAAGCTAGAGAAGGGGGATCTCGAACCAGGGGCGACCGAGCGTCATAAAGTGAAAGTAAGAGTGGTCGGTAAACGTCAGAACTTGCTGGGCACCGTCTCGCATCAGAAACAACGAAAAACACCAAGTCGCAGGGAAACACCCTAATTCGCGCATGTCGGTTAAGTCCATTCGCCGCATCACGCCAACTACCTTCCAACAAGCCGGTCATCCTGAGTAAGAATGTAAAAGCCGTTCACACCGATAGACTGTTTCCTTACTGTGGCAAAAGACGATGCTGCAGAATCGGCAACACAAATTATTAAAGAGTCTGCGTACTCATTCTTCCGGCGATGCGCTGGGGAAAACCTTGCAGGATACTCTTCTGGCAGGCAGAAAGGTGGTAGTCATCGGGTTCGACCGAGGACCGACTCTGACTAGGGTTGTGAGGAGGTGACTTCAAAACGTCGTGGTCTCTCTCCACGCGCATCGCTAAAGGAGTTTCGACAAAAAAAGCTAGGAGCGGTTGGCAAGATACGCAGCGACTAAGTTGGGTCATAGGAAAAGGATTTCGAGTACTCACCTTGGGGGAAGCGCGCATGAGCTGGATGAGACGGATTGTGGGCCCGAGAGCAGAACGGTCCGATTTGAGCAAAGGCGCCCTCGAGGACTGCTGCGGCGCAAGAAAGAAGCGAAGGTTGAACCGGGAAGAAAAAGTTCGGATTCTTGTCGAATGGGGGGGACGGACTATCGGTGAGAAAAACGTCCTCCGCCTCTGGGCTACTACAAAAACCCGGGGGCGCGGTCTACTACGGAAAGGGAAAATGGCGAGCGCAGCGGTACTGTGCAAGGAGAATAAGGCATTTCCTCTACACCTGTTCAAAGCAAAGCCACTAGATCCGCGGGATCAGAGCTTTTTCATGGACGCTCAGACCACCAAATCAAGCAACCGAATCCGCGCTGAAAAGATGAAGGCTTAGTGCGAGAATCGTTCTGGAGAAGATCGTCAGGCGGGACAAAAGTCAATAAAAAAAAAAGGGGGAAAAAAAATCCATAACGTCAACTGGCGCGGGATCCAAGGGGGAAGAGTGAGCAAGACCAAGGGAAAGCATGAGGCGGCGCAAACTTGCTCGATACGCTTGGGGAAGCTTGTGGCCAGAAAAAGACCCGATCAACAGCAGTCGGGCAAAAATGCATGGTCGCTGACGACAAGGGTCACACAGCAACGCCGACGCACTCGTGGTGTGGGCTCAGGAGGGTGAGTTGCCGTCGATGCCGCGCATGGCCGCAAGACGAAAAAAGAAGAGGTCCGGAGGCCGCGAGGACAAAATAGAAATCGTAGCAGACACGGGTCAGGACCTCAGCTCTTAGGAACAACGTAAGGCGAAGCAAAGCACGCCCAGAAAGCTCGGCATGAAGGGCCGAGAAGTTACCGCTAGACGACCCCAGCGAGGAAGAGCCTTGTGCGGCCCGAGAAGGGCGGTTACTGATGCAACAAAAGGCGGCAATTTTTGAAGGCTCAAAACGGCCCAGAACGCAAGATGAGCCTGCGTTGGGTGCCGGTGAACCCCCTCACAGAGTCGGGTTTACCGGCATCAGTTACAATCCTCTATTGATATGTAAGTAAATAAATGTAAATACCGCGTTCATCGTTCAAGATTGTGAGCGCCTTTTTCACTAACGGCACGCACTTTATCCCCACATACAAGGTGGGGGCGACGGCACCCAAGGCCTTACAAAAAACCTAAAACAACGGGTATGTGTATCAAAGTACAGGGTCTGGGTGGTCCACGGAAGAGCTTTGGGGGGGTACGAACTAAAAAATATACACCCTTACCTCAGACATCAGTTTCATCTCCGGAAAGAAACAAAAGGTCAACTCTAGAAACACCCAGGTTGAGAAATGTGGCTGAAACGAGAGTGGGGTGGACACAAAACGAAGAAGGCCTCAAATCAAAAAGTGGTGAAGACCGTCGGTCAAGCGAACGTAAGTGGGGGACAGACGGCCGATGGGAAAAACTTCGAACGCCAAAGGGCTCACGAGAACTTCTAGCGAGGTGTTGAGCCGAATACGGAAAGTAACACGCGAGCACGAGGACAAGGCCCTTTTGGTGGCTACCGAACAGAAACTCACAGAACTCGAGAAGGCTGATGCCGCTTCCACGAGGTGCAGCGAGGGAGAAATGCTTTCGCGACTACAGGGCCGCCCCTCCCCGAATATGCGTGAACTTCTAAAAAACTTTTTCAGAGTGAGTCAAGACCTCGAAGTTTTTCGACGACCTGGCGTCAAGTCTCGAGTCAAACCATCCACGGCCTCTAAGCACCGACGCCACGACGGGTTTCAACGCGAGGGAGCTGGCCTACTACGTCGAGAACGTTTAAACAGGAGAGGACGACAACGGGCAAAACCGACGGCAACGCATGGTTTGTCACCCGAGCAGTATGAAACTGAGTGGGGGGGGTCTGCGGCTGGGCAGCACCCCACAACGGTGGAGAGCCGAGTCCCCAGATGAACCGCTGGTCAAACGAGAGACTGTGACCTAGGACTGGTGTTGGCACCCAGCCGAACTCAAGACAAGTGGCTACAACCGCGGTCAGAAGTGTGGTCACCGCGAACGAGCGCGGGGGGGGGAAGGGCGACCCAAAAAAGGGGCAGGAGAGAGGCAGCACTTGTGGAAGCGCCGCGTGACAGAACAGAAGCTGGTACAGAGAGCGCGAAAAGAGCCCCGGGGGCCGCGGGAAGATAAGCCATCAATTCGCGCCTGCATCCAGCTCGACGGAAGAGGGGAACTAGAGCGATGGGATGGACGCACCGAGACCCTCGGTCATGCAGCGGTGGTGAGCCAGGGGGGATGACAGGTGACGCGGGAGACCGGTGTTGGGGGGAAAGCGGGCACGCATCAAGAAAGAATCAGATCTGGCTGAGTGGGCCCGTCGAGACGA
>Ga0179591_1267904_pt1 | contig 15820 bp, 16 predicted proteins | sample CZOMad2_1_08_16f_FD_182891 | JGI IMG/M metagenome (GOLD analysis project Ga0179591, IMG submission 182891) | Vadose zone soil fungal communities from Angelo Coast Range Reserve, California, USA - CZOMad2_1_08_16fungal (PacBio error correction) | ecosystem: Environmental > Terrestrial > Soil >...
GGTCGGTCACAAGAAGAAAACAGGGACGAGACCGTGAGGAGCAGGCCTCTTGGAGCTTCAAGGAAGCCGCGTTCGTCCTCAGGCATCGGCATGCCTTATCCAGTCTATCTATCAAAAGTGAGGAAAAGAGGGACAGGTAGAGACGCGCATGGACGAACCTCGTCACCAAGGAATTAAACGTCAAAAAAAGGTAGATCGGGGAAAAAAAACCGATCACCTGCAGGGGAAAACTACTGCCTATTAGAGACGCCGGTCAAGACGTCACCGGGGCGGCTGCAAGGGGACAGACGCCCTGCCCTGGTAGTGGGAAGGTGTATGTAAAGCACACGCGCAGCCTGCGCCCCCATCGGAACCGGAAAAAAAAAGAAACCACGAAATTCCTAAGAGGAACAAAAAGAAAGAAAACTTTTCCAACCCCCGGGTAAAACCTTTTGGACCTCTCCATTATAAGCGACGGGCGGGGGGGAGGACTCGCCGCCTTGGGAAAACATCTGAGGATATAAGCGGATAAAAAAAGCACGCCGTCGGAAAACTGGGATCTCGAAAGAAAAAAACAAAAAAGGAGGTCTGGACTCTTTTCTTATTCATTATGAGAGGCGGCCGACGCGGAAAAGATCGTCGAGAAATTATAAGAGAGGAGAGGGCAAAGTCACAGAACCACGCCGTGGATGACGCGGCCCCACGAGTCGGAAGGCGCGGAGGTTGTCGATTTCTTTCCGATGGACTGTCTGAACTATGTTCAGGATGATGATAGCCCTCCTTCACAAAAGGGTCCAGGAGGGAAGGAGGACCCTTGGCAACGACCCCGAGCCGCCCCGGGTGACGGAAAACCCTTACCGAAAAAATAATGGTGTCATCGTGTAATCGTCATTTTTGGGAAGGGCGTTCTCGGGGCTCAGCGAGACCGCCTCCGGAGGGAAAGGAAGGAAATCCTTAGGTTCGGGCCGCGATATCATACGCTGGGGGGGCATGATAGGAAGAGGGGAGAAGCGGCGCGTCGGTAAAGATATGCTTGGCGTTTGTGGGACTAATGAGTAAATTGAAGATGCGAACGAAAAGGGACTCGTCCCGTTGGCTAAGGGGGGGGGAACGAAGAAACACAGGTTGGGCGCTTCCTCCTCTCTCTAAATTGGGGAGGGACCTTAATTGGCGGCGATTCGTAGCGGAGGGGGAGGAGCTCCCATGCAACTAAGGGTCCACTCAAAAACTTGCAGGGTGAGGGTAAGCATTCTACGTGACGAAATTGATATTCAGGGTTCACCAGGAACGCCTGGTCGTTCCAAGCCGCCGGTAAAAAGTGGCAGGGGAACGCGGCCTTGGGATATTTAAGATGCCCCTGAAGAGTTCCGTTCAAACGGGAGAGAGCAAGTCGTCTCGCTAGGGCGAGGCGGACCGGTCCGCAGGAATTACAGAGCCTGTGACTGAAGATTCGTGGGACCTCGGGATATCCTTTAGATAGGGAGGGAGCCGAGCTTGATCTCGGCGGTTACTGGGGAAAATTTGAGGTGACTCTCGATTGAGTGACTGCGTATGTCCGGAGTAATGTCGAACAGAGAGGGGCACAGAGGGTTGGGGACAGGACTGGAAGGTCAGTTGCTCAGGGGAGGGCTGTACACTTGGGGGATACATTCTTTGGTTTTATGCGCTAATTAGATATAGGACCGGGTCCTCGTGAGAGAAGCTCTGTGAAGATAAGAAGGAGGGCGCCGCCTCACGGAAGGGTAGGATCCAAGGAGCGGGAAGAATTCGTCCCCAGCGAGGGGGAGGAAATGACTGCCCTTATCGTCATCGGCTTCCTGGGGCATGCCAGGCTCATAGGGAAAAGAAAAGGAAGTGAGAGGGGGGTAGGCTTGCCTGGGGAGAGTACTCAGGGATAGAGAAGGGCATTTGGGGCTTCCTAGAAAGAGGAAGGACGGCTGGAAGATTGAGTGCCACCTTATGACGTCATTGGACTTTCGGTCGCGATTTAATTCTACCACACTAAGTAGGAAAATGGGGACTGACCCGGGCAGAGGGGAGAAGGAAGGATAGCGCTAGGGTTCCTTGGAAAGCCCAGGCCAAGAGCCATGTCGTCTGCCCCGGCAGAGGGCAACCAGGACCTGGACCCAAGGAGAATAAGGCAACAGCTTCGGTTAGAGACAAGGGATCATCAAAAGGCAAAAATGCCGGGAGGGGGACGCGCGCCAGGGTATAGCTTTAAGGAGCTGGAGCTAAGAATCCTTGGTACAGGGGAAAATGGGAGACGAGGCAAAGTCCTCACCGATCTCACCATGGGAGAAAGGGAGAAAAAAAAGGGGGTGAGGCTTCAAGGACGGGGTATACCAAATCTAGGGCTCAGGGGGGGGGGGAGTTAGCGTCGTTCCGGGGTGTTAAAGATGAGGAAAAGTACGTTTTTCGGGTCAGCTGCCTGGCCAGTGAGGAAGAGGAGGAGAACAGGGCCCCCGCCTATATGGGAGAAAGGAAAAAAGCCCAAGGTTGTTCAGAAAGGGTTGAAGCAAGCATTCGGATTGTGGGTGGGGGGGGGAAAAGGGGGCCGGATGGTGTGAAATCGCCATGTAGAGGGGACGTTTTGATCCAATAGGCCTGAGGGACTTCAGCTGAGAAACTTATTGGGAAATAAAATGGATACGCTTGGGGGAAACAGAAGCAGGAGGGGAAGAGGGAGCAGTTCATCTTTCGGAATACACCCCGTTGGGTTTCAGAGGGCAAGCGGGGGAACACCCGAAAAAGGCCCAGTCGGGGAGGGCGGGGATCTCCAGCCTCCGCCAAGGTTATCGGGCCCCAGGGGAATCAAAGCTCGGGGCTGCCTGTGCCTTTGGGCCTATCCGCAGGATTTTCAAGAAGGGGGCGCTGGGGGCGAATCAAGGGGATCCGTCCAGTGTTTACGACCTACTGATACGAAGCTTAGGGAAACCAGCGTGTGACGATGGAAGGCCGGAGAAAAACTATGGAGGAGGACTTCTCCCGCAAAGCACATTTATCTTCTGCTGCGTTTTCCACGGGGACTGGGAGAGAAAGAAGCGTCGTGGGCTAGCTCGTGCGGGGGGGACCATCAACATCTACGGCGGTTGTGTGGGAAAACGGTGCCTGGAACACCCAGGTCGGCCGGGCAGTGGCCAGTTCCCGGAAAAGGGGTAAGGGGCGCCGGAGATGTGGCTTATCATCTACCTCTGGAAACACTTTCTGCTCCAAAGAAAATTCGTCATGGCCTAAGTAGGGCTCCTGAAACCAGGATGGGGGGGGAAAAAACACCAGGCTTGGAATAACGCATCGAAAGAGACTAAGTTACATGTACCTGAAAAAACACTGCCTCCAGTCAGGGTGCCGAAGCGTCCAGAAAAAAGAAAGGGAGGGGGGGCAATTCCAACAGTTCACTACCAAGCGCCTCCTGACCTGGAATCAAGAAAACGTGGAGAACAGGGTAAGAAAAGCGGGATTGAGGCAGGTAGGTGGTCACAAAAGGCGACGTGGGTCATCCGCGGGAGGGGACAGGAGACACTTATACCCCAGACCGCCAAGAAGAGAGCACCCTTTCTTCCCAATGCGGGGTCGACATAAAGACCAGCATCTTCAAGGGAGGGGTCTTCCCAAAACGCGACGTCTGAGGTGCGGCGCCGTAGGAGAAGGAAGGGAAAACTACTCTCCTGGGACACCTGGCCGGCAGGGCTCAAGTAAAGAAAGCGTGGCCTGGGGTCCTCTCTAGGAATAAAACACACACAAAGGGGATGATGGGGGGGGGGAGAGATTAAACGCCACTTGAGGACACCGTCCTTCCATTGTTGGAGCTAAGGGGCGGGGTACCACTTGTCAAAGAGTAAAGGGGGAGGCGCCTCAAAATCACTGTCTGGTTGGGAGGCCGATCAGGGAAAGGTAGAGATCCAAAGAGAGTAGGCAAGGAGCGATCCGGTAACCGGGGGGTAGGCGTCGTGTGGCTTGTGAGGGTAGAGTGCATGGGAAAGAAAGGGAGGTAGAAGAGAGGTAGACCCAAAATCAAGAATGTTTAAGGCAAGAGGGGGGGGGGTCCAGTCTCAAGACTTCTTGAAAGATCATAGGAAAGGGGGGGAGCTGCGGGGACGTTGGTGATGGAGGAGAGGGGGGGGGACCAAGCAACTTCTTGAGAGACAACCGACTGTGAAGCCAGGGTGGGGAAGGCCTGAAAAGGGGGGGGGGGAAGGCCAGGGAAATAAAAGAGACACTGGTGGCAGCACTGGAGAGGAAGAATATTCGGCATACTATGGCGGGTTCGACAAGGGAGAGACTCCGTCACTCTCCAGAATCATTCTAGGGGGGGCAAAGGACCAAAAAAGGAGAAAGGGGAAAAGCGTCCTGACTTTTGCGGTGATAGGAGCCGGGATAACAGTATTCTGGGGGGCGGGAGAAGAAAGGGAAGAATAGAGCGTCAGACGTTGAAAAGCTAAGCGAAACTATCTATTACTTTAAGGAAGGTGAGACGCCTGAGGGGGGGTCCGCCAGGCTGGAATCGCTGACCACACGAGAGAGGAGGCAGAAATGGGGGGGGAGAGGTAACTCTGAACCCAATTGAAGTCATGGATCCGATTTCACGGGGGATCCGGGAAGGGGGAGAAACATTCCGGCCTGACGGATTTCGGGGTGCCTTTGTCCCCACTGTCATCATTAATCCTTGCCGGTAGGAGGGGGGGGGGAAAGAGGAAACGTCCTTAGGACTTTCAGTGGGTACTGGCCGTTTCAGGCAAGGAAAGCCCAAAAGGGTCATTCGCCATCGGGACGGGCCAGGGAGCACGGGAAGGGGGGGAACCCCAGCGTCTACCTTGGGAGCGGGGGGGCCCTTTTTGTCAATCCTGATCAGAAACTTTGCGTGGCTCGACAAGGGCAGATGGACGCCATCGCAGGCCGGGTCGAAGTCAGCAAGGACTCTTTTCTGGAGGGGGCGTATGGGATGGAGAGCCGGGAAAAAAGAAAGGGGCACCGGGTAACGCCGTGTGGGGGTGGGCCGAGGGGGCGGGAAGAAGGCGAAAACCCACCGAAGGAGGGGCAAGCGAGAGAACTATCTCACCTCACAAATCTCCTTAAGAAATCAGAACGAGAAACAACCTTAAGACGAAGCTTCTTCTTTCATCCCGGGTGAAAGTAGAAGAAGGTGGGGGTTGCAGGAGGGGGGGTTCAGTTAGTCACCTCCATATGCCCACTGGAGCCTCATCCAAATAAAGGGGGGAACTCTGATAGCGATAATTCGAACTGGTTCGACTCCGACGAAAACTATATTGAAGGAAGGGTGGGAAATAGGCCGAGATACATTTCCTATTGTAAAAAACTACAAGACTCGAACGACGATCTCCTTCTCCGGGCCGGATAAGTTAGAGAGTGGAGGATCAAACGTAGAGTATAGAGGCGCGCCTGGGAATGGGAAGGAAGGGGTAGACTGGGGGGGAGGCTCCGAGTGAAAACCCCCATATCGATGAATCAACTCCCTTAGTTCGGGGGAACAGAGACCCCGACTCGACCTTGTTCACACGTCAATACTAACTGCGATGGAAGGGCGGGAAGAGCGCCTTCCTTCCCCGGTCCGATTCCTGTTAATGTCTATGAGTTCAGACAAGAGAGGGACGAGATTATAAAGGGACGAGGATCCCAGACCTAGCTTCCGGAAGACGTACGAAAGGGAGGGGGAGCTCCGGGCCTGTGGGAGACCCGCCCATAAATAGGCCGCCAATAACCATACCTTTAAAAAACAGAATAAGAGAATATGAAAGCCGACGTCCCTGACACGAAAAAAGAACGAAGGAAGACTGGGGACAAAAGGGTGGACCGCGGGGTCTACGGACTACGGTATGAGGAACCAGGAGCATCGGAGTCATAACAGGGAAGACATTCACTCAAAAGGAGAAGAAGAGGCGATCGCCACTAGAAAAGAAAGGGAGGGGGAGGGGGGGGGAGGAGAAACTAGAGTCTTCCTTCTTTGAGGCCCTGAGGATGCTGCGTGACCTTCCGAATGAAGCTGAAAAGTGCTGTCGGCGTGACGGAACGCGTGGAAGGCCGGAAAAGCCAAGCTGCAAAAGAGGGTGAGGGGAAAGAAGGAGGGGAGGGTAGAAGTGAAGCTTCTCCCATTCAACATAGCCTAACCTGAAAGGTCCCGCTCTTAACTAGGAAATTCAAAAAAGTGGATAGAGCTGGACGAGTTCCCTCCTCTCGAAGCGAAAACGCATCACGGTCATGCCCTAAAGGACAGAAAGGTAAACAGAATCTCCGGTCAGCTTAAGCAGTCACAGTGGGAGTCCACTAACGCCTGCCAAACTACATTCAGAGGAGGAAAAAGGATGCAACTTAGGCCGGCAAGCAACCCGCACCAGTGGGAAAAGACCGAAGTCAAAAAAAGTCGGAACCCTCTCCAGAAGGAGACCGCTCGGCTAACGGTCGCGCGGTTACGACCTAATTCCCCAGTACGGGGTCACAGAAAAGAGGTCAAGGAATGGATGAGACCCGAGCAGCCGGTGGAAATGAGAAAAGAAACAAGAGGAGAGTACGGAGTGCTGTCATAGCGAAGAGGTGGTTTCAGGGCCGCAGTCCACCTTGGCCAAGCGTAGTTGAGACGAGAAAGAGAGGCGAGAGACCCAGGGCGCACCCCACCCACCATAGACCGTCCCCAGTACCACCGGGCCACAAATCCGTCTCTCCAAGAAAGAGGCAGCCGGGTCAATAAAGGAGTTTTCTACTTTCCGGGAACTCTCAAAAAAAGTTAGGATGAAACGATAAAGGTAGGGACTGAAGATGGGAAGATCATGCTAAGACGGTGCATCAGCACCCTTCCGCTTTCGAAACAAACGGATTAGGAGGAAAGAATAGACGAGGGGAATGCGTGCTTATGCCAAATGGGTAGAGAACAGAGGGGAAAAAAACGCCTAAATAGGGCGAAAAGGGGCAGAGTTAACTTCAGGGTCGTGATTCACTCAAGAGGAGCCAAGAGGAAAAGAATTAGACATGTTTCGGTAAAGTTTGGAAGGGGGGGAAAGGGTCATGTTTTGTAGGTTAGGTTAATGGGGGTGCGTCTAGGGGATCTAATCTTCCAGTGGGGCTTGGGAAGGGGTGAGGAAATGGCCAGCCGCCCCGTTACTTCAGGTCAGGAAGACGGGAAAAGGCGTCCTGGTATGAAAGAAGCGAGGGCAGAGGACGTCGAAGGGGCAACAGAGGGGGCGAAAGAACAATGCCGCGGGGGGGAGGGCGGTGAGACCTTTCGTTTACTTTGGGGGGACTAGAGGGGAGAAGGCGGTATCTATCAGGGGACGGGGGAGAAAGGGTCTTCCGGGGATGCACAAAGTGCGGACGAGGAACTGCGTGGAGGGGCGGAGCAATGAAGTCGGGATCAAGGGAAAGCATTACGCAGAACGCTCGCCCGTTTGTCAGAAAAAGGGGTAAAAAAAGGTCGCGGGTGCCTTCAGCCCGCCGCTCTGGTAAGTGACTGGACGGGCATGACCGTGACTAGACGTATCGGAAGGAAACGAGGAAATTTCCTCAGTGAGCCACTCCGGGTCAGGCGCAGTCTTCCATCTGAAGGGTTGCAGGGCTATGTTGCCGCCTCCGTGATTGGGGGGGAAAGGAAGACGGTTAAAATGATCAGCGTCGCCCCGACCGATCGGAAGAAGGAGCTGCAAGCAACCTCCGGACGGGAGACGCGACAGATTAGGACGCTGGTTTCAGATTGAGGATTAACAGGTCAAGGGGGAATACCTCAAGAAAAAACGTCCATGAAAAGGGAAGGGGACAGGAGGGATCACATCCTTCCCGTGCGCTGCTATAGGGCGCGGGGAGAAGGGCGGCTTTGGTTCGTCGAGGTGGCAAGAAGGGGGAGGGGGAGGAGGGGGGGGTTATAGCTGTAGTCTTCATAAACCGAAGCGTCAACGGGTCCAGGAAGGACTGTCCCGGTCCCCGCGGAACGTCGTGCTGAAAAGAAACGAGGGAGACTGTGCGGACAGGTTGGTTGGGGGGTATATTACTTCAGGGGGACATAGGGTGCAGGAAACCTGTAGAGGGAAACGAAAAGTAACTCATATTCAGGGGTCAGTTCAGGACGTACGCCAGATCTTCACATAGATGAGGGAAGAGGTGGCCTCTTTAGCAGAACGTCATTCAGGTCAAGCTGGAGAAGGGGGGGGATCAACCGCCGTGGAGAGGGTGACTTGGACATCTATGCGTAAGGAAAAATGAAAAGGGCTGCAATAAACATCGATGCTTTGAAGTGAAGGGAGGATAAAGAGTCAAAGAAAAAACGCAGAAGTTTCAACGATACAAGGGCGCCATTCTTAGGCTTCTGTCAGACTAAAGACTAAAGTAGTGATAAATATCTGCCGGAGCGGCTAGGGCCGCAATAGAAGAATAGCGAAGCTTTTCAACTTTGTTCGAATTCTCCACCGGGACAGAGCGAACGTCTCGGTGCACAAGACCGGCCCTTGGGAGCAGTTAGAATGGCTTCTAAATCTTGGACCTTAAAGAATAAGCCAGCAGGCCATTCTCTTCATTGGCTCTAGGAGATCGGGGACAGAAAAAATCCACTCCTGCCATTTTTATGAAGGGCAGAACAGCACGAGTCAGTCACAAGGAGAACGCGGCGTTAGGGAAGGCAGGCCGGTGGTGGGAAGGCGCATGAGCCAGGGGAAGCGTCGTTTGTTCGGTTCGCAAGGACTTGCTTTGATTATCGGGCTGGGGGGGGGAGGTTCTTGCTGAAGGTCCATAAGACGGTCCAAGGTGGAAAGAAGGTAACCCGGGGGGAGTCCCCAACATCCTATCATGGGGTAAGAAATACACAAGTCGTGTAAGCCGTTGAGCCCGGGGAAGCAAGAGATTGACGGACATGGGGGGGGGCAAGGGGGAGGGGGGCCAGTTCTGGAGGGACACTTGTCGAAAGGTAGCAGGGTGCTGTCCTTCTTGTCCGACGGGGCAGACGATCCGCGGGAAAAACGTAGGGCCAGGCCGCTTATTGTCAGGAAAAAAAAAAACCGGGCAGCCGTTCAGAGGTAATCATTCCAAAGGAGAAGAAACTCGGGGTGGCCGGCGGTGGCTGAAGAAAAAGAGGGCCATCACACCCAGAGCAAGGGGGAAGGAAGGCGCGGGGGAGAAGGCAAGGACGGCCCACATCGTGAAGGTAGCCCTCCTGTCGAAGGAGGAAAAGAGAACAGTGAAGAAAGTGAGCGTTAACATTCAAATCAATGTCTCGAGAAGGGTTCAGATCAGAGAATCCCAGAGTAGATGCAAGGAAGCCGTGAAGCGAGGGAAAAGCTTTAGACGGGGGGGGCAAGAGTGCGAACAAACTGCCTCAGCCTCCAGCATTATCGCTTAGTCTGCACTGACTTGGACTTTAATCACGCGCAGAACGTCCGTGGCAGCTACGGGATTGCCAGCCAAAAACTCGAATTCCGGGGGGTGGCCGAAAACAGAGAGACCGCCCTAAGGGAAAGCCATTCTGGTGGTCTGTTTCATTGCTGGAAGCTAGAAATGAGGCCGATGGATGTCTGAGGATGAGAAGAGGAGGACTCCTCCTCATCTTTTAACGACCAAGAGCATGAAATAGGGGAGACTTCAGCACCCGGCCTGGACCGCCAGGCTCTTCCAGGGGGGGGGGGAAAGAAATGAAACTCCCGCCGTAACGGGTAAAAGGGAAGTACCCCAACTTCCTAGGGAAATCTGCCATCAGCAGGGAAGACGGTAGGGGGGGGACATGATGACCCGGCGGGGTGCTGACTCTATTTCCGTTTTCCAAAATGCACGTGGGGCGACGATCACAGAAAGGCTGGGTTATGAAAGTTGAGGTCCTACTCTCGACTATGTCTCACATAAGAGGCGATTTCACTCTTACTTATCACGCCACCACCCGCAAGAGACAGCAGAGCCAACTTCCAAGTCTCGATCCGCTGATGAGCTTACAAATGGTATCTGATAAAAACAGCCGGTGCTGATGTGCTCCGCCGTATAGGTCAAAAAGTCTCCACGAACTAGGAGGGGAAGAAGAAGGGGGGGGACCTTTCACTTCCACCAGCCTGGTGGATAAATCAACAACACACGGATTAGGGGGAGATATTAGTTAACAATTCCTACTCGGGCTGCAAAGGAGCCCCGCGCGGCCGTGCAGGACGTCTGGCGTGGGCGAAAAGGGACTGACCGGGACGGTCTCGCAAGACTCGCACGCGTTTTGGAACGCGACTAGGGGACTGATATTCTCTAAACGAGAAGCCTTCACAAAGGGGCTTTGTTTCTCAGGTAGGTGCGGTAGTATCAGCTACCCTTTGGGTAGGAAAGGGGAAGAAGAGTGTGGGTTGGACATAACGATCGTAAGCCGGCACAATCATCAAAAGTGGAAACTGGTGTATCAAGGTAAAAATCGGGCCCTTCCGCCGCGGGAGTCATCTGGTGTCGGGAGAGAGGAAACAACGCGCATGGGATGTCCTAAGTGCAAAGAGAAAGGGAGGTGGGTCCATTTTGGGTTGACGGAATAACTCTGATTATTCTGAGGAGGAAAAGCACGGTGGGAGCAAAGGAGACGTGGGTGTCACTGACGCTATTAAAGGTTAAACGGGAGGTTAGTGTGTGAAGGGAGGGATCCAGGGGTAACGCCGACGCTGTCGCGGCTCATCTCCTAGTACCTCTGCTCGAAGACGACGGGGAAAACCAAAGAACGCCGAAAAACGGGCGGCGTACCTCCTTTGGGGTAGCCGTCCAAAGTAGTGGGGGAGAAAGAGAGACTGACGCCACGCTTCAAATCTTTCCACCGAATCTAAGATCCAGTGATCTGGTAGTGCTGAAGCAAGGTGCTCTCCAATCGCTCCCAGGTCGCAAGAATACAAAGGGGGCGAAAGGGGAAGAAAGGGGGCATCGGCTGGTCATCAGGAACATGTTCCGGAGTCACGGGGGAACGGGAAAACAGACTGTATAAAGTTAAAGGGGAAGGGGACGAGTATCGTTTAAAAAAGTTTCAAGCTTAAGAGAGGACAGAACTGGGCGGGGGAGCGAGAAAAATGACGGACCTCTTGAAGGGGGAGGGGGGTAGAGATCATCCTTCCCTGGACCGTGTCATCGGTACATTCAGCTCAAGGGACTGCCTGCCGGGGGTGTCACAAAGAGGAGGAAAGGAGGAAAGACGTGGAAACGATCCTTCTCTGCTGTCGACCCAAGAGCACAGTTGCTTACCTCTCAGAGGTCATTTCCAAAGCAGCAAGGAGAGGAAAAGTCACCGACTCTTGTGCTGAAGGAAAAGGGAAGCAACCGAGAAAGAAAGGGAAGAGAAGGTCTCGATTAAAGGCAGAGGTGTGCCCTTTCACTGAAAGAAACGTCCCACCCAAATAGAGACATACGACACGCCCACGAGCTCACGAACGAACCACAGAGAAAAAACTGGGGGGAGCCGGGTCGAAACAAAGAAGAATCAGTTGAATCTTATTTCCTAGAGATGTTTTACCTCGATTCATGTAATGATCATTTCGGATCTTTTGGGGGGCCCCTGCCGCTTCGACTTGACGCGATCCCAAGCGAAAGTGGGGCCATGGGAAGGGGAGGATCATAATTAGAAGAAGAGAAGAATCCGCAGCTGCCTCGCAGGGTGAAATAAAGGGGAGCAGAAACATGGCACTGCGCGCGCCTGTAAACACTGCCCAGAGTAGAAGAGGAGAATTCAGGGAGGGGTACAGTCCTCAATCGGGAGTTGAGTGGGGAGAGCCAGCCCTTTAGAAAAGGCCGTCAAAAGAAGGCGGTTTGGTTGTCCAAAGCGCGCCGACTGCTGCTTGACTCAAAACTATGTAGAAAAAGAAAAAAGGAGCAAAGTACCTCCTAACGTCTGTAAGGAAAGAAGAAAACCAGACTGTTCTAAACGTACAGATAGGAGGTGCTTTCCTACGCACGGCCTGCACAGCTGAAGGAGAGGACGTAGAAGGGGAGGGGGAAGTCAGGAGACATCCGTGATTGATGATAGTGGAGAAGGGGGAAATACATCTCCGGGACATGGGAGGAACTGAGATGGGACGTGGAATAATCCGATGCGCGATCAAAAGGACCGAAAAAGACGAGGGGACCGATCGATTAAAAGGCAGGACAACCAAGGACCCCGGAAGGTTCCTTGCATCATATGCAAGAATCCCTAAAAAACTGGGCCCGTACGCTCTGGAAAAAAAGGGGGGGGTGCAAAGGGAGAAGGTAGGGGATCAGGACGGACATCCTCAAGAGAGAAAACCAAGCACGCAACGCGTCATCCTAGGACATTAGAAGAAAGGGGGCATCGGGAGTATGCCATCGACGACCGATCAGCAGCGGTGCTACCACCCTCGGTAGGTCCGAAGGTCACGATTCTGAACAGGGAAGGGAAGAAGAGGGGACAAACACTATAAGACGTGCTTTTCGGCGATCATACGGGGAGGGGGGGGTTAGAAAGGGATAAAAGGAGGGGAGTAACGATACACAGTTCTTTACCCTGGGAGTGGGACAAAGAGGGAATATCAAAAACGACCTCTCTGGAACCTCGAAAAAAAAAAAAAGACGCTAAAAAAGAGTAAAGGGCAAAAGGGAAGGTACTAAAGCTCTAATCGCACAAGTCGACTAGCACTGTCACACCGAGATGTAGATGTACGCTGAAGCCAAGAGAAACGGTTTTTCGTCCAAAGAAGAAGAAGAGACCAGAGTGCTTCGGACGGAAATCTGGACAACTGGCACCACAAAAAGACGTTGGCCTGGGACCGCACCGTGGAAAAATGCGAAAGGATCCAGGAGGAGAAGAGAGAGTATCGCCCGGACTGAGCTTTACTAGAACCTCCGAAATTCGGCACTTAAGAAGTTGGGGCTAGGAGGAAGGACCCCCTACCTTCCTTGGAATTAAAAGCTTACCCTATCTTATAACGAGGGGGGAAGAGGGCGGGTCCTTTAGTCTGTGCCAAGGCGCCTGTTGCCATGCAGTCACTCAAGGAATAGAATGAGGGAAAAAGAATCATCTCGCTAAGAGCGCGCGAGGCGCCCCTCGCCTACGCCAAAAGACCCCTTGGAAACAAGCAAAAAGAAACAAACATAAAAAGCGCTAAGTCACCACTCTTGAGATTTACCTCGCAGAGGGGCATTTCATCCGCAGGGGGACAAGGTCTCCTATCTCACCGAGGTAATCGGGTGCGCTAAAAGGTTCAAAAAAAAGAAGGGGGAAAGAGAAACTAGCTCTCAAGACACGATTAGGGAAAAAGGAGAGAAGTTTAAAGGGAAGGAGGGGCTGATGAGAAGTGAGGGGACGGGGGGGGGAAGAAAGTAAAGTCCGGGACTACAGGTCTCTTATAAGGCCTGTGACTCACATAGACAAACGAAGTGGATGACCGTCCTTCCCAGGGTTCAGGGGAAATGTTAGTTGGTGAAGGAGGTAAAAGTCTTCTTTGAAGGGGGTAATGGGGAAAATGGAGAGGGGGGGGGGGCCCTTTCTAGCGTTGGAAGAAGGGTCGAAGTCCTTCGAAGGTCCTTTTTAGAAGTCGCCTTTAACGGAAAGCCCCGTTAAAGGCCGGACCTGACAACTGAAGGGAAGATCCTGTCGAGTAGGAAGAACCTCTAAGGTTACGTCTAGAACCTTCATTTTGGACTGGTCAAAAGTCTCAGGTATTCCCTTAGTTTTAAGACAGGAGGTTGACTGTCACGCGCGATAGGCGGAAGACTGAATGAGGAAGGGGGGGGGGAGAGAAGAGCCTGCTAGTGGAATGCCCGGAGGTATTCCAAATCTGAGGGGGGTGGATGTGGGAGCGGCCGAAGTGAAGAGCAACGGAAAAAAGGAGGAGAGAGAAAGGGGAGGAGAATCCCTTGTTCTTCTTTTATGTAAAAAAAACGTGTAAAGCGGAACGCCTCCGGGGGTGTCTGAGGCTTGGGACAGAGGAAAGACGTGACGCGATTGGATAAGCGAGAAACTCGTAAAGGGCAGAAGGGGAGAAAAACTCAAATGTGGCGCGCAGTCATCGTAAAAATCAGGGTCCGTCAGGATATTCGTGGGAAAACAGGCAGCCATTGTCGTGTCCCGTCCGCCCGGGAAAACCAAGAGCCAGTCAAAAATCTCCCCACGGTGCATCTGCAGGAGGCGTTTGAGGCCTCCCAAAGGGGGGAGGTAGAGACGATAGCCGACAGACAAGGAATCGAAAGCTGAGAAGGGCAACGATGAGGCATGCCCATCCTCCATCTGTTCAGAGACGGGGGGGGGGGAGGAAAAGGTTACAGCCCTAGCTAAGATAAAGGGGGTCGAGAAAGGATCGCCGCTGGTTTGGAGGGAAGGGGACAGTAGTCGAGGATGACGCGGAATCGGTGTGCGGGGAAGGGGGCGCATCGCGCATAAGACCAGTACGAGGGGCAGCACCATTTGTCCATAGCTTAAAGGTAAGGGGTACGCTTGTCTCCATACGGGAGTAAGGCCCGTACAGGTACTGGGGGGAAGGCCGTCCGGTACCCGATTCCGGAGGTGGACCTCGGGGGGGAGGTAGAAAGAGGGTCTGCGCGGGGGGCCGGAAGGGGCGTGCACGGTGCGGGGTTTGATAAAGGGGGGGGGGATACAACAGTACTTTAGAAAGAGCTCTATCGCGGGAGGGGTATCCCTTCTCTGGAAATAGGTTAGGAGAGGGAAAAGGCTTCATACAGCTCAAAGGGTTCGCGTGGGTAGGGGCTAACAGCTAGGGTGTCTACGGCCAAAAAAAAGGAAAAAAGGGCCGGAAGTCATCCGTCATTTCAGGGTCAAACCCGGGGAAGACCAAGGGAGAATCGGCCACAATTGAAGCTCGTCTTAGGCTCTGGGGAAATCCTACTCAAGGGAGTTGAGAGAATCCCAAAAGCCGGATCGGCTATGCCGCATAGAAGGGAGGAAAGAGGGGCAGGGGATACAAAAGCGCCACTTAGGGGTCGTCTGGTCGGGCGGAGACAGCATTCCGGGAGGACTGACTTCGACCGGTCGGAGGAAGGCGAGAGAAAAGCGGCCATGAGTTGGCAGGGAGTCGCGTAAGGGCTGGAGAGGGGGGGGGATCAAAGAGACTGATCTAAAAGTCCAGAGAGGGGGGTGTATCTGAGAACCTCTCAAGGGACCAGATTAGGGAAAGGCGAGTTGAAGCGTCGTAAGGCCGGGTAAACGCAAGGAGTAGAAGAATAAGGAAGGCTATTGGGTTGTCTTTTATCTTCGGCTTTTTTGAAGTCCGGTGGGGGGAGCAATGTCAAGCCCGCGGAGAGTTAAAAACGGAGGGGGGGGGGTAAAGGGGGAACAAGGGCCTATCTGGAATGAAATCCCCCCATTTGACACGTTACATCCGTGGAGGAATGGAAGGAACCGAACGAAGTCGGAGCTGCATTGTCCGTTTCCTGCCGCATTGGACAGGATGTTTCGGGAGCTGTTGGAAATGAAACAGTGCGCGGGGTTCCGTGCAAGCCGGGACGGGCTGGAAGAACGGCTTGGACGTGAAAGCGGGAGTGGTAGGCCGGTCGAGTCCCTAGTTCATATCATGGGGGGGGGCAGAAACGCCACCCGGCCAGCCCTGGGAAGACTTGCCGGTGCGAAGATAATCCTGGAGGATAGTGCCAGGGAGGGGAAAACCTTAAGAAAAGAGCCCGGAATCAGGATCCGCTTCGTCGAATGGCCTAACCTTAAGGGTGACTGGTAAGCTGCCGGAAAATCACATGTCCTGAGCCCAGGGGGGGGAAAGAACCAGACATCGTAGGGCCCTATTCTAAACCTCCTCAGGACTTGGAGCTGTCATCCTGGGGAGAGAAAGAGTAAAGAGCCCTGCGGCCACGAAAAGGAATGGGATAGTCTGGAGGGGGAAGGGGAAAAAAACTTGTGGGTGGAAGACCGGAGGCTTTCTCTTCTATCTGC
>Ga0179591_1284020_pt1 | contig 15820 bp, 11 predicted proteins | sample CZOMad2_1_08_16f_FD_182891 | JGI IMG/M metagenome (GOLD analysis project Ga0179591, IMG submission 182891) | Vadose zone soil fungal communities from Angelo Coast Range Reserve, California, USA - CZOMad2_1_08_16fungal (PacBio error correction) | ecosystem: Environmental > Terrestrial > Soil >...
AACGGAAGAAAATTGGTCTTCGAAGTATAGGATCGTAAGGCTCCCGAAACTAATGCAAGTGGGCGGAACAGTTCGTCGAAACATTGGCCGAAATTCATGCCAAGCGGGGAAAGCAGATCGACGGGACTCACTCCAATGGTCGCTCTTGAGGGGCACGAGAACCAACCGAAGGTCGGTCAGCAAACTTGCCAGATCATGGGGGGTCTTGAAGAATAGGGGCCTAAAAGGGACGAGGGCAGGCAAAAAAACTGGTCCGTTGGGTGGAGGGTCGTGGCCCTCCGTCTGAAGCTAAGGTGGGCCGGCATTGTTCGGGGACAATGCCGCCGTAAGGTCAGTTTGAAGGAACGTAGCGTGGAACCTGCAAAGAGGAAGCAAGGCCACCGGGGTGCATGCAAGAAAAGTGAGGTTTCACAAAAAAGTCTCGGCTTGATCCTGAAAACCGTCTCTGACTAGGAACCTGAAGAACAAATCCGCCGAGGAAAGCACCTCATTCAAGACGAAACTCGGGAGGGGAAGGGGGGGGAAGATAACGCTCTTTCAAGCGTAAAGAAAGAGGGCGGTGACACACGTGCGTCTAACCTGACATCGTGAAAAATGCCACGGCATGGCCATGCTAAAAAAGCAGATCGAGCATGGGCGATGAGGCGCGACCGAGACCATCATATTTTTATGGAGGAAACCCTGCTGTACTAGGAGAAAAGCCGACGCGAAGGGTGGTGTCCATCATCGTTGAAGGGAGAGGTTGTGGGAAAGGGGCCAGAGGAAAAGAGGCGTCGGGGGAGGGGGAAATGGAGGGGACGGGGCCGTAAAAACAAAAAAACAAAACTGAAAGAGTTTCTGTCAAGGGGAGAGGGGGGTAGGTGAAAGGGAAGACTTCATTACCATGCATTGATAGAAAGGGGGAACAACTTCGAGGTCCACGTTTCCTGGGGCCAGAGGCTCGGGAATGTAGAGAAGTGCTCTCGATCGTGAAACTTACTTAGTTAAAATGGGTCCCACATATGGTGGCGATAGAGGGGGACGACGGAAAGCGAACAGTGCGATATAGCTAGAAATTCAAGCATCTCGGGGAAAGGGTGAATTGTGTGCCGGGTGAGAAAAGCTCGATCAGGCGCAGAAAAAGAGAACGAATTGTAGCCGACGTCAAATTTTCAGGGATGCATCGGGGGGTTGGGGGCGGGCAGCACCTGTGGGGGCCCAGCAGAAGCGTAAAGCGTTTCAAGTTGACCGCCCTTCGCACGGAGCGGCCCAGCTCAAAAGTTCGGACAAGTTTTACGCGCGAAACCGTATCGCGAATCCTGGCAAGTTCAGAGGCCGATATGTCTCGAGAGAAGTGGCTAGGGCTTGAGAAGGTAAGCAAATTCAGCGTCCTCACGCAGGCGAGTGGTGGACGGGTGTTTTTTTGGGAACCGAGGGTTCGCAAGATAGAACGGGAAGGTGGGATGGCCGCACGGGGGGAGGCGACGTAAGACTTCGTGTACAGTGCACAGGGATAGGCGGCTCAAGCTGAAAGAGGGCCGGTTTTTGTCTACGCTGGCATGGCCAAGCGTCAACGGGCAAAGCTTATGAAGAAAGGACTCCTGGCCACAAAGGGAACGACGCGTAAAGCCGATGCCCCCTGGGCCGCGATAGGGGCATTTTTGCCAAGGAGGAGGGGGACGGACCCAACCTTCCGAGAGCGCCCCGGCAAGGGGGGGAGGGTATAAACGGACGGACTCAGCAGGGGCGGAGGAAGACGACAACAGACCAGACGCGTTTCATCACGAAAAGAGAAAGGTACTACAGTTTCCCATATTGGTCCGACTACCGCCAAACGCGTGGACATGAATAAAGCGGAGGTGTGCATTGCAGATAGCGGGAACATGTTCTTTCAAAGGGCAAGAAATGCCAAAGGGGGATGGTGCTAGCACCGACCACTCCTGTGACCTAATAAAGAACGCATAGTCCAAAGTCTACTACTCAACCAACAAAGAGAAAAGGAGTTTGGGACGTTTCCTATCAAAAAGGCGTCAATGGATGCGAGTGGCTACCAAACATGTGAAAGAGGAGCCGTGAGGCGGGTGTGCGCCGAGAAGCAAAAGGAGATTTATCAAAAAAGGGGAGCGGACGCGGCCACATCTGAGAACAAAGGTAGTCAGGCTTGGAGGTGTCAAGACATGCGAAACCTCTCGAGGGTTGAAGGGTGGTACTCGCTAGGAAACCGCGGCACAGGAGCAGAGAGGGCTCCGGACGATAGAAAAGGAGCGAGAGCGCGCAGTCGAAAGTGGACGAACCCCTACTTCTGATCCAGAGCACAGGCGGATCAAAGGTTCGCTAGGCGTGAAAAAGGATGGGAGACGGGGGGGAAGTTTAATGCCGTCCGCTGTCATCGAGAAAAAAGAAAAATACCTCAAAAATGGAAGCGAGAGCCGATATACGGTGAATAGGAAAGAAAAAATGGGCTCAGTCGGCGTGAAAAATGACCTACAACGCGGGGGGGGAGAGTATAGGGCCGAATGGGCAAAAATAACATAACCGGCACGACACTGCGTCTCTGTTGGAGAATCGGAAAGAAGGACAAATAAAAAAAAACTACTTTCTCGGAAGACATCGCGGGGACGAGGCCAAGTGCAGGACCTTCAGAAACGATGGCGAAGTGCGCCTGGCAGAATGGGATACGCATTTTCAAGAAGGAATTGGGTCAGCCATGCTGCGGGACTCGCGTAGAAAACGACGCCTAAGTCGAGCCAATTGTTATGGCGGCCAGCGGTCTGTAGAAGGTCTAAAACTTGTGGAGAAACGCACCGAAGAAGAAGAATCTTCAAAGCAGGGGAGAGAAATGCGAGCTATATCCTAGGAGGCAAAGGGGCGGGAGGAAAAAAGCCACGAGATCGGACCATTGGGGGGGAAAAACAGTCGCCTAATTATCCAGGCTCGAGCGAAGAATTGAGAGCCAAGGAAGCGAGAAAGACTAAAAGACAGAAACCGGGGCGAGACAGGGGCAAACACGCTCTACTAAAAGAAAAGATAATCTACAACTCTCAAGACGATCGACAAATTCCTAACAGGTAGGCTAGAAGGAAACGGTTCCCCGGGGCCTGGAAACGAAAGGAAAGCATAGGAGCGATTTGCGGGAATATCGAAGTGCGGACCGGGACGACAGCCACAGGGGGGGCGAACAACCATGGAAAAAAATCTTGTGGTTCAAAGGACAGGAAAACCATGAAGAAACACTCAAACTCTGCATGAAATCCCTTCCTCGGGCCGATGGCTCAAAATTAGGTCGGCTGATCGGGCGCTTAAGGCAAAGCAAAGGGGGTCAAAAAGGCATCGGTGTGGCGGTGGCAGGGCCACCGGAAAACGGCCCGCTGAGAGTGACATGCAATGTAAAGGGACAAGACATACTTCGTCAGGGGTGTCGCTGAAACGGAAAGCGTTGCAAAAAAAGGGAGTCATTTCTTCTATAGAGGAAACGCCGGCGAGAGGGCCTGAAGGGAGCAAAAGCCGAACAGGGACACGGACAATAGTTTCGGCTACGTGGCAGGAGGGGACAGTCGGGGACACGCTACGATTCACGACCTTCGCGTGGGCAAGGGGGGGGAAAGAAGTATCCAGCAAGACACAAAGAAGGAGCATGAAATGACCAATCGGCCCCCAAGGGGGAAAAAAGGGAAGGATTATTTTAGCAAAAAGCGGAAGATAGGAGGCTCCGCGCTGGAATGACACCAAAAGAGGCCAAAGGTTCGGGAACGACAGTCTGTATGTCGTCGACCCGCCGGCGATCAGGGAGGAAGTCTCCCGTCACAAAGGAGAATCTGCTGATCGAGGTAAGGACTACGGGAAGGGCAAAACCTGCAAACTGGTGACGATTTGCCGAAAGAAGGCGATCCTGGCCGCTGCCTAGAACTTCGACAAACAGGTAGAAGGGAGGGATGTCTCCAACACCTGAGGGAGGGAAAAGAAGAGACAAGCACTGGTCGTCGAAGGGAGAAGTAGGTATGGTGAAGGAGCAAAAAAAAGCGTAAGAGTCACCCATTAGTGCTGGCAGGTCCGGAAATTTAAGAAGAGTCCATAGAAAAGCCAAAGATCTCTGGGGGTTGGGTATAGGATAAGCCGCCTGGGGGTCTCTCTGGTGGGCAAGCAGAACAAGCCCGGGGGGGGGGAGGGTCTGCCACAGGGAAGATCTAAGGGTTAGTACAGAGCAGGGCAGAACTCAAACTTCGGTCAGAAGGATCATTGAGGAAGCCGGGGGGAGGGGCGTCTACTTGAATATTAAAAACTTGCGGATCTTGTCATGGTATGAGGAAGAAAAGAAGGTCAAAAACCTCTATCTCTTGAGAGACTGGAGAGGAAAAAAAAATAGCAAAAGGCTAGCAGGCCAACCGTTCATGGTAAGATGGTGGGGCGCAGGGGACTTAGAGGGAGATCGTCACCATAGAAGCGCGTAGAAGACAAATACAAAGCCTGGAGTCCATAAGACCTCTTCTAGCTTAAAGAGGAGGCTCGTGTGCTCCTTTCAACATGAGTAACTATAACGGGGTCAGTGGGGGGCAATCAGAGGGCGTCTCCATCCCTCATTTCGAACCAAGAATAAGGAACTTAAAAGCTGAGAAAGACCGATCTGAGTTAAAAAAACGGGCTACGGACCTATACGAAAGTTCAATTCAATAGGGTTGGGGGAGAGGGACCTTCTGGGGACAAGGCCACAATGTCTTAGAGGAGTCCATCATCAGACTTCATGCCTCGGGAACAGCTAATCTGAAAAAAGGTCGGGAGGACGAGTCGTTATGGAAAGGTCATTGGGGGTCCACAACAGACGTTATAACTGGAAGAGATGATCTGGTCAGGAGGGGTGCGTGCTAGTTTTTAGAGGCATTCCTTCACAAGGAAAATAAATATCTTTTCAAAAGCTGAAAGTCGTGTCCGTCCTGTCTCGGGAGGAGGCCTCACTCTCATATTAAAGTGATCCTTCGGCAGGTGCCCAGTCAAAATAGCGGGAGATCGAGGTGTCCGTCGGTGAAGCCTCCTGAGCCCCTGAGGAGAAGGGGCGTTAGGAAAAGTGGATATGGCCTGGAAATGGCTGAAACGATGTCGAGAGACTCGGGACGCCGAGCCAAGAGGGAAGTCCTTCTGGGGAGGGTTCCACTATAACATCCTCATTAGAGAAATGGCGGTGATTGAAAGCCATGACCTTACCCTGCACGGTGCCCGGTTTGTGAATCACACGGATGACGAATCAGTTTGCAAAAGGGATTCGCGAAATCGAGCCGTGGCGAGTTTCGGGCGATGTATCCTTGAGAAGATGTCCTCCATATCGGTCGGGGGTTATTGGGGTCTCCTGAGGTGAGATAGAGAGGTGGGGGGAAGGCCTCCTGCACTCCGAGAGGATTAGGCGTGGCCCCTTCGGGGGCAAGTATTCTGTTAAGTGGAGAGCCTGGGCCGTTCTTGTTGGAGGGGCTCTATGGGGGAAGGGTCAAACGGCTTTTAAAAATTAAGCGAGTCAAAACATAGAGAACCGCTGGCCGTTAAATAGGGGGCCGGCCGAATAGGCCGATGCCAATGTAGAGGCGTCAAGGGCTTGCGAAGACAACAAATTATAGCGGGGGGAGAAGCGACTCGAGGAGACCTGGGGCTCGCGGTCGCTCTGGGATGCGAAAAACCTCTCATGGGGGCATCCGCAGGGAAAGCACAGTCCAGAAAGCTCATGTCATGTGGACGTACGAAAAAGCCACGAGTTGCCAAAGGATAGAGCCTGCGGCGGGGTTTCCGGAAGGGACAGGCAGGCGAATCGCAAAAGGCGCCTACGCCGGAATCAATAGTCAGAGTAGGGCTATCGCACAAACGGCTTGAGTCCTATCTGAAAGTCGCCTAGTCCACGTCAGACCAGAGAAAAAAACACGTATTATTATAAGAAGAGAAAAGATTTGAAGGGGGGAAAGAGGCTAACACAGAAGATCGAGAGTTGGGGGGATCGAGGTTCTCGCCGAGAGGCCGATGGGAAATAAGGGGGCCCAGGGGGAAGAGCGGTCTGAAAGCGAAAAAATAAGGAGCCCGACTAGGGAATATGTCCGAGTGGGGCGGAGGGGGAAAGGAGGGACCTTCACATCTGGGGGAGAAAAGGTAGGGAACTGTTATCAGTAAGGAGGGAGGAAACACTGCCGCGTTCCGCAGAGAGGAAGAAACGCACAATGAGCGATCGTCTCCTAAGGAAAGAAAAGAGAGGCTTGCGGGACGCACGGGTGGAAAACTGCCTACTACGGAAAAGTCCTAGGATGAGGGGGATCCAGGATTTACGAAGTAGTGGAACCCGAGCACTAAGGAGTTACCTGGGGAAGCCATTTTAGAAAGGGTCAAAATCGTAACCTAAAAAGAAAGGAACATGCGGGGGAACAGGGCCCTAAGCCCCCAGCTAGATAGGCGGAAAAAAGGAAAGAGCACTCCTGGGGGAAGATCTGAAGTCCGACGAGGCAAACAGAGAAGCTAAAACTCATCTGATGGCTGACAGTGGGAGGCGAACAGCCGAGACGGGGAAGATAGAGAAACGCGAGGGGGAGATGAGCAAAAGGCTCTCGCTATAATAACAAAACGGGGAAAGGTGAAGCGAATTCAGCATTTCTTGTCGGGGCTTTCAAAAAGGCAGCAGTATTTCTACAAAATTCTTGGGCGTGAAGAAATCCTCTGCAGCTCTACAAAGCGAAGTGGGAACTCTTAGGAAGGCGCAGGGTTGTTGGGGGGGGTGGGGGGGGGGGGGGGGGGGGGGGGGATGTGGTTGTGGAATAATGGAGAGTCGTTCGATCCAAGACGACCAACGAAGAGGAAAACTGCCTATGAGGCTATCCATCAAAAAGGAAAAGGGAGGCTTACAAAACAACACATATCGAAACAAAATAGGGGGTTACATCAACTAATTAATCCCGCTAGAGCGTCGCATAAGAAAGGTACTCTAAAAGGAAATTGACATGAAAAGGACCTGTGGGAAAGATCAGTGTTAAAGATTGCAGATTTAAGAGTCAGCGCACGCGCACGAAACAACGGAGACCCTGGATACACTATGCATTTGGCGAAAAGAAGAAAGAGGGCACTTCAAAAAAACAGAGGGACCAAAACCTACGACGACATGGCAGCTTCAACCTGGCTCAAAAAGGAAAAATACGAAACAACGGCCACATGATTGGACGCTAACATAGAAGAAAAGGGCATGTGTAGGCGAATTAATAAGAAGAGCCACAGGAGGACAACGCAGAGGAGAAAAATTCGGTGACATTTGGCTGCGCATGGGAAAATCGTGATTGACGAAACTAGCGGGGCAAGGAAGGCCTGCCCGCATACCGACTTAGGGGAGTGGACAGGAAACATGGCGCACCTAGGGGAACAGATTAGAATGGGGGACTAATGATAAGATCACTGGAGGAGGACGATTGATTCGGGGGGGCTTTCCCGAAAGAGTTGGCTGCTGTCCGACGTGTCAAAAGAATCGTCTCAGGCTTAACTGTGAGGAGAAAGAAGGGGAAGCTCGAAGAACGGGGACGATGGCAGGGAAGGATTGGGCTTTGAGGAAGGTTTGGACAAGACGACGATCTCAAGAAAGTATTGCCGGTTCGTGGTGGGAAAAAAATCCATGACGTCAAGATCACAAAAAAGAGGAAAAGCGCCTCCAGAGGCCCAAGCACTATATGAGGGACCTTCTCGGGCCGTAGAAGCAGCTGTCAAACACCTAGAGAAGGAAAAAGTCCGGGCACCTCCCGAGTGTGGGGATCTCTTGCCAAAATAGGAGAAGGACCTTCTCTCAGGAAAACCCATAACTTCGAAGCTATCAAGAGGAAGGAGGGAGAAGGTCGGACAATCCTGCCGAATAACTTCAGGCAAACGAAGGGGTTAGGAGGTTCACCACCTCAAAGTCATACTCTGTCTATCACTTTAGAACTACCATGAGGAAAGGTGAGAGAAAAAAAACAACAAGTATTATTATTGAAAAAAGAGAACAGGCAGGAAAGATGAGAGAGTTGAGAAGTAGTTATAGAAGAGAAAAACGTGGGGCGAAATATCTCTAGTGGAGGGCTCAGGAGATCCATTTACGAATAGGAAGAGAGTCCGGAAATCTATCCAGGTTTTGGGGCTGCTTCGCCGCGAACTTGGAGGAGAGAGGGCTTTTCTCGGACCCAACTAACTGTGTTGGGAAAGCAAAAAACTGTGGAAGGATCTTAAGCGACGCGCGAAGGACGTCGATGCAGGAAAGAAGACTTATCCTGGGGGAGAGATCGAGGGGTAACTCGGCAGGAGGAAAAAGAAGTTGAAAATCTGGGGCAGAATGGGGTCCTTCAAAGGCCGAAACAGTTCTTGTAGAGAGTAACGGGAAAAACCGACTAGGCCCAAAGGAAACTTAAAGCGAATTGGGGGTGCCGTGTCGCAAGGAGCCGAGTTAAGGAAGAAGGAACCATCGCAGGGGGAGAGATCCGAGAGGAAGAAAAAATTCCCCCCCAAGGAACCGATGATCTACGAAAGCTTCCAGATCGTAGAGAGGGAGAAGCGTGTAAAAAAAATCTAAAGGGGAATGGCAAACTCTGCATCTTTCAAGAAGGTGACAGAAACGGGCTCGCCACTTCGTGACAAGATTGTCACGGGGGGGAGGGCCTTCATGCGCCCGATCAACGAGAGATAAGGGGAGGTCGTCTGTAGAGGCCAAGACGAAATTATTCAAAGAGGTGAGGGGCATGTAAGCTCTTAGGAAAGAATCCAAAAATATGGAGGATGGGACTCAGATGCTTGGCGGATGATTATCGTTTGAAACTGGAAAATAAGAGTAGATTTGTAGTTGAAAGGGAAGGTTGTGCAGAAGGAGGGAGACTGGGCGGATGGTACGAAAGCGCGAGTTGTATTAAGTGACATCATAGATCGAGAGGGGGGGGGGGGTGTTCCAACTTCGTAGGGGGAACCGACGTTGTCGGTAAACTTCGATAAAGGGGGGAGTCTGGCGACAGGTAGCAAGAGCGAGAGATGGTCCAGCGTGACGGGTTCATGGTACTGGGGCGATCTCAGGGGGGAACTGGGTGAATCCGGAAGGGGGAAAAACCGAACTTTAAAAAGAGATGCGGAACAGGCGTGAAAAATAGGGAAGGGAAAGAAGGGCTTGGTCGGGGGAAAAAAGATTCGAAAGACTAACAAAAAGAGAAAACCGACCGAAGCCGAACACGCCCTGGGAGTGCATCGCGGATTGACATGCACGATGCGCAAAGCATGGATCGAATCGTGGACAGGCCATTCGACAAATGCTGCCAGCTCCAAGAAAGGGTGGGGAGGGGACGAAAAAAAAAGGGATTCACAGCCTGGGGGCCAGGAAGAGAACATGTCGCGATCGAGAAAAGGGGCGGATGAGTTACTCGGGTATAAAATCAGTCGCTCCAGAGAAAGGTGCCGGTTGGGAGTTGACGCGTCTGGGAAAAAAACTAGGGGAACCCGCTTGGACTGGCAAAACCGAAGACCTAGAGGCGGGACAGGTTCCGGGGAGAGATCGAGAGCGGCTTGTCCGGTATTTCCTGGGTCTAAAGGGTCGGACACAAAAGTTCAAACGAGAACGTAATTCAGCCATCAGCCACGAAGAGGAAAAAGAAGGGGTAGCCCCTGGGGGGAAGGAAAAGGCCGATTCGGGAGTAGGCCGTCACACGGCTATAGAGAGAACGGAGCTCAGGGTGGAACGGGAGGAAGGCGCTGCAGGGGGCGACCTTGACGGCCTCTGGAGGGGAAAAAAAACTGTAAGGGGGCGCGGGTCGCCTCAGGGAAATCACTCGAAACTTGAGGGGACCGGGTGTCCGAAGAAAGCGAAGCCCAACAGGGAAGGTAAAGAGGAGGAGACCGAATTTGGGTGGAAAAGAAAAAGGGAACATGAGAGGTGAAAAACATTTCACACCAAAAGGGCGAGAGTCCCGTGCGCAGCAGATTGGGAGGAATACGGCCGCCCACTCTTATCTTGCAGTAGAAGAAGGAAAACACTGCAAGAACGATCAACACAAACGATTGACCGGGGGGACATTAGAGAAACCGAGTCGGCACTAAGAGGCGGCAGGGTGTCTCAAGAAAAACGAGCCGTTTTAAGGATGAGCGCAGGGGGTAAGCTTTCTCCTGGTAACAATTGCACCGCGTATTAATGTGGGGGGGAAACCTAGGTCGGGCTTCTATGCCGGCATTGGGAAGAGTCATGAGGATTTCAGACTGCGGAGAAAGCCTCGCCTTACTCCGGGATGATCTAAACGAGAAGGCAGAGACGTATCAACCCGAGCGTAGGGCGGAGAGGGAAACCTTACGAATAAGAAGTTCGCATGCAAAGAGACAAGGGGTTCCAAACAAGTACTCTGAAGAATTCCCTGGAGGAATACTTGGGAGTGGGAACCTGGCGTGTAAAAAAGGGGTGTTGTCCAAGACGAGAGGTAAAATTCCTGAACCGTCTTTAGCATAGAATGGCGAGAGATCAGAAACCGTTGGCCAGGCACTCTACGAAACGGGATGCCTCTTACATGCGTCCAAGAGATGAAGAGAGTTGGACACGAAACGGGTAAACAACTCCAAGCGCACGACACGCTCACGAGGGTAAGAGAAAATTATAAAAGAAAAGGGAACTCGAAAAACAGTTCTCGATCGCGGGACTGTGGACCAGGAACAGAGGGGCGCGATACCAGGCGAATTACGACCTTGAAAACAGGTCTTGCTAAGGCATTCATAAAAAAAGGGAAGAAGGGAGTACAAGATTCCTGTCTCCGTGAAGTTACGACTCAGGCGCTCGAAAATTCGGTTCGGCGGGTGCTGGCGAGGAGCCGAATCGGTACACCAGACGATCAGGCAAAAGATCAACGGCCCAGCGAGCGGATATAGGGGAAGTCTGGGAAAAGTTCTGAAACAACAGGCGGGGGGAACGAAATTCCACATAGTGGTACAACGTCCCTACGAGTCAAGGCTCTAGCGGGCATCGGAGCGAGCCAATACTGAAAGAAAATAATTACCACAGGAAGGGGGGGGTGGTTAAAGATCAATGGGACACCAGAGATCGCGATAGGATACATCTAAAAAACGAACGACATCACTGCGAGAACGATGTCAGTGGAAGCATGTTCCTGGCCACTGCTCAAACTGAAGTGCAATGCCAGCGACGAAGAGATGTTTGCCGCGGTCGATTGCTAAACAACGAAAAGCGCAAAGCATTATGCCAAGGACCAGGAGGTAAGGCTTGGGAGGCCGTCAAGAACAACAAGGGATACACTAAAAAAAATCTGTGCAAACACACCCCAACCAAAACACCCCATCCAAAGATCGGGCCGCGGCTCTGAAGATAAGGACGCGACTGAGTATAGAAGCAAAGGCCGTTGGTTACAAGAGAGCAGGTGTCCACTTGCCACCACACGGAAAGGAGGAAATTACCATGGCAGGGGAAAAAAGCTCTCTCGCGACTAAACAACGTAGGAGTGAGGCTATTGCCCGAAAGTCAGGTTGCGGCTGTCGTCAAATATAAATCAGGCGGGGAGAGGGGGATAACGCCACTAAGAGAAGGAAAACCATTTCGGCAGGGCCTGCGTGGCTCTTTGGAGAGGGTTTGACACAGAAGAACGCAGGCGAAAGGCTCGCCGAGGGGACATTTCCGGAGCCATGCCGTAATCAAATCTAAACTGACGGACGACAGGAAAGGCTGGGAAGCGAATGGGATGCGAGTCCGTTTAAAAGAAGAGAGGGATGCTGTAGGGAAAAAGACACAACGTAAATATCTGGGTAAAAAGGTTGAAGTCCCGATGGGGGTCTAGGCAAAAAAAAAAACTCCATAGCGACATTCTGAATAACCACCAAACATATCAGGAATGATCGGGCCGGGGGGCTATGAGGGGAGGAGATTAACCAGGAAAGGAACCGGAAGGGGGGAAAGTGAGAAAAGCACCTGTTCGATCACAGGCGGCCTACTAATCACTTAACAGTTCTTCACGAAGGTTAGATCAAAAAAAAAAAACCAATACTGGGGGGGGGATAAAAAAGGAAGGAAAGCTGGGGCTTCTAGTGCAAGCTAAGGATCGCAAGTCAGCAGTGGAATCTGCACCGTAGTCCACGGGGGGAGGAGGAAAGAACGCCATTGAATCATAGACGTCCTCTATCATCCTGAACGGGTTTGGGACACTGAAGCGGAAAAGGGTCGCTTCTTGCTTGAGCAATCCCGACGTTAGGGGACAAAAAAGCATTTGTGCGTGTCCACCGCGCTGCTCGAAAGAGGAAGCGAGGCGAAAGCCTCACATACTCGGTGCAGTGTGCGTCGATCTAGTAGGCAGCAGTCTTTGAAGGGGGGCTGAGGAGGGGAGGCATGGCAGGCGATGAACGGCCTGTCAAAATTGAGGTTAAGTAGAGTATAGAAAAAGAAACATCGTCCAAAGTGGGAGGCCGATAGTATTCGGGCGTCCGGCTTGATCCGAAGGCAACGAAAATCGAAGGAGAAGAGGAGAGACGACAAAGAGGAAAAAGCCCCGTCCTACAAAGACGCAAAGAGGAGAGCGATGGAATCGGACTTATCTGTAACGCTTCGTCCGCATGGAGGAAATCAACGTGGCCTTATGGCAGGTGCTCGCCACACAGGCGACTCAGGGCGTGAAAGCCGGCAGGCAATTCATGCGAAGGATAGATCTAGAAGGCGATCAATCATCTCTTCTAGAAAGGATTCATTCAGGGTGGTTGACATGAGGGTACTGGGACCTACTAACACAGATTTAAAAATGGTAGGTGGTCCGGCAGGGAGGGGATCGACTTGATAGTTTTACAAGCAAATGCCTGAAAGAACTACGGCAGGGGCGGATTTGACTTAACAGGGCACAACAAGGAAACTTCCAAGCACGAAATAGGTTAAGGTGGGATCTGTTCTGACGATGGAGAAAATTTAGAAGAGTACAAATCTCGAAGGTGGACCACTTCTGCTTAGCCAGACGGGGGCCTTTGTCGAAATTCACAGATCGTAAATTGGCTCTAAGTGGAGACTGGAAAAATAACGGGAGAAGGTCAGACTTTTTGTTTCCCTAGGGAGGAAGAGACTCGTGGAAAGTGTGTGACATTGGGAACGCCTGAAAGAACCGCAGGGCGGACGTAGATCGTGGCCCTTGAGGATGCTGTCGACCAGAGGATCGAAGAAATCCCAGGCTCGGGACGCGAGCCTTGTTAGATGCTGAGGGACGTTCCCGAAAATGGCGTCAGCCTGCGTAAGATGCGTTTAATTGTACGAAAAAGGGGGAGACCTTGCCAGGCGCAATTCAAAATGGGGTGATGAAAACCGGTAGAAAAAAGGGGGGACCTTCAAGGCCTCTATGTGAGATCTAGCCACGTATGGCGGTAAGATGTGCCATGGGCAGGTCCTCGCGGGCGAGGGGGGGGCTGGGACAGGTTGGTAGTGGTTGAATTGGATCACGGGATCCGGAGTTGCTCGCAACGACGCAGGGACGGCTTGCCGTGATAGGATGCTCATCTAGCTGGAAAAGAGACGGGGGGTTTTCTGAGGGAAGGAGTCGGCGCCTAGTTCCAATCAATCAAGGACAACTCCAGGGCACTCCCGGAAATCCTTGTTATTAAGAAGGGGGGCTCCGCCTGTGTTGAAATTAGTACGTCCAAAGGAACGGGAAAAAGCTCAGAACGCTTAGAGCATTTGGAGAGAACGGAAGTTAGGATCGACTCTCGATGCGCGGAGGACTGTCACAGGAGGAAGAGCATTTTCATCCACATGGGCGCCCTTCCTAAACTGCTTCCGTATAGCCGAAAAGTACTTGACATGAGATGGCCGCGAGGTGCCGTGGAAAGTCAGTCAGCGCTCGGGACGGAACACCAACGAGCCTAAAGATAACAATCGGGAAGGGGGGGGTGGAGACAACATGAGAACTCGCCTTGAATATGAGATAGAGCTCCTAGTACAAAGAAGCGAACTCTCACAACTGGGGGAGGAGAAAATAAGGGGGCGTTTGGATATATACCGTCGACAAGGAGTGTTAGGCAGGGGTCAATCCACTGATTCCTATGTGGGAGGGGGATGAGAGCCGGGGAATCAGGGCGACCGCTTTCACGACTAGGAATAGAATACATGGTCAAACTACTGGGAGAGGCGAGTCCTCCACGATTGAGGTCTAGAAAGGGGATGTAAATTTCGATTAACTGCAAATGATAGGTCCTGTGTCTTGAGCAGAGAACTTCGGCGATAGCTCAACGTAAAAGAGCTAGCCAACGGAGGGAAAGAAGGGAACGGGACCAACTACATTTACAGCTGCCTCGAGGGGGATAAACGAATTTAACGCAGGCCAGGAGCGGGTTGCCGTGACGGGGGGTAAAACACGCACGGTCCCCTAGAAGGAAAAGATCCCCGGCTAGGAAAGGAGAGAAACATTAAGAGGGAAGGCCACAGCCGCTAAGGGAATAGCGGAACAGAAAAGACCGTGACTCAAAAATCTTGAAACCTACTTGCCAACGAAAAAGAAACGGACTAAAGCAAGAAGGGGGGGGGGAGTGATGAAAACTGAGTAACCTAGAGCCGACTGGGGCCCTATCTACATCTCTTAAATTAAGCATGGTCCTTCTTATGGAGTCAGTCGTCCCACCGGGTGACCCTAAGGCGGGTAGGGAAAATGGAGGAAAAACTGCATACCCTGGGAGGATATCTCAAGTCACCAGATTGCTTACAGCTCGATTCATCGAAGTAGGCAGGGTCGAGTCGGGTGAAGGAAAAAGTCGAGAGGTTCGACGAACACTCCATCATTCAAAAGAATCAATCCTGGGAAAAGAAAGGATAGTCGTACCAAGGCCGATTACACGTCCACTATATCTCAAACATTGGGTGCACACAGGTCAAAATTAGAAAGTGCTAACGGACGGATATCACTTGAAAAGAAGTCCAGACGCTATTCTGTGAAATTAAGACGGAAGAACATCTCATTAACGAGCGAGCTCAAAGAATGGTCGCATCTTCAATAGACACCGATCTACCTCGAAGCAAATGAGTCTAAGTTGACTGGGTGGTCGGACAGTTTGGGGGGGGTTGAAGGCAAATGCGAAGTTTAACTAACTCCAGATGAGGGGCGGAGATGGGGGGACTAATCGCCCTGCCTAAACAACAGAGATAATAGAGAACGTGAATGGAAAAAAAAGTCGGAGGATCTTGTTGGGGAGTTCAAATAACAGCAGTGGCGGGAAGCAATCTTCATCCCTTGAGGAGACTGAAAAAGATGATCGCCAAATGAGACGGTGCCTGATCTGGCAAAGGGACAATGCCGCATCTGCCAGCGACAAGTTACAGCGCACGTGAGTCACCACCTATCTCGTCCAAAGAGGGTACGAACGTGAAATGGAAGAGGGAAACGATCACTAGAGTAAACGGATTTCGATGACGAGGTGAGCTGGGCAGTGGGACTCAAGCGTGTGTCAGAGCGAGACCGTCGGAAAAATTAGATTAAAAGAAGAATGCGTTCTAAAAAAGGGAAAAAGAAGCGGAATTTTGAATTTTTTGGGGGGGGGGGGGGGGACAGGACTCAGGAATGAAAAAGGAAACTGGGACGAAAGCAATAGAACACGATCCCAGAATCGACATGCCAAGACACGGGCAAAAACAGAGATGGTGAGCCAAGAATAAGGGAGTTACTATATCTGCTGGGACCCGCCTGGTTGACGTGCACGCAATGTCGGGATGGTTTCGAGGAGGCCCCACATTAGCGAAGGGAGGTCAGTCAGCAAAAACCGGCTATCTGCTGATTCATAGGGACTATGAGGCAGCTGGTCAAGGACCGGACCGGTGAAAGTTACGAGAAGGGATGTAGGAAGTCATTGGAAAAAAGAAACTACACTTCTAAAAATC
>Ga0179591_1359497_pt1 | contig 15820 bp, 19 predicted proteins | sample CZOMad2_1_08_16f_FD_182891 | JGI IMG/M metagenome (GOLD analysis project Ga0179591, IMG submission 182891) | Vadose zone soil fungal communities from Angelo Coast Range Reserve, California, USA - CZOMad2_1_08_16fungal (PacBio error correction) | ecosystem: Environmental > Terrestrial > Soil >...
AGGGCAATTGAAGTAACCGCTGTCATCATGGGAAATTGGGGCACCGCAGTTAAAATTAAAGGGAATACGCTGATTAAGGGGCGTTTCGAAGAGGGAACGTAGAAAAAATCGGGCAACTAAAAATCAAAGGTTCAAGGCCAGCAAGGGGGGAAAAGAACTTGAAACCCAGTCCCGGAGATGGCTTCAAAGAAAATTGAGAATGCATCGAAGGAGCGTAAAACAAAGAAAAGTAAGAAAAAGAACGAATTCGAGGTAACCTTGGAGTGATAAGGTTCCATGAACGTGGGAGGTTAAGGGAGGAAGGAGAAAAAAGGGGAAAAGAAAGAAAGAAAGAAAAACTACGAATGCGAAAAAGCACCCAAATGGCTCAAAAAGAAAAGAAACCGTTTTAGAAAACTCGAGAGGCGGGCGTCCACCTTGAGATTTTTGCTGGTCTTAACGGATGGTCTCTCATAATTCTTCGATACATCAAATCGTCACGCAAGGAAAGCCCAGACGGGGGGTAACCTGCTGCGGGCGCTCGTTGCCGGGTGTAGGTACAGGGTAGCGAAAGGGGAGATGTAGGGTGTGCCAGCGGGTGATGAAATTCATCAAAGGGTTATGGTGGAAAGAAAAAGACTAATCGGAACAATTGGAATTTTCGAAAGGATGAGTAGGTTGACGAAAAATCTGGAGTTAGGTTGTCTAGCAAAAAAAAAGAGGCAGTCTGGAGCGACTGAACGGAGACTAAGGGAGCTTACGTTTACCCGAGTTGAGAGTCTAATTGATGTAACTCACGAAGGACTGTTCCCGGGGGAGTAAGGAAACGGTCGGAAAAAAAGGCAACGTGAAGCTTGTCGCTCGAAAGTAAAGGAGGATAGAATCTAGGGGGGGGTACCTTCAAAATCCCGTCGACACCGGTTCAGGAACTCTAAGAGAAACACAGGGCAAACCCCCTGAAAGAAGAGCGTAGGAGAGAGGAAAGAGGTGAATCCGTGAAGGCTCGGTCCGGCTCTCTCCATTCAGCGGTAGAGGTGATCTCGGCGGTCTAGAGGGTCCAGCTCAAGGGTAGAAGGCGGGTTGGGAGGGAAGAAAGTGGCCACTCTTCCAGCAAAAGTCATAGACGGGGGGAAATCCCTCAAGAAGGTCTGCCGAAAGGGCCAACCAAAAGGAATTCCTTCTGTCTCTTCTTAACACATGACCTGAGGTCTAAAAACTCAAGAGCCGGGCACCGTGAAAAACTTCTATTTGGGGAGTTTGTAAGGGACGGAACTAGGGGTGGGGGGTGGGGGGGGTGTGGGGGGGGGGGGGGGGGGGTGTTGGGTTTGGGTGGGGGGGGGGGGGGGGGGGGGGGGGGGGGGGGGGGGGGTTTTGGTGGGAGCATTCAGAGGCTGACGGTACTCGGAGAAGGTATAGAACAGAAACAGAGGCTCGAGGGGAGGTTAAGGAGGTGCCAATCTCAGGCGGGAAACCCTAAGGGCGCCGGGCCCGCCTGGAGGCATATCGAGAGATCCCCAGGAAAGGAAAATTAAAGGAAACCTCCGGAGCTTGAACAGTCGAAATAGGAAAAGACCACAGGCTTCATCGAAGGGGGGGTAAAGATTGGGGGGGGTTCGTGAGATCGCGTACTTGGATACCTGGTAAGAAGTCATAAATCGCCAGAACTGTCGCGGCGTCTCGGATCAAAACCAGATCTCCAAGGGGAACCAAGGAAAGTCGGGATTTTAACCGCCCAGAATTCTGGAAATGAAAAAAAAAAAATTCATCGGAACGACCGAACATCTACAGAAAGAAAACAGTCTTTCCATGTGTTTCTGTTGTGTGGGTGTTGTTCTTCCCACTGGCCTAAAAATCCCCACCAAAGAAGCGCGGAACCTCGTGATTCAGGGGAAACGGAAAGCGACCCCCCTCATTTCAAGAGAGAAACACGGGATCCCACATTCCTCAACTACAAACTCGTCTTAAAAAACGAGGCGGCTCCCCATCAAAACGAACAGACTTAAGAAAAGCGAAACAGGGGAGCAGCCATTGCAAAAACACCCGAGAAGCGCGGCTGCAAATCGATAAGACGGGCACTCTCATCCGACATTTAATCCCAAAAGAAGGTAAATCAAGGGAAAAAAATCAGAAAGGATTGCGAAGTCCTAGAGGCGCAGAGCCTGGGGTAGAGAAGGCGGCGGGCTGCAAAATAGGGGAGGTTATCCATGGTTCGAGGGGACGGGGAAGGATTAAAGATCGACGAAACGAGTTATGACCGGCTGATGTCTCCTAAAAGCCCAGAGCTCATAATCCTGTCGGAAGAAACTGGAGGTCTTTGAAGTTGGTCGGGGGGAAGAAGATGGCTGAGGCTTTTTAACTACAACGTCCTCGATCTAAAGAGACTTTTTGCGAAGTCGGGAGAGTTGAGGGGACATTATGGCATGGAAGATTAGATTAGATACTACGAAGGGTGGGGGGGGGGGCATAGGTTATGGTGGTGATCTGGTGGAAACACGAAATATGAGTTTCCCTTAGGAGGGGGGTCCTGAGGGGGTGGTGGAGGATTTTTAGTAGAGTTCTCCTCCGGGTTTTGAAACTCTCTTGATAGGAGGTGAAGGGAATGGGAAGGTTGAAACAGAATAACCATCCGAAAAGATTGGTAACTTGGGGTAATAGGGAGGGGCTTCATGAGGTCTAAGAGACGGAATGTCTGTAAGCCAAGAAGAAAATCGGGAAATAACAGGAGGAGGCAGTGGTGGAAAGCGGGTGGCGTAGGAAAATTTGGGTGGTTGAGCACGATGGCTCGAAAACGAAAGGAAAGAAGTTGGGCCTTAGGAAACTTGAGATTATAAGCAAAAATCGTCTTGGTTTTAATCCGAAGGAGGGTCGAATCAAAGCTAATTGGTGAACAATCCTGGGGGGAAAGAGGCCTTTTTGCAGGAACTCGAAAAAAAAAAGTGGGAGAATGAGCGGACTAAAAGGAAAAACGAGCTCCACCTCTACGTAAAGGTCACAATCGGCAGGAAAAAAGGGGTAAACTGACTGGAAGTCTTGGGTGGCTTTCATGATCTCTCAGAGGATATAAAGGGGGGCGAAGTGGGGGAATCTAAAACACTCTGGCGTGAGGTACCACTCGAGAGGGAACGCGAAAAAAAAAAAAGGGCCGGAATGCGGACGGTGTAGAGTAGAAGGTTAGAGGGAAGTTCTTTTGTTGGGTGAAACTCGCGGGGAGGGATGAAAGGCGGGACTCAACTATCTGAGGGGAAGCGTATTTTCGAAAAGCTGGGGGTGACTTTAAAAAGAGAAATTTACGGGCCAAGGGGAAAACGGGGGGTTTCAGGTTGGGGGGAAAGATTGTCTAACCGGGCTCTGGGTGAACGGACTATAGGACGTCGAGCTAAATAAGACAAGAGAAAGGATCGATAAAGCACAGTCACGTGGAAAATTTAGGAAGAAGTCAGGAACAAAATATTTTGGGGAACGAGAAGGCGGGGGGGGACCCTGGCTCGGAAATCATCGGCCATGCGGAGCCTCGGGGACCATGACTGTCGAGGGGAAGAGTCAGTTATAAAAGAGGGACTTTACCAGCCAATCAATGTGGGACAGACTAAAAGGGAGGCGTTTCGCCTGAGGTTAAATGTGTTCAGTAAAACTGCTAGAGAAATTCGGGGGAGGGTGTTTAAATCGCGCTCGTCAAGAGGAGGGTAAGTCAGAGAAGGGCCTCCAGGCTTTGCTGAACATGGAGCGTATTCCGTTGTAGGAGTTTCTTAACCTCGAGTTGCGCAGAGGTCCGCAGGTCTCGCTCCCACCAAAACTGCCCAACACCCCCCCGCGCCCCAAAAGCACCCCCACCAAAACAAAAACACGCCCAAGCCAACCCCACCATCCTCTCGCCCCCCAAAACAAACGCCCAAGATAGAAAAAACTGTCGAATCCTCAATAGTTCTTCTGGAGCCAAGGTCCAGGTTTTGGGGGGGGAAAAGGACCGGGAGATTCGCCAAATTCCGGACCCCAGGAAAGATGTTCTTTAGAACGATGGGAAGTACCACCTCTACAAAAATTGTTCGATGGGTGTTCGTCTCGCCATTCAAAGGAGTTAAGGGCTTCCAAAAAACACACAGAGGTGGCGAAAGAAGCCTGTACTACGTCCTGTTAGAAGGAGAACTTGAAAAGAGGGGGGGGGCTCCTCCAGGGCGCATGAGGTACACTTTTACCGAGGCTGAGGGGCAAGAACTTCTCAGGCTATCTCGAACAAAGGAGGAAAGCATGGGCATAACTCTGCGAAGGTGCGATAAAGACCGAGGGTATTAGGGTCCGCAAGGGGGAAGTTGATAGTTCTGTCGTCGAGTGGAGGGAAAAGCAAGGCTAATCCAGGGTGAATAAAATGTAAAGAACATGGACCTCATCAGAAGGTGAGGAATGGGAAACATTAACAGGAGGCACCGCGGGGCGGAAACAAAACTGGTCTGGGTCTTAAAAACGCGAGAGCGGAAATTGAAGAGCCAAAAAAGGGGGGGTCGAGAAAGCTTCCGGAAACGTTGACCACCCAGGTCCCGGGCGCGGAAGCGCATCTACAGGGTAGCGGCAAAAAGGAACAGGGTGATATGCGAAGACTCTTCAAAAGAAAGAAGGCCGCTGGGAAAACCACAATTTGAATCTCCCTAATCAAAAAAGAGACGCTGCGGTTCCATAACCATCCGTCGCTATCTAGAAAAAGTTTCAAATAAGGTAAACTTATCTGTTACCGGGGGTTGCAAGGGAGGTAGAATGAATGCTACACAGTGAGAACTCGAACGCAACCTTTAAACTCTTTGGAGAGTTACTCAGAGAAAACGAGAAGAAAGAGGCCAAGAGGATCGTAAGACTGAGTCCGTCAGGGGCATCAGACCTAGAAAAAATCCCCCTCCCGGAGGCCTCATATTCACTCAAACCCTTCCACTTAGCCAATTTAAAAGCCTGGAGTCTCGGAGCTTGGCGACTCTAGGATCGGGGTTAAATGGTGGCTCCTTAGAGGGGCGGAAGGCTACATATTGGGGGGATTCTGTTCAGGTTTGACTTCAATTATATTCGGGGGAAGTTCGGGGGGAAATCAAAAAGGGAACTGCCAGGAAAAGTGGGAAATTCTATCGCCATTTCAAAGTATCAAAGGGTCGTCCAGGATCGGACTATAGGGGAAAAGCACCGTGCAGTCGCTGCCCAGGGAGCTCCCAAAAGACTGCAACAGAAAGAAGAGCCCACAAAAGGCCTAACAGGTGGGGGAGAAGCCGAAACTGTCCTACGTTGAAGGCCTTTACGAAAGGGGTAATATCCACGTTAAAAACAACCCAAAAAGAACGGCGGGGGGGGAAAAAATATTCCTCGACAAACGGAAGAAATGGCGGCCCCGGGACTCTTGTCTCATTTATTGAGAAAAGGTCGTGAAAAAAATCGACGCGGAAAGAAGGGGGGACACGGGGCGCGGAGGGAGTGAGCGGGGAAGGGGTTGGCTTTGAAGAAGTTTCTCATTCCTCCCGCCCCAGAAGTTGCTGGGGGAGGAGAAAAAAGGGCAAGAAGCTTTTAGAGGGAACGGATTCTCGGGTCTTTTTCGGAGTTTGTCGAGTACAACAAGAAATTACAAAAAGATCTGAAGATGTATCTGACCTCATTGAGGAAACGTAACCCCCTGATAAGTACGTTGCGGTTCCCCGGGCAATGGCGGCGGCGGCGACAGGAGTTCAAAGGGGGGAGACCAGGGGAACACCTCATTGGTTTCTAGAAAAGTCATTAGGAAAGTCCAGAAGGAGTCCATCAGTGCTTAGGGGGGGAAAGCGTTCACAAAAAATGTTCAGAGGTTCTGCCGCCTTAAAGGGCTGAAGGGACTGTTAGGGACTTACGCTCCTATAAAAAAGGAGCTACAACTACAAGAGTAAGAGCGTTTGTCCTTCCGAGTGGAAGGTCCAAATGAAGGAAATCACAAGAGGCCATCGTCCCTGCCTTCTAAAAGAATGATACTAAAAAAATCGGGTAGATAAAGTGGTGCTCAATAACAAGAAAAAAACATCCTCTCGACAGTTCACTTTTGACGTTGAAACCTCTTAATCTGAGCTCGTCATTAAGTAACTGCTTCCCCAGACCCGGCCCTAGAAAGTGTCACTGCTGCTTTAAAAGGACTTCATACCAGACGCACTGCAAAATCTCAGTTATAAGAAGACCCGTTGTGAAGAGCGAGTAAGGTTGAAGAGAGAAGGATGCACATTTTACATCTGTCAAGGCGGCGAAATCAGGGAAAAAGAGTCCAGAAACGCAAGAAGCCTTCAGCCTTATTAAGAGTTACGAGCGGAAAGCAGACCGAGGCAACTAGGAGTACAGAAAACACCAACACAGGAGATCAAGAGAAGAGGATAAAAGATTGAAGGCATCACCGGCCAGCAAACAAGACCAAAAGGAGCAATCTTCTAATTAGACTAAAGCACAAAGGCTGGGGAGGGGGGAAACCAAGGACCTATAGTCTTCAAATTGTTCTAAAAGACGGCACTGGAAAACTTCCAAGTCGACGTTGTGTGCTTGAATAGAGGATTCCTCGATGTTACGTCTGACGGTCTCCTCCTAATGGGTGGGCCATATCTTAGTTCTTGGGGGGTCTTCGCGGACTGAGCTAAAAGCGGAAAAGACGTAATCTGCAGGGGGGAGGCTGAAGGTTTTGCGTGGAGTTGCTTGGGGGCAATATGGGAAGGGAACGTATTCGGCCACAGGTAAATTTGTCTGAAAACCACGGTGAGGGGTGAATAAAGCCTTCGTCATAGTAGATGGGATCGGAAGGACCGGGGGGGGGGAAAAATTATTAGAAAAGAGTTTCACGTGAAAAGGCTTTCAAGCTGGGGGCATAAAAAGACGACGAGAGGGGGGGGGGGATAGACGAAGCAGGGACCTTCGACTTCGTTTGACCCGGGGGTGTGGTTGGGTCTTGGACTCAACTTTTGAAAAGACTTCTTTAGAAGTAAGGGCTACGGGGATAAGAACAGACAACTAGCTAGTCGATGGACCTGGGGGTGTCGTAGAAAGACGGAACCTTACCTTCGAACCTAAAAAAGGAAATGTTGGAGAAACCGCCTCAAGGCAAATAAAAAAGGGGCTTCTAAAGGGGAAGGACGCATCGCGACATAAAAACAGTTACAATCATGGAGGTCTACTTAATTAGAAAAGTCATTTCGGAAAACGATCTTGGGGGGGACACGACGAGAAGGGAGGGGAGGGGGTCAACGGGAAGAGAGAAGCACTAGAAGAGCTACCCTTGTCGGAATCAGTTGAGATTAAGTTGGAAGAAAGGGAGAATTTTATCGCTTGAAGATCTGTTATAAAAGAAAATCCTGGGGTGGGGAAAAAACCATACATCACGGGGGAAAAAAAATGTGGACTCGCCGGAAAGGTGTGCTGTTTTCCAGGGGAGGTTTAATAAAAAAAAAAAAAAGAAAAAAAAAAAAAAAAAAAAAAAAAAAAAAAAAAAAAAAAAAAAAAAAAAAAAAAGAAGAAAACACAAAAAGAAAAAAAAAAAAAAAAAACAACAGACGAAAAAGACAAAAAAAAAAAACCCAACCAAAAAAAAAAAAAAAAAAAAACCACAAGAAGAAAAAAACCCAACCCAGAAACCCCCACAACCAAAACAAACCCACGAAACACCCAAAAAAAAAAAACTCTCCCTACAGGTCTAAAGAGTTTTCACAGAAAGATTCACAATGGGGCTTCGTTCGCTACGGTACTTAGAATTTCAAGGGACGTAAAAGCGGGGACTTAAAAAGTCAGCCACGACCGCGCCGTCGAAAAGTCTTTGTTTTAACAAAGAAGGGGTCTGAAAAGGGGCTTGCGAAAAGGGATTATGAAGAAACTTTCCAGGAGAAGAAATCGGATTCAGCCTAGAAGATGACATTTTCATGATCGGAGGGCTGATAAGAACTCTTCGGCAAAACTGGAGAATCCCCCAAAAGGCGTTAGGGGGAGGGGGGGAGGAGAGTGAACTCAACGCATATTCTATTAATTTCAGGGATGAGAGCCAGGGTCAATGACGGAATGGCCGATTCTACCCTTCATGTCGAAGAAAGAAGGATTAACTTAGACTGAGAAAGATGAAAGGGGAAGATTTCCTCCCCTACGCTTGGAACACTTTAAATAAAAATTGCCGCCACAGATCGAAGGGAAAGACCGGAGGCGAACACGGGCTAAAAGGTAGTCGTTTGGTCATCCGAAGAATTTTGTCAAAAAGGCAGCAATCTGAGGAAAGTGGGGGGAGGATGAGAAAGACCAAGACTGGGTGCATATATCTATTTGACGAAAAAGCTTCCAAGAGTTCAGAAAACTCAGGGAAGAGTGGGCTGGTCCACATTACTAACAACAAAACCAAGACGAGACGGAACAGAAGGGTAGGAAAGGGAAGAATGGGTGCCGATCAGGAAAGTCCTGCGAGCCGAATTCGACACGATAAAAAGGTTTGTAGATACAGGGGAGTATGGGGGGGGAGGAGTCGATCAAAGAAAGATGCATGGAAAACAACGGGGGGGGGAGAGATAAGAATGCATACAATGCTGAAGAAGGAAGAACATCAAAGAAAAGGAAAGGAGTCAGGGGAGAACTGGATAGGATCGGAACGCCGAGGACCATCTTGGAAAAGACCCAGGAAGGGCATACGAGAAAATCTTTTGGAATCAACTATTTTTTTAAGGCCCATTTGAAAGAAGAAAGTCCTGGGAGAACAGTGAGAGGTCCCTGGGAGGTGGAGGCTCCATAACGCTTTGGGGGGCCTAGGAAACTCAGGTTGGGGAGAGAGAGAGCAGGTGTACAGTGGAGACTCCTATAAGACCTGTCTCGTGGAGATTCAGCACACCGATGGGGCACTCCGCAAAAACTATGAGAAAAAAAGCGAGGGGACATGTCCAAGAAAACGATTCGAATAGCGGGAGAGGAAAACCAGGTAAAATTTTCTGAAAAGCGCCAACGAGCGACCTTGGAATTGAGAAGAAAAGTGGGGGAGTGAATTCTAACTTCCAATTAAAACTTAAAGAGACAAGCCTGAAATTTGGGTCACTAGGGGGCTTTCTCAACGGGTTGGTCAAAATATTTTTGTGCCTCCTCACAGAGCTAAAGGGGGGATTCGAAGACCCCGTATGTACATGTTCAACGTTTGCTGATTAAGAGTCGCGAGAACGAAGAAGACCGGAGAAAATTTGCCAGGACATCTCGGAGTGGGTCTCATTATCCATCAGGGAGTCTGGAATTGTACGCACAAACAAATAAAGCGTCGTCGAAACAAAAAGTAAAAAAAAAAAAAAACACCGTTTGAAAGCCAAAAGCGAAAATCGCAAAAAGAGACGACAAACCATACAACGGCAACACAAAGCAGAACAACCAGCCTTGGAAAAAAAAGGAGTACGGCCGCAGGGAAAAAGCAGAGCAAAGCAACGAAGTTATAGCGGCCATTAAATAAAAAAATGCAGTCAAAAGAAGACTCCAAAAATACTCCAAAAAAGGACGACAAAGTCTTGCCCGCGATCAGGGCGAGAGGGCCTTGGAATGAACCCAGTGAAAGTCCCTTTAATCAGAAGAGGGAATTTGGGAAAATGCTGGGAAGCCGGAGAAGAGAAGTGATTGGGAAAGATGAATCGCGAGGAAGTGACACTTGAGTCGGTGGCCGAGGGGAATGCCGTAATCTTCGTGTCGGGGGAAGAAGAAAGCTGAAGTGATCTCCGGTGGATTGTTTTTTCGGATTAAGGCGGACAAGCAAATCGAAGAGAAGTCTAATAAGCAGCCGTAAATAAACTTGAAAAAGGAAAAAAAAGTTCTTTATCCAAAGAAATCTCCCAAAGGAATGCGAAACTGCAACCCAGATGAACCCTGAGAAGGAGGGGGAAAAAGACCAAAACCTAGAGTCTTGACAAGGAACCAGTCCGGGAAAGAAAGCAAAGAATGGAAGATCGAACTAGATTTCTAGAAAAAAAAAGGTTTATCCAAAAGCGTAGACCGAAGACCGTCCTGCCTCTGCAGAAACTACACTCATACGTCCACCACCAAAGAAACTCCCGCCGACCGGAACTAGGACGTTTAAGGACTGTTAAGGGGGGAAAGATAGGGGAACACAAAAAGTTTGACACGCAAAAACCCGCAAATCCCTCAGAGATGAATCGGGAAAACTGGGCAAAAAATGTGTTGGGGGGGGGGGGGGGTCCAGCCTTCATTCCAAAGATCCCGACAGAATAGGCTACTTCAAAAAGGGAAAGCTCACAAGCGACTGGCAGTTTTCGATCCTAATTCCAATCGCCTCCTCAGACCGGAAAAAACCTCCGGCGCTCCTGAGAGCCTAGCGCGAAAGAAATCTGAATGGAACCATAAAGGTAAACACATTCCTCCCTTAAGCGGTTCAGGGGGGGGAATGCCACAACAAGTATTCTTATTAGCTCAGGAGGAGATCTCCGGAGGAGATGCAGCCGGGTTCTCCTCAGCAGGCGGGCTTCAAAGGCTAGAAGTCCTCAAAACTTATACCGGGGAAATGCGTATTTCGGGTGGGGCTGAATGAAACGTAGAGGGGGAAGGCCGAAACATTTGCAAACGAGGTATGATTGCGCAGAACACTGCGGACGGGACAGCCTTTTGGAGCGTTTGTGGAGGAGGCGGGAAGGGGGATCGAGGGGGCTAGTCTGGGTCGACCAAAACCCACGTAATATGGGAGGTGATTTTGAGGAAGGGTGCTGTCGGGTTGAAGGGAAGGAAAAAGGGAATCTGCAAAAAGGGAAAGGCGAGAAGCTTCTGGCTGTCGGTGAACGGGGCGTCAAAAAAAGGGGACTGACGTGGGGAAGCATCAAAAACAATTCTGAGTGGGGTGTTGGTAGGGATACTAGAAAGCGGGAAAATGCGGGAGGGGGGGAAAAAACGCTGTGGGAAACCTACACCGACCGAGGCTGTGGAACGGAGAAGCGAGCAGGGGGGAGAGGAGGGGGGGGGGAGATTGGAAAGGGTTTGTGAGAAAACTTGCAAATCGAAAAGATTCGAGCCTTGGACGGGGTGCTTCTATGGTTCATACAGAAACCAACTAGAGCCTGGGGGGGTGTTGTATAGGAAAAAATCTCAGGATAGTGCGTTAGGCCCCGTTCATGCAAGAAAGAAAACAAATGGGTCGGAGTTGACCGGGAAGGATCCACAGAGGGGGAAGATTAGCATCGGAGCGGCTGTGTTAGAATCATTAGTAAAAATGAAGCAAAGCTTTGGGAGGAACCTCGGTGAGAAAAACTCTAAGGAGAAGGGTTAAAGCGAGTAGGGAGATCTCTGAGACTTGGATACTCAGCGGGGAGATTTTCGGTTATTGTAGTTGAACTGCAATTCTCTTCTTTGGGTCGATCGTTTCGGCTCTTGTTCCAGAGTAATTTATGGGTTTAGACACACAGACCGCGGCAAACCCGAAATTGAGGTGCCTGTGGCTGAAGGACGGTAAGGAGTTCCGGCCGGGTGCCCTGTTGCGGGTTTAATTCAAAAGGGCAAACTTCGCAGGGGAGGGCACGCGGCGGCGATCGTACGACGCTACGATCGCCGGACTTCAACCGGAAAAGGATCCATAAATAAAAAGAGCTGGAAGTGTGGGGGGGGACGTCTTCAGGGGGGGATTCGGACGGCGCGACAGGGGGGCGTTTCTGACCAAGGAAAAGGACCGGGAGAGGGCAGGGTCTGAGAAATCAGCTCTGACAAGGGTTAACCACTCCAAAAAAAAGGGGGGAGCCATATGGAAACGGGAGCTAGACATTCTGAAAAACTTGCAAAGTTATCATTAAAAAAAAGGGGGACGCACACGGAGAATAGTCTAAAGAAGGGGGGGAGACTCTAGAGATGTCTCTGGTTAAAAATTCCGAAGACTCTGTGGGTTCTTCCATCGGTTCGAACCTTAGTAAGAGTCTCTTAAATTACTTGGGGGGGAAGTCCGATCCCCGGAAGAGAACTGCTCCATTGGGTTTTTAAGCAAAGGGTCGTCCCACTGAGGGAGTATGGAGCACAAAAGGGAAGGATTAGGAGAAAGCATCAGGGGGTTTTATGGGTGATCTAGTGGAGGACTAAAAACCAAAGGGGTCTGGACCAGGGTCCAAGATCTGGGGTCCAAAATACAACCCGAGCTTCGCCCAGAAAAGCGGCGGGGTTAGGAAGGTCTAGAGTCCTGCTAAGAGAGAGAAGCCTCAGACAACTTACTCATTTGCTTCAGAAGGGGGGGTTTCGGCGATCACGAAAGGGGAGGGAAGCGGGGGAAGTCGACTCAAAAAAAAAAAAAAGAGAGAGAGAAAAGGAGAATCACGAAAGGGAACTTTCTGATGTCTTGAGTCGACAAGGGAGCCTCAAAGTTGAGAATTGATAGGGAATATAGAAGTACCACGCGCAGACCATCGGGATACCCAGTCCTAGGGGATAGAAAATGAGGGGGGGAACATAAAGAAGGGGGGTTCAGGGTGTAATCAGTGGAAATAATGGAAAAGCCCATTGGTCGACAAGGGGTCATGGGGGGGTACGAAAGATACGGCTTTGTGAAGGGGACTCTCAGAAAATCCAAATCCTACAAAACACTGCCGCAGCATTCCGCGTAGGCCAGCACTCGGGGCTTATCGGGAAGACATTGAAAGAAGTCTTCTTAGCAAGTCCGCAAGATGCGAAAAGGAAATTCCTGGCAAGGCTGCCGATTCCGTGGAAGAACCGAGATTGAAGGGCCATTTCAAACTGAAGAGATAGAGCACCTCGGCAATACTCTCAAATGAAAAAAAAGACCTTTAAATTGAAAAAGAAAAGAGTTAATGAAGCAAGAAAAGCTCACAGAGAAAAGAAAGGGATATCGAGGGATTAAAAAAAAAAACGCGGGGGGGGTTCCCAGGTGAAGAGTTTTGGGGAGAGCATAGGGCAGAGTCAGAAAAGAATTTCACTGGGAAAATTTCAAAAGAATCCAAGTTCCAGGAGGGAGACGGACTGATAGGAAAGCTCGGTTTATCGTAATCAACTTACGTGGAAGAGGGGGAGTATGAAAGGTGGTTGGGGCAATCCTCTATCGTCGTACATAAACGGGGGCCATGGAAGGAAATAGGGAAAATCGGTAATCGGTGAAGTAGAAAGGAAAGGAGCGTCTAGGACTAAAAAGATAAAAGTTTCAGAAAGAAATATTGAAACCTATCCGTGCCAGAAGGCTGATCGCAAAGGGAGGCCGGGAAATCACTGACAAAAAAAAAATCATAAAAAGAGTACCGAAAAGCGTCCAGAAGAAGCAGAAGTCCATGGTACTTAACCTGAGATAAGGGAGGGCACCAAAACAGCAAAAAAAGAAAAACGTGGAAAACGAACCGGACGACTCGATTATCGACAACAAACTCGGACGCTCCGCTTAAAAAAAAAAAAATTTATTAACAAAAGACGGGCAGAAAACCGCAAGAGGGGGTGCGGGGAGAGAATCCTACGGGAGGTCGTGGGGCTACCAAGCCGGTGCAAAACGGGAAGAAGGCTTATGAGGGTAGAGGGGGAGGAGCCATTGATACCTAAAGCGGACGCTCTGAAGGAAGACTCAACCTTGGATAAAACTGGAAAAGCTACGGAAGGAGAAGAGGAATCGAAAAGCGGTCGGGGACACAGTCGCTTCGCCTCGAAAGACCAAATTGAAATTTACTTCGATCCGTCACAGACTCTCCTCCTGTAGGAACACGGAAGAATTCGAAAAATATCGGTCCGGTGGTTGATTACGACAATTTCCTACAGAGGAAGGCGTCACACGCGGGGGAACCATCTAGGACGACAAGAAAGGCATCCAGCAGGCCTGGGAATCCGGATCACGGAGAAGAAACACTCCAAGAAATCCCAGACACGAATACGTGATTTTTCACGGAAAGGCGCCCTCTCGACCGGGGACCACCGACGCACTAAGGAGATACAATGCGCTTCTAAGGCAATAAAAAACCGAGCCTTAGGAGCAAACGGGGTTGGACGTACAAGGAAAACTCGGGAAAGAAGCCCTTGTATATAGTGTTTCAAAAAGATCATACAAACCAAGATAAAGAAAACGGGAACCATTTACCCCAATAGGTCTTAAAACTTCGGAAATAAGTTAAAAAGAACTAGGTCGGTGGGTGTCTCGACCTCTTAACATTTTGCAATTGGTCATAGGAACTCCCAAAGAAGGGTTCTCAAAACTGTTCGGAGGCTCTCGCTTAGTTTCTGGCCGTCGGTGGGCCTGGCAAATTCTCGCCTTGCGTGGGTCTTGCCGGGCCATATAACGCAGTAAAAATCAAAGAGTCTTGGGGGGGAAATTTCAAGATGGACCGGGGTCGGGATCCTAAGTCGCTCTCTCGTTTGGCGATGGAAAGAAGGGGTTGAAGATGAGAAAAGACTGAGGTTCCCAGAGAACTTGACGCTGCATGAAAAGAGACTGTCTCTGGGGGTCTTTGTTTGGAAGGCGGCAAAGGGCTCTTCAAAACACGTAAAAAAGTCTATGGAGGGATTTCAGAGAGTTGAAGGGTCACTCCGGTAAAGGTTTCGTCGGCAAAGTCTCAGGTGGGGGTTATGAAGGGTGGGAGAGGGGGGCCCAGTCAAGGAGGGGGGGGGGGGGGAAGGCTGTTCATATACTTTTGCTAGGGCTGCCCCAAAGAAGTGCAAAAAGGCGGAAACCGGGTGCGAAAGAGGGCTGTTTGGTCTAATAACTTATGTAAAAACATGGGTAAGTCGAGAAAAGGGTGGGGCAGGATCTGGGGGGGGGTTTGAGTTTGAAAAAAGTTGCGAAAAAAGATTCAAAGGGCCGGGGGGGAAAGGGAGCATGGGGGGGCGGTCATAGCAATTGGGGGAAAAGATAATACCGCGAAAGGGGCCGGATTTCGAAAAGTGCAGAAAGGGAGGATCTTGGGGAAGTCGCCAGCGACGTGCGTAAAGATGGACAGAGGTTACGGGGGGAGAAGACTAATTGGAGGAAAGGCGGTCGGCTGAGAGAGACCAAATCCGGCCCGACGTCTGTATATTTGAAGAAAGAGGGGGGGTACTATGGAAGAATCCGCTGAGGGGAAGGGACTCATAGGGAAGTAAGTATTCATGCTAATTGAAAGGGGAAAACGGAGGGGAGAGAGGATGGATAGATAGAAAAAAAACAAATCAAGGGAGGTCCCGATGCGGGTCGCTCCGTTCATGTTCGCAAGTTAATTGAAAAGGGAGCACTTAAAATTGTTAGGAAGTTCAAACTTTAGAGATACAGAAAGTCCCCAGGGCGGCGTCCGTCCTGACCAGGGCTAAAATTCCAAAAATAAAGCGTCAAGGGGAGTAAAAGTCTCTCAGATTTGGTGAACGAGCTTTCCACCCGGGGAAGTGACTAAAGTCCTAGCCAAAGTTCGAAGTTGGTGCTGGAAGGCAGGGAAGTTGCGATCGCTGTGGAGAAAATCCGCAGCAAAAAAAGGGGACAAAATTCAACAAACTTCTCCGACACTTGGTGTAAAAAAAAGGGTTTATAGAGTAAAAAGCACTGGCCAAATCCAGCGTCTCAGGGGGGGAGCAGAACTTTCTGGATACGATCAAAATGGGGAAGTCATAAAAAAGCTGGGGTGCTTCAAGGGGGGGAATGGCAGGAGTGCTAATAGGGCGGTGAATCAGATTTTCGGGGCCTTTCACCAAACGCCAAATGGTGGGAAACTTCGGAAAAGGGGGGCCCAAAGCCCTGGGGGTCTCTCAAACAGGGGTTGATCCGAAAGTATGTTGTGGGTAAAGGGTGTGGATTCTTTGGGCAAGGGTCCCAAACGGGAGGCCGTAAAAAAAAAAAAAGTACAAAAAAGGAAAGATCGAGAAATCAGGGAAAGAAGGGGGAAAAAGATGCCACAAAAAAAGGTGTCTTGGAAACCGAAAATGCTGG
>Ga0179591_1311878_pt1 | contig 15819 bp, 31 predicted proteins | sample CZOMad2_1_08_16f_FD_182891 | JGI IMG/M metagenome (GOLD analysis project Ga0179591, IMG submission 182891) | Vadose zone soil fungal communities from Angelo Coast Range Reserve, California, USA - CZOMad2_1_08_16fungal (PacBio error correction) | ecosystem: Environmental > Terrestrial > Soil >...
GCTTAAGGAAATTCCTTTTTGGGACTGAGGATGCCTCCATTGTAAAAAGGAACACACGATTTGAACCGAATAGACAAAAATTTCAGGGGGTGGTGGGGCTGCGAAACGTCGGTCAACTGTTGGGTTGAAGAATGGGAAAAAGGGGATTCAGATCGCCGAACGGAAAAGAAAAAAGGAAGAAGAGACCCTTACCATGCTCTTCGCCGAAGGAAAAGAGAAAAAACGAACAGGGCGTGACAAAAGGGAAACTAGGAAAAGAGCTGCATTCTTTTGCATCAGCGTGAAAAAAGGGCTTTCTATCAAAGAAAAAACAGAAGTCTCGCGCATGGGGCGAAAAAAAATCAAGCAAGGGAAATGTTAAATTGGGAGGGAAAAGGGGGGGGAATAAAATTTGTCTAAAAGGAAGAAACTGGGGGAGAATCAAAAAAAAGACCCTCGAGAGAGCAAGGGAAATCAAAGGTAAGAGGAAAGGATACAACGGAGGGTGAAGAGACCATAGTAGACAGCAAGGTGGGCAGAAAAAAAGTGGAAGACGAAAGGCCTGAAAAAAATGGGGGGGGGGTCCCCAGGGGATGGGAAGGAATGGTTTAGGGGAAAAAAAAAGGAAAAAGGGATGAATAATACTTTTTTAGGTTCTGGGAAAAAAAATGGGGGGAACTTCTCTGGGGGTTCGTGCAGGGGAATCGGATGTCGAAACGAGGTCGTCCCCTCCGGGGCCCGGGAGGGACTACAGCCAAGAAGGGTATGTAAAAGGGGTTAGGGGCCGGGTGTTGTGGGGGCCGCACGACCAAGGGGAATCTTGAAGGCCTGAGAGTCTTTGGTGGAAGGGACTGTGGGGGATCTATGAAAGGGGGGAAATGCAAAGCGGCAATTTCAAAAAAAAAACCGGGGGGGTGGGGTATCCCAACCAAAGAGACCTTATCGGGGGAATAAGCTTGATACCAAAAAGAAAAATTCAGTGAAAGGGAAAAGAACGACAAAAATTTGAGGTGACGAAGTGAAGGAAGGAAAACGTGCATGAGTGTCAACCGCACGGCAGCTGGGGTGAAAACACAGGTTCCAGAGAGGGGGGGGCCGGGGGGGTGAGGGCCTGTCCGCAGTCCACTAGAAAAGGGACAACGCAAAACACCCCAAAACCAAAATGAAGTCACGCAAGACAATTCATGATACGCAAAAAAAGGGGTCGCCAGAGGGAGGTGGCCAATGTTAATCCATCCCCTGCAGATTCAAGGCGCCGAAAAGAATGGGGGTTGAATTCCACCTTGTCCGTAATTGGCCGTGGCCATCACCGTATATGTAAACCCACCGGTCCCCGGGGTCGTTTTCGAGGGGGATATGACACATTACCCCACGAACCACAGATGGGGAAAACCCGCACCACGAATGAGCCCACGAAATCAGAGGCCCGACCCTCAAAACGCTTCGGAGTCAACAACGGAACAAGGCTTCGTGGCCGCCGTAACGAAACGAGGTTATTCTGGGGGTCCCTCAAAAGACGGAAAGGAAAGTGTAGCCGGGACCCCCGGGCGTCGGAGAAATATTTCTGTCGACACGGCGGCGGCCGAAGACCGGTTGAACCTGTGTGGTGTGCTCCCAAGCCCGCGACCTAAAAAATCGGCGATAACGGGGATTGAGACCACGGGGAATGCCACGCAAAAAGGAAAAAAAGAGGGGACGCGGGAAAGGCAAAGTTCCTGTCAAACCACAAGCATGCGCTTTAACGCTGAACAGAATCCACAGAGCCCTTCCGCAAAGCATGGCCCCAGGTAGGTCCTACCATCGGGGCCATTAAACAATAAAGAGGATTCGCAAAGGAGAAAATTGGGCTCTTCAAAAAAACGGAGGAAGGCTTAAAAAGATCAAGGGAGGGAGGGAACGGGGCGAACTATTAGAATGAGAAAGAATGTCCGCTTAGGAATCAAAAGGGGACTGTAGGCCCTTTCTTCCGGGAGGCCTGGTAAGGGGAGGAAAGGAACACGCGGTGCTCTTGAACTGAAAATCAGGGGACTCGGAAGGGTGACAAACTGATCCCCACTGTCGGGATGAAATCCGGATCGGCACGAGGGGGGGGGAGGGGGGCGGAAGGGAGCAACCATAAGTTCTGGTTCGAAGGGAGAAATTTCTTGATCGATAAAAGGGGACGTCGTTTCACTTTGGGAACTTTGCGGCCCGTGGGGGAACCGCTAAAACCTCGGCGACCATAGGAAAAAGCTCAAAAAGGTGAGTCGCAACCGTGGTGAGACACGTGCAGCGTTGTGAAAACGAAAACCCTATCGTTTGGTCTGGGGAGTCCAGGGTAAAAGGTATGAATAAATCGGGCGCACGATAACAATGACGAGTTTACTTTATAAGTCCTGGGGGGGGACAAAAGGGGGGGAATTTAACACCATCAAAAACTTCAAACTCAAAAAAGGGGGGAAAGGAGCGCGGGTAGGGGCTGCATCCAGGGTGGGCCAAAGAAAGGGGACATTCTTGGTTTCTGAAGTGGACAAAATTAAAGAATTTTGAACTGGACCAGAAAAAACGGGTGTAGAGGGGCCCTGATCCTTTTTTAAACGCGTAAGGCAGCACCAGCCCACCCCAACCCTTCCAAAGGGGAAGATTAAAAAGAACTGCCGTGCGGGGGGGGTGAGAGGACACGGCCAGGGGGGATAAGGAAACGAATTAGGAGAAACATTTAAGACCAAGAGACAATGGGGACGGCTTCCTCCAAAATCATTAGATCTGAGAAAGGGGGGAGAAAGTTCCGCCTCGTTACCAAGGGGGGGGATCACGGACCAGAAAAGGAAAGACTCTCCGGACCCAAGAAACTGAAAAAAAAAAAGGAAACTTGAACGCCTTATTTGATGGGATTGCTCCGGCCAAAAGCGAAAGCCCTCCCGATAAACACCGACCAGAAGCGCAGAAAAAAATCTAAGGAAAAAGGTTCCCAGTAAGCACACAGGCAACAATCAACGGAAATATATAAGGGCTGAGGAAAGAGAAGGGGAACCAGAGTGGCGCCAGTAAGGCAAAAAAAAAGATCAAGAGAAAGGAGGAGGTGATTACAACTCGAGAAATTTTTAAGGGGGGGCCAAGCGTTGCAGAAGAACTCCCGAGGGCTCAGCGGGAAGTGGACAGGGAAAAAGGGATTCCCTTGGTAAAGATAAGGGAACAAAAAGAAGGAAAAGGTTACAAAAAAATTTACAAAAGGGGACCGGGAAAGAAAATACGATTGGGGCTACATCGGAAGAAAGCAGGCACCCCAAAAGTAGGGAAAAGTTAGGACAAAAAAAAGGGGAAAAATTGCCTGGGACAAGTGGGGGACCCAGGAGGAGGAGAGAGCGGTCTACTCTAAGGTCGGTGGGGAATAGGGCTCTGATAAAAGGGGGGGAAACGAAACCGGGTGCATCGACGACTCGGTCAAGGGGGGAATAAAAAAAAAAAGAGGGGAAAACCAAGTTTCCATGGCGAAAGCACCCTCAAATGAAAAGGTGGGGGAGCGGATTTTGACATTAAGGAAAAACCTGCGAAAAAAAAAAGGCAGAGAAAAACAGTCCAAAACCAGGAGGAAAGAACATTGGAAGGGGGCGACTGGGGGGAGTTCGGTACAGGAAAGGAAGACCCTTAGGAAGGGGCAATCGGGAAAGAAGACCTCCTCAAAGATCATGAAGAAAACCAAAACTGGAAAGCAACTGACAGGGAGAAACGGAATTTACGGAAAGAAAAAATGGGAGCGGGATTCCTGCGAGGAGAAAGAAGAAAGGAGGAAAATGGGGAAAAGGTTGTTTTCAACGTCGTTCTGAAACAAAACCAAAAACCCCCTGAAAAAGAGATAAAGAACGGACAGTGAGAGACTTTCTGAAAGAGGAAAAAAGATGCTGAGGCCCCAGCACGTAAAAAAAAACATCAAAAGGAAGAGTCAAAGCTGGGAAGGGGGCCCAAGTCGGGAATCAATGAAACTGGGTAACCCAGACCTTGGGGTGTATAGTCCATTATCTTAAAGAGAGAACTTCACAAATAGGAGGAGAAGGAGAGTGTCCCCAGAATGAAGGACTTAAGGGGAAAGGGGTAAGGCGAACACCGTCATTGAATTGGGCCGGAAAAAAAAAGGGACAACCCCTGTTGCAGTTTTCAGGGGGGAAGTGCAAGGAGGGACAGAATAATGAAGGGGGGAACGAAAAAACGTGGGGAGAAGAAATCGACGTTCTGGAACTGACTGGGAAAACTAACCTTAGGAAAAGAACTACTGGGAAAAAGGCTCAACGGGACCAGGGAGGGGGAGGGGGATCGCGCCCAAGGAAAGTTGGGAAAAGGGGTATTTGGATGTGAGGGGGAGGAGTGGGGACGAAAGAAAAGGCAAAGGGGGAATGGAGGACACTGGGGAACTAAAGGAGGGTGAAGGGAAGGGGAGCGCCTTGGACTAAAACTGGGGCATTCCAGGAGAAAACTGAAAGGCCGGGGAGGGGGGCTTGTTTTGCACAACCAGGGGGAAAAAAAAACGGGATGCTCCAGCAGTTGAATTGAGGGGGGGGAAGACGGGGGAAAAACAAGGAAAAAAGGGAAACTCAATAGAAAGCGAAGGGGGGGGGGGGGAGAGACACAAAACGCGGGAAGGTGGGGACATAGGAAAAAAAAAAACAAGGGGACAAAAGCGTCTTACAAATAAACTAGGGAAAAGAGCCTGAAAAAAAATGCAAAAGGAGAGGGGACCGAAAGAAAGATCTAATCCGGGGGGGGCGTGCACAAGGCCTGAAAAGGACGGAGCCGTCAAAAACCCAAAAAAAAAATGGGGTTAAAGGAGGGGGGGGAAGGATTCTGTGACTCTCAAAAAGGCTCTCTCAAAGACAAGGGTTTCAGGAAAAAGGAAAGGGGGGGTTTGAAAAAGGGGGAAAGAGGTTGGGGGGGGGTAGGAGACATTGGAGAAAAGGGTCACTCCGCGATCATCAGAAAAAACAAAAGAGGGGAGGAAACCTCGAAATATGCAACTTGAGGGAAAAAAAGAGAAGGAAAGCCTATCAAGGGGGGGATAGGGACATCAGGGGACAGGACGCTCGGGGGAATACCGGTACAAAAAAAAAAGGGTTCAAAAAGGACTTACATTAGTGAATGGGGGGGGAAGGAGGTAAAAAAGGGGGGACTTCGGGTGGTCCCGACTTGGGGGGGGGGGTGGGGGGGGGTAAGTGAGGGGGAGTTTCACCGGTGCAAAACGGAGGGGAAAAATCGGAATCGGCCTGGAACCACATAAAAAAAACTGGGAAAAAGGCCTTTGGGTGCCGCGCAAGGTGAATTCTTGGACGGGGCAGGGGGGGACGGAGAGTGGGGCCTAAAGAAAAAAACGGGGGAAAAAAGCAACCAGGGAAAGGGGTCAAGAAGTGTTAAAGCACACTCTCGGGGGCGATCGAATTGTCTTGAAAACAAAAAAAAAAAGGAAAACAACTGGAACGCAATGGGCGAAAAAGCTCAACAGGCGGGACATCCCAAATTCAGGGGGGAAATCAAGAAGGCACTGGGGAAATCGAAGGCTGAGAAAGCATGGGGAAAACGGGGGTGGGGGAAATTGGGCGGGGAGGACAACAAAAATGTAACGCCCACGCCGGACTTTCAGAATCACTTGACCAAAAAGAAAAAGATGAAGAAAAACAGAAAGTCAAAATGATGAGGGAAAAAGGGGGGGTGGGAAAGAAAAAAGATAAACTAACTACAATTCCGCAACGAAGAAAAAGGGGGAAAGTGAAGGAAAAGCACCCTGGTATGTAAGGGTAAGGAAAAAAAAGGAGGGACCCAGTGATAGATAATAACCAGGAAAAGTTTACAGGGGTTCGATTGATGACAAAAAAGAAGGAAAAAAACCGAAAAAAGAAAAAAATTGGAAAAACGACAAAAAAGATTACGGGCGAGAAAAGGGGGGGTTCAGTCAGGCAAAAAGCCAAAAAAGAGTCCGGGGCAAAAAAAAGAGATGCACGCCGGGCTTCGTTGAAGTTCGGGGGGTGTAGCCTAGGGGTTAAGTGAGGGGAAGAAAACCACGCAAGAGGGGGAAACGTGGGAAAAAGAAACCTCACGGAAGCCCTGCTTTATGAGGATCTGACAGTAAAGGGTTCCCTTGACTCAGGGGAGCATGTCAGGGAGATTCTGGAAGAGGGGCGAACTAATTCCCCAGAAAAAAGGGTCTCCCGACCTACCATGGAGGGGAGAGGGGGAAATTCACAAATCTAAAGGGGACGAACCGTAAAAGCATCAAAAAGCACAGTTCAGGGTACAAAGAAGACCGACGGCGTGAAAAAAGGACGAAGCACAAAGGAAAAAACCCAAAGCCTGGCCTAAAAGGAAACTGGGGGAGGAAAAAAACCAGACAATAGGGGGGGAACAAGACAAAGGATTAAGGTGGTCCTAAGCAATGAGTGGTATCGAGGGGGGAACAAAAACAAAAAAAGGGAGGATGAAGGAAAGGGGGAGAAGACATGGATTCGGGGGAAGGGGAAACTGAAGGTAATGGGTGACCCCTGCAAAAGGGGGGTAGGGAAGAAAAAAGGAAAAGTACCAAAAAGTCAGGGGGCCGGGGTATTCCCAGGGGGGGAAAGTTGGGGGGCCTAAAAAGGTCTCAAGTAGGTCGAAAGGGTTCCATTAGACTCACCAAGGGAAAGGAGACAGAAACGTAGTTTAGAGCCCGTGGGAATGAAGGGGGGATCGGGACAACCAACATGGGCGTGGGGGAAAAAAAAACAATGCCGCAAAAGAAATATGGGGAAAGGACTGAACAGAGGTTTACACTGTCAAGGAGGAAGGGGGGGGTTAAAGAAAAAAAAAAGAAAAAAATTGGCCAGAAGGACGAGAGAAAAGCCGGAAAAAAAAACAGCCTTTGATCACCAGAGTGCAGACGACGTGGTCACGAAACGCAAGAACGGGGGAAAAGGCAAATATCTGGCAGGGGGTGGGGGATTGAGTCAGGACGAACGCTCGTCGAGGGAGTGGGGGGCTTACTACTGGGGTTGAAGAAAGGGGGGGAAACAATACAGGAACCATGGTGTGCACCCCGGAAAACATCTGGATAAAGGAGATGGGGTAAAATTTCTTGAAGAAACACTGAAAATCTGGGAGGAAGGGGGTTTAGGGAGAACTGATTGGGGTTCTTTGCAAAGGGGGGGTTCAAGATGGAAGAAAAAAGGGGGGGGGCAATGCGGGCAGGGAAAAAAATGGAGGATTAAAGCGGAGGGTCACACCCCATCCCACCCCGGGAAAAAGGAATCGAAAAAAAAAAAAGAACTTTCAAAATAAGGGGGAGGGACCGTGGAGGGGTTGGGTGTAATACTCGTCGAGAAATTACGAAATATTGCGTAAGTCCGGGAAGGGGAAAAGCAAGGGGGGGGGGGCTAGCTTAGGGAGAAAAAGGAGGAGAACGGGGAAAAAAAGTACAGTATAGCGATGAAACGACAGCAAATCTGAAAAAGGGCCAAGACGGTAAAAAGGCGCAAAGGAAGGGGGGAAAACTTAGGGGGGGGAACAGAAAAAAGGCAAAAAAATCGCGAGAAACGAACCGAAGGTAAAACGAACAAGAAGAAAAAAAAAAAAGGAAAAAAAAAAGGGGAAAGAACTAGGGTCCTCAGCGACCCATAAAAAAAAAAAACTGATAAAAAATAAACCACCCTGACGAAGTCACGGGGGGAAAAAAAGAAAGAAAAGGATTGAAAAGGAGTATCCAATGAGGAGGTCAATGCTGCAAAAAAAACATCAAGGGGGTGAAAAGGGGGGTAGGGCCACTCGTGCAAACGATCGGAAAGTAGGGAAAAAAAGTAATTCCAAACTGGTAGAGAAAGGGGAGGACAAAAAGCACCACATTTTAAAAACCATTGACGACAAAAAAAAAATGTACGAAAAATCACCGCCTCCAATGTGAAAAGAATACAGCAAAAACTCAACTTTAACAAAGAATGAGGCCGAGGGAACCCGGTCAAAGAACATTCGAGAAGAAAAAAAAGCGAAAATGACCATAAGGCTCTGCAAATCTTACGGAAAGGAACAAGAAGGCGCTCAAGGAATTCCTTTGGAACAGGAAACTGCAAAAAGGGAAAAAATTGGAAAACAAAAACCCCTCTCAAAACGTCGAAAGGGGGAAGGGACAACGAAAAGGAGGGAACGAAAAAGAAAAAAGGAGGAGGGGCAAGAAAAAAAAAAAAAAAGGAATCAAACTTCAACAAAGGAAAGTTACGGAATGGCGCGGGGAGTGGGGGGGGGGGGGGCTGGGGGGGTGCGGGGGAAAGAAAAGGAAAAAAAGCGCAAAAACCGAGCTTGAGAGACTCCCTTCAAAGAAACCACAAATGGACAGCAGGGGTGCCTGAAGCCAAAAGAAAGTTTATGAACAAAAAGAAACCAGATTGGCAAAACCGAGGTCAGGGGGGGATGGGAGACGGGAAAATCAGTAAAAAAAGAACGGGGGGGGAAAAGGGGGACCAAGACTGTTCTTCCCGGACTGTGAAAAAAGGGGAGAAATAGCGACGTCAGAGGACACACAACTCTGGGAAAAACATCGAGGGAACCAAGACCATTAAAACGAAAGAAAAGACCCTTCAAAGAAAAAAAAAAATCCGGGGAAATGGGGGGAGGGATCGCAAGAGGGGGTGGAAAGGAGAAAAGGGGAAATGGAGTGTCGAATTCCAAAATGGGCCTTGGGGGTTGTATCTTCAAAAATTACGAGAGGACAAAAACACGTAAGGAGTGAAAGGATGGAACAAGGAAAGAAAGGCAGGGGGGTACAGGGTCAACGAAACCCGTTCAGGTTGAGAAACCGGAAAAAATCGGACGATAAACCACTGGTGCTGGTTTTGGGCGCGGGGGGGGGGGGGAAGGGGAAAAAGGTGGATTCCGAATGGGTAGACAGGAAGGGAAAGAAGGCAAGCCAGTGACTGGGGGAACGGGGTATCGCGGAAGAATAGAAGAAAACGGAAAGACTTAATAAACAACTTGGGAAAATCGTTGTATGGGAGGGGAGGGGGAGAGGAAGGAAGAAATCGTGGCACCTGAAGTTTGGAGGGGTAAAAAAAAGGAAAACAGACGTCAGTCACATGCCTGAGAGAACAGGCAAAGGGGACACTGGGTTGATTGAGAAGTCCGGAAAAAGAAAAAATGCTACGGGAGCAGGAAGAGGAACACGAAAAAAATCGAGGGGTGGTGGGCGCCGGACTTGGGGGGGAAAAGACAGAAAAAAATTTGAGGGTGGAGAAAGGGGAAAAAAAAAAGAAAGGGTGACAATCCGCTTTATCAAAAAACTTTGAGTGGTAGGGGGAGGGGGACGGGAAAAAAAAGGGAAAAGGGGAAAAAAAAACGTCAACAGGGGAGACAGAGACGGGGGAGGGGCCCCGGACTGAACCGGAAAAGAGAAAGGGGACTGGTCCCAGACGTCAGGAAGGGAAATAATCGAAGAAAAAAAAATTACACTGGGAAGGGGGAACAATCAGGTGATTCATGGAAATTGTCAAAAAGAAGGGCGGGGAAAATCAAGGATCCCAACAGGAAGGGAGGAACAGGGGAAGAAAAAGTGGAACAACGTGCGTTCAGGGGTAAAAGGGGAGGGTCGAGGGGGGTTGATAAAAACTTTTATAGGGAAAAACAAGAACGCTGGAGATAGAAGGAACAAAAAAAAAAAAAAAACGAGCACGATTGCGGAAAAAAGAGGATCTATTAAAACAGCACCCGGGGGGGAAAACGTAAAAAAACATGGAGCGTAACGCGAAAAGAAAAGATCGGAATCAAAGCTGTGAAGTAGGGGCAGCGGGGAAAGGGCGGGCCTTTGTCGGGAAAGGGGGCTGGCCGGAAGGGGAAAAAAAAAAAGGGGAAAAACAATCTGGGGGGAGACATTGTTGGGGGAGCAGAGGAAAACGTTGGGATTTAATCCTTAGGGGGCTAGATGAGGGGGGGCTGTTCCTCGGGAATGAAGCCAAAAAAAGAACCAATACGGAACCCTAAAAAGGTTGAGGTGGAAAGAGAAGGATCAAGGGTAAACTTTACGTCTAAAAGTTCGGTGCAAGGTCTGGGGAAGAAGAAAAAGTTAAGGGAAAAAGAGGGGCACTGGGAAAAAAAAAAAAAGCCTTGTTTCCAAGAGAAAAAGGACGAAGAAAGGAACACAACCAAGAACTTGACGAGGAGTCGTGACCAAGGAGGCGCCGAGGGAACTGGAACCAACATTCAAAATGGGGGTAGCCAAACACCAAAGAAGGCTGGGGAAGGCAGGGGAAGTATTGGGCAATTGGGAACGGGGGGGGGGATTACAACAAAAACGTCAAATTCGAAAGCCCAAAAGAAACAACAAGACAGGGAAAGGAACAATGGAAAAGGAAAACCCGAAACCAAATCAAAAAAACCCAAGGGTCGCAGCTAAATTGGGGGGAAAAAGGGGGTTTAAAAGCGCAAAGGAAAAGCAAACAGGAGGGCCTAAAGGGAAAAAATGGCGGAAAGGGCTTTTGGGGGGTGTGAAGAAACGGGCGTAAGAAAAAGGGGAAACAAAGTGGCTCCGCGGAAGACCTAAGATAAGTCGGGGATAGAAGGTCTAGTGAAAAGAATGAACGTGGCCAGATAGGGACTCAAAAAAAAAAGGATTGCGTTGAGGGCGCGGTAAAAAATGTGAAGGGGAATAAAAATTAAAGAAGTCAAAAAACACGAAAAAGCACTCAAATGGGCGGTGGGCCTCCGGGGGCAGGACGATTGGGTCTTGTGGATCAACGGGTCATGCCTGGGGAACGGGGGGACTTAGATAGAAGGGCAAATCCGACGGTAAGGTTCGACCCTCTTCAGCTAAAGGCAAAAACAGGGGGTTTTTTGGGGGACCAAACCAAGTAAAAAAGAAGACCAAAGAAGAAACTAAGAAGGGGATTCTAAAAAAAAAAGGTAAAAGGAAGGGGGGCTGTCATATCGCTAAAATTAAGGGCAGCCGAAAAGAAAAGGGGGAAGAACTACTAAGCAAAAGGTCAACCACAGGGAAAATCAAAAAGGAACGATGATTTCAAGGGAAACCGAGGTGGGGAAAAGAAGGGGGGGTTTCATGAGGGTAAAGAAAAGGTTGTTGATTAAGGGCGAGCAACAACAAAAAGGGGGGAAAAAAAAAGGGAAAAAGGAACCACAAAGGGTTCCTTGGGCAAAAAGCAGAAAGAAAAAGGTTTACCCACGCGGGTAGGATCATCCGGGAAGGGGGGCAAAAAGGAAGTCAGGGATGCAAGGGGCATAGGAGTAGCGAAAAAGGCGCCAAGGGGGGAGGGAAGGGGGGGCCATAGATCACCGCGCTCCTGCCGTGAACACGGAGACCTGCCGGGGAAAACCGTGAGCCCTGAGCGGGGGATGCAGAGAACATCGAGTGGGGCCCAAGCCGCCTACCGAACAAGGGAAAAAATAAAACAGCTTTCGTTGGGGTTTTTGTGGAGGAAGGGCGGAGACGGAGGAAGGGGTCGAGAGAAGGGCGCAAATGAAATTAGGGCGGGGAAAAGGGGGGGATAGGGGGGGCGGGGAGAAACGAGCGAAGGGGGAGGAGGAGGGAAGGAGGAAAGTTGACAATTGGGGAAAGGGACTCGTTGGTACCTAGACCTAGGAGAAGATTCAGGTTCACTCAAAAATTTTTATAACGGGTTGGGAAAGAAAGTTGGGGGGAGGGGGTAAATCTTTAAGGTATGAAAAAAAACTTGGACAAGACAGCTGGGGAGGGGTGTAATAAGAAAAATGAAAAAAACGTTTAGTGACTAATCGAAAGAGACTAAGGGCTGTTACTCTCTCGCCCAATGTAGGGGGGCAAAAAGGAAGAAAATGTTTGGAATTCACCAGGCCCCGGAAAAGAGGGTGGGGCTCGAAACGAGTTAGCAGGGCGGGGGTCAACCAAAAGGTGGGGATCTCCTGCATACTGTGAGGTGAGGGGGAAAATGGGTTTGCAAGTGGCAAGTCTGGTCAAAAAAGGGGCCGAGGGACAAAAGGGGCATGAAAGGAAAAGACGGTGCAGAACATCAAAAAAGGAAAAAACTGGAAAAAAAAAAAAAGTTCCTGGAAACAAAGAAAAAAAAAGGGAGGCTCAACGAAAGGTGGGAGCAACACAGAAAAAAGAAAAAAGGGAAAAAGGAGAGGGGCTTCAAGTGGCAACGGAGAAAAGATTTAAAAAAAGGGTCGCGATGAAGGAGGGAACCAAGGGGGAGAAAGGAAAAAGAATACTGTTTTATATCAAAGAACTCACTAGGGGGGACTAAAGGAGAAAGGAATAGAAGGCGCCGTCAAAAAAACTGTGAAAGAAGGTAGGGGGAAAGTGTGGTGAAAAAAAAAACTGCACATCTCAGAGACTGAAAGAAAGACCCTCCACGACCCATAAGCGCAACAAAAACAAAGGGAGGAAATAGTAAAAAAAAAGAGGGGGGTTGAAATAGGCGACCATGACCTCCAGCAGAAAAAAGGGGATCAACCACCTTAAGTTCCCGATCAGCTACCTGGGGGGGGGAAAACCTTTAGAGACGGAACATCTGAAAACGGTAAAACCTCGAGTCAGACAGGGGAATGTTAAGGGGGGGAAAAAACAAAAAAAATCGGGCCAGAGGGGCAAGGGGTGAAGTCAAAGGATCAAGGAGGGAATTCAAAAAGGGATTCCCCACCAAAACTCAGAAGCAAAAGTGGGTGGGTACAACAAGGGAACAGCAATAAGGACCGATGGGGAACGAAGGGGGAGCTATAAGACGAGGCCCCGAAGGCTCGGAAAAGCAACGCGGAAAAAAGAACGCAATTGCAAGCAAGATTAGAATCGAGAGGACAAAAAAGCGAATGCCCTGCATAAAGGGCAGAAAGGATGGGCCGTCCCCAAGGGCAAGAGGAATGTCATCCAGGAAAAATGCAAACAAAGGTAAAGGAAGGGGGCTCAAAAAAAAAAAAAAAAACCCAGGAGAAAAGGGGGTGGTATGAAGAAAGTTGGAAAAATTCAAGGGGGGGGTACCGGAAAAGGAAAGCAAAGAAACTGAATGGGGGGGGGGGTCTCTAAAAACAAAAAAAATGAATAAAAAAAAAAACTCCTCATTGAAAGCGAACTGGGGGGGTTACCAAGGAATCAAGACCGGAAGAAGATCAAGCTCACTCAACAAAAGAGAAGGCAAAAAAGTCAAGGACCAGTGGGTAAGGACCGCAAAAAAACACCGGGTCAAAAAACCAGAAAGGTTGCAACCTCTTGGGAGCGCGAGTCTGAAGCTAAAGGGGAGGGAAGTTAGGGAGGGTCCCCCAGTTGGAAAAGTTCTGAGAGATCAGATGGAAAATAAAGAAGAGGGAACAGACTCACTTCAAATCTCGAGCAGGTGCGCCCTCAAAAGAAGCCACTCCAGGGGAAACCATGGGGGAGGGGGAAAGAGGGTTGGGGGAGGGGCAATGAATGGACAATTGAAATCTACTAAAGGAAAAAAAAAAGGTGGAAAGGGGTGTAGAGACATTTCACTTAAGCCTCATCAGAAACAACGGAAGGGGGGGGGAATAAGAGGGGGTCAAGAAAAATTAATGCCGGATACACAATGGACAGGGTAGTGGGAAAAGGAAATACAAGAAAAAGGGTGGGCCCGTTGCCTTTCCAAACAAGCGAAAAGAACCCTGGGAGTTTTCCTATGGGCACGAAAGGAAGACTGGAAAGGAGGGGGAGATCAATACTACGCAGGCCAAGGAGAAGGGGGGGGTTAATCTCAGAGAAAAGGGACGGAAACTTTTAACTAAAAAAGGCAGCTTTTAGTATAGTGAGGAAGAGTCGAAAATGCCCCTACAAAGAAGGGGGGGTTTGACAAAGAGGGGAAGTCGGTGAATAAAGGGAAACTGCGGAAAGGAAAAAAGGGTCTTAAGAACAGTGGAAAAAAAAAAATCTTGAGGGTGAAGCGGGGGGAAAAGAGGGGGAAGATCGGAAAAAGGGGGATCAAGGAAAACCTGACGGCAAGACATTGAAAAAAAGGAGGGGATGAACAATTTAGCAACAGGGAAATGTTTGGCATTAATCTGCTGGACAAAAGGGTTGGGGGAAAGTAAACCCCTGAAGGAAGGTGGGCCAAAAAAGGGAAAAATTGGGTGGCCGAGGGACTGACGAAAAAAACACGATGGAGCCGTGAAAGCAACGGATGAGATCGGGTCAAAGAGGAAAAAAGGTGGGCGGAAAAAACCGGAAACTGCAGGAGAGAAACATCAAGAAAAAGGTGTGACAAGTTAGGAGACTCCACGAAGAGAGAGAAGATCAGTCCGGCCCCGGCAAAAGGGAAGGAAAAAACAAAGACAGTCCTCATAGGTTCAGCCCGGGAGAAGATGGATTAATAAAATCCAACACGAAGGAAAAAAGAAAATCGAGTAATGCGGAAACCGGTGCGTCCGGGTTTGGGGTGGGGGGGAGAGGGGTTGGGGGGGGGGATCGCAGGGGGTAGAGGAAAAAGGAAGGCCGCGGTTAAGAAGTCAAGGAAGACCAGCAGAAAAGGTGGAAACCTCAGGGAATTTGTCCAGAAAATTGAGAAAGCACGTGAAAACAACGAATCAGATTGATAGAAAAAAGAAAAGGGTCGTCACATCAATGATCGCTAGAAAACACCAAAAACCTTTTTAGGGGTAACGAGACGAGTCGGTATTTTTTCTCAAAGGGAGGGTGGGAAAAAAGGGGAAGGGAAGGGACCTACTTTGGTTTGGGGGGCCCTCGAATGAGTTTCGGAGAAAAGGGAAAAGTAGTGAGAAGGGGGAAAGGTTGGGAGGTAAAACCAAACTAAAACAAAAAGAACTAAAAAATTGTCAAGGGGAGCACAAAAAGGGGGGTGAAACTACGGCAAAAAAGGTTCGTGGAAGGAAAGTAGGCGGAAGGGCTGACAAAGAAAGGTCGCAAAGCCTGTGTAAAAAAAAGCGAGAGAAAATTCCGTGAGCAAACAGTCAAGGATCCATAGTAGAAAAAAAAAATGTCGTAGGGGAACGGGGAAAAGGCCCACACAGTCACTGGTTAGTATATAAAACAAAAAACAAAAAAAAAGGCTTTGGGGCTGAAAGGAAGCTATTCCAGGGGACGTGTGGGGGAGGTTGCCAAGAGAAAGGCCAGGGGATCAGAAGGAAGAAAAGAAAAAAACGGAAAACTCTTACAGGTAATATTAAAGTTAAACCCGTCCCATGCAAAACGAACCAGAGGGGGAAAAGGTTCACGGTGTTCATCAGCAAAAAAACCCTAAAACGTCCCCGCGATACCGAGAAGAAGGAGGGGGGGGGCACAGCGTAAGTTCCTTAAAAAACTTGTCGAAAAAAACAATATACAGAACGGAAAAACTGAGAAAGGGGACTAACAAGGGTTTCGATGGAGTATTTTACAGAACCTAAAGCTAAAGGGAAAGGAGGAAACAAAAAGAAAAAAAGAAGGAAAAAAACCCATTTGGACAGTCAAAGGCAGCACTCCTGGGGGAAAAACCTAGGAAGGGGGGGGAGGGGGGACAAAAGGGGCTTGCCGCACAGGCTGTGGAAAAAAAACCGGGGAGAATTTGGGAGGGGGGACCATGTTAGTTATGGACTCAAACCTGTCAAGAAAGGGAAAACCGCCGGAACGCTTGTCTAGAAAAAAGAATATTTGGACGGAAAGCGGCTCTAGAAAAAAGACCCACTGAAAATTGTTGGGCTCCGGGGGAGGGGTAAAAAAAAAAAGTCACTTTATCACTTAACACTACAAACAAAGGAAGACTTCCAATGCAAGGGGAAGTAGCAGTGAAAAGGGGAACTAAAAAAAAATCTTCGGAAATTTCGCGAAGAAAGGCAAAGAACTACAAGCAGGGCCGAACCCGGACGGAATGGGAAGACAAGAATCATAATGACGTCATTGAGGGAGCAAAGAAAAAGAAGAGGGGGTTG
>Ga0179591_1216316_pt1 | contig 15818 bp, 19 predicted proteins | sample CZOMad2_1_08_16f_FD_182891 | JGI IMG/M metagenome (GOLD analysis project Ga0179591, IMG submission 182891) | Vadose zone soil fungal communities from Angelo Coast Range Reserve, California, USA - CZOMad2_1_08_16fungal (PacBio error correction) | ecosystem: Environmental > Terrestrial > Soil >...
TCTACAGCGTTAAAAACACGGGGGGCGTGGGGAAGGAGAGCTTTCGATACACTAAAAACATATGGTAAACACGAAACCGCCCCGCTCAACAAGGCAACATTTTGCCAGCATGGGCCAAAAAGGGGAGAAGAACCTCCGACGGGGACTGTAACCAGCGTGGACAAAAGGGGACCCACACCCGGTCGACAGAGAAAGAAAGAAAGTAATAAAGGGCGGAATCTTACCTTTTCCCCCAAGATTTTGAAAAAGCGGGAGACAACGCAAAACAGGTCGCGCCCACACAACTCGGAGAACGGAAAAGAAGAATGCAACGGGCCTTGCCCTGGCCCCTACGTGGGGAAAAGCAAAAAGAACGAGACCCCAAGAAAGGGACGCTAACGGGGATGCAAGCTCTGAAAAAAAGGCTGGTCAATCGGAGGGGAGGGGGCGGGAAGTCCCTCCCACAAGGGGAAAACAAGCCTGGCCATTGGGGGTCCTAGGCAGCACGCCGGGGGGGGTTCATTTAAACTCGGGAAATCGGAAACCAAACGAACAGCAAAAACCATCCTCCGATCAAATGAAAGCAACCAAAGCTGGGGGGGAAAACCCAAAAAAACAACAAAACCGCAAAAAAGAACTGAAAAAAGTCGAACACCCCCGACTAAAAAGAAGAACGACAAACGGTCACCTCCGAAATCAAGGAAAGCACATCCAAACCCTGTTTAAGAAACGGGGCAGAACCTTGGGAATCCGTGAGAAACGAAGTGGGGGCTACAAGCAGAAACGGGGGGGCTGGCATTGGGATACGTGGAAGTTTGGGGGGGGGTGGGAGCTGGACTGTAAACAAAACGGTCTTCTCCAGACAATGGGGGGGAAGGATTTTCCGAGCAAGAAAAACGTGGGGACGCCGGGGGCTTAGACCTGAAAAGGCCCGTTGTGTGCGGGCGGGGGATGGCTGGTTGGCAATTGGGGAAAGGGGGTACCAGGGGGGCTTGTGACCTGGCCAAGGGGGAGTCGGCGGGGGGGGGGGGGGGGGGGGGGGGTGGTTGTGGGTTGGTTGTGTGTTTGGAGGTGTGTTGGAGTGGGGGTTTGTTTTTTGTTTTTGTGTTGGGGGTTGGTTGGGTGTGGTTTTTTTTGGGGGGGGTTGGGAAAGGGAAAAAGGGCGAAAAGCAAATGGAGGGCGGCCGAAATGGGGGGGTTTCCTTTGTCAAGTCCCCGGGACAGGGGGGGGTAACACTGAGCGGATGGTCCAGCAAAAGGGTGCCGTGAAGGGCTGGTGGGGGAAAAGAGGGAACAGGCCAAGGAGAGGGAAAAACTAGGAAAATTCGGAGGCCCTGTTGATGGGGATCTTTTTAGTCGTCGAGGGGAAAGGGGGGAAGGGTGGGGGTGGGGTGTATTTGGATTGTGGCGGAGAAAGGGGGGGAACAGCGTAAGCCAAACAGGGCCGGAAATCTACCAATAGCGCTGAAAAGAAAAAACATCCCTAACATATTTGAAGGCAAGGGATGAAGCCGTCTGGGCATAAACAGTGAGGGGAACCCTGAAAAAGGGGCGGTTCACCAGGATAGCCAAAATCAAAAAAAAAAACAGGTCCGGAAGGGTCCATCATGTGAAAAAAAGGACGCGGGGACCCCCGTAAGTTGGGTAAGCAAGCGGTCGATAGGAAGCGAAAAGAAGGGAGGCCTCAATGGGGCGGAAAAGTACACAGGGGTCTTTACCGGAACAAGAAAAAAATGGGGAGGGCTTATCCCCAACGAAGGGAACAGACAGAGCTGGGGGACCTGACAAGACTTGGGTATGCGGTAATGAAAGGCTTTTTTGGACCAAAAAGAAACAGAACTGATGGGGACACGAACTCTAGATGGCACGGAAAAGTGAGTGGGCCGGACCTGCGCCGTTCCTGGGAAAGTCATCGGCCCCGCGGAAGCAAGGGGAAAGATCTGGCCATCATAGCGGAACGAACGACCCTACAGAAGCGAAGAAAGGAAAAAGGAGAATCCGCAGGATGGAAAAAAAAAAAAGGCGTAGTGTAAGTAAAAAATGAGGCAGAGATGGGGGAAGAATAGAGAGCCATTGACAGCGCCCAAAAGTGCCGAGACCACACCAGTTGGGAACGGAGGAAAAAAAAAAAAAAAACGGAAAATCACATTCATGATAGGCATTGATCGAAAAAAAAAGCAAAAAAAAACACCGGGACCGGCGAGTGAACGCGAAGGCAGGGTCAAAAAGCAAAAGGGGCGGGGAGAAGAAACGAGGCAAGGTTACCAAAGTCTGTCCTTCGAGAGTCGGCAAAAACAAAGAAAAAAAAAAGTCAAAAAAAGGGGAGGAAGAAATTATATATATGGTCCATCCTGGGGAAGGAGAACGCCAAGTCGACCTGCTAATCAGTTAAAAAAAAAAAAATCAACTAGGGGGCCCAGGGGGGGAAACTCCCTTTGACCCAGAAGCAGCGGCCCGTGCGAGAAACTGGGACACAAAAAAATTCAATGTGAATGGGGGCAAAACCGTGGGGAAAAAAAGCGGAACCTTTTAGGAGGGGTCAATGGGGCCCTATCTCAAATGCAGAAAGGGAAGTGGCACCACCCGCGCTTAGAAGGTGAAAAAACCTGCAAACCAAGGGAAACACGTGCACAAAGCACTTAAAGGGGCGCCATTTGGTCGGGTCGCAACGCGGGCCCGCCCCTCCGGCCCTGACGATGAGGGGCCCCTTTATTACCGGCGGGGGCGAAGTAAGTCAGGAAATCAGTGGACATTCCTGGCCATACCACCCGGCTCAGGGGGGACAGACTACTGCGCGGGGCAATTTGAAAATAAGGGGCTGTGCCCAACCAGGGGCTCCGGGGTCATCGGCCCTCCACAAGCTTCCAGGGGTCAGGGGGGGGCACCAGCAAGCTTTGCCCACATGGGTGGGAAGACGGGTGTCAACTAACAAAAAAGAAACACACAAGGAGGGGGGGTTAACGGTCCACCCGGGAACCGGTACCTGCACGAAACAGCAGGGCCAGAAGGCCCCGAGGTAGGAATAAAGATCTTCCACCAACAAACTACAAAGAACCGACCAAGAACAAGTGGAGTGGAAAGGAAGAAAGTTTGCCCCGACCGGGGTTTCCCTGGTGGGGTGGCTGCAAAGCCGAGGTCCAGCCGGGAAAGAAAATCCCCCCGAAGGGGGAAGTCAAAACGCAGCTTAAAATCGGACCGGAAAAACGGGCTAATCCAACGGGGCTCACAAACTTTACAAAAGTTTTCTGGAATAATGTTGGCCGGACCAAAGGAAAAACTTTGCGAAGCGCCCTTTTGAAACCGCTGGGGGCAATCGGGAAAATAAAAACCAACAGGGAGGGTAACAAAAAAAACTCCACAGAACGAACACCCAAAAACGAAAAGAAGAGCAATCGCCAAACGGGTACCTACCGACACCAGAACCGGGGCATGAAAAGGTCAGACAGAGGGAACACTTGGAGCAAAGTATCGGTCCATCCTTTGTTCAATGGTCTCAAAACAAAACATGTACAAAGTAGAGTAAAAGGCCTCCAACCTGGCACCACCCCACTTGTTGAAACCAGCTTCCCAGTGAACCGGAAATCCTGCTCAGTGACAAGAAGGAAAGTAAAAACGGAAGGCCAAAAAGGAAAAAACAAGGAAAGCCCATAAATCTAACTACATCCAATTAAAATGCAAACTAAACTGCCTCCCTACGGTTTCCAAAATCCAATTCAAAAAACGGCACAGGACCTCAAACCCACAAAAAGAAATACAAGAAAAAAACAAAAACTGAAACCAAAGTGCAAACCTCCAACCATAAACATAACCAGAAACCGATCAACTAACAAAACACCTGGCCCCGGGAGAAAAGATAAATACAAGAAAAGGCCTCTTAAAGAAGAGGATGCAAAAAAAAGAAATCCTTGCCAAAAGCAAGTAACCCTAAAGGACAACATAAACCGGTTTAAAACCCGGGAAAAAGACAGGAACGCCCTACAAAAAGACCTTAACCCCTTCCTGAGCGACCGACACTTGAAGTTAGGGTCGGCGATTCAAAGGTTAGACAATGCCTTTGAATAAAGGTTTTTATGCGGCTCGTAGGGGGGGACCCCGTCTTAAAACTGTTGTTTGTGGAGGGGTTCCGACGAATTTTGAATCCTGGAGGGGGTATGAGGTGTCCAAGGCTTCAAGGTTGGGGGGGTGGTTTCAAAAAAAAAAAAAGACAGTTGGGGGGGGGTTGTGCCCTTGTCCTGTCTAATTGGGGGGGTTGGGGTCTGGGACGGGGGTGGGGGGAGGTAGAGCCTTTGAAGTAGACGAAGGGCCCACATGCCGAAAATCTCCGGGGAAAAAGTTCGGCACATAAATTGCCCCCGGGGGGGAGGTAAGCGGGGACGCAACGACGGTCGCTAAACAGCCGGGTCATGCTGGTAAAAAAGGTGGGGAAAAACCAGGTTAGCGCAGTTCAGGTAGGGGCATCTGGGGCCGGTTGTCAAAGGTCAAGGTCCAGGTACAAAAAATTATCTCCACCAATTCTAAAGCAGGGAAAAGATGCCCAAGTAAGGGGAAGGGAGCCAACCACAGACTCTAAAAGGGGTGATTCAAAAGTACAATAGTTTGGTCCGTATGATGACAATCGGCGGGACACCAGGGGTCCCGGGGATCCTCCACAGTACGACAATGGGGGGGACCTGGAGTGTGTAGGAGGTTCGATGAGGCGGGGAAAAATGGCCACCGAGACCAGAAACCGGGGGTGCAGCAAGGTGGCTTAGGTGCCAATATTTCGGAAAACTCGCCAGCCCGGATAAAGGGCCATACAGGGCAGCAAAAAAAATTGAAAATGGGAACAGCTGCCGTAGGGGGAGCCTGAAAGAAAAAAAAACCCGCAAAGAGCTTCCAGGCCCCGCAGCTGTCGAACTTGCCAGCGACAGGTGGGGGTGGGGAGAACAGCAACCGGAGACAGGGTTACGTGGGACCGCCTTCTGTGTCGAATCCAGACACGCCCGGTGCGCAGGGAACAGACCCCGCAGAGGCGCAGGAGGGCCGGAAGTGAGGGCGAGCCGTGATCAGACGCTTACAACCATAAAAGACAACGGGGCCTACGCAACAAACGCAACTGGATAATTTACCATAACACATTAACGTCCTCCCGGGGGGCCTAGCGCCAAGCCGACGAGTAAGGTTCAGCTCATAGGCAAGACCGGCGGTCAGTTCCAAGATGGGTTCATGGGAGTCAACAAAAGGGCGTTGGAGGCACACCACTAGCCGGTCGCAAGGGTGACCAACCAAAAGAGGTGCGACAGGAAGAACCCCGTCGGAAAAACGCGGCGATAGAAGGTCACAGTTCTGACCTCCAAAATCAGTTGGCAGCAGGGGGTTGTTTGCGAAAAAGAGACACCGAGGGCACAGCATCCAGGCACAAGCGCCAAAACACAGGTGGTAGATCACAACAGCAAAAGCAGGGGGGATGGGCTTCGCCCTGAAAAAAATTGGCAAGACCCCGAGTTCACAACTTGTCCGAGGGGAGGGAGGGAAAAAACGTCCAACTGTGTCCACCGCCGGGGAAGGTTGGGACGTGACACGCAAGGGTGCGAAGAGGCCCCCAGGCGTCTGGGGTGCCGCAAATCCAGACACCCCAGCAAAAAAGAGGAATGGTCAAAGGGCGCCCCACCACTGCACAGGACCCCTCATGCCGGCGGGGGGTCAACTGGACATTCACCTCAGCCGGGGAAAAAAAAATAACGGGTTCAAGCCCGCGTGAAACCAACCCGCCGCGCTCCACCCCCGAAAAATTCTACGCCCACCAAGCTGTACACCGCCCGAGGGGCCACATCAAACCGACTCCAACCAAAAACACCTCCCACCCGCTGAAAGAACAGAACCCGGAACTCACCTTGGATCAAAAGACACCACTGATCGCGTCAGAAAATAAATCAACTCAAAAAACCGCCCCGGTCTTGGAACCAGTAACAGCGCAGCTGACGAAACCCGCTTGCACATGCTCAGAACGCAGCACCACTTAAAAAAAAAAAGGAACAGGGGCCACAGCCCCTCAAAAAGCCCAGGCAAGCGACACACTCCCAGGGACAGCACATAGGAAAAGGTTCAACACCTGACCACCCTGAGGGTGGGTGCACAGAAAGGAATGCTAACTAGAACAACGTTAAAGGAAAGGACTGAAACAACAAACCAGCAGCTCACGAACACCCCCCGCTGTTGGAAACCCAAAGCAGGGGTGAAACTTTTTTTTCCCCCAGGCCGCGCACACGCCAAGCCATCTGGGGCAAAAAGAGAGGAAAAGGGGGAGAAGCTTAAAAAGAAAGTGATCATCAGCCTGTTTAAAGACTCTGTTGGACAGTGTGCCGGGGGCCGCCGGCCACGGGGGAGCGTGGGGGACCGCCTGTTGTAAGCACCACAGGGCTTGTGGCCTGGGGGACCTGGGCACCCGCGGGGAGCGCCGATGAGGAATCAGGGGGGGTAAAAAAATAAACACGTTTCCCGGGGGGGGATGGCTTGGCATAGAAATTGTCAAAGGGGGCCGAACGGTAACGATTCTAGCACTAACATATACAAGGCCGGAGAGTCTACGAAAGGGGACGTGCTCCTTGGGGTTTCAAAACCGGTGGGGAGGAACGTTCTGGCCGCCGGGGCCTGATTGCGCCGCGAATGAGAGGGTTTTTCCGGTACTATAAAAGGGGGACAGGCCCTGGAAATCAGCTCCCTGTAGGGGCCCTGAACTAACAATGCCCTGTGGGGGTGAGGAGTTCCAATTAGGAGGCAACCGTTCTTAAACCCTGCGGGCAACGGCCACTCAGGAAAATGCCCTGTGGGCGTCAGGGTGGGGGGGGGCTTCAAAACGCTTGTGGAAAGACCGGCTGGCCCAAATGGTTGGCAACTTCAAAAGTCACAAGTTGAAACATCAGGAACTCAAAGAAAAAAAGAAAAAAAACAAAAAAACAAGGGGTCGATAAAGAGAGAGATGCCCAGGGGGGATGCCAGGGGGGGGTTGCACAACAAGGCCAGAGAAAAAAAATCGGGCTCAACTTTTCAGCAAAGAACAGGGAGTCCGCGCCACCACGTTGGAACGGGCCAGGGCGTCCGTCACCGACAGAAGAGGGCTCATCGGGACCGATCAAAAGGCATTGGACAGGAGGGAAGGGGAAAGCACTGGTATGCCGCTATGCTTCTCCATTACGGGTCACTAAAACCCGTCACCCGGACAAAAACCTACCATCAGGTGGGGAAACAGAAGGCAGCAAAAACGGCAGGTCCCACAGGGGCGGCAGCACAAAAACGTCAAACCAGGGAACTCAGAGCTATAAAATAGGGAACTGACAGTTATAAGGAAACCCTATGCACCGACCTTTCTCCTTACACAAAGGTTTCAGATGAAATCCCCCAAAGAACGGTGCTGGAAAAGATGGTCTAGTGCGCAGGGAAGAACCGCGGGGGACCCAAGTCAGGAAAAGCCGCGGCAGCAGGGCTGCACTCCGGGCGGCACCTCAGACACGAAACAGCGGAGCAAAGAAAGAAGAGGCATCGAGTGGTCATCTCGGGATAAATGCATGGGGGAATATGAAGGAACATTCCTGTGGTTGGTGGGGGGGGCAGGGACGTCTGGGGTTCCGGACAGTGGGGCGGGAGTTAAAAAGGGATAATACGGTGGGGGGGGAGGTTGCTAGGACGGGGGAGGGGGGGCACTAGGGTCGAGCATTCAACTGCGTGCACGTACAGGGGTCCCAAGGGGTGGGAAGAAAATGGAGGAGGTCCAGTGGTGTCGTAAAAGCCAGTAAGGGAGGGGCGTGCTGCACAGCAGATAGGATGGCCGGCGGGGGCGCCCTTTCAGGGGGAAGGGGAGACTGCCGAAAGGCTGGGTTCCTGGTCATGAACGGGCTTTGGTGGGTGGTGAGGAAGAGGGAACAAAAAAAATCTCGCGTATCGCCAAAGGGGACTACGAGGGGTTCAAGGGTGATGTTCTAAGACAAAGCGGGAGCAGGTGCGGGCTTGTGTTCTTTGAAGAAAGGACCCGTAGGGATCTCTGGATCTCTCAGAGGCGGGTCTCAGGGAACATGGACCGTGAGCAAGTACAGGGGGAAATGCGGAAACATCGGCGTGGGCACGCAAACAAGTGGACTTCCAAAAGCACGGCACACTGCCGGGTGCCGGACTGGCAGGAAAAAAGACGCGGGACTGCGGGCAAAACCTGTCTCAAACCTTTACTTCGCCAGGAAATTTACGGAAGGAACTCGCGGAGCCAAATTCAGGACGAAGGACTCAACACTTAGGGGGGGGGGGTCGGTTGGATAAACTCCTTGTCGGGGAAGGGAAAAGCCGTTGAAGGAGGCTCAACAAAAAAAAAAAAACTTCCTCCAGGCACGGTGAACAAGCCGAAAGGCCCCCAATGGCCGTTAAAGGGAAGCCTTGAGATCTGAAAGGGATTGCCAAAGGGTGGGTCCTGCTAAGACTGATGGTTAAAAACCCTATACAGGTCAGCCGGGCCCAAGAAAAAGACCTTCGCTCAAGGTGGGAGCTGCCCATGCCCAACGCCAGACTGCAAGATGAGCCCACTACTTACTTTCGCGTGACAAGGAAAAAAAAAAAAATAGGCGAGCGTGAATAAACTTGGCGACTGAAGGGAGGGTCCAAAGAGCAGGCCGTTATGGAATCTAATCGATTGCCCGCGAAGAGAGTCCCCGATGAAAGAGCCAGATGAACCAGATGAGCTGGCTCCAAACCGGGCCAGGGGGAGGGGGGAAGCGTAAAGCTTGCTGCACACAGAGGAGGGGAGGGCATGGCTGAAGCCCCAACATACTTGCGGGCCACCAAAGCATAAGGGGCCTGGCCCTCGCGATGAGGTAGGATCGAGCACCCCGCGAGAACGTCAAAGCGGAGACAGACGGGAAACCCTGTGTACAGGAAAAAAGGGGGGGAGGGAGGGTATCCCTATTGGCACAGAAAGAACCACGCTGCCACTCAGGGGCTGTAGCTTGGGCGGGGCCAGAAGACCGCTACTCCTCCAACCCGGACGCCGAGAAAAAGTCACGAACCCGGGAAGACCTGCAGGAGTCGCCCATTTTCCAATCCCTTGTAAAATTCGGAACAACGCCGCAGTGGCTGGGACCATCTTACTTAAAATAAAGGAGGACCCTGGAAAAAGAAAGCGCCTGCCCTGGGACAAGGGCTACCTGGAAACATCCATAGCCCACAGAACTCTGGGGCACGCGGAAGGGGGGATGACCTCGGGCCCAAGGCTGGGGACCGCGGCCCGTGTCAGGGCGGTCCAACGAAACCGGATAAGGAAGAAATTGCCTTGGTAGAATTTCGCAAAGTCCCGACCCTTGTGGGGCGCATGGTCTGACGTCCGGATACCCCCAAACCCCCAAAACCTTAACAGAAAAAAAACTCCCCTATCAGGTTTGGGTTAAAAAAAAAACAGGGCTTTTGGAACCCAGGGAAACAAAACGGACCCGATCAAGGAAACAAACGTCAGAAAACCAACCGCGATAAAAAATCTTGGTAACAAAAAAGGGGGCCAGACAGTCACCGAAGCGCCAAAAATCAACATGGAAAAGGAAAAGCCGAAAAGGACCCTTTCAAGGTCCAGTGTTATCGACCGACTCAAGGGGGAAAGGCACACGGCTGCGATCTTGTAGGGGAGAAAAAAAAAAGATTTACCGGTTCGGGACAAACTGGGAAATGAAAAAAGACTCCTGGGGGGAACTGCCTGGAACCCAAAACGCAGTTGCAATCGGGGTTAAAAGGGAAACCTGTGGTACGAGGGGCCTTCACACGGGGCAAAAAAGTGGGGTGGACGAGGGGGGAGGGCTGGGTTTTGCTGACGGGGGAAAGGTATGCTGGGGGGGGGGGGGATTTTTAAACTAAATGGCTGGGGGGAAGTGGGCGCAGTCCTGAAGGGAGGGGGGGACAAAACTGCATTTCGGCAAGAAAGTTTGGGATGATGTAAAAAAAAGGTTAAACAGTGGGCCCAAATGAACAACCGTTCGGTCTTTACAGGTAACAGGGGAGCACCAAAGTTTCATCAGGAAGGCAAATTGGTGGTGCCGGTTCTTGATGGTTACGGTGGGGGGGGCCTGGGCTGAGAACAAGGGGAAAACCTATGAAAGGAATACGAGTCTATTGCAGGAGGAGCCAACGGGGAAATGGCAGGTAGGGAAGCCGAATGTGTCGAGGGCGATGTAGGGTTTTGGGTGTCAGGGTGATTGGTGTTTCGGAAAAAGGGGGGGGTTGGGTAGTGGTAAAAGCCCAACAAGGTCGAATTAAAACAAAGCACCGGAGATTACCCCAGCCGAAAATGGGGTTTCACCACGATGAAACAAAACGGTGATGAACCTCCTGGGGGCGAGCCCAACATGAACGGAAGCAAAGTATGTTGGAGAGTTTACATGGAGTTACCTTGCGACGGGCGCCCAAAGGAGGGGTCGGAAATTAGGGGAGGGAAAAAGAAAATTTTGCGGTTTCACGGCCGCCACCGTGTTTGTGGAATCTCCCAGGTCGATAGGACGCTTGCAAAAAGGAGTAGGGGAACCGTCTGGTCTTTGACAAGGGGGGAAGGGGGACGACGGGGGTCAAAACCGAGTGTCTTTTACGGCGTGAAAGACAAAACACCATAAAAAAAATTCAAAAAGAGCTGTTGCATTAAAAAAAAAAAGGGAAGGGGGGAACAGTTCAATTTTATCGCTAAGAATTGGTGGGGGACAAACTTCTTCTGTGACCCTCAAAAAAAACTTGGATGATTGCCAGCGCCATGTTGATAGGACAAGTGCACGTTCCCATGACTCTCCCCCGCATGGTCCTCCATGGGGGAAAAAATCAGGGGTAGTCGATACGTGGGCTGAGGAGAGCCTTCCGACCGACACTGAAAGGATCGAAATTATCACCCGAAGGAGGGCCTTGTGCAGGTGGTGTAAATCTTCTGGGACAAAAAAGACGCTGTGGGGCGCAACTTGATCAAAAATGGAGGAAAAAAAAAAAAAAAAAAAGCCCCTCCCCTCCACCAAGGCGCAGGGAAAGGACAACGCTTAAAAATCCCTTCATAGTAGATTACTCAAAAGGGCAGGCCGCAAAAAAAGCAAAAAAGTTTATAACGCGGAGGGACAAGGGGAAAATCCAGAAAGCACTAAAGCGAGGAGAGGGGGACAGTTAAGCAAAACGGCGTGTCCGCCGGAAAAGGGGAAGTCACTTCTCTCCTCGCACAACAAACATATCTGGATGAAAAGAAAAGAAAAGGAAAACAAAGAACATCTGGCTGCAAAACGACAGGTGCGAACCCGAAACTCTTCGCACGAGTAAAAACAAAACGGGGAGAAAGGTGAAGCGCGGCCGTGGGAGTTCGACTTTAACTCCCTTTTGAGATCATGCCGACTCAGTGCATGTTTGAAAAAAGGGTACAAACCGCGACCTGGTGTGGTATTGTCAGAAAGGGCATGTCGTGGGGGATCAGATGTCGTCGCCTGTTAAGAAAGCGTGACGTTTACAAAAAAAACAGAAATCTCTGCGCAACTACATGGGAACCAAGTGAAAACGAATTAAGCCTAAATAAGGGAAACCAGGAAAGAAAGAATTCTCGCCACCTTGAGGGCAGAGGCAAGCGGACTCCCGATAGATGAAGAAATGGAGGCCCCCCTTTTGAGGCGGTAACGATGAGGCACTATTGCACCAAGTCCCCCTGCACCAGCCAACCAGGCAGAAAACGCCACGTACGCCGTCAGCGGAAACACATCAGGGAGAGGGGGACAACACGAAAGGGGTAAACTACGACCTACATGGGGGGGTCCCGAGGGCCTTGGTCAAGTAAAAGCAGAAATGTGCCTGAGGTTTGGCTCACTCCGCATAACAACAAACAGGCAATCGTTTTCGGGCACCAGGAAAGGGAAAAAACCCCTTTTGAGAGCCCACCGAACCAAGCCAGAAAGGGGCCATAGACGGTTACGCTTAACGTATCGAACAAAAGCCGAAAAAGAAAGGAAGAGGCAGGGGACCCACGCCCAATCCAAAGGGATGAAAAAGCCTACCTGGGCCCACCAAAAAAATGGGGTGACGACAGCGTGCAGGTCCCAAAACCATGCCCAGTTATCCAACCCGAGGCTTGGGCTCAATCAGGGCTCTCCACAAGGGGAACGGCCGTAAAAAAAAAAAAGACGCGCCGTTTCAAGGCCAAAAAGCGGTGGCCACAAATGCGGGTTTTCGGGAAACAGGGGGGGAGCGACAATTGACCACTGGTAACTAAATTAACCGGGCGAGGTTCCCTCTCCAACAACCACTTCGTTCCCGGGGCTGCTGGAAAGGGAACCCCATCTCCGAACGGGTGGACAAAAAGGCCAAAAGGCCGACATAGCCAAAGGTAGAAGAAGTGGTCCAATACCAAGACAAAGCACCTCCACGCAAGAAGAAAGGGAATCTACCAACTATGAAACGTGGGCCCTGGTTCTCTAATGCACATGCACTATCTCAGCCGCCACCCTCCAAACAAAACCATGAAAGGACTGACGGGAACGGAAATGAGGATAATGTCCGCCTTCAAAAGAGACGGTAAAGCAAAATAAACAAATCAGCAAAGAAAGAAAAACTCCTCAGGCCCTCCATATTCAGCAAGTCCCGCCCGATGTACCGGACAAAAACCCGAGGGTAAAAAAAGCATCGGGGAGAAAACAGGGCCAAGCAAAAGGAAAAAAAAAAAACCCTTTGAAACCAAACAGTCCAAAAAGCAAAAGCCCTCACCGACAAAGAAGTCTCCAAACTAAAAAAAAAAAAACCACAAACCAGACACCACAAGCGATAAGGACCCTGGGACGGAACGAGCTGGGGCACACAAACTCCCTGGGGAAACACACAGACATTGAGCCTGCCAGACAACCAAGGGGACAGGACCTAAAACCAACTAACCCAAATATCACACGCACCTTCTCTGAAAACAGGAAAATGAGGTCCAGGAGGGAATACATTGAATCAATGTTTTATCAAAACATGGACCTTTCATCACAGTTTTGGGGGGAGGGCTGGACTGACGGCAGTGGGGGAAAACCTGTTGCGAACACAAGATTGAAAAGAAAAAAAAACTCAGGTGACGGGGAAAGGGATTTTCTTGGGCCTTGTTTGCGGGGGGGGGGGTTCCGAAAACACAATATCACCGTTGTTCCAGTCAAAAAAACTGTATTGGTTTGTTTTGTGCAGGGGGTGTTTTTGAAGACGGGGGAGGAGAGGAGTAATGCCAAGACAAACAAGGGTATCGTCGTCAGGCAACAACGGCCAGTCGTCCGATACTTAAAGGAGGAAAGACCGCCCCTTCCCTGGCGGGGGGGACCACGGGGAAGAGGAAGTTGCAAGGACAGCACCCCGGAATATCAACGTCACTTGGAACTTTGGAAAGGGGGGGTCTCCACCTCCCAGTTTAAAAAGTGGACGGTGCCACAGGAAGAAGCATTAATCTTCCCTTAAATGAGAGGAAGGGGTGAGAAACAGACCCCCAGACGGTACGTTGAAAAAAATGCGCTAATTCGAATAGGAAAAATTGGAAGATTCCCGGAAGCAGTCTTACCACAGGGTCAAAAGGACAGATTCGGACCTGGAGACAAACACGTGCACAGAAAACTTTTTCAGCGTCCGAGGTAGGAGGAAAGGGCCCTATCCATCCCTGGGGGAAAAGGAGTTCGGGGTGAAAAAGTTCACAAAAGAGGTAATTACTGCAAACATACCCGTATCACCGGGACCAAATCAAAGAAACACCGGTCCAAGATGGGAGTCACCAATTTTGCAGAAGAGCGACTATACATCAAGAAAACACTAATCCAAAAAGAAAAGGTGCGGGCACATCACCTCCCTCTTGGGTAGGCAGCTCTGGTGGTGGGGGGGGGAAGCCAGCCCGTAAACCATCAAAAATGTGGGGAAACTGTTTGAGGAGTAGGGGCAGATCCAACACGCCGACGCCGCGCACAGGAAAAATCGGTGAGCAAAGTTTCCAAAGCGCAAAAAGGCAGGACTCGCGGTAATCTTCTCGAGAGGGCAAGCGGGAAGAGGGGGGCGGCCGGAAGGCCTCTCCTTGGAAAAAAGACTCAATAGAAGTGTTGACTAAAAGAGGAGAATAGAACCCAAAAGAAAACCTAAATTGGTTAAGACTCAATAGCCGCGGAGTGAGCAAAGAATTAAAATCCTGGAAAGGGACCAAGTGCCACGGGGGGGTTCAAGGGGAACCTTCTCCCACGTCTCATGGGGTGAACACGCGTGCTCCGGAAACCACCGAGGAAATATCTTCGAGAAAAAAAAAACCCAGCGTCGTTACACGGGGGGGGGTTAACCTCTTGCCTTGGGTGAAGGGGACAACCCCAAGCAACGACAGGAAGTCAAGGCACGCAGCCATACCAATTCAAAGACGGCTTCCACAGTGTTATCTCACCTCCGCAAGCAGGGGTTTGCCAACGTATCCCCTTGAAGAAAGGGGGTCCAACCAGGCGGGGAGTTTTTTAAGTGGTACTAAATGTCAAAAAAGGGAAAAGGTATCGAGCCCAAAGGGAAGGGGGGGGCAGTTGAACTTCCAAGCCCAGGACTGGGGTTCCGGACAAGAAAAAACCAACGGCCAGCGCAAATGTTGCAAAAGGGGGGGGGCCGCCCAACTTCTCCACTGCAGGCGGGCCAAGTTCAAAACAGGAACTACGTGATCCACCCTTGCCGGCCCGCGCACCACCTGAAGAAGAAAAGATACACGCGCCCGCAGGCAATAAGGAACCTGACCGAAGCCAACCAGCACAAGGAAAAACTCACTCGGATAGAACACCAACCCGGTAAAATCGGAGAAAAAATAACCGTGGCCTAAAATACGGGGTAATCCGACTGACAAAGAAAAATACCCGACAACCCAACAACAGGGCCGCATCAAGAAGCGGGACCGGGGCCAGCCCGGGGAGCCGACGGGGAAGCAAAGGGGGAGGCACCTTTTAGGTGATCAGTTCCGGAACCAGAAAGACCCGGGCAATGAAAACGAGGAGAACCTGACCGTCACAGAGATGGCCCAGGCAGAACGGGTAAACAAAAACCCGGTAGTGGTGGGGAAACGCAAAGGGGGAAGGGGGGATAATCTCGTGAAAAAGCAAACAATTACGGAGAAAAAACAAAAAAAAACTTAAAACGGATCAGGAGGAAAAAGGTTTTGATCAAAAGCACGCCAAAACCCTCGCCGAACCAAAAAAGTCGCGGCGAAAAAGGGGCCTATCGCGACAAAAAACCGCCAATGGGAGATCTGCACGAGATTGGAATACGGGTCTGGTGGTCTTCCGCAAAAAAAGGGGGTGTTCCATTTGTCCACCGTTGTGGAAAAAACCTGAGCCGGACTGCCACCCACTTTTCAACGGAGGAGGGCGAGCACGGGGAACTTTCTGAAGGCAAAAAAGGGTCCCTTGCAGGGGACATCAAGGGAAACTGGTGCTTGAGTACTTTCCGGGCGCAGAACTGTCAGAATACCTAGAAGGAGAGGGCCTTCATGTTACGGGGACAACAGTCCTTTGAGGGGTTCACAAAAAACTTCAGTTTCTTTGAACCAAAAAACCTCAAGGGGGGGCTCCGCAGGGGGACAGAAAAGGGGGGGTTTTTTTTGGGAAGGGACGGGGAAAGAAGAAGGACCTGAGTCATCTGCTCCCGCGTGACCTTCTAGTTATGGGAGTTGGTGAGAGGGACGAATCAGCAGGGCAGCAAAAACGAGGTCGGGCCGTTTTAAGACCCGGGGAGCCCAGTCCCCAGAGATTAAGAAAAAGCGCGTGGCAGGGTCTTCTACCAAAAACCGGCTGATCCGAGTTGTTCCAAGTGGCACGGAATCACAAGTGTGCCATATATCCAAACTTCGATAGAGAAAA
>Ga0179591_1236275_pt1 | contig 15818 bp, 10 predicted proteins | sample CZOMad2_1_08_16f_FD_182891 | JGI IMG/M metagenome (GOLD analysis project Ga0179591, IMG submission 182891) | Vadose zone soil fungal communities from Angelo Coast Range Reserve, California, USA - CZOMad2_1_08_16fungal (PacBio error correction) | ecosystem: Environmental > Terrestrial > Soil >...
AGCCGATCGGCCGATTTAGCTGCAAGAAACAAAGGGAAGTTATAGACTTGGCCGTCTTGCGTGGGAGCCTAAGGGGCGTAGAGAAATCGGGCAAGGAGAAAAAAAGGGAACCTCAATTCAGCGCAAGGGAGATCTCTTGAGGGGAGGGGAAAATTCGGTTATTGGGGCGAAGGCGGCGTGCGGGAAGATCGGCTTTATTACAACGGCTTTGGTTGGGGGGCGGGGGGAGTCGGCCGTCTCTCTCATTAGAGAGGGAAAGCCCGGCGTCCTTTAGACGAGCGGTAGCGGAGAGAAGAAAGGGGTCAGGAGCCTCGGAGGGGGATGGGGGGAGTTCGGGGAAAGCCAGAGTCAGTTCGTCATAATTGTTCAAGAGAAGAGGGAAATGAGAGGGATTTAAGTTGGCAGGGAGGGGCTGAAACTTCCTTTAACGATTAAAAACGACAATTGCTCCTGGGAGAAGCACTTATCCTATGGACAAGGGTGGGTCGAAGGAATCGCGCATGCGGGGGGTTTCACATTGAGCGGAATCGGTCCCTTATCGTGCGCGAATCGGGCGCAAACGTATTGTTGTGGTAAGCACCCTTCATGGGGGGGGGGAGAAGGTGAGGGAAAAAGAAAACAAAAACCAAGGCGCCAAGTCGCGTCCCCCTCAACAAAAAGCTGGGGGCACAAAATCTGCTTGATGTTGAAAAACTCCCCTGCTTTACAGGGGGGGGTTTCCCTCTAGACGGAGTAGAGATGAATGCCCCGATTGGCTCGTGGAGGGCATGCAGTGTAAAGGAAAAAATCTGATCCAAAAAACGAACGACGAATTGACAGAGAAAGCATTTTCGAAAAGTCCAACTCGACCGGTTCGCGGGCTTTCGCCTGGAATTCGGGGGAAGGGGAGCAAGGAGGGGCGATGCACGGAGCCGCGCGTCGGTTCCGCTCCAGAGGACGAAGGATCCAATTCTCTGACAGAATTCCAGTTAATTTCCTTAGGACTTTCCCATGTTCCAGTCGGTTAGTAGGTTTCAAAAAAAAACAACCAGGAGCCATCTTGAGGGTTTTCGGTTTATTTCAAAAAACTAGAGGGGAAGTTTTCTACAACGGGAAATGGGAGGGGGAATGGAAACCGGTGCCACTTCGCGTGGGGTGTCGGGTTTCAAGATATCGCTCCGGCCTAAATTGGAGAATTGGGGATAACGATTCAGCGATCGGTATAAACCTCAGAAGAAACATAGTCGGGGTTCAGTGAGGTTTAAACCGGCCAATAACTAAATGGAAAATGGCTCAAAAAGGGGGAGATCTGGAACTGGGATTCAGTCGCTCTCAATCTGGGGGGAGTTTCCAGGGGAGGAAGGAGATCTTAAGAGAGTGCAAGGGTGCTCGGAGGTGGTGGCCGTAACCAGTCTAATAGGAAGGATCTGGTCGATCGGGGGGCAGTCCACCACAAAATGTGGAAACGTAGTTGGAATAGGCCATCAAGACTTTCGGGTAGGAAAGTGATCGCCCCGTGCCGTCTAGAGATAGAAGCCTAAAATCGTCCAGTGGGCGTTCTTAAGAAAAAAGATAAACGGTATCCACGAGGGACTGGGATGACACGGAGAACGACTAGGGATGAGTTGCGGCTCACGTCCGTAGAAAACCCAGACACGGAAAAAAAAAGCCACACGCTCCTGCTACCTTTTAAGGGCTTGTACCCTTGGGATGTCCTCACGTGCCGGCCCTAAACTAAAAAAGCCTTCTTTTTCCGTCCCAGGGGGTAGACCTAAGTGGACGGCCTTGCGTAGAACGGGGTTAACTCTAGAAGGGCCTAACATTATCTGGCGATTGGGGGAGCGGCCCGCCGAAAAAACCGGCCTCTCAAATGAGACTCCTAGGCGCGGACCCTTCGCTTAAACTGTCATTCTTGGGTGCCAACCCACTCGGGGTGAAAGTATCTTTCGGCTGGGGGCAAAACTGGGTGGATGATCTTGGGGGGCCCGCAACAACTCGGTTCGCCTCATTTACAGCGACGGGATAGGATACATCGACTACCTCCGTCTTTCTATAAGGCACGCCTGTCCAGCGCTGAGATTATATGCGTGAAGAAGGAGCTCCAATCGGCATGTCCTGGTGTCAGGTTCGCCCGCGAAATTTGGTAGGTCTCTGAACTGGGGGGAAGGTCCTTGGACCACATGACGGGTACCGCTTCGGCGAGAAGTGGGGAACCGAGCCGCTCAGTTAGGCAGCAAATCCCCTGCGTGATAGGGTTCGAATAAAAAAGTCGAAACGCCTTGCACGCGAAGGGCACAAAGTTACAGTTCGCTTGGGGTGGGGACATAGAATTCTTCTTTGTTCGATCAGACTTTAAAAAAATGTAAGGATCTGCTTCCGATGCTGTGGCTTTACTGGCTGCAGCCCGCAAGGAAAGGAAATTCAAAAGAACAAGCCCGGTGCTTGAGTGCAGTGCAAGGGCTCGTGCGTCTTTGCTTCTATGGGTCGAGTGGGTGGTCAGACAAGGGAGAAGTCTTATTGGCCGTTGTGCCTCAGTGTGGAGGAAAGAACTTGTCGGTATAACTCGACTGGGGACGTTATTGGCCCCGGGTGAAAATTTTGGGCAAACGCGAAAAATTGGTCCATGTGTAAGGTTGTGAACAATATGGGCAATTTCAGGGGGGTAACATAGAAAACCACACACGGCCGCTCGCATTGCAAAGGGTCGCATGTTCGTTCCGCGGTTGGGGTTTCTTCTTGCGACTTCTGCACAGCACCATGGGAAAAAAAACCTCTCGTCCCATCTCTTCTAGGTGGCAGCCAACGCTGCGGCAGACTTCATTCAACCTTTGAGAAGCAAAATGGCAGAAGGAATCGGACGATCCTCTCAAGACGATCTCATCAAAAACCGAGGACAAAACGGAAGGTTACGGAGAGGTCCTTGTGCCCTCGGACGATACGCCAAATCTATAGGTAAGAAAACTTCACTCACCGATACTCACACTGGAGAGGCTAGAGATCTTCGCCCCACCCAAGGGGAAAAAGGCAGGACAGATGCCGAGGGGGGCGAGATCACACTAACTCGTCTCCACCACCTGGTATTGGGGCGGCCCTCATCCTAACAGTTCTCGGATCGCCTATGTCGATCGGGTAAGTCGTCAGGGGACGCCAAAAGGGACGCGGTGGCCATCTCTCACCTTCTTAGAAAAAACCGATCCTCGCCATCGAGTTTGGCGCGCAACGATGTCAACCACCACGGAATTATCCCGTAGCTAGTGCTCGCGCACTTTGCAAATAACTTTGGCGGTGACGACTTCTGTCTCGTGAGTATCATGTCTACAAACAATTCCTTCCCTAAGTTCCCTGGACAGCACGAGCCCATCCGCCCCATGTGAACTTCCTTCAGTTAGCGTTCTTCACTTATTTACAACGCATAGAAAGGAGGGGCGGTGGATCAAGGCCCGCCTGGCCGCTCTCAGTAAGAAACGCCCCAGGAAGTTCGGCTCCCCATCTCTATCTAGGTTCTGGTTTTGTGACTGCGTCCGGCTTTCGTTGAAAGCAGCCATAAAACGCCCGACGGCATATTAACGAGTTGCCGGGGGGGGTGAAATTATTTCAGACGAGTGTGGACCTGCTCTCGAGAACCACACCGCAAGGGGGAACGAAAGGCTACGAAAGCGAATCGACGAGAAATAATTTGGTGCCAACAGGGAGTTTTTTGTGCACTTGTCTAGAAACCACAGTAATTATGGCTCTCTCTCTTTTTCGTAAGAAGGTGTGCCTAGGGACGACATCGAACAGGGGACCACTTACCCGCTCGACATAGTAGGATAGGGGTATCCGAGGTAAGGATTCGGCCCATCGGCGGAGGTGTACGGGCTGGGATCATCCCCGGAAAGAGGGCAGGTCCTTTAACAGGGGAGGGGAAATCGATAGGGAACCATTTCTTAAGACGACATATTTTGGCAAACGGTCAAAACATCGGTGATCGCGCAGAGACTCGAGAGGTCCGAGGCCACTTCAGCCGGAAAAAAAAGTGCGTCAAACGGGACCGGGGGGGGCGAGATCTGGGAAGGGGGAAGAAGAGTATTGGGAGTTAAAAAGGGTCTCTTGGGGAAGACATTTGAAGTCGAGCGCGGCGCTTAGACTGAGTAAGAGATGCGAGAGTTTTTTTGGAATAAGGGGGGATACCAGGGAAAACCAAGAACCCACCACGCTCCAGACCATTGAGACAGCCATGCGAGAAGACGTGGGTTGTGGGTGGTCACAGTAACGAGTTGACCTCCCTTCCAGGAGGGGACAACAATTTAACAAGGAATGTCGCGTTAAAAAAAGACACGGAACCGAAATAAAAAGGAATGGGTAAATATCCGCAGGGGCCCTTATCTCATCACACGGCCACGGCAAAACATCTCCGCGGAAATGAAAGGGTTATATCACCGATACGACAGACTCAAGCAGGAGGGAAAAGCCCAACTCGCCGGGGAGGACGGGGTGGTTGGAAGGGACCGAAGGTCTGGATTCTGAACCCGCCCGCTCCAGTCCGCCGAAGAACACTTAACCTCACAACCGCAGTCCCTCCAAAAATGACAAAAAGGAACACAAGTACATGGGTGTTGTTCCGGCGCGTGCAAGTCCAAGTTCGGATGGGATCGTCCCCATTAAACATCAGGACGTGACGTAGAGGTCAGAGAAGGTTCCCGACCAGCATACCCGCCATGAACTTGGGAGCCGAACGCCTGTGGGTAACTACCTTTCCCTACGATCCATACCAAAGAGATGGGAGTAAGGACAGCAACCAGCACCATGCATAGTTGTGAGCGAAGTATGGGCCATCTACCATCCTGCGGGGCAGGTAGCAAGGACCGGGAGAGAAATAAAGTCTGAAAACCGATCCTGTCTATGGAAAGCCAGGAGGAGGAAAAGAGTGGTCAAGCGGAAATCAACAACTCTTAAACACCAAAGACGGACCATATCTAACACGCCTATGGAACCAACTGAACGGAGGGGTACCCTAGAATGGTTCGCGCCTATAGGCGAAAGAAAAGGGGGGTAAGAGGGCCAAAAGCGTCTGGGAAAAGGACGGGCAGGCACTTCATCATTCCTCGCACGGGGAAATAAAACTTCGCCCGTTGTCGGGAAAAATCATTTCTTACCAGCGCGGGCGTGTGCAATGCTGATCCCGACCCCACGGAAAAAACCGACAAAGAGGCGACGCGTTGTTTTCAATCTTACGGGGATTGGCGGGGTTCTGCCGAAACGGTCGCACGCACCACAAGGAGTCACGGGAAGCAGTTTATCCGAGAATATAACTCGTCACATGGGGAGAAAAAAAAAGAAAGCGGGAGGGCCTAACATCACTCCTAAACCCTTCAAGATTTCCTCGATCACTGGCTCGCCCAAATGCTGAAAAACGCAACTAAATGTTTTGGGTGGAAGCTCGCACCCGATCGAGACAGAAAAAAAGGATTAAGAGGCGGGCCACGCACAAGGAAAAGAACTTTCCTAATTTCCACGTCCTTCAGCAAAGCCAGTGGAGGAAGGGCGACGATCGACAATCCACCTGCGACTTTGCGAAATTGAAGAAACTGGAAAAAGTCTTAAGTTGCCGTTCCAACACCTGAAAGTCAGGGAATGACTGTTCAGTGAGGCATGGCGGCCTATGAATGGTCAGAAGAGAAATTTCTCAAGGGGAGGAATGCTATACTGACGAACCACCAGCGCTATACCGGCTATTTTAGGGGGGAAGGAAAAAAGGAAACAGCAATGAGTAGGTAGGACCCGGAGGACGCACTCCCAAGAAAAAGAAAGGAGAGGGGAACTAAGAGACTTTTTTTTAGGGGGGAACCCTAATTAGACTGGAAACCTTGTCCGCCTAAATCGACTGAAGTTCTCGCCGCTGCCGGGTAAGAGGAAGGGAAAAGAAAACAAAAAGACTAAGGGAATAGCCCTCCTTTGATCCCTTCAAGCAAAAGTCAAGGAGAATCCGCGCAGGGACGGGCGTTGACGTGGGACGAAAAAAAAAAGTCGCTGGGAAGGAGGAGGCGTTTGAAAGAGGAGGTAATCTCAGCAACCTCCACCACGAGCCAATCGGGCTAAAACTATGGAGCGAAAGTGACCCTCCCCCAAGGGAGGCAAATAAAGCCGTTTTGTGACTCCCAAGAGGGTTTGCTTTTTAAAAGGAAAATATAGACCCTTGGGTCAAAGTGTGGTGGGGTTTCTGTTCAAGATACCAAACGAAAGGCGTTCCAACAACCTAAGTGACCTATAAGAGACGGGGGAGGTACAAACGTTCCAGGGGGAAAAGGAAGAGGTTGCTCCCCCCCCCGCAGGCAGCGTATTTCACTGAAGAAAAAAGGGAAAGGATGGGGGGTGTCAATCGAGTACCTTTGGGACCCGTTTTTGTCAGACGGGGGGAAGGAGCTCGTCATTCAGGAAGGACATGCCCTCAACCGCGAAATTAAAGCGAACGATCAGGCCGAGCGAAATAAGGGGACGCGACCTGGCGTTTCTCAAAGAAAATCACATCCGATTGCGAGTCGAAGAGGACGTCAAAGGTCTCGGAAAAAAAGAAGGAGCGATCATGTCCACTGCGCACGCGCCCTGCCCGATCTGATGAGAACGGCGAGAAAAAAAGGGCTACTCGGAAGGCCATAACACCGTCTGAAGACAGGGGCCGGAAGTCTAAAGAAAAAGGGGGGCCCAGGAGGGGGAAAAGTCACGATGATCATCGCTCTGAATTCGCGAAAGGTCCTTCATGGGACGTTAAAAAAATCCAGTCGCCGAGGGATGAATAGAGTCCAATTCAATGATACCTTTGGGAGGGAAAAGTCTAAAGAAAGGGAAGACTCTATCTAGGAGAAAAAACAACAACTTAGTGGGAAGAGAGAGATCGGCCGATCGTCTTAGATGAGCGTGGAAAACGGGATTGAGATTGACTTGGACCGTCGATGCAGTTGGAAAGGGTAAACGAATTGGGGAGAAGAGAAAGAGGTGTGAAGAAGACCTTGCTCGCCGATTCAGGCGCTTGATGAATACTTGAGGTCGACAGGGGAAAAAAGTATTTAACGACCGTCGTGAGATCGGACGTCTGTGAAGAGACGAGGACCTTGGTGTTTTTTGCGGTATCGCTTTAAGGTCGGGCAGGGCAAAAAGGAGGCAAAAAGGACTCAAGCGCCGTCGGGCAGGGAGAGCTACTTAAAAACAGATCGTCCTAGAAGAGGCTGTGGAAGTCGAATGCCAGGCTTCGGCTCAGAATTTCGCTCAGAAACGGTGGCGCGCGTGTTGGCGACTGTTGCGTGCATGGCATGGTAAGGGGCCATCGAGTAAGGGGAAAAGGAAAACTATTCAGTGGGGCCGCGAACCGGAGGCTTTGTGGGGCTGAGTCCCGTTTTCCAGGAAATCCCGAGGAAGAGAACCTCCGGGCATGTTTTTTGTTGGAAACTGCATGACTTCTGGAAGGCGGGTTAATAGTACGAGGGGGTGGGGTGTTTGTGTTGAAAGGGAGCATTGTTGTGGAAAAGTGAAGAAAACAGAAGAAAACCACCAGTGAGAAAAAGTTTGTCTCACTTCCCCCTCCCCAGCAAAGCTGTGGATCAACAAGCTGCTTGGCTTGAAGAAAAAAAAAAAATGGGACCGGGACCGCGAGCCGAATGGGGGGCAGTATGAAAGAACAGGGGTTGGGAGCTTTTTTGCGGGGAGGCGTTTGCTTTGTATGTCACTCATATCCAAAAGAAAGGGGAAAGGTGACGGGCTTTTCGAAACAAGCGGGAAACGGGGTGGACAGCAACTTCTCAGGGAAAGGTCTTTATTAAGTGCCAGGGCGATGATGCAGGGGGGGAGTGACGCTCACGAATCGAAAAAGCGGAGCATAGAAAAGAAGGGATATTAGGGAATTAGGCCGTGCAAGGTTTGCCAAGTCTTAGAAAGTTCAAAAGACCCACAATGGCATTCCTAAGAGGGAAAAGGGGGAGGGTTGGCTTTTCGTGGGGAAGGAAAAAGAGCAGTGTGTCGCGACGATGCCTGAGGGTCGCACGACGGAAAAGCGACGGGTTTCCGAAACTGGGACGGGGAGGGGGGGATCCTTATATCCTGGAAAACCGCAGGGGTCTAGAGCTCTTCTTTCTTCCGAAAGGCCGCGGCCCGCGCGATAAAATAACCGTCAGCCCAATCGAAAAGAAGCAGTGTTTCAGGTGTAACCCGCCATCACAAAAGAAGGGGTAAAAAGGGCGAACCGGCTGAAACCGGTGGCGATCGTCGCCAAAGAAAAAGTTGGGGATTTGACAGTGGGGAAGAGGGAAGGGGGCGGAGCTTGCAGGGGTGCGACAGCTGGGACGGCCTACGGCGCAGCGTAAGCAAAAGAAGGTGACGAGTCTCCCATCCACATCATTTGAGGGGTCCTTAGGGGAACATAGGCCAGCTCTTGAGAATTCAGGCTACCGGGCCCTCATGGTAAGAAAGAAGAGATGTGGGCTTGGGGGGGCCTGTGGAGTCAGACGACGAACAGATTCAGGGCGTTCCTCTGAGGGAGGACGGTCTCAACTGGCATAAGCAGTTCGTGAGATCATATTCTCCTACAAGACCGGGGTAAAGACGGGCCAACTAGCGCGCTAAAACTTTCCTAAGGAGGGTGTCGCCTGGGGCGGTATCATCACATTAATACCTAGAATTGGCGTCACTGATTTCACAATATCGAAATGTCCATAAAGAGGGGGAAACCAGTGGCGTCGCCCCCCGCTATTAGGTCAAGGAAAGGGTCTAAGGGGCTTTGGGAGACTTGGAACAAGACGAACTTCATCAGCCCCGGGTGAAAACTACTAGCTAAAACCATGAAGGAGGGGACTGTTCCTTCTGTTTGCAACCCTCCCTTGTTCGATCTTTTCCGGGAGAGGGGGAAAATTGCAGGGGTTGGATGCTCGTGAACACGTCTGACCCAAAGGGGGGAGGGTGGAAAACCGACTACTTCTAGGGGGGAGACAAATCGGACGACGCCGTAATTGATCTGCGAGAGGAAAGCCGAGAGGGGAAAATGGCCTTCAAGAAGGTCAGAGAGAGAAAAACTAGGGGAAGGGGACGGTACCTGGCGCCCAGCGCGATTTTCGCAGTCAGGGGGGCCACGGGGTCAGGCGCCGCTCGTCGTCGTATTCGGGAGGAGGGAGGGTAACCTATCAGCGCATGAGAGCGCCTTCTGATAGGGAGAGAAGTTGAGTGTCCGAAACTCCTTTCACACGCGAGTTAAAAAGGAGTTGAAATTTGGGGTGCCTTGGAGTTCCTTCTGAAGGGGGATCAGAGGGATCGGAGGCGACTTTTCGGCAATTTCTGGAACATCGAAAAATCCAAGAAGATTCCATACAACAGGCCCATCGCAGGTCTTATCGGGGGAGAAAAAAAAAATAAACGGCAACGTGCGTCGGGGGTCAAAACGTCGATGGGACTATGGGGAAGAAAACTTTCTCCTATATGCGTTTTGGCCGCGTTGATTATATAGGCGAAAAGGGCGGAGAGACTGACTGGTATGTTACCGGGAAATTGGGGGGGGGACAAAACACGAAAAAGTGGTCATTTGTGTGAAATGGGGACAATAGGAAATGAAAGAAGGTAAACCCCCCCAAAACGTAACTCGACGAAGGGGAGGTTGCTAAAAGGGGAGGTCTCTCGTTTGTTTTGGGATTAAGTATGCAAACCAAAAGGCCAACTATCGCAAGCTCTCTATTCATCTTTGCCTCCGAAGAGACCTTCTCTAAATAATTCAACTGTCGCAGACCAATGGGTCCGAGTACCCGGAGGCTGTCGCCATCCTATCATCAGACACCCAATCTATGCCTCCAACCAGCGTCACGGGGACGGCGCAGTCCTGCTTAATCTGTCCGAGAAGAACGACAGAAGATCTTAGGCAGCGATCAACGATACGGGAAGAATCCCGGTTTCGGGACACTGGGGTGTCGAGGAAAGTAAAAAGACTCATCCCCCTGTAATGAAGACGGCTTCCGAAGAGAGAAGATCACGCCCTCTTCGCCACCATCGACGATGGCAGATCCGTAACGCGCTATATCTCAATGAAAAAGGGTAAAAGCGCGTAAGAACCTGGTAAGAAACTCGGTAGTCAACCAGACAGGCTCCCGATTACTACCAGATAGAGATCAATACGACTGTTGGTTCGGCTTGGGAAGGTGAAGTCCAAACATAATGACTTTCCAAACTCATGATGGGCGTACTTTGTTAGAAAAACCTGGGCGGGGACTCCTTCGGCTATGGTTACTTCTCCCAAACTCTGCTTAAGCCTGGAAAAAGAAAACAGATCGCATCTGCAGTCGGGGGCGGAGTATTAGGGAAAGATCGCTTCTATAAAAAAACACCGCGCTCTCTCTCTCTACAACAACAAAAAGAAAGGAAGAGTGGGGAGTTGTGATCTGTAATGAGGGAAGGGGAAATGAAGCCGAACCCACGGCTGTGCGGTGTGGGACAGGGTGGTGGGGCGGCTTTTCGGTCTTTGTGAGAAGTGCGCCTCGCAGCCGAGCGGCACCGCAAGGTGGTCGCACAGGCAAAAAACAACAAGAGAATCGAGCGCCTTTCCAGTAAGAAGGGGGGGGGGGGCCGGGGTGGGGGGGAAAGTTTCAAGACCCCTCGTATTCAGGATCGGGGTCCCCGGGCGCGAAGGAAAGGAAGGCGACCAGCTTCGCTGAGGGAAAACAACGCTCTACCAGGCGCATAGCCGCGGTAAACGGGGTTCGCGCCCGTTGAGCTGGAGTTTAGCTCGCGCAGCGAAAATTCAGGTGAATTGAAAAAGGGGGGAATTGGCGAGCATTACCAGGGACGGAAACCATTGGTTCCGAGTCATCGGAGAGTCGAGAATCTAGGAGTGGGGGGGTCTATTCCCAGCCAAAAGACAGACAGTACCTTCTCCGTCCAAGCGCTGGTTGCGCCGATTGGGAGGGGAAGACGAAGAGGCGCGACATCCTTGCTGCGACGTGGAAGGAGGGAGAATCAGTGCGATTTATGGCGGCCACGGAAGAAGTGATGTGGAATTGGCATCGGTGCAGAAGTATCAAGAACCCCACCACCGACGCGACTCTCACCTTGAGAAAAAATTCAGAAATCTCTCCTTGGTGGTGGGTTTCTTGAGAGGACACGACCGTTTATGTCACAAATGTAACAATCAACGGCTTTGGCAAATGCAGAACCTAAAGGTCAAAGTCAGAGAGGGGATTCACGCCAAGGGCGGATTATCTAATCACACACCAAACACAAAAAAAAAAAAAGCTCAAAGAAGAACAGGTTAGGACAAAATGACAATACTAAGGGAAGAAGAGCCAGGGATTTTAGAAGGCCCACTCGCTCCCGTCGATCCGTTTCCGACTCATGCTGTCGCGTTAAAGACGGCCAAGGCCCCTCGCCTACTATGCCCTATCCCAAGGCAAGCGGGAAATTAACAACTAACCGCCTGGTTCCAGGGCATTTCAAAAGGACGGGGTCGACTTCAAGAGAGGACTGCCCTATTCAAAAGCAGGACGTGCTGCGCTGCGGCGTTTTCAATAAAAGAAGAAGACGAGAACGCGCGCCGAACTCCTGGGGCAACTAATAAAGAAGAGAACTACAGCAAAAGGATCGGGTCCATTTACAAAGGCCCAGGATGCAATGTCGCGTCGGAGGAAGGAACCATAATACACTCAGCGTAGCAGTCGCCGCCGATAGGGGAGATCGGAGGGAGGGATGGACCCAAATCATTCTCTGTACCCGGCCATGCGGCGCCCCATCGCATCAAAAAGAGGAGGGAAAAGAAAGAAACTACGAAAAACCGAGGGGACAAAAAGACGGAAATCAACGCGCACTGTTGGAGCATGACAGATCTGAAACGACGCCGAAGCCTGGGTTCTGCTTGTCCCTCAAAGAGGAGATAGAAAAATAAGAGAGCCGGGCGCGTGCCACTCGATGGACCAGTTGGAATTCTAAAAGAAGGTGGAGACAGCTAAGGGGGCATTGAAAACCGACAAGAGCCGACGTAATCGCGGAAAAATTTGACGGGACGTTGAGCGTGGCCAACCAAACAGTAGCCCGAAGGAACTGACCGCGTGCATCATGTCCGAACATCGCTTCCCCGGGTCCACCTTATATCGACGACAAAAAAAAATTGAGGAGATCAAAGCCTGAACCGACACGAGAGAAATTCATCTCAGGAGCAGGGCCTATTTCAACGACGAAGAATGTCTGTGTGTGAGACCTCGCAAACCCGAGACGACGATACGACCGCTTGCCGATGCCGGAACAAACTCTCAGAAAACGTTGAAAGACCTGGGAAGAGAGTGATCCCTTCTTTAAAGGCAAGCCAAGCTGAGATCGACGAGAGAAAGGGAAAAGAGACTCACTGAGGCCACAAGTTGAGGTTGGGCGTTGTCCGGGTTCACAGCCGGACCATTTCTATGTGAAAAGGAAAGGATGACTGTTTATCGCGATCGGAAGGAGCCTATGAGGAACTGAGCACGCGAATCAATAAAAGAGGTATACTTTGAAAGAGAAACAAGACACCAATCGCGAAGTCGGCACCGGCTATTTATTGCCTCAAAGAAAAAACATTCCCTGCTCGAACACTGCGATCGCCACTCCACCGAAACCCATCAATCAAAAAAAAAAACCATGGAAGAGGGCGGACAGCTTCCTTTGGGGTGCTTTTGAACCTAGGGAACTACTTATGGAACGGAAAAACCTCAGAAAAAATGACGTGTGTCACTCTCTTTGCCCACCAACTCTTTGAACTCTTCAATGAAGCCGAAGCTCCAGAAAACGATGCATCTCGCATTGATCATTCATAAAAAGAGGACGAAAGACGCGGTCGCGTTGAACCTTTTAAAGAATCTCTTTTGATTAATGGGTCTTCGGGGGGGGGGATTGGAAGCTTCATGCACCAACCACAAGCACGCTGCATCATCTACTATTGAAAAATAAAAAAAGCCCCGGTCAAGCGGGAGGCACGATAAAGACTTTTGGGGAATAAACCACTTTATGGGGGGGGGGGACCGCAGCACCAGTGCGAAGTGGGTGTGGGGGTTTTCTTGGGTCAAAGGAGGGGAAAAAAAAACAGTGAAGCTCCAGGCGAAGAATCCGGCCGAGGACGCGCCCAAGAATCTAACTGAAGTTGGAGACCCAAAACAGACGGCTCTCGGACTATAAAAAGGGAAAAGCAGTGGCTCGATCGCAGCACTTCCTCAAAGTGTGAAGAGGGGGGGAAGGGCAGCTTTAGCACTGGACCATGCATGCCCCAAACCTTACGAAGGAAGGCTGAAGATCCCCTTCAAGAAGGAGCTAATGTATTAAACAAAGGAAGCCCTGCGTTTCTGCGACTTCCAGCCGCTTCGAGAAGCGGAAGAGACGTGACGCCGCCAGACATCAGGCCCAGGTTCGGCCGGCCGCCCTTCCATTTCCGGGAGAAGAGGAAGGGATACCTCACCAAAAGGGAGCTTAGAGTCTACCTCCGATCGTCAGACCTGAAAAGGAAGAAAGGAAAAAGCAAGAGGAGACAATGCGCATGCGCGAAGTTTCATGTCCGGATTCTACAGACAAATTAAGAAGAAAGGCTCCAAAGGGGAATCTCCTTCCCCTGAGATAAAGGTACCTTGGTCTGGGCACGCTCACGCCGATCGGATCTCAACACAACAAAGGAAAGATATATAGAGGAAGGGGGATGCCGGAAAGACCAACGGTCCTTGAGATTTACTTTTTCCGGAATGCATGTGGGGGGGGGGGGTTAAGGGAAAAGGGGAGGTCCTCGAACTCACGGCCATGAAGACCTTCGCTCCGCACTGACAGCGAGGAAAACTGGATCGGGAGCCGTGTATTTTACCTGGCGGGGTAGGGTAAGGAGGGGGGGAGGGGGAGGGAATCTACTCTCCAGGTGGTGGTGTATGGCGTCTCGCTCAGAAGCGGGGAGAAGGGAGAAGACTTTGCCAGGGAGCGAGGAGGGCGACGGACCGCGCCTGACGCTTAAGATAAAGATTTGAAGGGACGGAGAAAACCCCAAGTGGCTGTAAGGGGGGAGGAAAGAAGGTCTCTGATGGGCCGCTGAGTAGAAGGTGGAGGCATGGCAGGGTCAGGGGCATGAAGACCGCTGCCTTACACGATGAAAAAAGACAAAGTGGAGCCTCGAGAAAAAAAAACAAAAACAAAAAAACCACCGGAGAAAGCTTTTACCGTGGGAATCCGCGCCGCTGTGGGGGGGTTTGGAGAAAAGTCTGAGAGGGGAATCATGGGTCGTTCCTTATCAGGAAGAGGATCTTCTCCCTGATTGGGGTTTGACCGCTTCCAGTGGGGGGAATTGGGAAAAAGACAAAAACCCCACACCACTTCGCAAAAGGGCCTCTGGACAACCCCAAAAAAAAGAGGTCTGCAAAAAAAGCCTGGAAATAGGGTCCTCCCCGTCTGGAGGGGAGGGACGCAGCGACATAGTCGATGATGCTAAAAAGGTATTGGCGGTGGAGGGGCATTCCTTGCGCTAGTCACAGAGGCCAACAAGCCGTAATTTCACCAAGCGTTTCGAGGAACAAAAAAACGGTGGCGCGCTTTAACATGGAAGGTCAAGGGATTAGTTCTCCAGCAGGGTCTATTATTCGCGGTCGCGTCGCTCATCGATAGAGAAAAACGGTCCGCGAGAAAGACAGTGATGATTGCCTTAGGCAAGGGAAAAATTTTCTTCGTTCCTTAGTGGAAAACAAAGCACCCACAAGGCAGAAGGATTATGGGGGGGAGGGGGGTGAGTCCTAGGAGGGGACAAGAGACAAAGGCCATGGGACGGGGGTCGTCGCTACTGATAGGATGCCGGGACTAGAGAGGTTGGCGGGTTAGCAGTCCGCCTCATTGGAGAATTCGCTGAGGAGGGCAATGTCCTGGGAATAGGCCAGACATCCTATCGCGATAAAACAGGAAACCAGACCGAACATCGCAATTTTTGTGTCAGTTTTAACACAGGGGACCACGAAGTAATAACTTGTAGCCCAGGCGGCCCAGGTTAAGAATCTCTGGAACTTGGCGATCGTCGCAGAGACATATGGGGCAGTTCCAGTTTTAAGGGAAGGAGTCGGCGTAGGCCATTCCGGGAGAAAAAAAACGGTACAACGCCTCGGCGCGCTTCTTTAAGCGTCTCGCCGGGGTGCTAGGGCGCCAACAAATGTCGGCGGTATTGGTCATAGGACAAGCCGCTTTCTCCTGGAATTTATAGGCCCCGTCATGATTGGCAGTCGAGAGAACACAGACAAAGCTTTCTGTGTCGAGCGATAAACGGAGAGAGGTTCTCACTATGTAAAAGGGACTTTCGAAACTGCGCCTACTCTTCTGCCGTGGCGGGCGAAAAGGGTCTTGAACAACTCCCTAATCGCGGAAAAAAACGAACAGGTTACGGTCGTTGCGACCGGGGGGAGGGGAATCATCACCTGGGCCGCGAGATGGGCAGAAGTTTTTCCGGCAAACTGTAACAAGGGACCTAGAGTGGACGACCTTCGGCGAATCCTCTGACGGACTTATGAATCTAGGGACTACGTTGGGATGAGCAGGTCCCTCCAGAAACCTGTCGTCGGCGTCGAAGATCGGCGCGAAAACCAGTCGATTTTTGGCATTATGGGGGAAACAGACGTCTTTTTCTTCTTGGCTTCAAGTCTTGTTGATGGCTATTGGCAAAAAGATAAACGCGCATTGCCTGTAAGAGAGGATCGATAATCAGAACTGTCCGTATCAACTACGGGTGTAACAAGCGGGGGGGATATGCAGTCACATCCGCTAGAAAAAAGCTTCATGGACAGGGGTTCCGGCCATGCAGAGCGGTGCCGTGCAGGGAGGTGAAAAAGGGATGGGCGTAGTACTCATTCGGCAGGGGTGTT
>Ga0179591_1293734_pt1 | contig 15817 bp, 8 predicted proteins | sample CZOMad2_1_08_16f_FD_182891 | JGI IMG/M metagenome (GOLD analysis project Ga0179591, IMG submission 182891) | Vadose zone soil fungal communities from Angelo Coast Range Reserve, California, USA - CZOMad2_1_08_16fungal (PacBio error correction) | ecosystem: Environmental > Terrestrial > Soil >...
CCTCAGAACGGTGGAGCATAGACGAAGGTAGGGATTCGTACAGTTTTCAGGTTGCAAGAACAATCGGTGGTTTGAATAGACGTGAATAGAGTATGTTGTCCTGCCAGAGGGTTTGAGAGGGTTTTGGACATGCTTCCAGCGAGCGGGGTCAAAGCGGGATGATGGTGAGGCTGACTGGAGAAACGTCACATAGGGGGGTCTGGAATGGGTGGAACCGCGTACGGTTCTCATCCACGAGATGAACATGCATATAGATTAAAGGAACCGCTTCGTCACCGCCGGGGGACACGTTGTTAAGAGCGCTCGGGGAAAAGGGTGAGAACGCTCGGCGAGAATGTGCCCTGGAAGACGTCTGAATCAAGTTCCTACACATTTTTCTATCATGGAGATGAGCAAGCCAAGGACTACCCTGAATGCACAAAGGAAGACTGGGGTGGGAGGTGGGGAGAGCCTGCGACAAGTGGGCCGGCGCGGAGAGGGGGGTGGGGTCGTTTAATTGGATGCAGGTACTCACTGAGAAGGATGCTATCAAAATGGGGGGAGGGACGAGCCGGCGGAAAAGCCGAAAACCTGCCTTCGGCGGCGAAAGATGCTTGGTTCGAAAAAAATGCGTGAATATGGGAGGGAACGGGAGGCGCTTACTACATGCAAAAAGTGATGGGTGAAAGATGGGAGCGAGAAAAGTGGGTAAAAAAAGGCGACCGACGTGGAGGAAAAAGCGGAACACGCAGCCTCGCGAACACACGGGGTACAAAAAGAAAACCGGCTATACCTTCCATTCCAAGCTCTGTCAGGAAGACTAGGCATAGGAGGGAGATCCGTATGGGGTGGTTACGTAAACTTGACAGTGAACAGAGAAGCCTAGAAAAGCCAGGCAGATGTGGAAACAGGGGGGGAAGGAGAAAAGTTTACAAAAAAAATGGTGGGGCTCAACCTTGATCACGAAATCGTGACTGCTGCGTCCTGTCCATGTATTGGGGACAAAAACAATTTGAAACAAGGGGGAGCAAAGGACAAACTCGATTGTCGACCTTCCACCCGCAAGCGGAGAAAGGGATTTATGCGTTGTGGCTTAAGGGCCACTGCAGCATTAGGGGCGAGCGGAAACCTGATCAAACGCGCAAATAAAAGGGAGAGGAGGCGGCCGAGAAGGTGCCGTCTGTAGGGACTCACTGTACGGAAGAGGGGGGAACGGATCAAAAGGGCCGAGTCTGCCAAGTGGGTTATTAAGGAAAATACTCTATAGAAAGTGGGGGACCAATTGTGGGCACTGGTTGTGTAACCGCCGGATTAGTGAATAAAGTGGGGCAGGGACTTATGTCACACTGAAGGAGGAGTGTGAGGACAAAGGAACAATTGTCAACAGCGGTCGGCTAGGGGGACTTGCCGGGATCAAGACAATGGTAAAAAGACGCTGATTCGAAAGCGGGGAGGCCTGGCGTTCGGAGAGCCGGGGGAAAGAAGAAGTTGACCATAACCCTTTGTGGGCCAGCCCACTGGGGTCAGTTGGGAGGTGTGGTAAAGTGGTAGATAGGGATACATAAAAAAGATTTAGTACAAGAGCCTTGGCAAGGCACGCAGTTGTATAGACAAGAGTCAATCCGGGGAGCATCCGTGGTAGAGCGGGAAGTCAATCGGCGAAATATCCTCCCGGGGATGACAGGGAGGGCAAGGATCTGTCGCAGCGAAACGCAGGCGTAAAGGTCAGCGTGTTGAGCATAGGCCCAGGTAAAGGCAACCGGGGGTTCCGACTAAGGGAAGGCCATACCGTGGAGTTCACCGGCCTGGCACACGGACTTCAGGAATCACATAAGGGGATCTGTGAGGGAGGGGGGCGGACGTAGGGGAAGGCGACTCGTGGCGCATGGTGAAACGAACTAGGGGTGTAAGGTCATGCTGTATAATAAAGGACCTAAGCAGAGGGGGGGCGAAAAATGGGACCTTCCAATGAAGCGGGCCAGTCTCCCATGCTACTTTGGTGCCTGAAAAGGGAAGACGAAAGTAAAAAGGCAGGAGCGTCGTGCTCAAAACGTGGGGATAGGGGAATAAGGTCGTCCGCATCATGCGCGCTACAATGGACCGTGTCCAGAGTGAAATCGAGAAGACGGTAAATAAAGACACGCTGCCAGAAATAGGTGAGTAAGCCCGATGAGCTGGACATCTTTCGCAGATAAGAACTCAAGTCAGAGGGGCCAATAAAAAGCGCCTATTGAAGTATTCGTGCAAAATCGTGTTAAAAATGCGTATATCGGACTGACCTCTGGGTACCGCAGCCAAGTGTCTAAGGGGAGACCACCGTTAGTAGTACTGTAGTCAGGCGGGGTGCGGAAAGAATCTGAGACAGAGGGAGGTGATACGGTTACCACGTCCAATAAGATTCAAGCCGTCCACAAAAGCAGTCTGAAGGAAATACAGCACTGAGCAAGTACTCGAACAATCATCAGCCTCCATTCGGCCGAATGAGTAACTCACGGCTGAAGGAGGTCTAATCGATTAAGAACAGACACATGGAGAAGGGAAGGAGGGAGTGGAAGGACGATCGGGGGGCTAAGTTTTAGTCCATCACAGGATACAGACAATGACTTCTAAATGTTAAACAGCAAGCACGAGCCATTTATCTATCACTCGAGAGAATCTGAAGGGAACTCGCGCCTCGGACTGTAAGAACGACGGACGCATTTGACGGCCAATGAGGGCGATTTGAGGCTTGGCAACTTACTTCTCGAATCAAGTAATAACAAGTTCGAGTACCATTAATGCGAGGCACCCGCCTCGGACATGTGGGGGGTAACAAAACTCCTGGTGCGGGGGGGGGGGGCGGGGGTACTTATAGGGGGGGAAGAGACGGAACAAAAAAAATATGACGTGGCCTTAGAACCAGCGCGGACGGTTGAGTAAGTGTAGACTCGGCTACAAAAACGGGTGAGGATGAAGACATCAGGCCGAGCCTACAGCTGATCACGACACCGTAGCTAACTCAGATAGGACGCTTGCTTCACGCTAAGCCCAAGGGGGTTGATCATGAAAAGGGTAAGTTCCGCCGAGCTACTGAACCTATACGAACGATCGTTCAAGTACTTTTGGGGCCGCAAAAAAACTATATCTAATGGTTCTGCTTGTTACAAAAGACCGGGACGTTTTCCGGAAGGGCGTGGGGGGGTCGAACGACACGTCCGTGCTATTACCGCGCTGCCATCACGCGGTCATCTGTGAAGGGAACAGCTGACAGATACCAAAAATCCTGAACCAAGAAACAGATCGGACACGAAGCAGCCGACAGCCCGGTTAAGCTGCAGTGCTGAGAAGAACGGATACAACGAGCAGAAGAAATGAATAGAGAACCGTATCTATCGATCATCTGCGAACTTAGCCAAGGGTAAGAAAATGACTCAGCAAATTCGCTAAAAAAAAGCATGAAGGAAAAGAAGTAAAGTTGCAAGTTCTGTTGATAGCCCCACTTCATAGATAGGGGTACACAAGATACAGCTATCCCACTATGGTTAAGTTGAGAAACCTAAAGTTCTTTGAGTTCTAGTCGGGGGTAAAGTCAAGGCGGCGATGAAGACACCGAAAGACATCGCCATGCATGAACTACGACAAAGAAGGTAGGGAAGAGTGAGAAGACTAATCTGAGAAAAGAGGAAAACCCTGAGGTCTGCGCTTGAGAAAGAACCGTGGGCTAAAAGGGGAGCACTAGGAGCGGATAATTTGTACCCGCGTCGGGGGAGAAGAAGGATGGCCGCAGAAAAGAACGACGACGTAGTGACGGGCCGGAGCAAGTAGTTCGAGGCAGACGAATGAGGATCGAAAGAGCAGTGGGCAAAAGCTCCCCAAGAACGGCGTCCGAAGGAAGGACGCCTCGGGGGTTTGAACCAGCTACGGATCAGGTCTATAAAATGAGCTAAACGCGTCGGGACTCACTAGGATTTGGGAGCAGAGTAAGCGAATCGTACCGCGAGACCCCAGCCGTCACAAGGGACGGAGGGCACGATAAGTTCGCAATATAATTTCGGAGAGAGGCCGGAGGGGAGAGTCTTCCCACTTACTTAAATCAGAAAGAAAGTGTCACCAGGGCAGAATGAAAGAATGTGTAACGTTACGCAAGGGGAGCCTGAAACCCGATCACGGAAGCGGCCTTTAAATTGAATCACTGTGTGATGACGACTTATTATAAAGGGGAGGGGGATGGGGAAAGCTGTCCGTACGGAAGGCCGAAAAATCCGTCGGGCGACGGCGATTCCATCATAGATGCGCGAACAAAAAGAGAGAGACGGAGAAGCTCTATCGGGGACCCGTGGTGAAAAAAAAAAAAGAGGTGACCGTGTCGGGGAGAAAATCATCCAGTGAACTGCGGGAAGAGAGCCGAAGGCCAGGCCCCGGAGCAAGTCGAGGCGCGCGCGGGGACAACGCTCTGGAAGGCGGAGAAGGAAATCTCAAAAACAACGGGGAGGAGTTTAATAGTAGTCTTCTCTCCCAGGATCCATCCTCTCGGACAAAGGCATGACGTGTAGCTCCTGTTGCAATCTGGCAATAGTCAAACGCCTCGGACTCCCGCGGTCCACGTGAAGAAGGATGCCGCGAGGAAAGGATAAGCAGAAGTGGCGGGGGTAATGCGATTTCGCGTTCGAATACCGGAGAAAGTGGTCAGGAAGATCAAGACGCGGAGGAGCGCGGCAAAAGGCGCGGGCAACGTCACGACACATAAACGCCGAAACTGGTCCCGACTTGCGAGACGCATCGGGGGGTAGGCCTGCTCAGGTGGACGAACTACGACCTGTGTAAGAGTCGGGGCCTCGAAAGTGGACGGGAGAGACAGGGCAGCCTCTCCCTTCGCGCACGGGTACCTAGCCTTCGTACCGCTGAGTACGTGGGAGGCCAGTGTGGAAGAGCGGTCTATTCCGCGAGCGCGTAACAAAAAAAGTCAATAAATGAACTAGCTGCCCTACTGGCTCCTCCGCGCCAGGCGGCGCCCACCCTCTTTCACCGATTAGATAAGGAAATTGCCGAAGGAACTGCAGGTAGATACAATTAGGAGTAGATTATGGCGAAGAAGGAAACAACTAAATCTTCGGTGGGGACTCTGCCGGAACGAATGGAAGCACAAAGCCGGTTCGGCTACGCTCTATAGGAAAGTCAGATAGACAACGAGGTGGAAGAGGGGAAAAAAAGATCGTGGTTGAGGCTGTTAGCTGCGGTGCGTCAACAATGTGTCACCATTAGGGGTACTCTTCCGTGGGGGAGGTGTCGTACGCCCCCGCCACATTCGAACAGTAAGAGATCAAATGGGGAAAAGTGCAGGGTCCAGCTGGAATCTGGAGTTGAAAGAAGCTGTGGAAATAGGAGGAACATCGGAAAGGTTCTTTAAAAGCGTTCAAGATACCAACACGAAGAAAAAAGGGGGTATACGCGGTAACAATAAAAAAGGGTGTGTGCTAAACATAACCTGTCACGGGGACGGTTTTCGTCGTGCTCGGGATCGGCACGCTCTGAAGGAAGATGTCCCTGCATCTGAATACGTTGAGGGAAATATCCAGGATGGGTTCGCGGTTACAGTCGGTTCGTTGAAGGAATCAACGTCGGAGGCGATAACTCGCTATTACTACGCTAAGCTAAAGAGGTCTCTTATCTCTCTGTAAAAAGGGGATGTGGAGGATCGTGAGCACGTCATGACGTTTACACCCCGCAGAGTGAAATGACCCTCTCAGCCTCGTAGGGTAGTACCTTGGGGGGGGCTGTCTCGGGTGCGGAACCGCGTCCAAACCTGAAGCTGATAGGGGGGGGCATTGGAAAGTCCCCGTTGCTTCAGGACCACGGAAACAGGTAAGAGGACCTTTCCAAGAAGCAAATAAGGGGACATTACGTATCACTACTCACGCCACACGCCTAATATGTACCTCAAGGACTGAGTAAAGATATAGGGGCAGACGGGCGCCGATACTGTGAGGATATCCGTTCGAGCCTGAACCAGATCAAAAGCAGGGGGTGAAAAGTGTGATAAGAGAAACTGGAAGGGGATGGGGCTAGGGAGTCATATGTAAACAATCGCTCCTTGCTTACAGGAAAATGCCGCGTCCAGCGTCTGTGAATACAACCGTTTGGGATTTGCACCGGATCTTGACATAAAAACATATGCAACACCACTCTTGAACGACCTCCTCCTGGAAAGTAGCGGAGGATGCCCTAGAAGTCGGGAAAGAAGATGGTGTAACCAAGAACAGATTCTTAACCATGATAATCCTTGGAAGGTGATGACCTCTCTAAAAAAAGGGAGGGGAGATCCGGGCTTCCGTAACACCTGACGAATGGACGGCGGGGCCGTCGAGGGGGAAAGTGGCCCTGGGCACCAACCTTATTTCCATACTCATGCGTGAGAAAAAAAAATGAAGGACATCCCACGGAAGGGGTGAAGATGGTGACGCTGAGGCGGAAAATCAATCCATTCCACGATGGTATACAAGTTCAACTTCGACGAACGGCATGTAGTCACCCGAACTCTCGTCATACGACCCGCTCTCGATAACTGCGGTGCGGGGGGGAGGGATCGGGAAGCGGGCTGCTGATACGGAAAAACTGCAAGCAGCCAAGCTGTGCGGTCGAAATGGGGAAATCCGTGGTGACCCCGCTCCCTTCTAAGAAGGGGGATGGGACGGTATACCTCTCCTCGTTTATACTCGTGTCGTCCCGTGGGTCTCCTGAAGGGGGTCGGACTACGAAAGGCAAATCCCTTCGATCCACAATCCGTACAGTAGTACATGACGGTCCACGCCTCGGGAAGGAAAGAAAGTCTTGTTCATATAACTCATTAAGGCTCGGGTAAAAATGGAACCGCCCATGGGAATTAAAAACGACAAACCTCGCAACGGGAAGCCAAGAGGTCGGTATCTCCTAAATCAAGAGAGGGAGTATTCTAACGGGGACCGCGAAAAGGCCTGAGCCGCGGAAGAAGATCGTGAAGAGACCGAAAAGGGGGGGAAGGGGCCGTAAAAAAAGGATGTTCACGTCGAAGTCACAAAAACGGCTCTCCCAAAGGCCGACCCTACTGGAGCTTGAAAGAGAAGAAAGAGGGTCGAGCTAAAAACGTGGAGTGGGGAAACTTTCCCGCCACGAGCCTAATCCCCGAGGAGAGTGCGCAGAAATGTACAGAAGAGCAATCCATTGAGAAAAAAAAACTAGGCGACTTTCCGCAACTTGGCGCGGGCCCAGGAAGAAGAAACCCCACAGCAAGTATGCGACGCGGGGACCGGCTGGTAAACTGGCGAAACAAGGAAGGCCCAGCGTAGTCTTCTCATTGAGGGGGGTGCTTAAAAGGAGGGGGTTGGTGACGTGGATACACTAGCTCATAGAGGGGGAGTCTGTGCTCAATCCTGCGTGTGGTCGGCTATCAGGGAGCTGGACTTGTCAATCAAACCAAAATTGCTGCTGGAGGAGGGAAAGGTGATCAACACTGTTCAGAAGACCGTGTCCGTGTATGGGGGTGTAATCCATATGAAACAGCAGAGCATTAACGTCATTCCAGATGGAGGGTGGCGGGAAATTGTTATGCTCTTCTTTGAAGCTTTCGCACTCTAAAAAGGGGGGGAGTATGGAAAAATTAAGAGCGAGAAAATGAGACGGACGACAGGTGAAGGTAACATTGTGTGGGATTGAAAGTGCACTATGACGCACGATGACCCAAATTCAAGGAACCGCAGCGTTTACGCCGATTGGAAGGTCCGTCGTATAGAACGGCGTCTTTAACAGGCGTAAAACATAATCGCTATCACAAGGAACACATGTTCCAAAACAGGCGCTTGGCCATGCGGGGGAGGGGCAGCTGGCGGCGGGGGGGGGGAGGGAGGGGCAGTGAGAAGTAGTGGCGGGCATGAGGGCGGTGTGTAGAGTCGAGTTCTGGTTCACTGAGAAAGCAATGGAGGTTTATGGAAGGGAAGAAACAACGGGGGGGGGACATCACTCTAGGTCGTAATGGTTCCCACTAAAGGGAAACAAGGCTGTCTTTTGTGAAAGTGAGGTACGGAGATTCGTACGGGGAGGAATTTGCGCAACGTTGTGAGGTGTAAAGAAAGGGAATATGTGGGGGTAATGGTCAAGGAAGTGAACATTCACGGCGGGATTCTCTGGTCTGGGGTGAACGTGCGCGTTTCGAGAGCTAACGGGTTGGCTCGGGCGGGTGGGGGGGACGGACAGAGTTGTCTGACGTCCCAAAACAAGAAGGAGCAAAGAACTGGTATGGGGGTTAAAGCTGCATTTGGACCTACTGGGGGCCTACGGAGATCTGAAGGTAGATAATCCAAATAGAAATAAAAGTCAAAAAAAACAGGCTGCCACAAAACGGGATTTTCATCGCAGAGGGGGCTCATACATAATGTGTGACAACCATGGATGGAGGCAAAGCAGGTCCCATCATCCCAGGGTTTTGTGGGAAGGGTAACGTTAGTTACTGAACTCGAATCGGTCTGCAGGCTTCATGATGATGGGTGGCCTGACGGGCGGGTGGTTCAGATAGACTAAAAAAGTATGAAAACACCAAAATTAAACATAAAAATACCATACCAGCGTAGATGATACAACAAAATCCAGCGGAGATGGGCGGGTCTCATCCTGAAAAGCAGAGAACATAGAAGGTACTAATGGAAATGGAGGTTTTCCAAGGGATTGTGAGGGACTGGGGGGGGGGGGGCTAAGGCTTGGGGCAGGACCTTGACCATAGGGTTGTGTTGCATGCATGTAGTTGGTGGACATATAGACACAAGAAAGAATCCCAAAACAATTAAGTATTCCACAGGACAAATTGAAGGGACGCCAGGGCTTTGGTAAACTCGCCGAGAAAGGGCAAGGGGTCTGTGTTACAGAGAACTACCTGCTTGGGAATGGGGAGGGTAGGGGGTGGGTCGTGTAAATAAGACGCCGGGTACGCAGTGTATAAGAGAGTAGTACGTGCCTGGGGGTGTGGGTAGCCTGTGCGACTAATAAGAAAAACTTAACAAGAATTAAAGAGGGAAGATGGGGTTGAAAATAAAACAAAACAGAATGGCAATCTACACCAGGGGGTCCAAGCGTCATATCGCCTTCTGCGGCATCACACACAAGCACCTGGGAATAGAGGTCATCCCCACTGGGAACCGGGGGAATGTCCCGTCCAACGGAGAAAAGATACACAAACAATCGGGTGGTGCAAACAGCATGCAGGTGGTCGAAGGGGGGTAAACGCACTCATCGGGGATCTATTTGTGGTTAAGACTTCACATAAAGAATAAAAGCAGAAAAACTGGGGGGAAAAGGGATAAAAAGGAACGTGAGACGGGTGGGAAGTTGAAATAGCTGTGAGCCACAGATCTGCATCGCTTGCAGCCACCAATCACACCAGAACACACCATACATATAAAAAACAAATAATCGCACCAGACGGCAAAACAAGCGGAGGGAGATAGAAAGGCAGCCCGGAAAAAAGATCAAGGAAAAAGAGGAAGGGAACTCGGGAAAATACCGAAGACACACAGCAGAATCTGCATTGACAACCTCCACGACTCCCACCCGCGCCACGTCATAGCTGGAGACCAGCAAACCCAAGCAGTAAACGATGCGCGCAAAAGAAAGATCAATTCACAGCAACACTAGCCCCGTCGACAAAAAAAACAACACAAAGAACATGTGCGCAAACGAAAAAAAAACGGGACAAGAAGTTGCGCCGCGGGGCTACGCCACGCCTAACAGAACAGAACGGCCACTCACACGCCTCCACTCCGGGAGGCTCGTCTGTAAAAAAGTGTCAGCAGTCTGGTGACGACGGTACACGTTAACGGAAAAGAGTAAGAGGAGCCGCGATCAATAAGGAAAAAATGGTATATGCGACGGATCGTCCGGCCACACACAAAGTCAACGGAACGGTTGGTAGGAGCAAAGAGGGCGTGGAAGAAGCCTCTGAACTGGGATCAAGAAAGTGGTCTCGCTACGGCTTGGGGGGACACCGCTCGTGTCGGCACCGAGAGAACAAACAAGGGAACGGAAAATGGCGGTGCGCCTCAAATTGTGCTCGTGGACTGGGAAATTCTCGACAGCTTTCTTAACGTTCGCGAACAAAGGAAAGGGGGTAGAAATCGGCTGTCGCTCTTCCTCCGACTAGGGCGATCGTATCAGGTGTCGCGGTCAAGAACGTGGTGTGCGACGGACCTGGGTGGTCCTAATCGTAAGGAAAGCCGGGAATGCGGCGAAGACTTACGACTGGGAGAACCTAACCGAAAAAAATAAGCTGGAAATGGACGGATAGGCAAGTGTTAATGGCTGCAATACGCCGGAGGGTGGGAGGGACAATGGTGAGACGTAGTGGAAAAAAAACAGGAATGTTAAACAAAAAAGACTTACCTGGGATACAAAACGGCGAAAAAATGACCTAGCAGTTCTGTAGAGACCTGTGCAGGGGGAATTTGTAGCCTCCAGCATCCCTCCACGGCGTCCTCCCCTCATTTCGGCTTCTCGTTTCCCTCGGACGAGTTCAACGTAGAAGCAAGGCGGTAGAAAGCTTGCACAGTCTCTGGGAGAAAAGGAGTGGGTCCTCTCCCTTCGCTCTCATAAGAAAGCCCCAGGAATAAGAGGGGTAGGGAGCCATCGGCGGACGCCTCAGGTCGCGGGGGGGGTCGCAAGTCGGCGGGGAAAGAAAAGTGGACAAACGGCATTAATATGTCCAACTGCCATCTCCGTTGTCATTAGTCACACTCTCTACGGAATCGCAATCAACGCTACTCACTCATGATTTCTCCCTAGTCGTGACACAGGAGATCAGAGGTAAAAGGAAAACATCTCCGGGGGAGGACTGATTAGGATATTTTGACTTCGATAAAAGAGGCCAGGGGACCCAATTAATTTTGTATAACGGTCAACGCACCGCTGCTCGGGCGTCCGGGGCGGCACAGAACGTGGGGCAAATGTCCCCGGACTGATACTCCGGGTCATTCAACCGCAAATGACGCCTGTTGGACGTTCTCCTGCAAGGGTACCGTCACTATGGGTCTAATCGGGACGGCGATGGTACGAAAACGCATCGAGCGGGGGAAAAAAATGCGCTTTCGGTAGGCCTTGATGCCGAACTAACGGTGAAAAGCGCCTGCTGGCCGCTTACGGGGGCTGGTGGAGGGGGACGAAAAAGAGCCAACAATGTGGAAGAAATGCCACTCTCTCGTTTTGGTGGGCATCCCACCCCGCCGGAGCTCAACTCTTCACGACGAGGTGAGAGAGGAGGAAAATAACGATCTGATGGAAGGGGAGGGGGCCGCCAGAAAAGAAAGGTCCTACAATCCATAAAGACTTAGGACCCTCTAGTCCTCTACTGTCATCTATTCAGTATGAACGATAATCAACGAGAGAAGTAACCTTACCGCATTATGACTGCTAGTTTCTAAGCCCTTGGACGGAAATAATTTCCTACAAAGCAACTACCGTGTAGAGGGGGGTGGACTTAAAAACGCTTATTTAAAGAGTTGAGGAACAACCTGTGCCTCGGCTGGACTCTTAGAACCAAAATAAAGATTGGATGGTTCGGTCAACAAAAACCGCAGCGCAGCCAAAGGTATGGATCACCAGTCAGAGGTTCAGCAAGGGGGGTTGGAGGTTGGAAATAGTTACCTTTCGACCTCTATGTAAAAAAGAAAAGAAGGAACAAAATGAGCGCGGTGCTAAGGACACCCGCGATCGGCGAAGACGTAAAGCCCGAAGAAGGATAGCACTAAAGGGAGAACGATACTATAATTCTCTGTTACCTTAAAGGAATGGTACCATAGTCATCGCTCCCCGCTACGGAGTAGGTCCTTATCCTATGCACGAGACGATGCCGCGGGAAAAAGAAAGGTGAACGGAAAAGGATAAGTGGAAGGATGAGACGCGGAGGGAAAGAGCTGACTTGAAGCTAGCAAACCGTCAAGAAAGGGGGTCATGGTGACGCGCGAGGATCGAAAACCAACAATCCACGTCCTCAAATGTAGATTAATAGTAGGGATAGCCGCAGTAGAGGGGAGGCCCCGTCTATCCTCCTCCAAAAACGGACCACGAACTTTGAAGGCAGGACAATCAGAGTAAGGGGAGGGTGAAAAAGTTAAGGGCCATCTAAGGCGAAAGGGGGGTGAATTGGACAAGTGAAGTCTCATTCCGGGGGGGGCCAAACAACCAGGGGGAGGACTAAACCTCGTAGAAAGCATCTAAAAGGGGTACACGTGAGTGAAGGAGGTCGCTCGGCATTAAATATCCGGTACGGAGGCGGATCCTTCAGGACGTTCCATATCCCATCCTGAACTAAAAGAAGGGAAGAATCCTTTTCCGAGAAAAAGATAGCTCAACAACAACAACTGAAGTTAAAATATAGAGAAGAGCTCAGACAGAAGGAAACGCGTGCGTAAAACGAGAGGGGAAGAGAAGTGGGGTAGATAAGGGAAAGTGGATCTCCTAGACCTCCTAAAATCGAAACCTGAAAAATAGGTTTATTCCTCTACCTCATCCGTGGTCACCAAAAAAAGAGATTAGATCGCGTGAGGAGACCTATCTCGGTTGGTGCCTGGGGCCCTTCTGCGGCAGTCATACAAGCCAACGTCAGTTTCGATTTACAAGTCAACAGACGGATGAGAGAAAGTGGTTCAAGGGAATGGAGGACAGAAAAGGAACCTTTTAGGAGTGTTACGCTATTGAAGGGAAATCGCCTCGCCGCGGGCGCTGAAAGACGTCCTATCCTTCAACCTAGAGGACTGAAGTAGCTGTGGGAATGGAGAGGAGGAAGGGAAACGAAAATCAATACTAGGACTTTCACGCGGCTCCTCTAATATAGAAAGGGGAAAACAAGAGGGTCTCAATCCGCATGAGCGTGGTTGCAGATCACGGGATAGGTGCAGCTCTCGAGCATCATCTTAAGAAGATCTCCGACTTCTCCTTACCGCAGAACTGGAGGGGAAGCTTGGGAGGGAAGTGCCTCACGCATCGGTCTCGGCTAGTAGATATCGGGGTCCGTGGTAATCAAAGTGTAAAGGTTGGGGGTTCTCGCCCTTCTTGCGAGGAACTCCTATCTATTGTCGCGGGGTCGGGAAGGGCCTGAGCGATGTGAGAGGTGGATTAACATAGCCCGAAGGGAGGGGGCTTCGGGAAAATCCTATCTCACGAACCCGTTGCTGGTACGAGACGTGAAAAGAAATGCCGAGGGATGGCGAGGGGGAGGATTGGTTGTTCGGCAGATCGGCAAGGTCGCTAGACAGCTCTAACCGGGATCAACCGGCGACCCTAACGTGGCTAAAAAACCATCCAACGAAGGAAAGTTTGAACTCGGGGGTCGGTCAAAAGAGAGACAGTCTGACGGGACAGCGCCCCGCCGCGCGCCCTCAGGCACTCGAACTGGAGTGAAAAAGAAGGGCGTTCCGGTATAAGAGGAACTCCACTGGGATGAACGAAGGACCGGGGTACGAAAAAGGGCGTGGCGCTCTCTGGGGCGGCGATGGTCGAGGAGGACCGCGGCATGGGTCTCAAAGGAGAAACCTTCGAGACTCTTTGCAAACCGTAGGTGCGGCACCCGCCTCCCTTCGGCTCGGGAAGGGGGTCCTTTGTCCGCGGCGGGTACACCACTGCGAATCCAACACCACCTCATTCTGGAAAAATTCCAGGTTCGGGTCAAGGCCCAGGCAGAGAGGACAGGGGTAAAGCACGATGACGTAGGTACGCTCTAAGTTACTGGCTCACTATCGATGCGCTAGATCCACCCTTCCTAATCCTCATCATGGCGAGAGGGACTGAAGCGTAGGAGGAGCCAGGGGGTATGGAGGGGTCTAATGGTGATTTCCTGCGAAACTCTTGCTGAATGGACGTTTAAAAAAAACCCGGCGGATATGGGACATGTAAACTGATACAATACCACCCAACCCCGACAGGGTGTCTTTGAGCATCGAAGCAAGAAGATAGTTGTAAAGAACTGGGGGCGACCTAAGGGGTGGGGGGGGAGCGGGTGGGATCGTAAGACTCAGCAGAGGTCATCTATAGAGGTATTTCCTGACACGTTATGGGCCGTTGCCTTTGCTGTAAACGTGACTTATTAGTGTTCACATGCTGGCGACACACGTGGCTGAATGGAACTCCTCAAAAAAAAAAAGGAGAAAAAAAAGAGGTAAGGACTGCCTCGAATTTTTGGAGGAAGTGCCCAGATCAATACGAAAAGGAATCAGACCTAAGCAAGCTGAACGACGGCTCAGGGGGATGAGAATCGTCCTCTAGGGAGAACCTCAAAAGCGCTCGAGGGGGGACAAGAGGGAGACCCTTCTTTTAATGGAAACCCAGGTGGGATCAAGAAAACTGCTCGTGTTTCCTGGGTGACACTCTCAAGCAGCGTGATGGTCAGACAAGAAGGCGGTAAGACTTTACTAACCTTATGGAGAGTGCCACAGGTAACGAATCCTAAAGATAACTATGAAACCGGAATCCGGGACTGGCCCCCCGGTGGCAAGATCATCCATTCATGAAGGCAGAGCAATCATTACCCACATTCTTAAGGACCCAGTCTGAGAATCAAACCCTACCAATCGGTCGCCTCACGATGATGGGGTGATCGGGAATTTCCAGCGCCTTCCCTTTAATCGAAAAAGTAAGCTAATAGCGGGAGAGGGAACGAGGCTTGGTTGAAGGGCAATTCCAAGATTCACGAATTGAAGAGAAGGGAAAGGGGGTCACTTCCGGCTTCAACCTCAGACAAAAAAGCCGGGAGCTCCGGACAGAGAAGGAACTAGGGGAGACTGACGAACGGATCCAGTCGTGAATTAAGTCAGCGCATGCATTACGAAGAGAGGAGTAGGGGGGGAAAATAAAAGACAGCGTTACACTGCTGTCCCTGCAGGGAAAACACGAGACGATTTGCTACAGTTGGGTGATACACAAGGCCTCCTTCCTAGCCTAAGCTTCGAACGTCACAGTCTACGGTTGACATCTCAACGAAGGAAGGAAAAACAAGGGAAGGGGGTACACTAGAGGAAAGGGGTAGGGTACTGGGTTTGGGGGGAGGGTTATCCACTCTATACAGAGCCAAGAAGAAAAACGATGATTTTTCTCTTCACTGAGGCAAAAACCTCTGGGGAAAGTTACACTACACCGGGACGCGAGAGGGGAGCAAAGAGCCAGTGGTACATCATGAAACCTAAAAGGTTAAGGAGAAAACTTAAACACTGCGTCGTAAACTCATAAAAAGTAAGTTGGAACGATGGGAAGGGGTTCGGGGGGCGGGGTGTGGGGAACGCAAACTGGTTCTGCGCCACGAAAAATGACTAATGGAAACGCGAGGAAAAGGTGGGGCTAAGACTTGCAGAAGCTAGTTGCGACCGAAATTTCCTAATCGCCGACGAGACAGGTTCCTGGGCCGGGGGGTTAAGCGACGAGGAGGGGATGCAACTTGTTTTCTTCAAGTAAAATCCATCTCCGAACAAAAGACGACTCCTAACGGTCGCAGGAACGTGAACCATAACCCTCAATGCGATAGGATCAAAAACGGGCAGACAGAGGAAAAGACGAAAGCCTTAAGGCCTTTTAAAGTGAGATTTAAGATTGACTGGAACTTCAAATAATGTCAACGCCTCAATACAACGAGTTGGGAATGACCTTCAGTAATAAGAAGGTTAGGGGAAGGTGGGACAAATCGGAACATAAAAATCATGAAGTATTAATAACTTCGCGTCTGGAACTTAGAATCAACTAGTGGATGCGCACAGGGGGACAAGCGGTCCGCAAACAAAACGCATTAAAAACTCAAGAACGCGGGACAACATCAGCGAAGAACTACTTCCGCTGGACGCTGACGACCATGCATGAATTG
>Ga0179591_1355543_pt1 | contig 15817 bp, 13 predicted proteins | sample CZOMad2_1_08_16f_FD_182891 | JGI IMG/M metagenome (GOLD analysis project Ga0179591, IMG submission 182891) | Vadose zone soil fungal communities from Angelo Coast Range Reserve, California, USA - CZOMad2_1_08_16fungal (PacBio error correction) | ecosystem: Environmental > Terrestrial > Soil >...
CAAACTTTAGTCCGAGAATTCCCAAATGGGATGAAAACAACCGTCCCGTGGGGTATGCCGGCCAATTGGTCCAAAAAAAAAAATCCCTTTGTAGGCCAACCAATCCGAATGATTTTGTGGGACCCGGGGTCTCTTTCCAAGCAAAGATGAGCACTGGGACACCAGCAACGGTGAAGCAAAATGCAAACTTCAGGCAGAACCAATAGGGTAAATGGAAGATCTCGATAAACACCACAGAAGGAGAAAAAAAAGAAAATTTTTACTTGGAACCTCTCCGGACCGAACCGCTTGGGTTAAGCCACGAGGGAGTGAAAATGACTACCCTGGGGCACTGGCAAAATAACTCCGGTTCGTAAAAAGGAACTGAAGGACGGGACCAATTCGTCGGCCAATTCCAGGGGATTTGGGGAGCCCCCCTCAAAAGAAAAAGCAATAGTTCATTAATTCACCCTAGAAGCAGGGGGAATAAAACCAGGTCACTACGGCCCGGGGGGAAGAAATTAATAAATTTAAAAAAGGGAGGAATGTTTTTGCGGTGGGTAAAGAAGAAAAAGAAGTAAAAGAAAAAAATTTTCAGATCATAGTGGGGGGGGTTTTTGCCGACCGAAAACCTTGGTGCAAAGGACGTAAAGGAAAAAGGGGTTTTGGCCCCTTTACAGAATTGGATTAATAGGGTTTGGTCCCTTCGCACTGTTGGGTCCTTTGGAAAGGGTTTAATGGGTCCCAAAAAAACCGGGAAATACAAAAGGCATTTTTTACCCAGGCCGGTACCACTCCCCCAGAACAAGAATAAGGTCCAAACGCGGTGACCCCTTGTGGACGGTGGACATCTCAAAAGCCACCAGTGACAAGACATGGATACGGGGGCAATTTGGGGGGGGCTCAAAAAAGCGCGTTTGTGGGGTGGGCTGTCTTGGGGCCCGCAGGCCAACCGTAACGAAAGGGCGAAAGGGTTCCCGGTTGTTGCACAAAAAGGGTTGGGGGGGGAAATGGGGGCTTCAGATCAAAAGGAAAAGGTCAGATTTGACAACCAGTTTTTCAAGGGAAAAAAGGAATTTGCTACAAAGAAAAAACTGAAAGAAACAGACGGGCGGTTGGCCTGGGGGATAGAATTGAGTCAGGTGCCCCGCGATGGGGGTCTGGGGTAAATGGAAGAAAAAACGGGATGGGGCCTTCAACCCATCGCAAAATAAACGGGTGGGGTTGAAAGCCAAAAATTACCCCGGGGAAAAAAGGCTGGAAAGGTCCCCCTCGTGAATCACAGAAACGGGGGGAAAAATGAAGGACAAAAAAAGTCCGAGAAAACAAATCTGGTCTAAAAAAGATACCACCTGTCAATAGCAGTTCCTGAAAGAAAACCTGTGGGCAAGCTAACCTAAAAGGTCAAAAACACCTGGAAAAAATGTGAATGTGGTGTGCACAACGGGTTTTTACTAAGGGAACTCCCTGTCCACAACACTATAACATCGTGTACACTTAAACCGGACGGACTAAAAAGAATCTGGCATTGAAAAAAATACAAATTGAAAATAAAAAGATGGTTCAAAGAAGATGGCGGGGCTCTTGGGAGAGACCTTTTCCCCCAGCATCAAAAACCACGGGTGGTTGGGTGGTGTAATCAGGGAACTTGAAAAGGGGGGGGCATCATCAAGGAAAGGGTTTGGGGGGAAGCACAGGTTGCAAATCGAAAATACCCTGCAAGAACGGGGGGTAACATCAAACAGAAAGAACCGGGGGGGGGGGAGTTTTTAACACGGGAAAAGAAACTGGAGAAGACCAAACTGGAAATCCAGAAAAAATCCATTCGTAACGGGATAGGGAGTCACGCCGAATCAGCCGTAAAACCCCGACAGAAGAAGGGAAGACCCCGTTGACACAGGCCACGATACCTTTTAACGATGTGCCACAAAAGTTTGTCGAAAATACTGACAAAAGAAATTCAAATTCCCCCCCTTGGGAGGTCGGGGGGTGTAAAGAACCCCTTGTGTAACCAATAGACCGGCCGAAACTGGGGGGTGGTTTAGAAAATGGTCAAAAACCAATTACCCATTTTTCTAAAAAGACTTTCCCTGTCCCGAACAAAAAACAGAAAGTTCGGTGGGGGGGTCCCGGATTGAAAAAGGGCGTGGGGTTTGGTCACCTTCCCAATGCAGGCCGGAAGGAATCGAAAGGGGCCCTTCCGGGACAAAAGAACTTTAAGAATGTCCGCGTTTTTAGCAGCGCATTGTGAATGGGGGAGACCCCGTTGTTTACAGGAAAAGACCCGGCCACGGAAAAAACCGCAAAAACGCAGGCGGAATGGGCGTCGGGGTCCCCCTTTGGGGTAAAGACCCAGAAAGTCCCCTGGGAGTTCCAATAGGGTTTAACCAAAAAAAAAGCCCACGGCCGAAATGAGTAGACACAAGGTGCGGGCATATCCGGTTGGCCCAAAGACCAAAGGGTGGGGGAAGGGAAGTGGCTAATGATTCGCCAGGATAGCAAAGCGGGAAACGCCATTGCAAAAAAAAGTGCCCCCTCCAATTGAAAAAAAGGAGCCTTGCCAAAACGTCCAAAGGAACTTGTTACATCAAAAAGGGGAGGACCGGAAAATGGGGTGCTCCTATTTGTAAAATTTTCTGACAAAAAACCATCCAACGGGGAAGAAGGGTGAAATTATCTGAAAGACTTAAAAACGATGTGATAAAAAGAAAAACCCGAAGGTTCCAAAGGAAACCTAGGAAAGCACGGGAAAAAAGGAACTTCCTGGAAAAAAAAAGCCATAAAACCCCCTGGAAAAAACGGCCTTTTTGGCGTTAAATAAAATCCTAACGGTTGGGGGGAAGGCTCCCTTCCCTGGGCCCCCCCCCGGAACCAGGGGGCCCAAAAGGAAACCGCCGTTAAAGAAAAACTGCAGAACGATATAAATTCCAGCGGAATCCCGATTTTGGGTTGAAGGGTTGGCAAAAACTGGGAAAAACTCGGGGGGGGGAACCGGGTTGGTGATTAAGGGGGCCCAGATGGACGGTTGTTACGGAAAAAAAAACTCTTGAAAAGGGGGGAAAAGGGATCTGGATGTTTGTCTCAAGGACCCGGAATCATGAAAAAAGGCGCTCTCACAACGTTGGTCTCCAAAGCTGGGATGGAAAAAAACCCCCCCCCTTGAAAAAACAACTGGGGGAGATTTGCAAAAGAAACCCTTCTTGGGTGGGGGTTGGGGGGGAGGGACTTTTCTCCCAAAAAAATGAAAAAAAACCCCGTTGCACCCGATTCAGCCGCCGGGTGAAAAAGGAAGGAAAAAAAAGAAAAACTCTGAACCCAAAGAAGGTGAACCGGGCCAAAGGTTATGTTTTGAAGGTGGACAAAAAAACGGAGAACATGGGTTCGGGTCCCCTCAAATCGGACCTAAACAAAGTATTAGGTAACCGGTCCGTGGAACAACGCAACAAAAAACCCTAAAAGCACGTCCGGGTGAACATGTTAAGCGATAGTCATGGGCATTACCAGTGAACGAACAAAAAAGAAAGACACCCCCAAGGCCTGGACCAACGCAACGTTCGTTTAAAGCAGAGCGTGGGACGGGCACCTGGGGGAAGTTTCTGAGGGCCCAAACTTTATAGTCGGTTTGCATGTCCAAAAATTTGGGCATGTGTCGCCGTATCAGGGGGCTCCGTTTACAAAAACAAAGGGGAAAGAGGTGCCAACCAAAGGGGGCAAAAATTCTCAAGGGGTTGCCATTTTGGAAAAACAAGCCCCAGGGTTTCCCACAAACCCTACAACGGAGGTTGGCCAAGGGGGGACCCAAAGGTTGAGGGCTTAAAGGTGTTTGGAAAGGAAAAACAAAACCTGTTAAAAAGAGCCCAAAAAAGGTTTTTTCTTCCTTTGCCAATAACGAACAAAGGGGAACAAAAAAAAGGGGCAAAAAATATTCGCCAGTCACCAGTTGAACACCAAGGGTTCATGGGGGGCCAGGGGGGTTGGGGGGCCCACAGGGGAGGCCTAAGGGGGGGTCTCCGGGAATCAAATCTATGCGGGAAATAAACAATGAAAACCCAGACTCCCCTACCAACCAAAGGAAAAAAGGAGTCGTGACAAGGGGGGGGGGGGGGGGGGGGACTCATGTGTGGGGTTTTCAGCGAAGGGGGCGCAGTTGGAAGGCAAGGGCCCTGGGTTGTGAAGGGTGAAGACGGGAAAGGGAATCAAAAAAAAACATCATCCCCCTCCTGGAAAGAGGGGACGGGTCCCACGTAGCCCCACATGTTAGTCAAGACCCTATGATTGGGGGGGGAAGAACGGTGCAACCAAAACAAACTGGGGAAACGTACGGAAGAAAATTGGGCCCCCCCCGGGAGCGGTTGTTGGGGTGGGGTTGGGGGGAATAGCAAATGGGGAAAAAGGCACGCCATCCCACCCATCCGGCTTCCCGCTACTGGTTTCAAAAGGTCAACAAATTATACAGAAGAAACCCCAGGACCCCGCGCAGGGGCAAGGGGGGGACGGTAAGGGGTTCCTGTCTCAGGTCTCCTTGGCAAAGAGCCGAAGTGGAGATGGAAAAAGAACAGTGGGAAATCACCTTGGAGAAAAGGAAGATCATGAAAGGAAACAAAGGGGGCAGAACTGGACGATGGAAGAAATTGGACGCTGCGCCAAACCGGAAACCCAAACAATAGAAAAAGCGTACTTTTGAGCCCAAACTCAGGTTCAGCCGCCAATGCCAGGGAGGCCTTGAAGAGGGGAGGCTCTGAAATACCAAAAACATTTGTAAAGTCTTAACTGCACAGGGCCGAAACGGGGACCAATCCCGGGAAAAAAGAAAATTTAAGGAAAAGAAGAAAAAAACGGCCGGATTGTCCATGAACTCAAAAAAGGGTCCGGCCCGGGTACAAAAAAGGCAAAAGAAACTCACGATGAATAAATCAACACTCCGGGCAACAGACCAAAGGTTCCGCAATCGTCGGGATGACAAGTTTGCAGCTTGGGGGGAACTTAACACAAAAGGGAAAACACCAAATGTCTGGACCCCTTTTGGTGTCTTGGTTGGCTGAGGGGGGCAACCAACAAACGCCGAAGATGCGTAAACAGGTGCCGACGACTGGGAATCGAGAGGGTCTGGGTATGGCGGGGGGCTTTCCCATTCACATTCCTTGGGGGGGGGACCCATGTGGGCAAGGGAAAAGGGACCGGACCGGTCTTTACCGATGTGAGCCCTGGCCAGGGGTTGCAGGTACTGGGAAAAAGTTTAACCCGAACTTGGGGAATTTTTTTTCAGGAATGGGGACATCTTATTGAAGCCACAAGGAAAATTAGAGTGCTTAATGTACCCAAAGGGCCGTTTTCGAACCCCGCAAATATTTGGTTTTTGCGTGCCCCGGTCATTTTAAACTGTGCCATCCTAGGGGGAAAAAAGGGATTGAAAAAATTGGGGGACCAAGCCGAACCCTCCGTCGAAGATCATCACGACAAGTTCCCCTTGGTAAATAGGAATTTCGAAAAAACAATATTAATTATTTGGAAAAAAGAGGCCAGGTTTCAAGGTGGCCCCAAATTACATTTTTGACCTATAACCCTTTGAATCCACACCCTTTTTCAAATCACTCTATTTTCCCCAGGGGGGAACAGGGAATCCCGCAAAAGGGGAAAGTCCACCACCAGTGGTGCCCCCAGGACAACCAAGGCGTGGTGGGGGGGGAATCAGAAAAAAGCACCTCCCAAAAAACATCGGAATTCAACAATGAAAGAATCCTCCCGAACCGAACAGAGGACCAGAAGACTCAAAAGCAAAAAAAAGCAATCACTGTGAAAAACCTGCCAAAAAAATTTTGAAATAAAAAAAGTGTCACATGGTTCCAAAAGGTGTGTTCACAAAAACCCCAAGAGGAGGGGGGGGGAATGCAATAGGGTGCACACCCAACCGGCCAAAATTTTCCCCTTCAACGTACTTGGGGAGACGGGACAGGGGGGTCATGGGTTCAGGAGTTAAATGACAAGTTTGTTCCTGGCCTTCGACCGGGGTGTCCTTTGTCCCTGGTCCGGGGGGTGTGAAAAAAAGGGGCAGATCCAGTTAAAGGCAAAGCCACTTTCGCAGGGAAAAAGGACGACTTTACCAAAAAAGCTTTGGGGGTTCCGAAGAAACCCCCCCCCCCTAAAAAAAAGAACTTCCTACAGGGGGGCCAAAATTAACATGGCAAAAGGACAGCAAAAGCGGGTGGGACAGTTTCTGGGAAAAGACACCACCACCAAAAAGCTGGGGGGGAAACATGGATACACAGTCACAAGGGTTTTCGGTTGGAAAAAAAAAAAGTTGGTCGGTCAAAGGGAAGTTGCCCCCAAGACTTCAAGCTGGGAATGATGCTTCAAAATGTTGGACGGAAGAAGAAGGCAAATGGCCAAGGGGAAAAAAAAATGGGGGGGTATAGAGGCAAGGGGAATTGGTGGTCGGGGAAAGGGGGCGGTGGAGTGGGACACGAAAAGAATCGAGGGAAAAGAACTTTTTTTGAACAGTGCCCAAGAACAAAGTCCCGAAGTAATCTCTGGGAAAACAACCAGAGGGAAAAAAATGTGGATGCAGGAAAAGAGTGCCGAGAACGCCCGCCAAACCCGCTATCAAGAGTTCACAAAAGGAAGGCGGCTTGGCAGCCCCGTGGGAGGCCACGCGTAAAAAAACCGACAATTTGTGTGGTGGGTGTTCGTGGAGGGCCCCCCCAAATTGACAAGGAAAGTGGGGGGCCTGGGTTGAGTGGTGAACGAGAAATGGGGGGGACAAATAGAAAACCCCCTAGATACGACTCCACTTCATGAGGGTCTAAACCAAAAAAAGAAATCAGTTCACAATTACATACCAGGAAAAGGGGTTGTTTCATCATCAGTCCGGTATAATTTAAACATCAAAAACTCCCCACCGTGGGGTTGGAAAACGACATTCTGGTCTGAAAATTTGGGAGTCCAAACTGGTCAACGCGGCCGGCGCTATTTGTGTGCCCCCCTGGGAACTAAAAACATGGAGTAAATTGTGTAAGGGAATACCCAGTCAAAGGGAAGGGCAAAAACTAAATCCAATGAAAAAAGATGCCCCCAAAGTGGAGAAAAGGAGTCAAGGACCAGGAAGAAAAAACCCGACTTAAAAAGGCCGGGAACACTAATCTCCTTGGCCGGGGTACGCCCGAAAAGAAGGGGTGTTTCCTTGGGGCCCAAGTTGTCAAAGGGAAAACACCGAAAATTGGCCTGGGTAACTCCCCTTTAAGGGGATCACACAGTCCCTACAGGGCGGGGGGGGTGTTGGGCCGTGTGGGGGGATAGCACTCCAAAAAGACCTGTGGATAGATTGTACAAAAAAAAAGACCAGTCATTTTTAGCCCGCCGGGTCAATACCCAGGAATCCCAGGGGTTGGGGAGGGTCAGCGGCGGGGGGGGAAGGGGAGGGTGTTTCCTTGTATGGAAGGGACCACGCGGTCAGCCTCAAAAAGAAAACCCGTCCATTCCAAGCCGAAATGGACACCCTCAAACAAAAAAAAAAAAGAGAAGGGGACTGCCGGCAAAAAATCCTCAGTGTGTTACATGTTGGGGACAGGGAGAACCTATCAAACCCCAGGAGAAAAGAAGGTCATTTTCCCCATCAGATAAGTTAGACCATTAACCATCTCCACGCCCAACAAAACCTTTGGGAATAAGAAAAAACCGTAAAGGTTAGTGACACCCCCCCAAAAGACAGCCACAGGCGAAAAAAGAAAAAAGTAATCCAACGTTCAAAATCAAGAAAGGTCACGGTTGTTCAGAGCGGAGTCCAAAGAAAAAATGAAATTATCTCCCAGCAAAGATCCAAGACCAAAAAAGAAGGGGAAAGGCCCCGTCCCTTTCCCCCTAAGTAAAATGAGGGGGGGGTCAACAAAAAGGTTCAAACTTTACAGCCAACCAAGCTGTCCTGGGGGAAGGTAATTTGGGGAGGCGTAGCCCCAAAGGTCTGAAGAGAGGTCCCTACAAGGGGAAATATCTTCAAAAAAAAAAAAAGGAAGGAAGTTAAAAACCTGGTACCAGGGGGGCCGAAGTTAAATGAGCTTTTGTGCCAAAGGGAAAACCACAAATCAAAGCGCAAGAAAAGGGGGAGCTCCCAAGGTTTTTGACAAGGAAATTGTGGGGCCTCCCTTCCACTGGTGAGGAAAAGCCCCCGTAAATGGTAGGGAAAGGGTTTCCAAAACTCCTGGAAGGAATGTTTACGTAATTTGGGAAAGGGGCTCCCGGAAGTAAGTGGGGGGGAACCCCGCACCGAAAAATTTGGCTCCAAGAGGGGGAACCGGTTACGGAAAAGGGGCGTTGGATTTTGTTGGGTTTTGTACGAAACTCCGGTTAAAACGGGCATTACAAGGGTTTTTAAAAAAAACCACCATTAACTCACGGGAAAAAAAGGAATGAGGCCCCCTGCCGCGTCAAAAGACGCTCGGGGCTCCTGGTTTGGGTACAAGATGGAACACTTAGAAAGGCGCGTTGCCCACTTTGGACAGGGCAAAAGTGAAGAAGGACCCGGGACTATCGCCCTGCCCATGCCAATGGAGGCCCAGTCGACCAAGTGGCCCAACCGACATCCCCCGACGTTCATGATATTGAACCACCATTAATCCGGTATAAACAAAAAACCTTGGCACCATCAAACCTTTAACAGAGGACACAATGAGTTTTAGTCTGTCCGGGGACAAGGCTCAAAAAAAAAAAAAAAACAAAACCTGCAATCGGGGGCGGGGGGGGGGGGACAATTATAAGTAGTCAATTAAAATTCAAATGGAAAACGGAAACCCCCATCGAAAATTCCAAAGGGTCGAAACCTGCAGTTTTCCGAGAATGACGGGGGGCCGTGGGCCTTTGAGTGCCCCATGTAAGTTTGGAAGTTTTAGCGGGGGGATCTTTTTTTTCCAAAAAACCGAGAGGGGAGTGGCACGAAGAATCAGGCAGGAATGCAGGTGGCGCAGCCAAAAAAAAAACACATTCCTGGGGTTTCAATCTTTGAAGGGTTAAAGCAACCCCTCGGGAGAGGGGGTCGGAAAGACCCGTCCCCCAATTTGTTGCGACAATTGTTATAATGGAACGAGCCAAAAAAAAACTTCCGCCAAAACTCTCTTTTGGGGATTAGGAAAAGGTGTAAGGGTTTTGGTGCTCGGGGTTTTCCCTCGGAAGACTAAGAAAGAGGTTTTTTTTGCAAAATAAAGGGGTTGGGGGGGTCCCTTGGGGGGTGGACCATTGCAAAATGTTAATCTGGCTCGCCCCCGCAATTGACTGCCGATGAAAGAAGGGTGAGCCGGCCCCAAGCCCACCCATTTCTTCAAACAATGGAAACAACTTCAAAAAGAGGAATAGACTTGGGTTTGTTTTTTGCCGGGGTTCAGTCTCCTAACCAGGATTGCGGAAAGCTCAATGAGGGGGGTTTGAAGAGTATTATCCCAGATGGCGGAACGCCGAGACCCACAATCCGCAAAGAGAAATTACTGTGACCCCCTTTGAGAAGGAAACTTTAATAAGACTGGTACTGACCTCCAAAAAATTGGGGCTTCTTCCGTTGAGCCAGAAAAAGGGTGCACTAAAACGGGGGAAAGGGGTTTTTGTGTTGGGGGGGGGGAAGCCCCCATAAGACATGTCCCCAGGAAATCTGGTCCAACAATACCAGAAAAGGCCTGGGGGTCCGGTTTGGGTTTTTTCGTTGAGTGTAAGGGACGGGAAAAGGGCCTTTGTCAGGAAAAAATGGGTTGAAAATAAAATCAGGGGGGGTTAAAGCATACCATGTTGAAAAACCTTGGTAAAAAAAGTGGGGAATGCCCCCAGGGACCCGTTTTGGAGAAAGAAAATCAAAGAAAAGGAATCTCGTACAAGTTGAACATCAAGGGATTCTAAAGGGGAGAAACTTCCCCAGGTAAGCGAAATCCGTAAAAACAATCGTGTAAAAAGTCAGTCCCTGGTTTCCAAAACGACGAAAGTTTAAAAAAATAAAAGAAAAGCTAAAAAAAAAAACTTGTGGGGGGGGATGAAATCTCGGTCCAAAAATTTTTCAAAAAAAATGGTGAACCCCCAAATTCACCAATGCAAATTTACCACGAAAACATGAAGAAATTAAAAAAAAATACAAACCCTCGGTCGGCAGGGAAACACCCAACCCCTTAACCAACCAAAAAACCCAACCAGCTGGGGGCCACCTTTTCCAAATCTTGTCAATGGTTCAACAGGTTCGGCCTTCCAAAAGACGATATTGGTCTGTAAAATTGAAACAAAAAGTTTAAAGTTTTTTTTGGGGGTGCCAATAACACACAAAGTCACAAAAAGGGAATCACTTTACATAATGGGGGAAAAGACGTTGGGCCCGTAACAATGGTACAGTTAAAATCTTGCGCTGAAAAACGGAAAGAAAGAGGGGGGACAGGTTGAGGCGAAGGCTCGGATCTAAGCCCGTGCACGGCTGAGGCCCTAATGGGGGGGCCTTGGTAGAACATCAGAACTACCCCCGATTGTGGGGGGTAATGACTTGCAACCATAAAAAAGTCCCTGGTGTGGTACCCACGAAAGGGGAGTGGCAAGGTTCCCCGTAGATTAGAAGACTTCAGAAGTGCATCCTTTAAAAAAAAAAACGAAAGGGCAAAAAAACCTGTCCTTAATGACAAAACAAAGAACAAACAAATAAAAGGTATCTATAAGGCGCGAGAACTCCACAAACAAACACGGAGGAAGGAAGATATAATGGGAACCCCCTGGGGGGGAAGGGCCAGAAGAAATTCGGATGGGGAAAGAACTCCAGGGTATTGCCAATAGCCAAAAGGCCACTAACGACTGCACCCCCTTCATTGGTAAATTCCCTACAAGTCCAAATTGTTGCCAGGTTCCCTTCAAAAAGGAGAGGGTAAAAGAAAACAGAACTCTTTAAAAAACAAATAGTCTCTGGAAAAACCCGATTCGAAGGGGGAAGCAAACACAATTCAACAGACCATAGCGAAATCAAAAAGAACCTTTACCAAGATGGTAAGGGAGTCGGGGGAGCGTTGTTTGGGGTGGTCGGTGGGCCCAAAAAACACAAGTATCCGGGTCAGTGAAGAGTTCCGTAAGAAAATAAACGGAACTCTGCCTATTAGAGGAGTGGGGCCCTTTTTGGGGGCCTATTGTGAGGGTAAATAAAAAAGAGGGTTTTTGCCTGGGGCTTTTCGCCCGGGGGTGGTCCTTTTAAAAAATGGGGGCCCCCTGGCCTTTTAAAAAGAAGAAAAATAAAAAAAAAACCCTTTTGTCCTACTTGGCCCACCCCCCTTAACTCCACCAAACTGAAGTTCGATGACCACCGAGGTTTAGGGGGGGGTTTAAACGCGGACCAGTCCTTAACAGGACATTGGGTCTTTATCACAGGGATTTTTGACAAAGAAAGCGTTCCCAATTCCAAATGTGCGGCCGCGCCACAAAAAAAGTCCCCCCCCCAACAAAGGATGCCAAAGGAAGGGTTCGGTTGTTGACCAAAACATTTTTGCAGTCCTGAATTGCTATCGGAAATGGGAGGTGCTCTGCAAACAGGTTTTGTCCACAAAAAAAAAAAAAGAAAAGTAAGAGAATTAAGCAAAAACCGACAGGCCGGGCTGCGGGAAAAAGTACTTGGGGGAATAGGGCCAGAGTGTTATCTTCTGTGGAAGGCGGGGAAAAATGAAAAAAACGCAAGGTATGCCTTCATCGAAAGGTTTCAAGGGCGAAGACACGTCCGGATCAAGCACAATCCGATCAAAAAAAAAAAGGGATACGGGGGAGGCGGTCAGAAAAAGATCCGACCCCGTGAACACACAGAAGAGCAGGTCCTCCTAAACCGGGGGGGTGAAAAGCCTGTTGCACAGGACGTGAAGGGGACCGGTTGGAAAAAATAGATTTTCCGGGCCCGGTAAAAAAAAAAAAAAATCCCGGCAACATCTAAACGAGCTTCCGCAATCCCCCAGAAGAAATAAGGCAAACCAATTTTGGGGGGGTACAAATAAACAATTAGAAAACACCCCCCAGTTGCGTTGAGAAAGGTTAGGGAAATTTTTCAAGTTGAAGGAGAACACCTGCCCTTTTTGGAGCAAGGGTAAGAGCCTCAATAAGGATTTTGGAAACTTGTCACCGTGGGAGGGAACTAAAAAGGCCGTGGTCTTTTAAACCAAGCACAAGATTAAAAAGGCAAAATGTTTTTGTGAGGGGGAACCTGCCAGAGGAAACAAAAAAAAATCAAAAGCGAAAAACGCGCAGAAATCACGAATCAAGGCAAGGACGCCCGGACGGACGAAAAAGGGGAAAAGGTGCAGAGACGGCGGTTTAACAGAAAATTTTTCCCTTGGGGGGAGTTCCCAAGGAAATCCCATCAAAGATCTCCCAAGGAAACCAAGAAATGGGTTTTGCGAGGGGGGTTCACTGAAGGCCCAAAAAAAGGAACGCCATTTTGGGAGAAATGGTAAAAAAAACCGAAAAAAAAAAGCACCGACCGAAAAAGTTAAGCTTCCCAGGGGTACAAAGGGTCCATAAAGTGGTCGGGAAAACAGGGGACCACACGGGGGTTCTATGGTTGGTTCTTTGGGACAAAAATTCAGGCCAAAGAAGGGAGGGAAGACGGGGCCCAACCTTCTAAAAAAGACAGTTTTTTTCAACAGACTGGAGCGAAAAGCTTTCCCGGTCTCCAAGGTACCCATTGGAGCGCCCCTTTAGCAAAAAGGGAGGATCCCGTTGACAACAGGAGATTAAGAAACAAAACCCCCCGAACCGGAATTCCCCAAGTCCAAACCCCAAAAGCCACGCGGAATGATAAGAAAACACGGTCCCAAGGGGCCATAGACAGGGGGACACAAGCAGGGGGTAATTGTTTGGGGGGAAATCCAAAAAATATACGCATGGTCACAGGGAGAAAGGTCACCCGGCCACGGCCCATGTCCCTGCCGGCCAAAAGGGAATTCCCTTTTTCCAGGAAAAGCCCTTTAAAACGCAAAAAGAGTCCCCTTTTTCCCAGGTGCGCAGTGGTGTTAAGCCATTGTCAGGTCACATCGCCTCCAAATTACAAAGGTTCCGGGGTAATAGCTTGACAAACAAAAAACAAAAGGGGAAATATACCCGACCGAGGGAAAACGAGGAACTGAGGGAGGTGTGGGGCCACGAAAATGCAAATGAGCACAACTGAAACAAGGACACTCAAGAACCTTGGTGGTAAAAGCCAATCCCAGGGGGGGGAAAGACATTTTCCCAAAACCTGGGGAACCCAAGGGGGGAGACAGGAGCCCCTTTTGCGGGGGGGTAACCGTGCCCCCGCCCCCGGGGGCCTGAAGTAGGGATGAATCTAAAATCCTGCCTTGGGGGGTCCAAGGATTATGCCCCTAAAAAGGTAGGATTTGTGCCGTGGAAAAAGGAGGGAAAACTTTGAAAAAAAACAACAAAAAAGTTTGGATGGGGGGTTTGGACAGTAAAATCGGAACCCCCCAACAAAGCCGGGGAAGAAAGGGATGTGGGAACCACCCCTCAGCCGTGGGGGAAAGGGGGATGCCCCGAACAGAAATTCCCGAAGAGGGGGGGTCGGACTCACTTCCCGGGGGACATAAACTTCAAACAAAATCCCCATGTTCCCTGAACAAAAGAGAGCGGCAAGCCAGGAAACGGGGGTTCTCTGAAAAAAAGTTATTGCCGTGAGAGGAAAACAACAAGTGAGCCGAAAGCCTCCCCCCAGCCCCCACGAGACCAAAATTTGACAGGAAAAAAAAAGAACTTTTTCTGTTAAAAAGGGTGAAGAACGGAGAAACAAAATTCCCTTTCCCGCCGGATACCAGTCAGAAGAAAAGGAATTCGTTTTGGGATGGACAATTTGGAAAAATTGAATTAAACCCCTCCCCATGGTCAATCGGAGGGGGTAGTCCAAATTATGAGGGGGGGAAAAGTGAAAGCAAGACCAAGAAAAAAAAAGCCCAAAAAGTCCTTCCCTCACCGGGCAGCAAGATCTGAAACGTTTGCGTAGGTGGGACGGATGTGCCGCGGTGAGCCCCGCCCCTGGGGGGCTATGGTTCCCCGCAAATTCAGGCACACCCGAAAGTTTAACTAACCTGCGGGTTGGAGTTTGGGAGGGAACAGCCCATGTTGAGAGAATCTGGTGCCCAACTGGGGAGACTGAAATGTCGCCACGCGTTACAGGGCTGATTCAAAAAAAGAGTGTGGTTTTTGATCAGGGGGAAAGTTCCTCGAAATAAAAACCAGAAGCAATGCTGGGAAAATAAATTGTTGTGGCAGTTCATGGTCCGAGGAATCACGTGACCTGGCACCCCAAATGTGGTGCGTCAAGACTAGGGGGAACTTTGGGGTTACATTTTTCACTTTCAAAACCGGGACCAAACCGTCGTATTTTCAAAAAAATTCAATGTTTGGGCGGGGGGTTTGTTTTTGGGGTAACCCCCTTGGAAAAAGGACCCGAAATCAGCATTCATTTGGGGAGGGTCACGAAAGGGACCGACCCCATGTCAAAGGAAAACACGAAATTCCGGAAAAATGAAAACACCTGACCTCCAAAGAAATTTTCGAAAAAGTGGGGGGAACCCTTTTTAAAGCACCGGGGGAAAAAGGTACAAGGGTTTCCAAAACCTGCACGGGGGGCGTCACCCGTTAACGCCGGGGGTTGGTTTTTTGTGGAGGGGAAAAAACAAGAATTTCTCATCTCACCCTAAAGTCAAAGTACTTAAAAACTCTGGTGAGCTCTATATTCATTAATAAAAACAAAGCCCGAGAGGAAGGTTTTTTAAACCGTCGGAACCTTAGGAGTCTGGAAAGGGTTTAACTTGGGTACCTCAGGGAAAAATGGTGAGGTAAGAAAAAAAAATCAATTTGTTTTAAGGAACACTCAATTAAACTTGAAACTAAAAACGGGAAAAACGTAAATCAAAAAGGTGGGACCAATGCCCATTGGCACACCCGAAAAAAATAAAGCGCTTGAAATGGGTTGCAAAAAATTGTATAGGCACAGGGAAAAAGCGGTCTCCGTATCCCGGAACGAAAAGGGACACCCCATCGGGGGGCTCCGTTGTTAAGTTGGCCCCTCAAAGGTACCACGGTTTTTTCAAATACACTTTTTAACGGACAGATGATTGAGCATTGCACGATTTTGTCAAGCCCAACAAACCAAAAAAGAAAGGGAACCAAAAAAAAAAGCCCCGGGGGTCACAAAACCCAAGGCCCAAACACCCTCGTCCAAATCAAAACAGAGGAAATTGAACCCAACCGTCCGGACGTCCAAGATCCGTGAAAAAAGGGTTCCCCAAAAAAATGGGTTTTCCGGGGGCACGGAAAACACACGTTCTTTTGAGGGCAAAGGGGGTCTAATTGAGGTTTTTTGTGGGGGGGGAATAATGGCCCCTACGAACCGAGAAAATAATTTCGCCAAAACAGGGAGGACGAACAAGGGTTATTCAGGCGTTGGGGAAGGGCCTTGTTGAACAGGAATTGGTCGTAAAGAGGGGGGGCCTGCAGGGAAAACCGTAGCCTGTTGGGGGGAAGGCCACAGGTCGTCATAATGGAGTGGGCTCCTCCACCCCCTTGTTGGAAGATTTCTGACAAAACAAGATGACTTGTGGGCCCGGCCCGGGCCAAAAAACCCCGTGTGTCCGACAAGGGGCCTGGGGCAAACCTGTCCCCAGGAACGCCCAGAACGATCTTGAAAAACCAAGGGCAACCTTGAAGGCCCCAAAACATCAAAGAAAGAAACAAAATTGAAAAAGGTGAACTTCTACGAAAAAAAAAAAACAAATGGGTGGGAGGGAAAAGGAATGTCACTTCCACACACGGTTAAAGGAGGTAATGAGAAGGAAGGCCCCGAGGTGGACTCAGGGCGGCTTTACCCTAT
>Ga0179591_1287772_pt1 | contig 15816 bp, 19 predicted proteins | sample CZOMad2_1_08_16f_FD_182891 | JGI IMG/M metagenome (GOLD analysis project Ga0179591, IMG submission 182891) | Vadose zone soil fungal communities from Angelo Coast Range Reserve, California, USA - CZOMad2_1_08_16fungal (PacBio error correction) | ecosystem: Environmental > Terrestrial > Soil >...
ATTGGCCGTAACTGAATCGGACGAACAACAGCTAAAAGATATATTCGACACGATGAAGGACAACCAGGGGGAATGAAGGGAAGAGGAAAGATCGACAAGCTCGTTTATGTGGCCAACTAGCCCAGCGCCTGCCAAGATGCAGTAGGAAATTCTCCTGGCAGGAGGGCGGGAAAACAGCAGGGCGCCAGGATCAAGAAGAAAGCTTTTACATCCGCCTCCTGCAAAAGAAGTAGTAACACCCCATAAAAAACCCGCCGATGATGGCTTAAAAAAAGGGGAGATCGCAAGGATGAAACCCCTAAAGCAGCAGAAACATCGTGAAAGTCATGCGGGGGAAACAACGAAGTTAAAGAATCAGTCATCATCAGGGCGATGTACAGGAACAGCGCCATGAAAGGAAGCGACCAACTCTAGGGGGGGAGCAGCAAGGGGACAGAAAAGGGACCGGGGGAAAGAAAGAACGCAAAAAGGCGCTCCTCCAAAGGGAAAACATCACGCTCCAGCCGTAGAAAAACGAAAAGAATTATTCGCAACCTCCTCAAGGGGAAAAGTTTCAGAGAAAGGCCGGCCAAGCAGGCAAAACGCGCCATTTTAAAAAGAAAAAATTTTCCAGGCGAGAAAAACACTACCATTCAAGCCCCTAAGGATGCAGAACCGCTCGCGAGGTCATAAGGTCTGGGGAACCAGAAATCGACGATAAAGAAAAGTCGATCATCAGGCAAAGCAAGGCCGTAGCGGGCGCTCTCTCAAACAAAGAAGGGGAAGAAAGGGGGCTAAAAGGAGGGCTGAAGGGATCGAAAAAAGGGGTTTTTCTCGGTCGTAGGGGGGGGGGCTCTCGGGTAGGGCACAAAGTACAAGAGGAAAGACAGGACGCGAAGACAAGCGGATGGGGCGTCGACGAGACGCCGGGAGGTGCCGCGAAATGGCGGGGACAAAGGAGGTCTCGTCACCTCATAAGGCCAAAGGGGAGGATCCTAAAACGGAAGGAAAAGGGGGAACGAAGGGAGGAGTTCAGACACAAAAACACAGAAAAAAACGGACGGTAAGCGCCGACTGTCTTCGAAGAAGGAAAGGAGTCCGGGGCTGGGGCATTCTGAGCAAGACACTAGATTCGAACCGGTAAAAGATAAAAGGTTCCTAATCCGACAAAGGGCTATGAGATTCGTGTCGAAGCAGCAGGAACCTTTACCAAGGTCCCTGCAGAAAATACGCACAAGACAGACTCGGCGGGGAGGAGCACTACGGGTGAAGACTACGCGGACCTCGGGCCTCGGCGGCGGAACCGCACTCCTCCGGACGGCGAGGTACGGAACTACTCAAAAAAAAGGGAAGTGCAGCCTTCCAGGGTTAAAAGCCTGGGGGGGTCAACGCAAACCGGCGCACAAAAGCTGTCTCAAGGGAGGGGTCGCGCGGCCGACAGCTTCGAATACCTGTCGAAGACGGAAAGAAAAAAAAAGCGGGCCCGCCCGCTTCGGCAAGAGCCATAGACGGCGGTCACGAAACCTTCACGATGGCGGGCGTAGAACTGCCAGCGCCACGCGGATTGAGGAAAAAACTGAAGGAACGGGGAAGGAGGATGGGCGAAGACGGACTCGGCGTGTCAGCAAAAGAAGTTCGAATCCGCACATGCCGAGCAAAAAAAAAAACAACGAAGGCACGAAAAAAGAATCTGGAGAGGTCGTACGGGAAAAATCCAGCCTTGTTGTCCGCACACTGAGGATAGGACGAAACTAAGAAAGGAGAAATTAAAGAAATAAGGGTGGAACATCTTTCGGATTCGCGAGGCCCCATGGTACGCTCCTCACATTGAACCAGAGGCTCTACCATCATGGAGGACCATCAAAAAAGAAAAAACCGCAGAGGTTCAATGAGGGAAAGAGACAGACCGCGCGAGCATCTCCACTTCAAGGGAGTAACCCGAGCCCGAACACAACGTTTACTATGTAGTGTCCACGAGAAAAGGCCTAAACCAACCAAAAAAAACACGAGACACCTGAGAAAAAAAGGAGGATTAAAGATGAGACGAGCGCGTGTAAACGCGCTCCAAAAAAGATGATAACATCGCCGTGCAGAAAAATGAAGTCAGCCACCGAAATAAGAAAAGAAACCGCTATGTTCGAAGGAGTTCTCGGCAAGCGCAAGGCGACGGACAACAGAAGACCACCTTTAGGAAAAGGAATAATAAGCCTCCTCAGGTACCTTTACGTACCGCTCAGAAAGAGGGGGGGGGGGCTCTGGGGATCTAAAAAAAGACGGAAAGGAAAAGAAGAAGTCCATCAACACTCAAGCTTATGAGCTTGAAAAGCCGCTTCGCGTCGGATTATTCGACTCGCTGGCACGAGGGGAGAAATTGCTGGGGGATCGGCGCGAAAGGGTAGAGGAGGGGGGGGAAAGGCCAAGCGGGGGGGCATCGAACCCGGACATCCTCGTTACGTTTCGTGAGCCATCGTGGATGAACCATCGAAGAGGACTGATGCTCGGCAGCAGGCGAAAAAACAGGGAGGGAGAGAATCTTCAAAAGTCCAAACGCAAGGGAATTTGTTAGGAGAAAGAAAAAAAGATCCCCTCCCTTATTACTTTTGACAGGAAGGGCTAGGTTTCGACACCTCGAAAACCGCTTCTTCGCGAAAATGAAGAGGATTCAAAGAAGAGGGGGGGCTGGAAAGGCTTGCTGAGCATGACCCTTCCTAAGCAGACGGAGCGGGGGGAAGGAAATGTTCGGCGCATGTAAAATGGTGTCCCTAAAAAAGCGTGGGGAAAGAAACCAACCAAAAAGGGGGGGGAGATCCGAAGGCTTGAGAGCTTTACAAGGGGTGGAAAGGAAAGACTTTTGACTCATTCACACCTAGCTTGGGCTCATATCACGAAAGGGGGTTTAAGGAGGGGGGGGACCTGGAAAAAGAGAAACTTGGCTCGCTCGCAGAGCACATGGGCCGGGGCTTCCTAAGGGAAGAATCATAAAATTCGGAAAGAAGAAGGTAAAACTCAGAGAAGAAGGGCCCGAAAAGAAAGGCGTGGCTAAACGGAGAGTATACCACAGCCTCAATCAGGAAGCTCCTGTAAAAAACTTAATAGAAAAAAGATCGAAAAAGGAGTACATGGGGCAAAGGAAAGGGTATTGGCGAAACTGGCAGGAACAAACCGAATCGTGGAGACACTGAACTTTTGTGGTTCAAGGCACGAAGAAAAACGCCCTGCAAGGGAAGGCGAAAATCTCGGGGGGTGGGGCGCAAAAGCCAGAGAGCAATGAGAGACGGATCATTCCATTTAAAATCACAAAAAGGGAAGGAAAGGGAGGGTAGAGGAAAAAACTCCGAGGGCAGAAAAATTTGTATAACAGACCGATGAGCGGACGCAGGAGAAGAGGAAACCCCCGAGGGGAAGAGGGGCATAAAGGAAAGGACTGGAAGGGGGAAGGCAAATGTATCAATACTAAAAATTCTATGAAAAAACAGGAGACCAGGTGTAGGAGATGCCGCAAAAACCTGGAGAAAGGCTCCTTGAGGGAAGGAGCCATAAAAAAAGGGACCTTCAAAAAGAAAGAAACTCAGGGGGAAGGAAAGGGAGAGCAAAGGAAGAAAAAAAAAAAAGAAATACGTCTCCAGCCTTAGTTTCTGCACAAATAATAGGGCGCCCGCACAAAAGACCACTCAGGGGAAAGCAGGCTGACTGGCAAAGAAGGACCTCTAAGGCACGCAGAAACGGAGGCCGAGAAATGATCTGCTGCCGAACCCCTGAAAAAAAGGCCGAGGAGAAGCCAAGCGCTAGGAGGAATCATGAACGTCGTGAATGTGCACAGAAAACCCGAGGATCGAGGAGAAAAAGGGGAAATCAGCACCGGAAGGTAGGGGGCCAAGTCTCGAGGAAAACAACAACGGAGGAGTAATACAAGGTATATTGCCTACCGGGGGGCCTTCCGAGGGAGGGGGGTTTTAAAAGAAGTCGGGGAGAGGGGCGGAAAAAAGTACACGACCTGATAAACAATCCGCGCTGTTCGTCATCGGAGGGGAAAAGGTCGTGAATCAATCAATGGGGGTCGCCGGGGAAAGGAGGAATGAGAGGTCAACGGGAAATGATGGGTGCGACCAATTCGTCTTGTCCAAATACGGCTGGAGTTATTTCTGAGGCCGTCGAGAAGAGGAGAGGGGAGTTAATTTCAAATGGAAAACAGCGAGGGAAGGGGGGGGGACTCTTAGAGGAGACTGAGGGGAGCCTGTTCCTTTCATCCCTGATGAGACTATGAAGCTTCTTTGAGCTCAGTGGGACAGACGACACATCAGGGGTTTGAGAAGGGGGCTAAATCGCTTTCTACAAGTGTGGCCGCATCCCGGAGGGGTGGAAGAACGGACATTGCGGCGTCCGCCATGGTCACAAACCCTGATCGTTCTCCGCGATTCCGCTGTCCTAAGGAGCCGAAATGAGGGAGGACGAGAAATGAAGGAAGATTTTTGGGATTGAGCCGGGGTCGGGGAAGTCCGGAAAACTATAGGCCCGAGAATTTCAGAAAAGCAGGAGGAAGACCAGAGGGGGGGGGGTCCTCATGGGGGAGCGGTATCCTTCGAAGCTGTGTTTCGCCGACAAATACGAAAAGAGGGGGGAAAGTTACGAAGGAAGGAAACGAAAAGTTAAGAGCTCGTTCGCAGGAAAAAGCCTTTACGGGCGGGCCAGTATTCAGTGAGACCAGCGCGCCAAGTCTTGGGACGGGGAGGAGCCGCTTCCTAGGAGGGGAAGCCTTCTCTTGAGAAAAAAGAAAAAAAAAGCAAAGCTCACAACCAGGAAGGGGTGTTAAACAAACTATAAACCCTGATCCTGTAGAGAAGACTGGAAGTGGAAAACAGCCTTTTTTGGGGAAGGAAAACCTTTCGTGAAAAAAAAAGTCTCAAAAAAAAAAAACCGGGGACAAAAGAAAGAATTAGGGAAAGCTTGAGGGGAAGGAGTTCGCGTTGCCAAAAATTATCCGAAAGTCACATGATGAAAAAGGCTCTGGACAAAGAATCAGGGGAAGAATGGCATCAAAGGGAAGGGAAAAACTTCGCAGCCGTCGCGAGCAGCCCGCACACGTGTGACTAAAACGACCTGACAACAAACGTCCCCAGTAGAAGGGAAGCGCTAAAAAGAAGAGCTTCAGGAAAGTCATCCATAAGATATTCAAAAAAGGAGAGACAAAGAGGGAACAGATTAAATCGGCGTGTACCTCGCGCCACAATGATCACGGGGAAAAAAATAAAAAAAAATCCAAGAAGAACCTCTACGAGAGAAGGGGCCTAAGGAAAAGAGGCCCCATGAAAACGAAGGGCGACGGAGCAAGTCGTAATCATAAGACCACGTCGAGGGCCCTCATCGGAGAGGTGGAAAAACTGCCGAGAGGAAGAAAGAAAGCTAAACAGGGGGGGGTCCTCTTTAGAGGGAAGCAACAACCCCAACAGGGGGGAGGGGACTCTAAGATGCGGCCAGACTACACCCCCGCAATACTTGAGAAACCAGAAAAAAATTCCTTCAAGGGCAAAAAGGGTTGGCCCTCTGTGCTGACGCTTGCCTGGCCAGGAGCTCAGAATGGGACCATGCCTCTAAGGAAATCCTAAAGACAGTCAGGGGAGGTGTGATTTTCAAACATAGGGAGGAACTGGCGCGGCAACCTCTCAGACGGTGGGGGAAAACAAAATTCAAAAAAAAACATCGATCAAAAAGGACCCGCAGGGAGAAAGGCGAGCCGCCATGATGGAAGTAACCTGGTTCCGGGGGTGTTACGGAATCGGGAAAAAAAAAATGTAAGGGGGAGGAAGGGAAGGCTTCTACACTCGGGAGTGGGGGAGGAGGCTCGGGGATGCTTCTGAAATCAGGAAAGGGGAGGTTCGAAATAGAGATTTGGCATGAAACAGTGGACAGGGCGACGGGGGAACATTTGAAGGAGATTTGGCAAGACTAATCAAGGGGACAACCAGGAAAAAGGGGGATCGAAACTTGGAAACTGGGAGGAGGAGGGATAGTAAGGGAACTCGGGGGGTAAAAGACCGCTTTAGGAAAAAAGCTGAGAAAAAAGAATAAGAAATCTCAACTACCGGGGAAAAGGCCGGGGAAAGCCTTAGGGGGGGAAAAAGCGATGAAAAGTCACAGGAAGAAAAACAAAAGCACGCAAAGGGAGGAAAGAAAAGAAGAATTGGCGTCAAGATAAAAAAACTCAAAAAATCCCAAAGGAAAAGGGGGGATATCTCTAAGAGAGAAAGAAAGACCACAAGAAAAGGAGACCTGGAAAAGTCCTCTAAAAAGGAAGGATGAGCTGAAAATCGGGAAAAATAGAAAGAGGAACCGGGGGGTAGGAGAAGCCTGCGAACCCTCGGTACCTAAAGGGGAAAAAGCTCGGTGAAGAAGGACAAAAAACAGGAAAAGTGCGAAATAAAGGAAGGCAGTCACCGGGTTGTTTTAGCGGAGAAAGAGATTCGAAAAGTAAGATGGTGAAGGGAAAAAGGAAAGCCGGATAGGTGACATTACCAAAAGAGCAAAAAAACGCTGCCAAGTATCCCAAAACATCGGGAGAGGAAGTTAAAGATCTGCAGAAACGCGAAAAAAGGGCCTTCGTTAACCTCTACAAGGAAGTGAAATAAGTCATCATCATGGAAGGGTAAGAACAAGGGGACCTCTAAACAGCAAAGAGGCTGGGAAAAAAAAAAAATACTCCTAAGCAGAAAGAAGAACCAAAGAGACGGGAGTACTCCGATGTGATAACGCGCAGCTTGCTGTAAAACGAAAAAGAAGGAGGGCTCCCGACGAAAGAAGGGACTGGGAGAGAAAAATCTCATTAAAAACCATTACGAGGACCTTGATCAGAACGCTCCCAATTCTCCGCCCGAATGCCCAGAAAAAAAAAATTGGTGAATTGGGGTGGCAGAAAAAAAAAAAATAAAGACGAGTCGGAAAAAAAAAAACAAAAAGGGGCGAAATCAGGGAAGGTAACTGGGCCGCTCAACAAAAAAGGGGAACGAGGGGCAACGATAGCACCGGAGTCTGGGACAGGCAAGGGGGTTCGGAGGGGAAAGGCTGCAGAGAGTGAGAGAAAGTTCCACCCTTCATGATAATAAAGACTTTTTCAAGAGGCGAAGGCGTGAGGAGGGAGAAGCCCAGGGAAAAAAAATTGGAATGAGTCAGGAAGGATGCTGAAGGGCTAGGAAAGGGACCTTCGGGCGAAGGGCCTACTTCTGAGTGGTCGTCTTTCTTGGGGGGAAGGGGGAAAGAGAGCCCTAGACGTTCGAAAGGAAAGTCAAAGGGAGGCAAGAAGGTTCGCTGGGGGAGACTTACAGATTATCTCAAGGATCCTGGGAAGGGGCCACGGGAAAGAAAAAAAACTTCCAAAAGGGAAAAAAGGTCGGAGCACGCTCAGGCTCTCATTAAGCTGGTTAAGAAGGGGTCTCTACTCACTACGAGGTTGACGGGGGTTTGGGAGACCGATGAACGGCGCCTCCAAACTTGATCCTAGGGGTGGACACTAAGCTCCCACACCGGAAGGATCTTAGAAGCAGGCATTCATAAAGGCGAGGGCACGGTCGAAAATAAAAAGGATCTGACAAAGATGCCTGTAACGCCTTCCAAGAGATCTACCAGGAGGGGAGATCTAAGGGCAAGAAACTATATCATTTGGTAAAACTCCCAAGAAAGGAGGAAATTGCCCTGAAGGGGCGTGTCCGGGTCTTAACGTGGCGGAGGGGCGAAAAACATTCCTCGGGAGGATTAAAGAGCGTATGTAACAAGCGCACCTGAAAGGAAAAATAGGGTTGGGGAACCCTGTAAGACTGGAGCTTTCATAATGATTCCTGAAGCAGAACCCCTAGAATCGTGAGGAAACCTATGAAAAAGGAAAAACGGAAAAAAGCTTCGGGGAAGCAGGTAAAAACTTTATTGCCCATCCATTCCTTGTTAATGCAAGAAAAAGGTCATTGACAAAAGTCACTCCGGAAAATATCCTGGGGGGGGAACATCAAGAAAAAAGGTTCTCGGATACGGACGCGAAGAAAAAAAAAAAAAAAAAAAAAAAACATTATTAAACCCAGTCGGCGGAGGAAATCTTGTCTGGGAATACTCCAAGCCCATAGCCAGGGAAAGGGGAAGAAAAAAACTCTGAAGGCGAAAGCGCACAAAGGGAGAAGGGGGAGAAAACCAAAAGAATCCCAGAACAGGCCGACCCTTACAGAAAGAGGGGGACCTCTGAAAAAAACGGAAAGAAACTCCTGAGAAAGTGCTCAGAAAAAAAATGACTTGAGGGGATACTGCATAGCTGGAAACCCGGCCACACTGAGGTCACTTCATAAGGAGACATAAACATCAAACGAGGACCTATCTCGGAGCATGGAAAATATGCGCTCATTGCGAGGCACTAGGAGAACCACCGGGACCAGAAACAAGAATAAGAAAGCAAGGGTCACGTAACGAAAGCTTAAGGTCAAGGGAAAAGTCTCAGAAAAAAAAAAAAGAAGGAAGGAAAGAGAAAAGAGGAGTCAATCGAAACAAAAAAGCTTATAGCAGGGGGACGGGCTGGGGAACTTCTCGAAAGTGGAAAACTTTCTAGACAGAGGTGACCAGAGGGACCAAGGAGAAGTCCACGTCGAGGGCTCAAACTGAAAGAAGGGAGGGTAATTTCTTGAGAAAAGAATGATTAAAGGGAAAAAAAAAAACGACGAGCTTTGAAGTCGCACAAGGAAACATGTCGGAGCTCGCGAAGCGGGGGGGGAGATGAAGGGAAAAGGGTCGGGGTGCAAGACTCAAAAAACGGACTAAGCGTCCCTAAATGGTTCGACGGCAGAAAGGGGAAGGAGACGCGACGGCTGAGAGAAACTGTCAAGGGACCCTGAGCTGGAGGGGTAGTCGGTGGGGGGAAAAAGACCTGGGGAAAAAACGTGTTAGGACTCGGAGCAAACGCTGAGGTCTAAACAACCAACGCTGGGCTCTCGGGCCGGCGCAGGGAGGAGGGGAGGACTAGGGGGTAAAAAAGAGTTGGGAGGGGAGAAAAAAGGAATGGCGGGGCAAAATAAGTCTAGAAGACAGGAAAGGGGGGGGAAAAGAGAAGTTGGGAGGTAAGGGGGGGTTCAACATCAGGCGAGGAATCTGGGCAAAAGGGGGATTTCGAAAGAAGGAGTCATAAGAAGAACAGAAGGGAAAGGTTCGCGGGATCATGACTCAGGGACTTCCCTCAGCGAAAACGGAGTGGCTCTCGGGATCGGAAGGAAAACCAGCCAGAATCCTCAGGACCTTACCGACACGCGAAAAGCTGGCAGACTCAAAAAGGGAAGTAGAAAGAAGAGAGGGGAAAAAAAAAATAATGTGGAGACCTTGTCAGGAACCAGGGACGCATCGGAGCATTTCATGGAAACTGAAAAAACTTGCACCGGGAATGTCCTGAGGGACGCCGACTTGACAGGATTTAACAGGGATGAGGCAAGGAGAAAAGCTTTGAACCATTGCCGCCTCCGGAACAAGCTTTACGAGGAAAACCAGCCAGTGGAAAGGAGATTATCGCCGGGAAGGAGGTCTTTGAACCGCTGCAAGGAAACGGAGGAAGTCCGAGCCGTAACAAGGGGAAAGAAAAGGTCTCTCAGTGGGGAAATGGAAAAAAACGGAGCAAGGCCGAAAAAAAAAAAACCTCGGGAACAAAAAAAAAAAATTGCTCAAAACGCCTTGAAAGCAGACGCCGAAGGAAAGGGGGAGCGCCGGACGCGCCGCCGGGGGAAGAACATCACGCGCCAGCGTTCAGCACGAAGGACGCCGCCGCAAATTACCATAGAGCAACCCGGACAAAAAAAAGTGTCCGCGGGCGAACAGGGTCCAGTGGGGCGACTCCGGGGAAACCGAAAAGTAAAAAACGCGCAGGCATGGAAGGGTGTAATTGGCAGCCAGAAAAAAAAACTCGAAGGATGAAACAACAAGGCATCAGAGAACCTGGAAAAATCGAACAAAAAAAGGGAAAAAAGAAAAGATGACAAAAACCCCCAAACCCCACAGACCTCGGGAAAGGAGATGTCCACTGGAGTGAAAGGGAAAAGATCGCTGGAGCAAAGTAACCCACTCAGGATCCTCGAGAGGCTTTGTCGGGGCATGGGAAACGGGAAAAAAAAATGGGGAAAGAAGGGAAAATTGGGCGGGACTGCTGGGAAAATGCTGCAGAGAAAGTACCTGAGGTCGGCGCACACTGGAGGAAACTAAGGCTAAAAAACGCGGGAATTTAAGCTGAAAGGAGGGGGATTGCATCGGATCAAGCACGAGAGGTTCGAACCGGGGTCGAAGGCATCGTAGTCACTGGGGTTCAAGAAACGGAGAAAGGGAACGTTGGGGGTCACGGCACCAGGGCATGACCCGAATGTCACTTAGAAGCCGCGTTGAAAGCTAAAAGAATGAAAAACGAGTCAAAGAAAAAGGGGTGACTTTTTTGGGGGAGACTCGTAAAGGAGTTTTGACGCCATGGGAACGCACGAGATTTAACGAGGGGGGGGGGCAGGAGAACCCAACAGGTCTCCGTGATTCGGCGCGGGACTCCTGCAGTGATGAATGGAATCTGGGGATGGGGGAGATCAAGAGAGAACTCTTCGAGCGGGTAACAGGAGGAGCCCCTGAGTGGGGAGAAGATCTCAGGCAGAAGGGACTCCTATTAGTTTTACGCAAGGGGTCAAAAGACATTTGATAAAAGAAAGGGCGAAAAAAGGGGTGGTGTAGGAAACTGCTCTTCCGAAGGACGCGTCCTGGGATTCGCTTTGCACAACCAAAAGAGGAAAAGTATTGGAGTCATAAAATAAAGGAGAAGGAGGATTCTAACGGGGCCATGTGCCAGAGAGATGCGTAGAAACAACAGGCTACCTCTTAACAGGAAAAAAAGGAAACACCAGAGAAAATAGGAAAACAAGGAAGATGCCGAACAGGGGGGAAAAAGGGGGGTCCATCCATCAAGAAAAACCATTTCTACTTCCACGGGAGAAGCAGGGTTTGAGGGAATCTTTCCGAGGAAGGGGGGGAGCTATTAAAAAATCCGAAGGGAAGAAAAACTTCAACAGAGTAAAGGGAAGAAAGGGGCAATCACCCCGGGGGGAATCTTTCACATGGGCCACTCTGAAGCGCCGCCCCTCTATCAGGAAAAAGACCTTCAAGGAAAGTACATAAAAAAGAAACACACGGTACCAGAAGGGAGCCCCTCCGGCGAAAGTTTCGATAGGCGGTTCGAGCAGAAGAAGCAAAGAGGAAGGCACTCTATGGGGGGAAAAAAGGGTGCAGCAAGATGTAAAAAAAAAAAAGAGGGAACTGGAAGTCCCTTGGAGCGATCCAGACGTCAGTGAAAATGGCAAGCAAAAGCAAAAATCATCAAAGAAACTCGCGAGCAGACCAACGAGGAAGATCCAGTAGGGCGGGGGTGGTCGATGTCCGCTTGTTCTCATCAGACGTATTAAAAAAGAACAGCCGACAACAAAAATTGGAAGGAAAGCCGCTCAAGAAGGGAAGTCGGACTTCTCGGGCTCGGTACGGTGTCTAGAGGATCTGCAGTCGAGCATATTTGAACGCCAGCAGCACGGGAATCAAAAAAAAGGACCTGGGGGGGAAAAGCATTGGGGAGAAAGAAAAAAGGACTGTGGGGGGGAAGGACGTTTACCTCTCTTCAGAAAAAAGAGCACCCGATGTAGTGGAGTCCATCCAGGGAGAGGAGGAAGAGAAAAGTGTTTGAGGGAAAAGTTCAAACTAAAAGGAATTGGTACTTTTCGGCCTGGTTCGTGCTAACGGCTACGAGAAGCGACGAAACACGCTAGGGAGGAAAAGCTGGGGCCTGTTAGACTCCGTCATTACCATGGGACAGTCACTTGGGTTCCGAGCGTGACCAGCAAGGGCTGGGGCTAAACAGACCTTACTGGTCTCTAGTGGCCGGGCAGGCAAGAGTCGTGAGTGACGAATTTCCTCGTTGGGAAAGGGAAGCGTGGGGAAAGCCTGGAGGAAAGGAGGGAAAGCCGGTTTCCAAAGAAAAGGCAGGGCATCGGTCATTTGGTCGAGAGAGGGCGATCTTGCAAATGGGGGGGCCGAGCCAAAGTCCGAAGGGACCAAAGGGGACGGGAATCGAAACATGAAACTCCGGCCCCGACGTAAAAAAAGGACGATTGCGAGCGAGACGAGAAACCAAAAAGAAAACAGAAATGCAGAGTCAGGGGGGGGGAATAGGGGGGCTTCGAACACAGACCTTCGATATTCTACCCGGCAGAACCCCGAAGGGGAGACCTGGAAAGGAAAGAAAAATCGGGAAGAAATTGGTGTGGCACGACTCAAAGAATCCATACCAAAACTTCATGAGGAAGAGACCTAGAGTTTTTGGGATCGTTAAGAGAAGAAGACGAGGTATGGGGGCGTTTACATGGGAAAGCCGCACTGCAACAAACTACGCTTCAAAAAAGGATGGAGGAAAAAAAAAGAAAGGGAAAGAAGAATTCATTCTGAAAACCCTCCTTCTTAAGGCATAAGAACTCTGGGTACAGTGCCTTAAAAAACTAACGGATCAGTCAGAAAAGGGCAGGAAAAGATAGAAAGAAAAGTGCTACAAGATCTTTGCGGTTAAGAGCTTGCAAGACTGCATGGAAAAGGAAAACGAAAGACAACCTCCGAGGAAGAGAAGACTTATGAAGAAAGGCTCACGGAAAGGTGAACTGTCGAGACGAGGGAAAGGCAGGACAAAAGGCCTCTCCAGGAATGTCAAAAAGGTTTACATGGGTAGAAAAAAAAAGAATCCCCAGAAAGGTCCATAAGGGACCGAAAGAGGGATCATATCAAGAGTATGTAATTGCGCCAGAAACTCTACGAAAACAGGAGTCATCAAAGCCCCGTCCGTGAGCGGCGGCATATATAAGAAAGTATGGAGAAAAAAAAGAAGGTCCAGAGAAGGGATCGCAAAAGGAGGGGGGGTGATCAACTGGGAGGGGAAAAAAGAAGGGCCTGAGGGTGCTAAATGTTCTGTCGCCAAAGAATGACTTCAGGCAAAAGGGTGAGGCATAGGGGAGCTGCAAGAAATTGGAATGGCGGGGAGGGAAAAAGGACGGCAGAGTCTGCCACCGGGATTCTTGCGGCGTGCGCCTACTCCGGAGTGGGTGACTAGTTGACGGAAGTGTGTCATCGGCGGGAAAAAAGGTTTCAGGAAGGGAAAGGGAGGAAAAAGGGGAATCGAAAAGAGAGCAAATTGGAAAAGAAATCTTCTCTCACCTGGCGGCCTTCTAATAGGAAGGACTAAAGGGACGAACAGAAAATTTAAAGGGGGGAAGGAAAAAGGAAACGCGGGGGTCACGCCTCGCAGGCTGCTGATATCGGTCTGGAGAAATTCTCAAAAGAAATTTTCAAGGACGCGGACAGGGAAGTCCTGCGTCAGGGTCACCGCCTATTCTCGGGAGCCTCCGCTGGGGGGGGAGAAAAAAAAAGACTTCTAAGGCGCTGCAGGGGGCTGGTGTGGGCTGGGGAGAGGTGGAACGTGGGGCCGTTGCAGACTTTCTAAATTCCCGGAATGGAAAGGACCTACCAGGGAGGGGGACTCATCAGGAGTCTCAGATATCGAAAGGGGGTTCGCAAGAGGAACCAGAGGAAGAAACAACGAGGGGGGGAAATCGAAAGGCCGCGAGAAAAGCAGTATTCTAGGTCCTGCGGAGAAAGAAAGAAATCCCGGGAGAATTCTTTCCTCCAAATTAGTGGAGGAAAGGAGAGCTAATCAAAAATCTCGAGCGAGAAAAAAGGGACCGTGGATTAACAGGACCCACTACTATGAAAACCCGTCCTGATAAGACAGTACTACTTGAGTGGGGAACAGGGAAGGAGGAAAAGAAGGGGTATTCCAGGATAGAATACCAGGGAAAGGATTGTGGGGGGAAAATTCGCATCTTATGAACGCGAGGTGGGCCCAGCCTGACGCAGGACCCTGCAAAGGGGTTTCAAAAAAGACTTCATAAAAAAAAAAAGGAACAAAATCCGCCTTCGAGAAAGAAAAAATTCCGTCGCAGAGAAAAATCCCGAACAAAAAAGTACTACGGGGGGGAAGAAAATCTAAGAAACCAATCCTGAAAAAAGATTACGCTCCAGCAATCTGGAAAAAGATTGCTACAGAAGTACTGCGCGGGAGCAGCGGGGGAAGAAGAAAGTGAAAGGGGAAAAATACTGTCTGAAGATCGGAAAGAGTCATACTTAAATAGAAAAGGAGAAGCAAGCTTCAGCAAGAAGTCACCTTCGATGGGGCCCAAGAGGAAAGAAAACCTACTCCGATCGGACGTTAAAACGGACAAAGAGAGAAAAAGTGAGGGTTTGGGTTGGGCTCTCTCAAAACTTATGAGGGGGAATCTCGGAAAAAAAAAAAAAATGATATCTCCTTCACGGAACGCTTCGGGCTTCACGTCTGGTGGCACTCGCGTTCTGGGGAAAGGACGTGCTGGGGGACGGGATTGCGGGGGGCCAACGGAAAAGAGAGAGCAGCTCAAAGAGGTACGACAGTTCGGTGGGGTTTTTTTCGGTCGAAATGAATGACACCGGGACGAGGAGAGAGAAAGTTTAAACAGGGTCAGAAAAGAAGATCGAAAAAGGAGGAGAGCATAGATCATAAAAGGATGGATGTCGCGGTTAGGCCGGTGTTTAGGTAGAGCCCCTCCCGAGGAAGGGGAGAGCTACATAAAGGCAAAAGCAGAAAGACCAGGACCTGCAGCGTCCCGTCCCTGAGCTCAGGGGGTCTGAAGTTTAGTCCTGGGGGGAAAGGAGTACCAGAAAACGTTGGGGAGGTACTGGGAAATCGGGAAAGGGAAGGAAATGCTTGCTCAAAGAAAGTGTGGCAGAAGTCGTCTGCAGGGGTTCTGAGGGGAAGAAAGGGACAGGGGGAGTGGGAACATTCACAGTTGGGACATCCAAAACGGTCTAAGAAAAAAAAAAGGTTGCTCGATTGGGGAAATCATCGGTAGCCCCTCTAGAAATTTGGGTCAGAAAGGAGAAAGAGAGCTTCAAAAAAAAAAACTCTTGAGAAATCCATTGGGGGAGGGAGGAGTAGAAGATCAAAAAAACCGAACTCCACGGATTGCTCTAGCGTAGAAAAGGACAAAAAAAAAAAGAACCGTGAAGGAATCGATGAAAGAAAAAGAGCGGAAAACAGCTTCGTATAGGTCTGAAACAGAGCCGAAATACTTAGGACAACAGGAGAAGGAGAAAAACCCTCGGAAACGGGGAAAGAGTGATAAAAAAGAATCCAAAAAAATTGCAAACTTCAAACATTACTCCTTCGAAGACCTTCCGGGGATGAGGAAAATCGGGAGTCCCTCACGAAAGTGACTGGACGCAAAGTCCCACTCGGTCCGAATATTTTAAAATCGGCCGCCCGGGATCAAAAACGTGGATAAAAAAGCGATAGCCCGAAATGCTGAGAACCCCCAAGAAGGAGGAAAACGTCTGGGAAAGGGGCCTGTAAAAAAGGGACTCGTAAAAAGAGACGCGAATGGAGGTTACCACGGGGCGCCAGTGAGCAGATGCCGCGACCGTTGCAAGTTCGGAAAAGAAGAATGGGAAAAAGAGATGACCCAACCGCACGAAGACCGAATGAGCGGAGCGCGACAGCAACATCACGCGAAAACAAGAACACTCAAGAAAGGGAGCATTAACGGTGGCCCTAGAAGGGAAGGCAAGCATAAAGGGGGAAAAAAAGAACTTGCTGGAGCGACCGCCGAAAAGACGCCCCATTCGACGCAAAAGGAAGTCCGAAAAAACTCTGTAAAGGGAGGAAAGGGGGGGGGAGGAAAACACATAAACAAGGAAAAGGAAGAAGGGTCAGCCTCCTTAGAAGGTTCTGGGAAC
>Ga0179591_1378527_pt1 | contig 15816 bp, 17 predicted proteins | sample CZOMad2_1_08_16f_FD_182891 | JGI IMG/M metagenome (GOLD analysis project Ga0179591, IMG submission 182891) | Vadose zone soil fungal communities from Angelo Coast Range Reserve, California, USA - CZOMad2_1_08_16fungal (PacBio error correction) | ecosystem: Environmental > Terrestrial > Soil >...
GGATAGTCCGTGGATCCGCAGCTAGGAGAGAACAAGAAAATATGGTCCAGGAGAAAGGGAAATTAAGATCTGATTGGGACACCCGTGGGAATAGGTCCTATTGTTTTAAAAAATCTAGTTTCTATCTCGGAGAATTCGGGGGGGGGATGGTGCCAGCGGGGGAAGTAGGAGGAGAAACGGAGGTGTTGAATCGGAAGGAAGTCGCTCTTTGGAGAGACTGTGTAAAAGGAATAGGGGGTTTGGGGAACTCGGGTGGCAGTTCTGTCCAACACCTTCAAAGGGGCAGAGGGTGAAAGAGGGGAGGTAAGCGTAGTAACGAGAAGGGCCGAAGGGGAGGGGCCTGGAAGAAGAGGGGGGGTGTATATATTTTTTTGAGCAACGTGACAAACCCCGGGGACTGCAGCGAAACAATGGTTGGGGGGGGGTATGAAAATAAAAAATGAAATGAGATGATACCTCACGGGTACGGACCACCCCGGGAGGGAAAAATAGATGCGGGAGGGTGACACACATGAAAGCCTAAAGCGATGCCTTACCCCCCGGAGAGCGAGAGCAGGAGGCTTGGGGGCGCTGAAGTTTGCGACCTAGGGGAGGGGCACTCCCTTCTTTCTTACTGGAACTGGCTGCAGAGGAGCTTAAAGGCGGGCTGAAAGAGTTAGGGAGCCTTCTGAAATGGAAGGCGTGCAAGTGTTCCCTGAGATGCGCGGAAGTTTTCCACCTGGGTGGTTTGGATAGCGGGGAGATGTGTGGGGAAGCCCTGAAAAGGTGTGGAGAACGCGGGAAAAGCAAGGCCAAAATTAAAAATAGCGGGGAAAGTGGAATTGTGGGGGGTGAGAGAGATGAAACACCTGCTCTCTATCATTCAGGAGGAAAAAGAGACTAAAAAGGTTTGGTATTCGTCAGCCATCCGGATGAATACAAAAATGGCGGGGGGGACTCCCGCGGTGAAAAGAACCTGCGCCCGGCTGCTGAAGCATAAGGCTGCACGGGAGGGGGGGGGGAGCGAGGGACGGGAAGGGAAACAGGCTTCGGGGAGGCTTGGACGTGTCATACTTGGGTCCTTTTGGACCGGGGTCACAAATTTCCAGCCTGTCACCGTCCTTATACGGACTCGGAGAATACGCCAAAAGTCTCGTCGGAGGGGAGAGGGTGCTTGTGACCTCTACCGGGGAGACTGGTCTCCTTAGTCGTAAGGAGGACTCTTTCCAGAGATCGGTCCCTAAGGAATTTCCGAAAGAAGGGGAATCCGAGATTCCCTCGGAGGGGGAACACTGGGGAATTCTAATTGGGTGGGTTCCGGGGGGTCGCGTAGGAACAGAACGGGATGAAGAAAACAGAGCCTAAAGGGGATAGAAAGGAGCATATCTCTAGAGGGAAAATTATAAACGTTGGCGGAAGGGGATGGGAGAGAAAACACCCAGATCATTAACACGCGGGTCGAGGGGGTGAAAATCCAAGATGTGGGTGGGGAGCATAGGAAGAGAACTGACTAAAAAAAAAAAACGAGGGGAGTGAAATTGGTATATCCTCTCTCCGGAGAGGGGACATATGTGTGACTGGGTACCAATGCGGTTTGGGGAATACCTGAGAATGGCAGAGGCATCGTTAAAAAAGGAAGGAAGACAAAGGGAAGGACGAAGGAATCGTAGTTTTGACCCTCCAGGGTCTCTTGCCGGTCCAGTTAGAAGACGGCAAGGCTGTAACAGACTTTCCGGGTAGGCGCAGGCCAACAACGCTTCGAAGAAGAAGGAGAACCCTGGAAAGGGAGACCAGCTAACCTCAGTACGACGTAGAAAAATTTGAGAGAAACAAGCATGAAAGCGAGAATGAACGAAGAACTAGGTTGGGAACGATCGCGCGTCATTGCAGAAAAATCAGAAGGAGGAGCAGAAGGTCGTGGGTAGACAACAAGAGAAGAGCGGATTCGGGGAAAGAGGAGATGTCCCGAAATAGGGGGGATCTAAAGCGAACAATGGATTGACATAGGACGTCAGGTTAACTAGGGAGCAAACCGGGGGACTTTTTCCTTTTTGAGAGTAAAAAAGAACGTAAAAGGAGTAAGAAAATACAGGATGGGACTGTTTCCATTGGTTTGGGTCAAGGTAGAACGGTCAGGCGGAGTACCTCAAGAGCTTGGAGGGCACAGAGAGAAAGAAGGGGGGGGGAAATATCTATGGGGGGGGTGGAAAAAGTAAAACATATGTTTTTAAGTAAAGGGGGTCATAATAACATCAATATAAATAGTAGGGGACAGTTATGGGAACTAAAAACCATATCGAAAACACCAACACTCTTGAGGAGAAGAGAGATAGTCATCCTGAAAAAGCCCACGTAAAAAGAAAAATAGTGTATTGGGGGGGGAAGGGAGGGAAGACCTGAAACCAAGAGAGGGGTAGTCCACAAAAAAGGGAGAAATCTGCGCAGAAGGTCCGGCTCTGAGAGGGGGAAAACGGGGAAATCAAAAATTGATGTGCTTAAAAACGGCGACCTGCCCGGCGGGTTGACCCCAAGGGAAAAGGAGAAAAAGACCTGTTAGGTCGCGTAGAAGGGGAAAGTAAGGAGGGGGGCTCAAGGGGACCCGAGCACCAAGGTTGCCTTCTGGGGTGATAACTGCGCTATCTTGCAGCAGGGAAGCGTTCGCGCGAGAAGAGGGGAGGGGGCCGAAGGGGGAGGCATAAGACCGGAGAAGGGTAGTTGTTGGGCTTGTCAAGGGGCAAAGGCTTCTAAATGCTGAGAGAAGAGGGGGGAATCAAAGACTCATAGGGAGATTAAAAATAGAGAGGGGGGACTTCGCAGATACAAATGTCTTGGGGTAGAAAGGAGAAGGGCTCTTTATCTAGACTCAAGGGGAGTCTGAGCAGGGAGATGAGAAAGGAGATGGCATAGACTACCCGTGGGCAAGATTTCAAAAGGATTCATATCAGTGAAGGTAACAAAAAAACACTGGGACCCCCTAGGGTTAAAGTTTTAATAAATACCTAGGAACGGGAACAGCCTGAGGAAAGAGTGGCTCCGTTGAAAGGGATGTCCAGGTAAAGCAGCAATGGACGGGAGCAACGCATATGAACTCGGGGTAGAAGAGAGTCAGTTCACCGGTTGGTACAGGGTCCTTGGAATGTTCCGAGATGAAGGTTAATCTAAAAAGGGAATGAATCTGGGGGGGGCCTTACTTGCTGCCTAAAGTTGGAAGAAAGTTGACTCTTAAAAGAGTAAATCCATCCAAGCCGGAGGGTAAGAAGGTGGGATTGGGCCGAGACGAAAGAACCACAGAACTTAAGAGGGACCATTGGAACAAGAGTGGGGACCCCTGAGAGGAGTAGATCCTTCCATTCAAGGATTAAAAACCCCTAAGTTCAAGCGCTCCAAAGGGGGTACTAGAAAAAACGGGCGAGCCAGCTCACAAGAGAGGTAAAAGAGTCAGAGAAAATAATAGACAGACCTTGAGGGTGAATAATGACTTAGGAGGATCTCAAGCCACAGACTAAAGGGAAAACCATGACGTTCAGGGAGAGTCCTACAAGAGAGAAGAGGGTAGCATCATGAGTCCCAGCAAGGAGGCAGAGAAAATCTTCTAGAGAGGAAGAAGTGTAGTAAAATGGGGTCTTACACGGGATCGTCCTAGGGAGGGGGGGACCGGCCCTACCCTTGTAGGGAAATAGAGATCATCGACGGAATAGCAGATGCACCTTTGGGGGAGTAGCCAAATACCAGAAGCAAAGGGGAAAACATCCTGTGAAAAAATATGGGTGGTTTCGGTAAGCGGGAAGAACCGATGGAGGGTTTCTTAAACAAGAATAAAGAGATTATAATCACCACTGGGGAACAAATCAACGATTCCACCACAATGGAATTAATAAAGTTTCAACCCGAAATCAAGGAAAGTCTTAGCAGACCTCCGAAACAGGAGAAACAAGTAGAGGAAAAGTTCAGAAATTAAAAAATAGAACTTTAGGAGGATAAGACAAATCATCCATCCAGCAACGAGAAGACATGTCGATTACCTTGGAGGCATACCGCAGTCTTCGAAACCTGGGGTGAATTAAAATGGAGGAAACACTCTTACCAAGGGGGGCCCAGCAAAGTACCCAGTGAAAGAAGAGAAAAGTAAGTTGTGGTCTAATAAACTCGTGCTGTCTTCCTAATGGAAGGGCCTTACAGGTTAGACACATAGAGGAAAAACCAAAATCAAATGAAATACGAAAAGATAGGAAAGTTCGGTACCTAGTGAAACTCACAAGCATTACCACATGAAAGGGAAGGGATGCCACCCAAAGGGGGGGTTTTGGGGACTACCGAGACAGACTACTTCCAACTGCAACGGCTTCATCGGAGAAATAGTGGAGAAGAGGAAGGAATCCTCTTGTCCCATTGAATAAAAAGTATAAAGGACCTTAAGAATAGGGGGAAAAAGAGACTTGAAAATCCGATAAACCCGGAAAAGGCCATCCCTAGGCTTAATGTCCGACCTCTCTTTTACAGGGAAAAAGAGCTGAGAGAGGGCTCTTTGAGTGAAAAATAAAAAAAGTGGATGCGAAGAAGAGTGATATTAAAACAACACAAAAGATGAGGGGGAGGAGAGTAAGAATCTTATATGTCGCCTCTGTTATCAAGAAAAGTGATAGAAAGAGGGATGGTAGAGAGCTTTCGAGAAAGATCGGCGGGTGTTGGGGAAAACATGGTGAGAGGGACCGGGGGTTGCCACCACTCAGGGGAAAGAGGCGTCGCCACCTTACCAGTGAAAAGAAAATTGGACGAGTTCCTGTCTAGGGGAGAAGAGTGTGGGGATGACTCTGACGAGGGAAGAGGTGGTCTGGTCTTTATTGGAAGTGAGGTTTTAACACACTCTAATTCAGGTTTCCCGCAATCCGTCGAGCGGGGTTTAGTGTGAAAGTGTGGACAGTTATAGAAATTGGGGTCTGGGTTGAAGGGGGGGTCAAAAATTCACGGGGTGGGGGGTAGATTGTGGTGTATTCTTGGGGCATCAACTTGGCCGTAGAGGGGGGGAGAAATACTTCTGCATGGACGAGGAAAGGGTAAAGTTCCACGAAAAGGGGTGGTGCACGAGAGGGGAATTTGGAAACAAAGGTATAGAAGAGTGACTAGGCTAGGCCTTAAAAGGATAGGCGACTGGAGGGCGTAATGGATGATCAGCGCTTATTCAACGGAGGGGAGGGCGAAGGGAGATCCGAGGTTCTTGGGCGGGGGGGGGGGGAGGGGTCTCTCCTCGAGTTTCGGGTATGTAACCTTGATGGGGAAGGGGGAACGGGGGGAAAAAGGTGGTGGACGAATGGCTGGGAAGGGGCAACAGTGGTGAGCAGAGATAGTTGTTATGGTATAAGAAAGAAAGGAATAAGTTTCTCACTTCCAGCAAAATCTATGGAAGCGGGGGAATATGGCTTTTTGTGGAAACGCGAGAAAAAAAGAATCCTGAAATCATAGAGGAAGAATAAATGGAGGGACGGTAAAATCGATAATACTAATAAAATTTGGGCTTGGAGGCTCTTTACCAAGGTCGAACTTCCGTAGGAGCAGACTGCCGAAAGAAATTTGTGGTGAGCAGGAGAAGAACAAGTAATGCGTGAAGATCTTGTAATCCAAAAGTTTTTGAAAAAGGGTAGAATCCTTACAAAGGGGGGACTCTTATTAAGGATCCGAATAAGCCATTATACCTCTTCAAGGGGTCGAGGCGTAGCGACGAATATGAAGACGGTGAGATGACTGGTAGGGTAGTAGGGAAGGGACCTGCCTTCGGGATGGGGTGAGGGGGCACTTTGCCTGAATCCCCAAGGGGCTCTCGGCGTGAAGAAAACCAAAAATGTTTCCACCTGTTCAAAGAGTTGGTGGTGGGAGGAGGTATAGGGAACACCGGGAGAAAGAAATAAAAGACTGATCTCGGGGAGGGAGAGAATGCACAGAGATCTCTCGGGAGGGAATGATGCGGGAAGACCGCACACCACACCAGATCATTACAAGGAATAGAGAATGTTAAAACGGAAAAGAGTTTTTTAACAGAGAGATAAGGAACGAACCGAACTCAGGGAGGGAAACGATACTTACATCTAGTGAAGGGGGTGTTCACGGTTAAGTTTTTTGATGGGGGAAGTTAAAGGCGCAGGGGCGGCACTTTTCTCGGCCACGAATCAGGATGGGCTCAAGCCGAATCCTCTATTTCTGACTCTGTGGACCCTCATCGGGCCACGGTTAAGGCTAGCAAAGCTGAAATCTGGGGGGGAAACGGTGACCCTGACACACGCTATCGACAGAGAAGGTCAAAGGGAGGAGAAAACACGATAGAGAACGCAGAAACTTTCTTAGAAAAACCAATAGATCGATCTCATGAAAAATCGGCCGGGAACGAGTATGAGTGGGTCCATATGATCTCAGTGCAGGGTTGCAAGAACAGACGGAAAGGAGGGGAGCCGGTAAGACAAATGCCGCGCATATTACTACAAACATGAGAGAGGACGATCTCTCAGAGGGAACTCTCAAAATAACGCGTATTCAACAAAACGGAGTCGACAAACCTGGGTGATCAGGTCAGGAAGGTAACAGAAGAAAAACGTAAGATGAAGGGATGATGGCGAACGGGGAATTTTGGTTCAAAGAATGGAAAAAGTTGACTTAAGTCCCCTCAATCTGCAGGAGACTACCAGAGAGGAGTTGCTCAAGAGAATTGTGGTGTCCTAAACCGAGAGGGGTGAAGGGGAAGCTTGGGCATAAAAAAACATAAATACAATAGGTGTGCTGTCCTTTGGGAAGGTGAGGAAATGGATGAACAATAGAGGAAAAGAAGATAATGGGGAATTCAAAAAAAACTTAACTATTGTAGTGAAAAAAAAGGGGGTGGAGGCGAATAGAAGAACCCCCCTCTGGGTACGGGGAAAACACACCATTAGATCGGGGGGAGGAAAAGCGCCGATTCAGGGCGCTGAGCTGGGACCGACGCAACCTCGTTTAGGGACGCGACAGTCGGAAAATCAACACCAAGGGGTCACAATGCGCCACCTTGGGGGCCGTACGAAAAGTGCAGGAGTGGGGAAGAGGGCAAAGGAACCGAGAAAAAAAAGTTTTCCCGGAAAACGCCGGGGGTGAGACCTTCATCTACAGGGGGGGGAGGGAAGGTCTCTTTAGGCTGCTCTGCGAAGCCAGGGGGGGAAACATCCGCAGGAGAGAGAGGTCCCTTCAGACTAGTGGGAGGAGAAGGTATTCGCACCTTCACTGAGGGAAGAGTTAGGGAAACATCGATCGGTTGGAATGCACATAGGAAGAGCCTGCGTGGCTAATCCCACGGAGGGGTTTATACTTCTACGGGGCGTAGGAGCCGGGGGGGAAAATCAGGGTAAAGGGCTTTCTAAGCGCACGGGGGGGGAGAAGAAACTTCAACTATTTCATAGGAGATGCTGTAACCTGGGGGCAACCCCCGATCTGGTAAAGAAGTTTCCGCACTACTAGCCTTATAAACGAAAGGCCCCGGACTGAGGCGGCTAGTGAAACGATGGACCTTTAGAAAAGGGGAGGGAGGCGTACAAAGCATGTTGAAATCCCCTGAAGGAAGATTTCTAGCGGTCTACAGTTCCAGCCCCGGTTTAAGGAGCTCGAAACATTTGCTCACCCAGGGTGGGCGTCAATAAATCGCTAACGATGGGTTAATGGGGTGGCTTGAGGAAGATGTGCCTTAGAGGACCGAACGTAACTCGTCCCAAGCTGAGATAGAGGAAGCTAACAAGAAGGAGGAAGACTTTTATCATCCTTGGAGGGTACCCCAAACAAAAAGTCTGGATCGGGGGTAAAACAGGTGGACCGCATTTTAAAGAAGGAGTATCGGACCTTCTAGAAATTCCTTCATACGAGAGGGCTTCAGCGCTTGACAAAAACTAAAGGACTGGGACGAACCTAGAAAGCCAGCGCACCATTCAGTTCCCAGAGGGAATAGTCACTAGCCTAGGATGTAATTGCAGGGATCGGTCCCTCGCTGGAACAGCGTGTGCAGGTCGGGAAAAATGGGGAATGGTAAGGAGGAAAAAGATACCCTACCGACAAGAAAGGAATTCGCCTGCCCCCAAAAACGCAAAAGAAGAGTCGTAAAATGGTAGGCTCCGCGAGGCCGTCATGGGTCGGAAAGTGGATGAAACGATCGGGGTCAAGCTAGATGGGAAGGACCATACAATAGCGTATGGACATCCATCAGTGATTTGAGGGGAAAACTGGTGTTCTCGACAAAAAAACAGACTATAAAAAGAACGGTACATAGGTCTTGTGACTGGGAAGGAAAAAGGAAAACAACGAAGGAGACTGGAGGCGCCTCGAGGCGTGTCACAAAATGTAAACATCCCTCGCCTCGAGAGCCAAAATTAAAAGGCAAGGAAAAAAGGGATAACCAAAGAAGAAAGAGCGGACTAAAAGCAAAGAAAACCACGAAGAACCTTAACCCGTGACTAGGTAAAAGGAAGGGATGGAAAGAAGTCATCATCAACTTCCAAGCTCAATCGGGAAGTAAGAAATCGCGGATATCAAAGTATTCCGCTCCGAGAGAGCATCTCGGGATGATAAATGGGGTTGAAAGTGCAGACAAAAGATTTTAAGAAAACATACTGTTTAGCAAATTCTGGGGCTCGGGGCGGGAAAGTGGAGAGAAACAATACCCGTGATGGGATTTTGATCACAAAAGAAGTGATACAACCGAGATAAAAAACCGGCCCCCGACCGAAAAAGTTAGGAGACTAAGAAGAAACTCGGGACGCACCTGTACGATGAAGAACCATGAAGTAAAGGTGGTGGCGAGAAAAGAGCCTACGAGAAGTCGCAAAAAGTGTGCCGAGAGCTGACTGCAAGTTCATAAAAAATATTGCCGGGACCGGCCTATCACCTTGTCACAATTCAGAACGCTTCGTTCTACTGCGAGAAAATCGACAGAGAAGGCCCTCGCAACTTTTTTCCACACCACTCGAGCGGTGGGGGGGGGACGACAATGCGTCTCGTGCAAAGTCCGAATAGGGCGTCGATTTGGGAGGCAGGTTCCAAGAGGGGCATCGGGGGTCCGATGGAGCTCAAAGACTCAAAAACCAACACTTGAGTCTGCAAGAGAGTACTACACCGAGAGTTGGATTCACGCCCGTCTTCCAAAGAGACATTAGCTTACGGGGGGGGAAGACGACCCTGCAGAGAATTGAGAATGGGGCGTGGTCCAAAGTGGAAATCGGAACAATTTTTGTCAACCCTTCACGAAAGGGTAGGGACTTACTTATCAAGGGGTCGTCTCGTCTGAAAGCTCTCTGGACTGTGGACTTCACTCTGAAGAAGCAGAGACAAGTTGGGGAGAAGTAGGGGTCGTTGGTGGACCCCACAAACACATGATAGGGAAGGTTCTTAAGATCCGTTATCGTACTCGTTGGGGGAAGAGGGTTCTTCGTGAAGGGATGGAGAGGTTTTTGGGTAGATTGGGGGAGAAATAGTTGGTGAATCCAAAAAGGGCAAGCATACTGGGGGGGATGCCAATACCTGTCGCACTCGGTTACCCGAGGAGGGGTTGGAAAAAAAAATTGACAACGAATGGAGGAAGGAAAAAAAAAGAGAGAAAAAGGCTAGTCCTTAAACAGGAGAGGAGATGATAGGTAGGTACTCGGGCACGATGGGGAGTCTCTTTAATTATCAGGAGGGGACGGGATCAGGGCGGGAACACGGAGGCCTCATCGTTGATCTTGTCGTTCGGTGTAGAAACGGGCGAAGATTCGTCCTTAAGTAAAATTGATGAACTTTCCGTGAAAACGGGGGGGGTAATCGAGGATTTTCCCCCTTGGTGGTTTACAGTGGTGAGAAACTCAAGAAGGAGAAAAAAGTACTGCCAGGCCCCTCGGGAATGATTGGAGACGGGCTGGGAAAAAAGGTTGGGGGGTATCGAGATCACCAAGCGGCTCGTCTATCCAGATGAGGAAAGAGGGAAGGAAACCTATTTTGAGGGAGGGTCCCTCTCTAATGCTATCCACAGGGTGTCGGGCGGATATCTGTGACGAACGGAACTCCTCGAATCATCCTTGGGGACCACCGGTTCCGGGGGGGCTTTTGCTGTCATACCATTTTCCGTCGTGTGGTACGGGAAGAGATTTTCATAAAGTGGGTGCCCCAGGGTCCGTCCCTCCTTACAGAAGGGAGCTTACTGGGAAAGAGCAAGTCCGCAGCAAGCCGCTGGATAGGAGGACAGGAAAAGGTTATGATGGGAAACGAGAGGTGCGATTCAATTGGGGCGGTCAGGTCTTCCTTTAAGGCGAGTCAATCGCGAAAGGGGGTGGTCCATGCTTGTCAAGAAGGGACGAGTCCGAGGCACCCCACGAGGGGGAAAAATTCGAATTTTGGGGTACGTGGCATAGGGGAGGGAATGAACAAATTATTAATGCAAAGACCGGAAAAAGTCCGGCTGGGGTCTACTTCTTAATAGATAGAGAATTGAAAAAAAAAAATGCACTCGGCTGGAAATGAAGGTCACACGAAAAGACCAAAAGTCAAGGGGAAAAAAAGGTCGCGATTCCCATGACCTAGTGGTGACCAAGAGAGAGAACGGCAACCCTACCGGGGGACGGGGGGGGGGAAGTGGAACCAGGCGAGCTACAAGCAATTTTGTTAAGTGTAAATTCGTTGTCCTGGAAAGGAAAAAGCCATGTGGCACGGAGGATGAACCGAGCAGAAAGAGGAAAGTGAGGAAATAATTATCTTATTCGAACGCGGGACCCGAGCCTTGATTGAACAGGGGAAAAGAGAAAGCTACATGCTTAACTCTGGGAACACGGTACAGTGAAACAAACTAATCAAAAGCCTTCTCAAAAAGAGTCTCCATAATCTTCTGAGAAAAGGGGAAGTAGAAGAGAAAAAACCGGAAGTGATGCAGCATAGGGGGAAGAGTCCTGATTTTAATGCCTGAACTCTCTGCTAGAAGATGGGGCAGGTGGCAACAAGACCTAAAGTGGTCGCTCTGAGGGAGAACAAAAGAGAAGAGGCGAGGACGAGGACGGGCAATATCTAGATCGAGGGAAAAATAAAGGATGCCAGAATCAGCAGCAGGACCAGCCTTCAGTAAGAGGGGTTTATGGTGTCAAAAATTTCCTGAGTCCTACTCAAGTACAAGATGACCGGAACGAAAGGGAAACGGGGCGCGTTGGAACTGTGGTGGGGACAACAGCAATTTCCAGTCTACGGAAGGAGGAAAGTCAAAAGGAGTCTGAATTCGTACATAGCATCATCCAGACCTAGTTTGTGGGGGGAAGCCAGAGAGGGGGTTCCTTTAAAGATTGCAGCACAGAAAACAGAATAGAAAAAGTATGTTAATTTGGAGGGGGAATTGCTATACCATAATCTCAAAAAACAACTTAGGGGTGTTGAGAGATGGATAGATCTATAGGTGGGTTGATGACACACTACCGGACCGTAACCCCCTAGATTGTATGGGCCAAAAAATGGGCTGAGAAAGGGCAGCGATAGTGGAACGAAATAGAAACTGGATTGTGGAGGGAAGAGAAAAAACGTCAGCCCCATTCTGTTTCCTCAAAAAAGGGACGCGAAAGCAGCCTGTATTTCATTAACGGTACGTGAGGAAGGGGTTCTCGGAAAGAAAACAGAAAAACGGGGGGTAAAGGCACGACGCCTGGGGGGAATGAAAATGGGCAGAATGGAGGGGAGTTCTCGACGATCTGGATGTGCCTCCGCAAGGGTGAGAAGATGGCGATATCTGTGGTATGCAGGGCTAAAACCGGAAGAGAAAGATTCTTCGATCACTTCACGGCAGCTAAGCTTCATAAGGAATAGTTCTCATTAGAAGCAGCGGTCAAGGCATCTTGCGATAGCCGGAAGGGGGTCGAACGAGAAGGGGGAGATTCTCGAGAAGAGGGTAAATTTGACCCAGATATTACGTAAGGGGACGAACTCCCGGTTAACCGGAGTGTTAGCTTCGTGGATCCAGAGTAACTGGGGAAGAACGAGGGAAAAGAGGGGAAGAAATGTTAATTAGTAAAACACTTAAAAGGAAGATGCCGCTTGCCGATGAAAAGGAAGTGCCAATGGCGGGAAGGTGTTAACACATCTAAAGGTGCAAAAAAGAACTGCCTTACTGGACAGTCTTATATAAGGGTACGAAACTTTTAAAAAGGGTCCTTAGCTTACATGGTAATCAAAAAGAGGGCGGATGGTAGATGAGACACTTGTGAATGATCTGGGTGGGAGTCTGTGGAGGAATAATGCCGAACGTTATAATTTCATCTTAAAGGAATCATTGGTCCCAGCGGAGAGCAGGTAGGGGAATATTGAGGTGCCGAAAGAAGAAACCTCCAAAAAAACTTCTGGTCGGAAAAGGTTTACCCCTCTTTTCGAAGGAGGAATTGCAGCGGGATTAGGAAGGCAAGGAAAAACGACAAGAGAGATCCTTCAAGGAAGAATAACGAACATTCTCGAAAAAGAAAGGTACCATATAACTCTTTGATGAGGCAACGATACACACTAAAGGGGGGGGGAGGTCTGCTTCATATCTCCGGACTGATAAGAGGTGGAAGAGGGGGACAATGGTTCAAAAATGAAGAGGAAAGAATCTGTCGAACAACTCATTACTGGGGTCAAAAGAACTCGCAACCCCCGGAAGGGGCGAAATCATCTCGTTCCATCAGGTCGAAGGGGGGGTACACAGGCCTGAGAACACGCCAAATTCTAAGGATAGCGCTGACCAGCCTATACCGGAGCGTCAGACCACGAGAAAAAACAATATCAGATCGAGCGCGGTGTTTATAGGAGACAAAAAACCGACCTCTTAAAAGAATAAAAAAAGCCCTTTCTCGCGGTTGCCTTCAAATTAAGGGGACTGGAGGAACCTGGGACTGATCACCCAGATAAAGTGTCAAAAAAAAAGGGGGAAAAAAATACAACTCAGTAAACCACCGTGAACGGGAAGATGTCTAACAATGACCAAACGGGCTCGAACATCCAACTAAAACGCCGCACCTCGCGAGCTCAGAAAGGGGATCCACCTCCTGGGAGGGGGGGACCTAGTACTCAACTTCATATCCCAATCTGATCCTAAAGATACGTTTGGAATAGGGCCGGGAAGAATCTCTATTTTTTCAAATTCTTAAAAAAAAAGCGGTACCACCTGGTGTCCGCACGAAAAGTAGGGAAGACTCCTGTCAGGTGGATCCAAGGAAAGGATTATCCAAGCTACCACGATTCTCAACAAAGGGCTACAAACCTAGGGAAAGAAGCAAAAGAAAAGGTCTGAGGAATACGTGGGTAAACTCGTAAGTACCCCGAGTGCCTTATCAGGGGGGAAGCGCTGTTTGCAAAAACAAGATCTACCGACAGAAACTGTCGCCAACGGGAGATGAGGAGGAGCGGGCAGAAAACATCTTGCGAAGGCGAACGCCTCAGAGGGGAAAATTGCTCCAAGTGCTAAGGGTTGATCTAATTGTACACAAAGCTGGCCGGAAAGGGTTTGCACACAAACCATGCCGAAAGAGATGAAGGGAGGCGGGAATACTCGCAATTCGTAGGAACGTGCTCGGGGCTCATAAGGGAGAACACGAGGCGATCACTCTCCGTCGGGTCGATCGAAACAACAACTTCGGAGGGGAAATTAAAGGCGGAGGTAGAAGGAGGATCAAAACGAGATCGCCCGCAGACAAGAAGGAAGAACGCTATGTCGAAATAAAAAGGTCGTGAATGGGTTTTGTCCCCCGGGGGGGTGATGGTGGGGAAAAAACCACTTCGGGTGGGCGTGAGCACCTAATGGAAAAGGAAATAAGGGGAGATCTTACCCTCGGAGACAGTTTGTCCTAAACTCTGATAGGAGAGAACGGAAGTCCGCGATGGGAAGAGGGATTACCAAAACTTTATCGTCAGGTTCGCCATCTCTGAACGGGGGGAAAGAGTGGAAGCAGTTGAAGTTAGTGGAAACGACGGGGGACGTAGGGAGGGACGGAGGTCACAGGTGTTGGGAGAGTTGTTTGTTATCACTGAGGGGAACCCTAAATACCGGGGGGGATATGCCATTACTTGCTAGGGTTTTCCGCCCAGAGAGGGGAAGGTAAATGGAAACAAAATCACATATGGGGACAGCAGGAAAGTTGAACTCCTTTCTGGATGATGAGAGGAATGCCAACCTTAGAGGGAGGCGGGAAGGTAATTGAATAACAACTAGCGGAATGGATCAAGTCGGCGTTCAGATAAAGGCGGGGTTAGGGAACCGTTCGGAGGGAATCTGTTATCGAGTTAGTGAGGGGGGCGAGCCGCGCGTTAGAGGAGGGTAAGAAAGGGGGGGGTATCTCTAAAGATGATGTTGTCCAAGTGGGGGGATAAACACGTAGGAGTTTGAAGCAGTCCGTCTGGGGGGGTGGTCAAAATCTGTACTTCAGACACCGGGACCGGGAGGGTGCTGGGGAAAGAAAATTGAGGGGGGGGACCACATTAAGCGATCAAAAAGGAGGATTTCTAGGAAAGAGAAGGTGTTAAGCATCTCAGTACAGGACTAGAAAGTTCTCGCTCCGGTTAAAAGACAAGGAAGCACCAACAACACAGAAAAAAACCCAACAACAAGCACACCACAAAAACACCTGAGGGACGCCAGCCGGATGGTGTAAAGGAAAAAGGGAGACCAATGGTCCGTAGTGTAGGTCGGGAAAAGATATGGGTCCTCCTCCTTGTTGGGAAAAAGGGGGCGAACTGAAACAGAAGGTATAGTAGGGGGATATCCTCCAAGAACACCAAAGCGTTCCGGGAGAAGTGAGAGAGGTGGAAAGAGAAAATGACTGGCTCAGAATGGCCTTAGTAAGGCACGGGCGCTGCCGCTGATGAAGGTTTCCGAATGGGGGCAACCTGGCCTCAACACTCGGCGGTTAGGGACCCACGAGGGTCACAAAAAAAGGATTTGGGGGGTGAGGTTTTGGTAGTTAGGACTCAAAGATTATCACCTAAGGGGACCTCGCGAGGGGGGACTGAAGTCTCTGAATCTAACTGTGAACTTATGCAAGTGGAGACAGGAAGGAAAAAGAAACAGATATTCACACGGGGTTCCCTGATGGGTGACAATCTCCTCGTTGTTTAGCTCAGTGAGAAGGAGACTTAGGCGGGAAAGGAGAACCAATCAAAGAAGTTGGGAGGGAGGAACAGGTACTTCTTTTGTCAAGGGAAAATGAAGAAGGGGAGAGTCATAGGCCCACGGAATAAGACTTCCACGGACAGAAGGGAACGTGCCTGAAAACTCTTTAACCAGGGTACAAGGTAGCGGACTACATCAGGAAAAAATGAACCCTTTATGAAGAAATGAAACAAAGGGAGGGCCGATAAAAGGAAGGATACCCCTGATCGAGGAAAAGACGACAAGTCGAACAAAAGAACAGGGGGAAGGCCGCTCTAGATTGGTGCAAGGGGGGAAGAGGGAGACTGAAGATATTCTCTCAGGTGAGTGAGTAAATGTTAAGACCATGGAAAGGGGGACAAATCCTCGCGGTCAACTCCTACAGAGTGAGGAAAATAAATGAGAGCTAGAGACCGGCTGCAAAGAATCATCATTATGCAACACGCCGGCGTTGGGCAACTCTTTTTTATCTCGTTTGACTTTTCACAAAAAAGTACAATGAGGGAAACTACTGGGTGCTGGCGCCTGGTACTTTGTGCACATCGGGGGACAGGTAAAGTAGAGTAAGAAAAGAAAATAGTCGGTACAAGATCAACGCAGATCCTCTTGGGGAAGAAAGGAAAAATCGACCAGTGTGTTGCCACTGGGGGAAAAATAATGGTTGAATAGGGGGTCAGCAGGACTCATATAATATAATGGGTGCTGGGCCTTGC
>Ga0179591_1351907_pt1 | contig 15815 bp, 15 predicted proteins | sample CZOMad2_1_08_16f_FD_182891 | JGI IMG/M metagenome (GOLD analysis project Ga0179591, IMG submission 182891) | Vadose zone soil fungal communities from Angelo Coast Range Reserve, California, USA - CZOMad2_1_08_16fungal (PacBio error correction) | ecosystem: Environmental > Terrestrial > Soil >...
TAAATTGAGTAAGATTGATGAAGATCTAACATCCCAGTGCTTCAAGGGGAGTGTGGGCGGATTTCCGAGAAGGGGAAGGGGGGCCACGAAAAATATTAGGTGCTTGATTGGGAAAAGAGGGGTCGAAGGTTCGAGGAAGGTTTGCAAAATGTTCGATCGTGAATAGAAGTAAGGGAAGAGAAACACGGCTTTCCCTGGATGAAAGAAGAATCCGTGACAAAAGAAAATTAGGGATGTGCCTGTGGGGGGCCGTTGCTGTGCGACAGAGTGCCACTAAATCCATAAAATCCAGACATCTGAGGGGAGGATGAAAGTGCACTTCCGCAGAGAATTGAAGAGAGGACAAAGGGCAAGGCCTGCGAGGAGATAGAAGGATATCGAGTTGTGGCCAAGAACCTCGCTCAAAAGAAATAGACGAAACAAACTGGATAGTCGTTGGGAAGGGAATGTGAGGCAAGATACTATAAGGACTCTAAATTCGTGGCCGGCGGCGAGGGACTCCAGGGCAGGGGGAAGAACGTGAGAGAAACCACAAGTGGGAGAGAGGGGAGTTTCCGCTCCAGATAAAGGCCCGAGCAGAAGGCTGGGAAAGTTTCATCCTGTGGACTTTGCTTGCGGAGGGGTCACCCAAATAGCAGCGTCTCGGTATTTTTTAAGAACCGCTTCGTATTGAGGGAGTTGTTGGAACGGATTCGTCGCCGTTAGAGGGGCTAGGAAGTAAAGGGGTCTGGAGTATTCAACGGTTTACGTCGGGATTGGGGGGACAGTAGGCAGAGAAGAAAGTTTAGAAATCTGCTCATGATGAGGAGGGGACTAGAAAAACGACCGGCAAACATGGACGAATCTGAAAAGGGGGAAGCTGAAGGAAAATTCAAAAAAGGATCATCATGGGAAAGTTCGCTCATGTAATCAGTCAACAGACAGAAGACAAGCCCTTCCGCACAAGCTCTTGATTCCCGGATAGTGGAAGGGGATCAGCATGAGGAGGCTGCAGCTGCGCCGGAACTAGAGGTCGGAGCGCTTGGTCGTGAAGGACTCGAGACCCTTAGAAAGAAATGCGCGGGCCTAAAGGGTCAGCTGATAGAAGGGTTGGGGACTCAGTCCGGACACAAAGTAGCGGCTAGTGTGCCAGGGGTGGCTCTCGGGAAGTGGATTAAGACCTGAGTAGGCTTCGTTGCTCTTATGGCTATTCAGGCAGCCGTTGGAGGACCAACTAGTGGCCTGCTTCGGCTAAGGCGTCCGGGCCAACACGAAAAAAAAAAACGCCGGGGGGAAGGCGCGAGGCGGGGCAAAAGAAAAACGTCCAATATACATCTGACTCAAAGAGGGAAATGATACTTACGCCAAAGGGGGTTTGTCAGTCCCATAGTCAGGAGAAAAACGCGCCGAGAAACAAAAAGATAATCAAGGAATGGGAGAGTGGAGTAGATATTCGTAATCAATGGAAATCTCGCGTAAAACGTGCCTGGGAGGGAGCATTAAGGGATCCAGGGGCAGTGCGAGACATCGTAGAAAACAGGCCGCTTGGGACGAATAGGACGTTAATGAAGTTCATTAAACTGGAGAAATTTTGAATAGAAGAAAAAGGGCAGAAATGTGGGGGGGGGGGGGAGCAATCCGAAAGGGCTTCTTCGGGAGCTATGGTTAGGTGAAAGAGCACCGACAGGATGGGAGGGAAAAGTTGAGGACCCGACGGAGAAGGAATTCCTACGAGGGAGAGGGGTAAAAAACCACGAAAAAAAAGTGTACGATGTCGGAGATAGGTCCATCTGGAAACTCTAAAGTTGATGGAGGTATTTGCAGGTTCCATCCTTAGGAGGAAAAAGATCGCGGTGTTTGTAACAAAGAGGACTGGGGAAAGATCCAAAGGATATGAGACTGTTTGAAAAGCAATAGAGTGATCCATCTCCTGGGGACAAAAGGAAAATGAGACCGCAGCTTGGAAGAAAAACCTCGCAGGGGGTTTTTTTAACCGAGAACAGTTCGGGGAGTAACACTCGACTTTGTGATTTAAAGCTAACAGGATCAAACAGAGGCCGTATAGATCTCGAGAAGCAGGAAGCACTCGAAAGGATTGAAACGATCCAGTTCCGCAGGCTAAAAAAAAGAGGACGCAAAAGGGGGGGGGGGGGGAGGGGGAAAGAGAAAGGATCAAAACACTGAGGAGGAGGTCAAATAGTGAGGACTTGAAAAATGTCTTCGCGGTCTAGCCGCCGAGAGCCCAGTAAGAGGTCCTTGAGCGGGGACTCGGAAAAATGGAGGGACCGCCGGATCTCGCACGAAAGGACAAAAAAGATCATGTAGCAGAGCACGATCAACTACAAAAAGACTATGAAAAAAAGAAAGAGGACTGGCGACGAGGAGGCGGCTGACCCACCCAGCCCAGGATTGAGGTATTGTTTTCACACGAGTGAGAGAGTAATTTAAGGAGATCGGAGTAGCAGGAGTAGGGGGCAGAACTGGTCTACGTAATTCCAATCGGAAGTCCGGGATGCGCGGGAGAAATACTCTTTGTCACAAAAAGAAAAGACATGCGGAAGCCGTAGTGAGTCAATCGTCCCACAGAAGAACAGGAGGCGTCGGCGCGTGACAGGGGAAAGAGTAAGAGAGCAAAAAGTTAGACTGTTGGTTTTCAAAAAGAGGAGAGGAAAGGTCGCAAAGAATTTCGCGTGACTAAAAGAGAAATCCGTGAGTTAGAAAAAATATTACAGAGCGCCACTGGAGGAGTCGAAATCGATCGTTAGGAAGAAGAGGGAGATTGAGGGAATAAGAATAAGGACATATGCTGAATCTGGAGAGGAAGCAGAGGGGATAACGCTTAGCGATCTCGGCCGCGATGATCCAGGCGCAGGACTTCGTGAAAATGAGGACCTACCGAGCTAAACGAAAGGAAATTCTCGATGAAGTATCGACGTTTTCGCGGATGAAACCAGAAGGGGATCAGTAGACCGGACAATTATAAAAATACTGAGGAAGAGAAGGACATTAGAAGAATAGACCTAGAAAATGAGGTGTTCTTGCGAGAAATAGGAGGGGTAAAGTGGGGAGAGTGTGAGACAACATATAACCCAACGGGCTCCTCCTACTAACGCGGCGAAAAGGAAAATAGAGTAGACATTAGACGGAAAAGAAGGCCACATAAGGAAAGGCGCCTATTGTAAAAACCCAGGTAATTAAAGGCCAGCAGATGAAAAGCCTAATGAAGAGGGTGAAGAAAAGGAAAATGTCTCGCTAGAATTGAATAAGGGGCCTGTATCGTGATTTAGTAAAGGCAGAAAAGAGCGAAAGGACTTTGGGCCGAGCGCGATCACTCTCAGGAAATTCAGGGGGGCGGCATTCCGAAGGTCAAGAAATCTAGGCCGGCATGATGGAACTGGAATTCCGCTGATCTCTTATGGGGGGAATAAGTCTCGGGAAAGGAAGGTGTACACTTCAGGCAGAAGAAAAAGGTTAGGGGGAAAGGAAGGAAAGAGTCAGGGGGAAAGTCGGCCGGGGTAGGGGAAAGGAACTACACGGCTGAAAAAAATGGAAAAAGGGGAGAACATTCAAGTTAGACAAAGAGTGTTCAGGACTGACTTCATCTGGCAAAGCAGCAGGGTCCAGAAATGGAAAAACGAGGGACTGGGAAAGGGCACTGAAAAGACATAGAAGGTAGGATCATCCTTTTAGAAGTCGAGAGCATTGTGGGGGTGGGGGAATCGCAGACGGAAGTCCCAAAAGTTCGACTTAAAAGCAGGCGAGAACAAGGACCGTGCGTTATTTTCGTGAGAGCTAGCAAAACGTTCCATGCGGGAAAATGAGTGGAAAGTTTCAAAGAAAAATGGCGGGTGGACCAAGAAATACGTAAAAAACGGACTCCTTTCAGGGAAATTGACCTGCCTATATAAAAGCAATACTCCTTTAAAAAGTATAACTCTGCCGTGCCAAAGGACGGTTGCGTGAGTTGCTGAGGCAAAAGAGATCATCCTGTGAGAAGGAAGTCCATGAATGGGTATCAGGTCAACTTGACAACTTCCAAAAAAGGTTAGCGGAGAATCTGAGAAAAAGTGTGTCTTAATTTTAGGAAAAAAAGAGCAACGGCCACAAAGCCATGGAGTGACGATCGTCCTTGGAAAAACACCTGTGACTCAGCACCTACAGGACGGGGAAACGTTTAACTATCTACGGACCCGGCTGGGGGAAAGATCATCGAAAGAAAATCGGCAATAAGACGTGTTGCTCGATGGATCCGGATGGAATAGCTAATCAAGCAGTCCGATCGCAGAGGTACAGAGCGAGATCTAGCGCAGAAGAAGGGGATAAAGTCGAGTCTAAAGGATGAAAGGAGAGGCGTACCTGTAGCAGGGGGCGGAGAAAGAAATATCTCCACGAGCAAGAGCTTCGCAGGGGGAGTAAGAGACAGGTAGATACAGCTCGGCTAACCAAACATGGTCGCGGGGGGGGATATGGAGGAAGGGGAGATCGGTTAAGAACAGAAGGGGGGGTGAGAAAAGGGACGCAGGGAATGTCGGGGGGGGGTACAGGTGCTTCAGTTAGAACAAAACATTCGGAACTGGTGGGAAGGGGGTCATGAAAAGATAGGCCACTGTCAAACTCAAGAAGTCCCTAAGAAAGGCGAATGGCGCAAATTGAAATCCTCAATTCTGGAAAAGGACTTCCGGGCGTCAAGGAGAAATAAAACATTGGAGAAGAGTGCGGCAGCAGAGTCAATGGCAGCTGAATCTGGTACGGTGAAACATTAGGGCGGGGTCAGTTGGCAGTAGCCCCACGGAGCAGTTTACTAAACATTCCGTTTAGGAAGGTCATGCTGGGTTTGAGAACCCTGAACATCAGGCTTTAACCACAGGCTGCCTGCCGCGCAGGGGTAAAGTACATACGTGTATTGGATGGCTCCTGAACAGGGCGCCCTCAGAACTGGTCAGTCCAGAAACAAGTAAAGAAAAACGGTCTAATACAATAACAATTCGCCTCACATCGGGAACTGTGCGACGCCGTGTTTTCTGTAGAATCACCTGTATGGAGATCTCGAATATTGACCGGCAGGGGATTGGGGGGGAAAGGCTATGAGGGGGGAACAAAATCTGGGTTGAAAGAGGGTCTTCGGGTGATCGAAATGAGTCTCATGCGACTTGAGGAACCCCTAGGCAGAACAGCCGGAGAGGTGGGAAATAGAGTCAAACCTTGAGTCGGACTGTCAGTCTTAAAAAAGACGAGCGATGATCAAGGCCTCAAGGGAGTGGAAAGTGGAACCTACAGATAAAGGAAGGGACAAGAGGGATGGGGAATTGGGTCCATTGACTTCACAGGCAAAGAGTATGATGGGAGGTCGGGTACTCCGGAACCAAAAGGAATTACCTTGGCTGAGGAGGCTGTGTCTTCACTAGAATAACCCTAATTGACAGCTTGAGAGAAGTATAGGATTTAAAGTCCAAGTATGGTGCTAGTCCGACAGAACCGAAGCTATGTGGCCATTTGAGGGGGTCCACGACGTCCTATCAGAAATTCGGCCTGGGTGGGCTTTGGAGGATTTGACTGGGATAACTATAGAGTGGCAATTGCCTCGGAGTTTTCAATGATATGCGCGGCGAGCTGGTGAGCAAAAAAAGAAACAGACGGAATCACGTATGATCGACGGGGTCGAGAGGGGGACAGGAAACACTTAATAGAAAAAAACTCGGGTCGTGCATGCATGCGGAAGAGATTAAGGAATCATGCAAAAGGCTTCCTACCACTTCGGGATCCTAACAAAGCTATATACAGGCCTGAGAATTGATATGTCGGTCGGATGACCTCAGTGTTACAACAAGGAAAAACATCTTCGCGGGAAAAGGAGCAAATGCGTTAGAAGGGGAGTGGATCTCACAGGGAGTAAAAAGCAAAGCATATATGGCCAGCGGATTCCTTGCATTATTAGTTATAGATAAATGTGCTCGGATAAGAAATTTTATCTTCAGATTCCAGGGACCACTGGTTAGGAGAGAGGGTGGATTTGGTGAACGAGGTTCACATAGGCTATTAATGGGGAAAAAAACTCGAAAGAAAGCACACGAAAGGAGTACTCCTTGATCCTTACGAAAACCGCCATAAGAGAGTCAGACTAGGGTCGGATCGTCATCTCCGACTCCAAAGGTAATGGAAGGGGATGGGCGCTTTTCCGATTGGATTCGGCGGAAAGGTAAGAATCTTTGGACAAGATAGACGGAGAACCAGGCTCATACTAAGGATGTGGGCAGCGGGAAAGGATAAAACCCTTGTTAGAGCCAGAGAGGCACAGTCGACCAAAAAGTTGAACCCAAAAAAAACACGCGAACCCGGGATGCGTTGGTAGCCAGGCACGCGGAAATACGTTCGACAGAAAGGCCGGCATAGAATTTGTAGAAAAAAGGGAGCTGCGACAGGGAACCAAAAGCTTGCTTCCATGGGGAATAATCCGAAAAAAGAAAGGGACGAAACTTTGGGGAAAACCGGTCTCCGGAGGGCGGCGCGGGAGAATGGGTAATTGCAAGATCTCTCAAAAACACTTAAGGGGAAATGCGAGATGGCCGACCACATGGGCGTCTTTGCTGATAAAAGAAACGCGAACATGTGGGTCGGGGAGGTGGAAAATAGTCGATCGTATCGCAGAAAAGCATTGGTAAGGGCAGCAAGGAAGGGAAAAAACTGTCTCCTGAAGAACAAATATGCAGGGGCTAATGAAAGCGAGGTCGGTTCTGCGGATGCCCCCTCTAAGCCTTAGTTTGTCGAGGGGGGGGCACAAAATGCTGGGGTGATCGACTTTCGGATATAACTACAAGGAATGGAAGGGAGATATCTGTCTTCAAAAAGTCCGCCATGGGGGCTGGTCTGGCGCTTTGTCCGTCAACCCAAAGATCGAGAGGGAAAATGCGTCCCCTCAGGGGGGGATTACGCTACGAACATCTCCGAAGGCAACCCTTTCATGCGGAAGTTAAAGCGTCTAGATCAGCGGGGGTCTAGGGAGTTCGCTAATTCTCCGGACTTACCTCTTTCAGTTAGGGCGGGTGCGCCCATCATCGCAGATGGTAACGGGGGAAAAAATCTGTCACAGAAAGCCAATCGGGGGAGCTGGCAGGAAGCGGTCCATTGGAGGGGCGCACCATTTCGTATCTCGAACATGACAAATCCAGCAGATGTTCGCTGGGGACCGGTCGAAGATGAGGTCTTGCAACGCATTCGCTAGAGTCGGGAGAAAGAGTGACGGGCGCTCTTCAAATGATAAACTAAAGCCAAGATTGCGCTAAAAGGGGGGCGTATCTCTGCTGTTCGGGTCAGGGCTCGGGAACCTGCTCTGATACGGCCGGCGGCCCATGAAGAAATCTGGTAGACGTTTCATGGGGTCTTTGTCCGAACATAGAGTCGGTTCCTTGCGGGGTGGTTGAGAGATTCTCCTCGTCCGACTGGGGCATATCTGGGAAAAGATCCATTAAATAGACAAAAAGAAAGCACCTGGACGCCGTAATTTCTCTAGAAAAAGTCTCCTAGCCGGAAAACCGTGGCCAATAGCCATGTGTGGCTATTCGCTCTGCCTGGCTAATCTATATCGGCTAAAAAGCAGGTAGGGAATCCCAAAGAAGAATAATTAAAGCAAGACAGCGTGCCTATCATCTCTACGCAGGAAAGAAAGGGGACATTCTGACATCTCAAAAGCGGTCTCTGAAAATTAGGAATTCACCCTGGAATATGTCGGCCATGTTCCTCAGGGAGAAGACAGGGGCAAAACGATGGTGTCGTCAAGCTTCGGTGAGGCCGTCTTGTGGTGAAAATCGGCTCGCCAGAGGAACACCTGAGTTCTAACGCAAATTTAACATATGGCATCGGGCAAGGCCTCGGGCATGACTGGCAAGTAAAGAATTCGGGGGAAGACCGGACCCTCAACGGACCAATCGTAAAGCGGATCTCTGAAGAAATCGCGGCGAGTGTTTTTATGCATAAGGGACAAGGAGTCGACTGACCATCGAAAGGGGGGCGAGAGGGCGTGTGCGGCGACAACACGTGAAAGCACTGTCGGCGCGAAAAGTTCAGGTAGCCACTGCGGATTCCCCAACGACGCGGAACGCTCAGGTCGAAGCCCCGTTCTCAAGAGAGAACGACATCCTGTTCACCGACGCAACTTTGCGAAACTTTTTCGAGGAGTAAAACTCGGAGGTTAAGCCTTACTTCCACCTGTCGAGGGGTCAAGAATGAACTGGAAGGGAACCGGTTTTCGACTAACATCGAAAATGATCGGGCATGGAGGCTGGCGGGGTGCAGAGACACTGGCTTCAGATCAAAAAGAATCAAATACATGGTGCGTAATCACATGTCACTCTCTGCGAAAGAAATGACTGGCTACTGAGCAGCTCGCCATGACCCTTCTTTTGGGAAAGAATCAAATGCTGCAATATTGGCAGAAGCGACGAAAGTCGTTGTTTGATCTCTTTCCTGAAAGGGTCCTAGGCCCACCGTAGGTGAAGAAAAACTTATCTTAAAGGGCAAAGAGGAGAAGTATCCTCTCAGTCCATGGACACTCGGAATCTCAACACAAAAATGCAAGAGACGAAGGCTGAAGGAATATCTTCCCTTCCCTATCATCTTCGAGACGGATTCAAAGGCCCGGTGGTCCGGTAAAGAAGGAAAAAAAACTATTTCGTCGGTTCGGTGAAACAGCTAATACAAGAGGGTCAAAAAGCAATTGTAGAATGGTCCCAAACATAGGGGTACCTGTCGTAGGATCAACAGTAGATGGAAAGGAAGGAGGAGACTTCTGAATGTTGTTAAAACACAGAGGCTCTCCGTAGCATAGGGCGCCTTTACCGTTGACTAATCTTCTGAAACTTTCCTCAAGTCCTGCCCGATCTGGGGGATGAATGTCAACAAGAGGGACGGCCTTATTTGCGAGAGACATGTCTGGCCGTCCGGACAAAAGGATTTAACCTTGTAGGAATCGCGCAAAATAGTCTCTGCGCAAAGTAAGGAAGGGAGTTACGCTTCCCTGATACCACGCGTCGAAAGGAACGGGGGAAGGCTGGTGGGGGTGAAACTACCAAAAAGACAGGAGGATAGGGGGAAACAGAACGGTGCTTCCTCCTGCTCGGGACCTGATGGTTCGCCCCCATACCCCGGAAATAATCGATATTGTCATGAGACAAGTCTGAGGAGTGCGTATAAAACCATGGATTCGCTCAACTAAAGTGCGAGAGAGATCGGGGGGTCGTTTGGGGCTTCATGCCCGGGAGGTATAGATGACTAGGGAGAGGAAGAGTGACCTGGGACTTCTAAAGGTAGATGAATTTGAAATTGCCATCTGTTGGATTTGGCGTTATAATCAGAATAGGGGGAGTTCAGACCGCTTTGCTAATAAACCTCAGCACCGACCGGAGACGAATCGAATTATTGGAAATAAGGACTGAAACAATGCCGCCGATTATCGTACTTAGGGGAGAGCACTTCAAGAAAAAAATAAAGACGCCGGCAAATATGATGCCGTCTCTCATTGAGAGGCGCCGTACCACCAGTACCGGGCGAGAGAGGTTATGACAAGACTAAAAAATTGACTCTTATCCCTCTCGCTCGATAGCAGTCTGTGGCTCTCAGACAGGTGAAGTGGCAAGGTTTTGCAGTTCGCGAACAGGGCCGCGCGCAATTCAGCGGGCGAACTTATCGTAAAAGATTTCCGGAAAAAAAGCATCGTGGTCCAAGCCGCTTCCAACTCTGAGCTTGAAATGCGGCTTACAACAACACCCCCCGAGTGAGAATCGAGCGCAAAGCACAGTAAGAAAAAGCAAGTCTAGAGTACGCAGCATATCGAATTGCAGCTGGCAAACGTCTGCAGGGAGAAGAACATCGGGGGACTCTAAGGACGCCGGAGACAGAAGCGGATTCCTCGCAAATTGAACAGGCGTAGATAAAACGGGCAGCAATTTGGACAGGGGGGAAAGGACATCGCGACTTACGCATGCTGCAGAGATAGCCGAATCATCATCGAGAGCGTAATCGAAAGGGAACGTGTGAGGGTGGGCCCGGGGGGGGAACTAGGAAAATGCAGCAAAGGAGGGGGAGGTCAGAAAAACTCCGCTCGTCGGATACGATGTATGGTGACCGTCAAAGGTGATGAATTACGACGCGACATCAAAATCCAACTCTGGGAAGACCGTCAGGTAAAAAACCTCCATCGAACACTTACAACGATGGTGCTTCTAAGATTTTCCTACTCAACCGGACGATAGAAGAATGGCGAGTGAAAATTCCATCAGTCTAGGTCCTGTCAGGCGAGGGGGGTGACCACTATTATCGAACGCATCTCCCGTACATGGGATAAGGGTTGGAAGAATGAAAATGCCATCTAGGTAAAATGATCTCCATCAGACAAGGAACACACTTGACACCAATACAGAGAAGATGCTTTTTTAAAAAAGGAGACCAATGCCCCTCTACCGGCTAGGAAGGGGATCCTTGCGAGAAAGGATCACGAAGCTTCGTCAAGGTCTAAGGGGGATCCTGGGAGTGCGACATCAAGGAAAAAGACTTCAACATATACATGCACAACACTCTCAGGCGGAGGGGGGATCGCCGGCGTTGGGGTTGCAAAGAGATCTCCCAAACAAAAGGGGGGCTGAAACTAGATAAGGTGGGGAAAAATCAACATTTCGGGAGGTAGGGCCGCCAAAGACCGGAAATTAATAAGGGTGTCAAGTTCATTTCTGGCCGGCCGATCGCATTGAAAAAATCAATCCTTTCGGGCATCCAATTCCAAACAACTAAAGGGGATGTCTTGTCGGGACAGAACTTCTTCGCAAGGAACTCCGGCCGCTGTAGTGTTCAATAAGGGGGGGCTGAATTGAGGGATCGGGGCACGGGAACCGAAAGAATTGAGGCTGTTACAAAGAGCATCTGCGGGCGAGCGGGGCTATCAGAGACACAAACCTCTCGGGGGACGCCGCCTCAGTAATTCAATCTCACCAAGGTGAAATCAACCCTTTCGGAGAAGTACTAAGAGACCATCGTTTCATGAAGCGGTTCTATGAGTTTTGGGAAAAAAAACGACGGCTAAATCATTAATCTGGCGTTCGCACCGAGGAAATCTCGCCTATGGTGACCGGAGAGAGCGACGCAAGCCAAGTATAGGGCAGAAAGCGAGTAAGGCAGCATTGGTTGGTAATCTATGACATACGGGCCCGGCCTATGGGAAAAAGGTTCAGGATGTTGCGAGCTCGCGAAGAATATATGCAATCGCTCGCACAAGGCTCAGAGGACGGACCGGCTGCTACCTCCGCCAATATCAAAGAATTACTAAACATGTAGCTGTTCGCTTGTCCGCAGGGGGAACTTCGCCCTGAAGGGACGGACTCCCAGCATCCGCCAGCTAAGAAAATAAAGTCCCGAAACGTGCTTGAAGGTTTCTTTTGAGAGATACGGCGTGGTTGTGGGAGGGAGTTTGCTACAAGAGCCGCAATCAAGTCAGAGGAAAGGGGCTGCAGAACACGATGAGGCCTTAAAAAGACGCGGAATCCGCGCAGGGAAAGGGAGGAAAAAGGGGCCTCGCCATCCCACCTGTTCATGAAAGAGTATTTGTTGATAACTGGGCTCTCTCCAAAGATCTTTCTAGAGCAGGGGTCTTGTATCATTATTCGAGCCGGACAGACACCAACCTTCTCCAGACGACTTTTTCCGCGCCGAATCTCTCGGCTGAGGAAGGGGGAAGGACTGAACTCCGTCCATGAATTGACCGCCGGCGGGGGGATGAGAAGTGGCATCTGAACTTGAGAACGATCAGCTCGTGAGGAGGGGGAAGAAAGTCGCCGCCACAAGGGCATCGATTTCTTAATCAAAGCGAATGGATGTCAGGGCGTGGGTTCTAAGGAAGAGAGTCGTCTCCGATCCTGTGATTGAGGGACGCATCAATTTCCCAAAAGAACCTTCAGCGTTCCTAGCCCACCGGTCATCTTAGGTCGGGTCATGCGGGGGATACCGGAATAGCCTCAACGCTAGGGATCGTACAAAAGAGGTAGCATTTGTTTTGGTAGCGCATCCGGAAAAAACCAGGACGTTCCGACAAAACCTGCTGCTTCACTATTGGCGGCGCCAAGAGGAAGCCTGTTCGGCAGCCAGCTCGGGTCAAGAAACAGAGAGATGTTATACTCACAAACTCCCGTCCGGGGTGAGCCTGCGATTCAGGGAGGAAGAAAGACTGTCACCTATGCCAACAAAAAGAACACAAGACACTAGTATTCCGTGGAAACTCAGATGGGGGGGGGGTTGCTGACGCCGGTCGGCATCCTGTGGAGGAGGGCGAAGGTCATTTGTGGGGGGGCGAGAGACCCAGCATTTGGGAAAAGGTTGAAAGAAAAACACATCTCGGTGTCAGGGGTGTGCATGGGGGGGAGGAGTTAAAACAGAGACTCTTCGATCCAAACCATACCAAGAAGGCTTTGTGCGGGAAGAGGGAGGCCCATGAAAGAGAAGGGGAACTTGAAATGACGGGCTACTGAGGTCTCACATTCCCGCTGGGAAACGGGTAAACAATGTGCTGAAAACAAGAAGATAAATAGTCGTGGTTACAAACGGACACGGTCCGCAAGGGAAGGAGTCTCGAACTTAATCAGTGCTCGGGCAGGACGCAAGCAAACGGCCTCAAGGCAAACTCGGAGAGAGAAACAAAAAAGTATAGGAAAATATATCATCTCAGCTTGGGAAAGGGGAAAGCTGATATAGCTCTCAAAAGGGGTCTCAGGGAATGACGGAGGGCCAGGACATTGTCCGAGGCAAAAAGGGCAACCAAATTTCAGGCTTTCTTTGCCCTGACAAAAATTGGCGTACGTGGAAAAAGGGGGGGAAGGATCGGCTTCATCAGTGAATCTCCGGAAGGGCGCCCAAAAAATGAAAAGGGGTGCTGCAAATCGCAAAAGACATGCGGGGGGAAGTTTTCTGCGGAGGGACGGGAACAGCCATCCATTCAAAAATAAGATGATGTCCGAGACAGAAACAGTCCGCAATTTTTCAGCGCGAAGGGCCCGTCCGAAGGATCCTAGTGATCACCTGCGAAAGGTATCTCTGTGCACTTCGAGTAGTTTTCCCATTCAGTCTTGCGAAAAAAAGGAAGGGGGCTTCGACCTGCTCTTGGGGGGAGAGACTCCGACGCAAAGGGGGACCAAACTTGCTGCCGAGTAAATTGAATTATGTCGCTCCCAAAACGGACCGGCTTATGTCAGGAAGACCGAGGGCGCTGCAGAGACGAAAAAAAAGGAAAGCTCAAAACTGTGTAAGACTGACTAATTGAGTTGGCTGTGATGCCCTGAACGGTTATAGGAAATCTATTCCGTCTTGCTCTTGAGGGAAGTGGTACTTCCCAAGATTTTGAACGTTATTGGGCGGAAAGGGTTTATAGGGAGGGGGGAATGTGCGTCGGCATAGCCAAGACGCAGCAACCATCAGAGGATTTAATACTAAATATGAACCGGGGGAACTGGAAAGTCGGAACAACTACGAGCTGATAAAGAATTAATTAGGCGGACAAAACAGCTGACGTGCCGGACAGGCCGGCCGTCCTAGGAGGTAGATGGGCAATGACGGGCGTTTAGAGTCGACTCCTACCAACGTCATAGGTCTCGGGAAAGGGGGAGTGAAGAAATCAAAGCCATCAATGGTCGTTAGCCCCTATATCGACGGTCAAAGGAAGACAGAGGAGTCAAAACAGGAAAAGTGGAAGTTGGGGAGGGACAGACCTTGGCAGCCGCAATTCGGCGTCGGTCGAGGAGGGCGCTTCGGGGAGGATCCGCAGCGTAAACCAAGACCTCTTCGGGGATCGAGGTCTCTGTTCAACCTAACACAGGCACATCCTGATCAGCTAGCGGCAACCATCAATAACGAGACCATAAGGGAGGGGCAATGCTGGCAATTTCTGGGGTGGGATAGCTAAAGTGGCTACCGAAGCGGCTGAACCGCGAGGAAGAAGGGTTATTGGTGAGTAGTGTGGAGAAGGGGGAAAAAAGGGCAGATGGGATGAAGATCTGAGAGGAAGCATATTGAATCTTTTGCTTATCGGCTACAGCAAGGAAAGATGCTCTCGGCACATGCATGAACCTTTAGACTCGCTTCTGGGCAAGAGGGGCAACGCGGCAACGAAGAACCCGAACAGACCGAAAGATGCCCTGGCCTGAGTGGGTGGAATAAGAAGGGTGCTACTGAAAGAAACTGGCGCTTGGAGGAAAGACGCTTCGGACTGGATGTATAGTGAAGGTCGGTACATCGGAAATGATGGGCGCGGTACGACGGGAACAGCGCCAGAAGGCCTACAGCTTGTCAGCGGGCAACGAAAAGTAACGCGCTGTCTAGGTTGGCGATCTAAACCGCGGTGGGGTAAAGACGCCTACCGGTTCTGTCTGAAATCAGGGGCGAATTGGAGAAAACAATCGTAAAATCCGCTCAGCTTGTGACACTATGGAGCGAGACCAGCGCAGGAAGGTCTCACGTGGGGGTAATACACGCAGAGCCATCCTTGGCCGATCCATCATAAAGCGGGCAAAATTTAACACCTCCCTCTTGGATTGGCTGTGGGTCACGAGCAAAAGAAGTGGCCACAATAGGGGAAAAATTCCGTTTGTGAAGGGTTCAGGCTTGCTGATAATAGAATCTGGCCGGGGGGCACTTAGGCGAGGAAAAAGAGGACATTGGAAGGACCAAAAAGTAGCGAAAAGGATGAGTATGTCTATGCCGTGCGCATACCTCAGACTCGCCAGTTTGGGGTCTCGCAACATGAGGAAAAGAGAGAGCTCGTTCATCAAGGGGAGGAGGAGGAAAAGAACCGAGAGGCGGGAAATGCGTTTCGCTAAGGGAAGGGGGGAAATGATCTCGCGCTCCATGGAACGCGACTTATGAATCTCAGATACACTGAAACGTCAACAAGTACTCTATTGCCGGAGAAATTGCGCGGCTGAAAAACCACACCGCGCGGGGAGTTGAGTGGGAAACGTACTGAGCTTCGCTGGGGGGGGGATCAGGGCGTCTACAGGGCGCGAGAGACAAAGGGATCCAACGTCCGTCAAAATCGGGCTGTGTCTGAGCGCTGGGGGGGACCGATCTCGGTCAACAACGCTTTCACGGACTCCGGGAATCAAGCGCGAAACGACGCAGGTAATGGAGTCGGCGCGTGACGAGCCATCGAAAGATCAGACGCTTGTTTTCCCAACGGAGAGGAGAGGAAAGTGCCGCTGGCGGTCGCGGTAGGGGCGAATCGTGCCTATGGACCGGAACCAATTACATCAGAGCGAAAAATGCAGTACATAGAAAATGCTTAATTTTGAGAGACCGGACGATGTACATTACCCTAGGAAACTGGATGGGTGTGCCAAACCGATCTGGAGGGGAGGGCTGTTCAAAATTCGCTCGCACGACGAGAAGCCAGAGTAAATCCAAGGCGTGTCATATGGGCACGGGCAAGCTTGAATTGATGCCTGAAGCGATCTACATATGCGAAAGTCAGGGAGGAAGTCTCGGCGGTGAGGCGTCCGCAGGCTCAGGAACACAACTGGCCGACCTGCATCCGGCGGCCGCATGAGACAATATGGTCGCGTCTGGAGGGTGTGGAGTCGAACTCGAGAGGGGGGCGCGTCGTAGGGCTGCGTGGTGGGCGCCCAAGCCAACTGAAAAGTATTAAACAGGGGAAAACGCGTTCGGATGCCATTACAATCGACGCAATAAGCAAACGATAGTGCAACATTAATATACTAACCAACAGAGAGCCGCTATGGTCGACTGAGAACGAACTGTCCTGAACGCTAAACTGTTCTTGAGAGGAGGTCTAGCCTTCAGCTCAGACCCGC
>Ga0179591_1156025_pt1 | contig 15814 bp, 19 predicted proteins | sample CZOMad2_1_08_16f_FD_182891 | JGI IMG/M metagenome (GOLD analysis project Ga0179591, IMG submission 182891) | Vadose zone soil fungal communities from Angelo Coast Range Reserve, California, USA - CZOMad2_1_08_16fungal (PacBio error correction) | ecosystem: Environmental > Terrestrial > Soil >...
AAAAAGGAGGGGGGGAAGACTCCGTCCAGCACCGGGAAAAGACAGGAAGGGAAGGAAGGGGGGGGTGGAAAGGTTGAGAACCGTCCGTGCTCTTTCTCGGAAGGGACTCCTGGGAAAAGACGGGGGGGAGGGGACCGGAGCGGCGTATGAGATCAGAAGAGTTCGCTGGAGCCGTCTTCCGGGGATTTCCAGGGAAATGAAAAAGTATATCACCGCGGTCAGAGGCGAGAAAGGTAAGAAGAGCGCTCGGTAATTGAGTAAAAAGAACAGGAAAGCCAAGGTATACCCCATTTACAACCGGCGGGAAAAGGGGTAATTACTACGTCTCGCTGTGAGGGGAAATAAATTGAGGAAAAACAACTTTAACGTGAACTTAGGAAAGGGGCATTTAGCAAACAGAATTAAGGGAGAATTCCAATAGCAAAAGGTGGGGGAATCTTAGGAAAAAAACTTAAAAAAGCCTGATTCGAGCTGCACGCTAGGGGAAAAGTGCGAAAAGGCTATCCCGTCATAAAGGTGGGGGAAAGGGGGGCAATTCTTCAACTCGACGGAACTGAGAAACGAGCAAAAAAGAAAAAGGAACTGCGGAGCAGCTCATTCAAGGGGAACAGCGTGGTACGTAGAGAAATGACGGTGGGATCCAAAAAGACGGGAAAAAGCATTTACTTGTCATAAAGAGAGAAAGAAATTTTTGGCAGCTCAATCGGCTCTGTTAGAAGGTGACAGTGTGGGGGGCCAGGGGATGTGAAAAAAGAGAATAAAGGGGCGCGTTCAGGCAAAAGGGTTCGGGGGGATTGAAGTTCTGAATGCGGGAGGCAGGGGAAGCAGTCTAAAAAATGCTCCAACTGGGGATGGGAAACGGGTGCCAGATAAAAGTAGATGGGGGGGGAAAGAACAATGGCGAAGGGCGAAACATTACCAAACCTCGAAGGCGAAATAGTGGAAGAGGTCTTGACTCTGCCTAGCTGTTGGGACTTTGCCTCAGGGGATCGACGTCTACAAAAACCGTGCTTACTGAAAAAAAAGAGAAGTAGGATTAACTTTCGCCAGATCATCTGATAGGAGAAAAAAAAGGGTGAAAAAAAAAAATCGGTCTTGCGATTTGTGACGAAAAGGAGGAGAAAGTGGAGGACACGCAATGGAGCTAATGTTCGGCAAGAAGAGTGGAAGGGTGACACCTGATGGGGAATGTAACACAGCAGATAAAATCGAGCCAGATGTACAGGAGGGCTTCAAGAAGAGGCAGGAAGGTATCTACGCGACATAGGATCAAAAAACAAAAATCCAGGGCCTCTCTAAGCCCGCGGGAGGGGTCACAATGTCAGGGCTTATACAGGGGAAGGTGATAAAAACTCTGCCACACGTCTTATGTGCAGCCTGGCTAAAGGGTTGGGGAAAGGGGACAGCTACTTCCCATTTTAGAGGAGTGACTCGAAGACGTGGAGCCCATGTTGGGCCTTGGTCATGAAAGTAAAGGAAAAGGGAAAAAGCCTGCGGATCACAGAACTGCAAAATAGGGAGAAAAATGGAAGGTGCGGCGCGTCAAGTAAAGGCCCAAACGAGAAAATCTCAGGGCACTGCTAAAAGGCAGAAGGCCTACGGAGAGCGCAACCAAAAAAAAAAGGAAAACAGGCCTGGATCGCCAATCTGGCTGGGGTGCCGGAAAGAGAGGGAAGGGTCAAATACCCTCAGCATTCTGGCCAGAAACCGGACGACCGAAAGAACCGGAGTAATGGAGGGCCCTGCTTGGGAAAGTAAAGGAGCGAAAAGCACTTTATCCAAATTATTAAAAGGAAGATAAAAACGCAAGGCTCCACCTAGTGGTGGGCGATACACTGAAAGATTCAGTCGGTGTCGAGGGACTCCTCTTTGGGAAAAAAGAGAAGGGGCGTGCCGCTAATGCAGACGGCGTGGGAAACCGAAAACAGGGAGGAAGTTCGACCCAAAAAGGGTGGGAGGGCCAAGACCACAACGGCGAACAACTTCGGTCGCAGGAAGCTCTCAAAAACTAAAAACACAACGTATGGAAAAATAAAAAAAAAAAAATGAAAAAACAACTACCAAAAAATAGCAAAAAAAAAAAGCACAAAACCAAACAAACAAACACACAAGTGTCGGAAAAGAGAAGTTGTGGGCCGGTCGAAAAGGTGGGGGGGCACTAAAGAGGACGAAACTCTGCACGTGTCGCAATTGATCGGTAAAAAAGGCTAGCAAGGGGGAATCAGGAAAAGTCCATCAACCAGCAGAAATAAAGGGAAGGACACCGAATCGCGCCACGTCCAGGTTCTGGGGATATACGAAGAGATCAAAGCATGGTTTGCTTCTGCACTGATAGGGGAAAAGAAGGGTAGGTCTTCATGTACGAGGCGGTAGTTCTACGGGAGGTGAGTTCCTTTCAACAAAGAAATGCTTAAAGGTAAGGGCGGCCGAGAAAATCACGGAAAAAGATTGAGGAAGAGTTCACCGTGTGGGTAGAGGGGCGCGCGCCGTCTCCGGGTATTCAGAATCGAAGGTGAGAAGAGGATCCCGAGCCTTCCTTAGGACGCGAAACGAAAAAAAGTCGCGAAGAGGGAGGTTCTTGTTATCGCGGGTCATTAAGGAAGCGGGGTTGTCAGGGAAACGTCATGACAATACATGGGGACGGAGCGACCATGCTAGAAAAAACACTGGTACGGTAAGAGTGAGAAAAAGTGCAAGGAACATGGACGGGTGGCAGAGATTGTAAGGCAGCGGAAGAAAAAAGGGAGGCCTAATACTTACACGAAGCACGAAAAGGAAAAGGTCGGCATCCAAGCGGCTCTTAGGATCGAAAGGAAAAAGGAGGCGTGAACTAAAGGTGGGAAAACGATCGGGAGAGGGAGGGGGGGATAAATCGCCTCGGGGGACCCGGGAACGTACAATTCTACATAGTAAGCAGGGTAAACAATAAGTGTCGACATAGCCAAAAAAGAGGAAACGGGTCTAGCACGCTGATAGTGCGAACATCTGAAGAAGAAGAGGACGGAAACTTGTCGAATGTACGACGGTGGGAGGGAAGGAAGAGAATCCCGAGTAAAAACTGGGGGGGAAAAATACGAGAGAGAGGCCATCGTCACTAAATCACCGGGGGGAGCGAAGGTTCCCGTGAGGGGGCGCCCTGGAGACCTAATGTTCAGGGGGGCACAAAAAGAGAAAAGGGATATGGCCAGAGGTAGAAATGAAGAAATGGGGCAGTTTGGACAGCTATGCAAGGAACGTTCACAAACAGAAAAAGGGGGCACATCACGCACGATAAAACTAACCGACGCGAGGGAAAAAAAACTTATCGATTGTGCACGTCTGGGGGAAAGAGAAGGTCGCAAGATCAGATATGTAGTGTCTTAAGAACAAGGGTGCAGCGAAATGGTGTATTGAACTCAGTCAAAGGAGGGTTACAAACGGCTAGAGATCAAAAGGAAAAGCTCGAGTTCAGAGTCCACTCGGGGGGGTCCCCTGTTAGGGCGGAGGAAACGGCATCTTAAAGGTCAGCAGAAATGGCGAGGAGGACTTCGCGTGACGACTGGAAGAAGTACCCGGTGCTCGAGATCGCAAAGAGACAACGTCCAGAACATTGGAGAAAAGAAGAAGGTGTCAAGGTCGCGACATAAGCCAACTTGGCCAGAAAGGGGGGCACAGAAATTCATTGGGTGGGGGATTGGAAGAAAGCCTTTTGACACGGCCCGGGGGAAAGTGAAAAGGTCGAAAATAGGAAAGCTCAACGGAGAAAGAGTACTTACCGGTTGTACAAACGATGAGGTGGAAGGGGGGGGGAAGAATCAAGGATGGCCTGTGACGGTGAATCAAGTACAGAAGGGAGCGGTCACAAGAGACAGTTTCAGTAGTCGTCACTTGCGAAAGAAAGAACGTGGGAGGTGGGAAAAAAAAAAAAGAATAGGCTTAACTTCAGCTAAAAAAATCGTTATATGCTGACTAACGGATTAAGGTTAAAGGTCAGAAATAAGGCCTCGAGGGGGACCGTCTACACCGGAGAAAGGAGGGGGGAAAAAAAGTCCCATAAGTGACTTGAGAGTGCGTTGACAATGTATTTACTAAGGCTGGCAGCATTAACTCTACACCAAAGAACTATTAGATGAAAAGAGAAGAGAGGGGGGCAAATAAAGGGGGAAGCAACTCTGGCAAACAGGGAGGGAGTGAGGTATGGTCAACGGTTTTGACACTCTTTCGGCTGGGTTCTCGGGAATGGAAGAGGCGATAAGGAGAAATTGAATTGAACTAACGGATCAAGGAAAAAACAAAAAAGACGAGAGGAGCGGAAGCAGCAGGACTTGGGCTGAAGGGAAACGAACCCGACATAAAGCTGGGGGGAAAGAGAAAAAGGAACCTTGTCCATGGGAACTCTCAGGAGAGGAGGAATCCCGCCCCTGGCACGAGGGGAGGTCACAATTTAAAAAAGAAGTTTTTAAAGGAAGGAGAAAGGTTAGTTGTTAGTGTTCAAAAATTGCAGACTTTCAACGGGCCAAAAAAGAAATGCAGAAAAGTTCAATAGATCACCGGAAAAGATGAATGGAGCCCTTAGATCCAAGACGGGCGGCTTATTCAGGAAAGGAAGACGACCGTCGACTTCGGAGGAGGAGAAAAGGGGGGGTCTTGGCAGTCGGAGGACGCTAAAGGAATCGGAATCACGTTGCCAGCAGTCCGGACAAGTAGACGACGGATACAAAGCAGCAACGAGGAACCTGACAGGACTTAGGGAGAGAAAAGCCATTTAACCGGGGGACGAGGAATAGAAATTACGGTGAAAAGCTCTCCAGGGGGGGAAGATGGGGGGTTCTGGAAGGGGGACCGGGAGTATGCAGCTAAAGCAGGGGGAAGAAGGATAGATCTTGATTTTTCCCATCAGGACAAAGCCAGTGTTGGCAAGCGGGGCTGAAAAGGGCGGGGATCGTGACGTGCTGCAAAGAGGAGAAAGCAGTGTTAGATAGGGAGGGTGGAAAAAAGAAACAGATGTTTAAGTGAAGACCATAGGGCAGAGGGCTTCGAGTGGGCAAGGAACCTTCAGGGGGGGGACATGGGAGGTCGAATGAACAGGTAACCTGCGCAACTTCAAACAGGTGGGTCTTCCCGTGGACTGGGCAAAGAAAGAAAAAGGTTTCCGAGATGTGAACCTGCTAAAAGAAAGTATACCGTGCCGCCACGAGAACTAGAAGGGGGAAACATAATCGCTGAAGGGAATCATTGTCGGGCGGAGGGGGAACATGATTTTTAAGAAAGGCAGAATGGCAAGTGTACTGTCCGTGTGTTGAAAAAGAGGCTCTTAAAACAGAAGAACATATACGATAGCTCTGGCAAGTGCTTTCACTCCGATGAGGAGAGCAGAAAAAAGAGAGAGAAGGCGTCTGCCGACATGACAAAGACGGAATTCGGTCCTTCAGGGGAGAGAACTGGGACGGCATGGGCATGGCTAACAATCTGGCAAACAAGAGAGTGTGGCCGCCCTGACTCGGGGGTTAAAAGAACAGACGTCACCGGGGAACGCGCATCGACGAAGCGCTTGAGCCAAAGTGTTCCTGGGTAACAGAAGAGAGGGGGCCGAACCGGCGGAGAAAGAACGGCAAAGAGTGTCTCTGAAAAGGTTGACGTCTCGGAAGGGAAGAGCCGGAAACGCTATGCTCATCAAGGAAATGAGAAGAAGAACGAAGAGAGCGGCTCAACAAAAAAGAAACCGGGGAATGGAACCAATCTGCTTGGGTGGAAGGACATAATACTGGAAGAAAAAAAGAACCCTGAATGATGAACGAGAAAGGGCGACGACTCGCAGGAGTAAAAACGAAAGTATTCAATTCGGGGACAGCGCATCGAATAAAAAGAAAATTGGGAGCCATTATTCCGTATCGCACTCAATGCACGTGGCAGGAGGGAGTGTGAAGTTGGGAGGGAACGACAATTTCGTCTTGTTAGTTCAAGCTTTGGGGGACCTGCCGGACCTAAAAGGGGACCGACGCTTTCCCTAACCCGATCATGTTCTACCCTAAAGGCGGGTGGGGGGACCGAAACACACAGAGGGGACCCACTCGGCGAAGTCACATCATAAGGAAAAAAGTGCAAAAACAAAATAAAACAATTTAACAAAAAAAAAAAACACAAAACCCAAACCTCTGGAGGGACCCAAACAAACCCAAAACATTTTCCCCGCGCCACAAAAAAAAAGTGGGGACCACCCCAACTTAAAACAACCCCCATTTTGAAGGGTAACAGAGATGTGCCTCTCCGAAGTTGGGGCACCGGGTGTGGCACTGGAAGACCAAAACGGGAAAACGTGGGTGTCTGAAAAGGTCGGGGGTACTGCAAAGACACGAGGCATAAGCAAGAGGGAAAGGGGCAACCTATAAATGCATCGACAAATAACAAGGGGAAGCATTCGGGGGACCTTACACAGCAAGCGGAGACAAGACGGCGGGGGGATATACCGGGAAATACTGTGGCTCAAAAAGGGTGGCTGCGACTTCTCGTGGGGAAAAACAGGTCTCGCGGGAGGACACGGAAGAGAGGTAGAAAAAACTTCTCGTTCTTGCGTTAAGGGCAAAAGAGGAAGGGGGGTTGAAGGTAAAGGAGTATAATGTCCGTCAAAAATCAGGGGGGAAGAATGGAGGTCTGGGGGGTATGATAGCCGAGACTCTTATGCGTCAAGCGAAATGAAAGGATAAGAAAAGGACCGTGTGTCAGCTTAACGAAAAAAGCCTGACAACGAATCGACATAGGCTTTTCATTAGTGTGGCGGAGCTTCCGAGGATGTGCTGCTAAAGTGACAAGGAAAGGGGGATAGTAGTCGGAGCCAATGCGAACTTGGGCTGTAGGTCTTTAGGAAAAACCTATCATTCGTAACATCAGAGGAAAGGGGGATGAAGAAGAGAAATGTCTCAAACGTAAAAAAAACTGAAAAGAAAGAACTTGCGTAGATTGCAAGGGGAGGAAAAGAAGAGGGAGCGAAGGTCCTCAATACCGAGGCGTGAATGGCCACTGAACCGAAATATCGTAGTAGTTGGATATCCTCACGGGGGACTAAAAACTGCCTTAATAATCACACGGCATGCGTCAGAAGGGGTGAGACACATAATTAACGAAAAACAAGCACATAATTAAAGAGAGCCGAGTCGATCCACTCCTAGGAAGGGAAAGCGTGGCCGGGAATTAAGACTTTTGCTCAGGTAGGGACAAGGAAAAGGCCCCCGCTCTGGAATCGGCAAAAAAAAAGATTGTGCGGTGGAAGCTTCTAAGTCCAGGTCATTGGAGAAGGGCTGTCCGACAGCATGGGTGAGTTTCACCCCTCGAAGGATAAGAAAAAAAAAGAAAAATTGTTACATTTGGGGGAAGAAATCAAAATGGCATCTATATTGCTACACGGAAAAAAGGGAACCCAGGAAAAAAATGTGGGCATGAACAGATTCACCAAGATGGAAGGGGGGGCACGGATTTGTGCACACAAGCTCAGGTTGGAGAGAAGGATAAATATTGCATCTTCATAAAACAGGGGGGAAGCGGGTACGGGGGGGGATGAAAAAAGGGCCGGCTTTAAAACTGAACGGGCGAGGACAAGCAAAAGTGGACTGCTATTCACTTCAGAGTCCCAAAGACGGGTCCCAGGTGAAATCTGGGGGAGATGCTAAAGCCTCATCTCGTTGAAAGGGTAAGGAAAGATTTCGTAGACTTGGGACGAAGGGAACGGGCCTGGAAACGGGTCTAGCGAGGGAGGGATAAGGAAAGCAGTCGAAGCTCACCTAATCGAGTTGGGGCAGGTAGCTCAGAATACAGGAAAACGGGAACATGGGCATGAATATTCCCAATTCAGTTAAAGGGTATCAATGCAAACGCAATGGAAACACAAGAAAAACGTGGTGGGTCCCGTTGGCACAAAAAAGAAAAAGATCAACGACAAGCGGAACTTAATAGGAAAGTACACTTTTATAGGACGAGGTGGGGGAATGGTGACTACCGTGGGTTACGGGGAGTTTACAATTACCGCGAGATAGTGACAGCGGAACCGGGTCTATTCCGCGATGAACGAGGGGGGATCGTCGGGGGGAGGGTCCTGAAATAAGAAGAAAGGAATGAATTCTCAGCGGCAAAAAGTGGAAAGGCGGACAAGGCCGAGAAAGTCCATTCTCAAGTAGACGGCGAGAACCTGAACAGTAGCAACGACGGGGTAAAAAGGGCAAAACGAGGGAATTAGGGGGAAGGAACACGAACGGCAGTTGAATGTGAAGGAATCCTAAAGGGTCCACGATCTGAGACATGAGAAGAGAGAGAGAGTAAGAGGGGAGGGCCGTTAAAATCAAAAAGATGCAGAGGGAGAAAGTGCGGGAGTCATTATTGCCCGGGTTGAAAGAAAAAAAAGGGGGGAAAAAAGATCGACGTGAAACGCGGTATCGGAGCAGGGGACGGAACAAATCTGCCTTCGCAAACGATGCGGGACGCTTGAAGAACGCCGAGGCCGTGCAGGGAGGGGAAAGGAATCCAACCGGTAGAGCTGCGAGAGACTTGTCCGAGGGCTCTCAAAGAGGGTTGGGTCACGGAAAGGGACTGACGGGAATCCCACCAGGGAACGGGGTGCAAAGGGAATTACTATACGTCTCGCTTTTGAGTTGAAGGGAAAACGGGGGCAACGGGATGAAACAGTCGACGTGCATTGGGGAAAAACAGAGGAAAAATCAGCCTAGCCCTACTTGACGGAGGGAGGCTACCTTCAAAGTCCGACTGTCGGACGCGACTGCGTAAGGAGAGAGCAGTGACGGAGCTGGCCAGCCGTAAGTATCAAGGAAGTCGTCATACGATCGCAAAGATCGTAAAAGTTACGTTACTGGAAGAAAAGCGTAAGGGGACCGAGGTTGACGATTAAACGCATCTTACGGGAGCAGACGAAGCCCCAGGGGGGTGGGGAAAAGGAGGGTGGTAATCACAGTGGATACCGATTTTTGAGGAATATGGATTAGCTGCGAAAGAGAAGAAATGTGTTTCACAATAAGGATAAGTAAAGGGGGGGTGGCCCGTTAAGAAAAACGGGAAGAGGGGACGTGGCGGCAATCAGGTTAAAGAAAGTTGATTCTCGGGCCAAGAATTCCTCATTTGGGGGAACAAAGCGGCCGAGACAGTCTAGTGTGACAAAAAATGACGGAGGAGATCACTGAAATGAACTGCGAAGAGACGAAAAGAGTTTTCTGTCAGGAAGAAGAGGGAAGGGGGGGAAGGTTTGATCGACCGGCGCCCCGGAGGGGATGGGCGCCAAAAATCTCGAGGATGTGCCGCACTATCAAGCGGGAGGAAAGAAATAGGGTGTGAGGTCGACATGATGTGGTAGCACCTTGAGGACGAAAACGAATGGGGAAGGGAAGGTTGAATTTTGACACCGAGCGATTAGACAAAGGACGGCATACTAAAACGGGAACGTGCAGGGTCCCTCCATCGGGCAAAGCTATTCTCTAAGAGAGCGAGGCAGACATGGCCCCCTAAGTCTTCAGAGTCTGTCCTTCATTCTGAGAAAACCTTGTCGCGGCAAAGAGAACATGGGAAAAAGGACGCAGGACTCGGTGTCACCCTACATCTACGGACAAAGGGTGCTCCAAGGCGAACAGGATCCCAGTGTTCCGTGTCAATGAACTCACCAATAGGAACCGGGAGAGAAAGAGGGCCATAACTGCAAAAGATATGAGACGGAGGCTTACGCAGGAATCCCGGAAAAAGGATCTCATCGAAGGCGCTGGGCTAGCATACGGAGGAGAGGTGCTTAGAGAATAACCACAGTCAAAGAGAGGGGAAAAATCTGAGTTGGGAAGGAAATTAGAAGGCAAAGATCAAGCAGGACATCTGTTTGACCTGAGACCATAAAAGAAACACGACAAGGTAAATGAAGACGGCCGAGGTGTCAACTCAGTCGCAGAAACATAAAAAAGTATCCGGATAAATCACAAGAAGAATAAAAGGGATTTTAAGGAAAAACGATTTCGGCGGGGGGTCTAGGGGAAGTATAAAAAGGAACAAGCCGCGTGGGAAGCGATGCCGAGGAGGCTGAGGTGCAGAAACGAACCGGGGGTTTGGGGGCGCCAAAACACCAACGAGGGGGCCCAACTGCGGGGAAAATAAAGATAAGACACACAACAACGTAGTGTAAAAAAAAAATTACCACCAGGTTTTAAAAAAAAAAAAAAAATGAAAAACCCACAATTTTGGTTGAAAAAAGTTTAAATGTTTAAGGAATGGTTGGAAGGGGTGTTTATCCTCTCAAGAAAAAAGTTGGTCCCTTCGGTAACATAAGAGAAATCAGTAGGGGTCATTCATTGGGTTTCTTTAGAAAAAGAAGGAGGAAAAGATTCGGAAAACGAAATCGCAGGACAAGCGTAGTCAATCATAGAGGAAACCCATCCTAAGGAAGAAGAAAAGCAATTCACTCGGCGCCACGCAGGAATTGGGATAGAAGAAGTGGACGCCAGCTCAATGGGTAGTCAGAAGGGAAAGTGAAAAAAGGCCTAGTCTTAATGTACGCACCAAGTCTAGTTCGGACGAGGGGGGGGGGCTTCATTGAAAAGAAATGGGACTCAAGAAGAAAAGGCGATCCACAAGCAGAGTTTGTAGGAGAAAGTGGGGGGGAAGGGGTGGAAGAGACTCTCCTGATTCCTAGTAGACAGCATAATGGAAGAAGAGACCGCTTCCTCGAAACGCCGAAAAGCATCTACATATCTTCAGGGGTCGGGAGGCTTCAAAGAAAAGGGTTTGTTTCGTTCCTTAAAAAGACAAGGGGAAATGAGACACGAAAAGATAACCCGGTTTACGAAACATTGTAGGAAAAAACGGAGAAGACAGACGTTTGGCCAAGTGGAGGAATGGCCGGAAAAGTCGATCCCTGAAGGAAAGAGGAGCCATTCGAAAAACAAGGAGAGTAACTCCATCACACGACGGAGTGAAACGGGAAAAAAGAGTTGATAGTTATAATCGCCCTCGTGGGTAAAACAGAAAACTGCCTACATCGCGCAGGAGGCCTCCTGTTATACAACATAATTAAGAAAATGAAGAGGAAAAAAAAGATAGCCAAGGGTCGCTGACCAAGACAGAGAAGTCGAGAAAAAGGAAAGAATATCAGATTCCCACGGCCCAGAGAGAGACCCCCCCCAAAAACGGGGGAGAATCACACGGGTTAATTTTCAGCTAGGGTAGACGGTAAAAGAGGAAAAGCCCTGGCCAACGCAGGTTCAGGGAAAAATCAAAAAATTTCAAAGGAAAAATTGTGGTCATGGTTTCCTAGGAAAAATAAAAAGGAGGGAACTGATTGCAAAAAACTTGAAAGATCCCCTACCGTTGTGGCCGGAGGAGGAACAAGAGGACTGGAAGGTGGAAAAATCGCGAAAGTCAGCAGAAGAGAACGGAGAGCTGAAGGAACACTTTTGGCGCGAGAGGGGGATGTAAACCCTTCACGGAGGGGGACGCGAGGACGAAAAGTCATCTGAGAAATTTCATCGGCCAAGCGAAAAAAGGAGCGAGAGCGTCAGCGGACTAAGCTAAAGTGGAGTCGGAAAAGGGAAGTTCTTCGACATGACTAAAGAAAGTAAAACATCTAGGGGGAAGAACGTCGACAGCAGGGACAGCGAGAAGAGGAGCAAGGGCGAGAAGAGAAGACAACTTGGCCATCCGGATCGAAAAACCAGAGTCAAGGGGAATTGCATAAATGTTGAATGTCGTTGGCCAGTCAAAAAGGAGGAAAATAGAAGCTCAGTAATTACAATTTTTGGTAACCAACGTTGGGGTGAAACTGGGAAACCGAGGTGGGAAGGGGGAGCGATAGTGACCATCGTAACAACAAAATAGAGGGCGAGAGGTGTCTTTCCAATTCAAAAAAAGGAATCTCTTCGGAAGAGGAAGCTCGGTAGATGGCTACGCCGATCCCGGTTCCTTCTAAGCGCCGTAGAAGGAGGAGACAAAGACGAGAGGAAAAAAGAAAATAAGTTGACTTCACAACTCGAGTTGCCATGTGATGGGGGGACTCAGCAAAACGAGAGAGCCAACAGAATAGGGAGGAGTAAAGAGATAGATCGGGAAGTCGGCCGAAGACATAACGAGTGAAGTCACTATGGAACGGTTTACGCCTAATTGAGAGGGAAGACGGTCAGAAGATACAGGAAGAGAAAAAGGACCGGATCGAGGAATCCTCATCTAAAAGGGCGGGGAAAAGGGACGAGCCGGGCTGCTGAGGACCTGAAAAACCACGATCCCGGAAGCGAAACGAAACCTTGTCAAGATTTTACGCTCTCTCAGGACTAAGTAACAACGGAAGAAGTGTACCAAGTGTTCCAAACCGTCAGTTTGTACAAAGTAATGACAGCGATCAGAGGGTGAGGTGGGAAGTCGGCAGGGGCAAACTGTCCAACGGGAAAAAGGAACAGGAACTTGACGGTATGTAGAAAACATCAATGATTAAAGTCGAGACGGACGGCAACTTTTGACGGCTTAGGCGACGACCTTGAACCGTCAAGGAGGGAGGAGACGACTGCTGGCCGCTGTGAATCAGAACACGGAAAAAAGGGTAGACGTGCTCGACCAGAGCGCAACGGGCTGGAAAAAACTGGAAAGAGTCCGGACAAAGCAGGGGAAACGAGGCATATGGGAAAGCATATTACTGGTAACTCGAAGCAGGGTTCAATCCCATTATACAGGTGGAAAAAAGGGGAGAGCGATAAAAGCTAGTTGAAGCTGCTATCTAGTGGGACAATAAGTGAAAAAAATCAAGAGATTGGCCGAGGAAACACCGTCGGGGGGGCTTTAAAGTACTGAAATCTCGGAACGGCAGTTGACGTCGGCAAATGGAAAAAAGGTGGGTAAATGATGGAAAAAGAGGTGGGGCGTGAGTGTGACCAGGAAAATTCTTTAGGAACAGGAAGATAGTAATGACCGTACCGGCGAATATGACCTACACATTTTAGCAGGGGGACGAAGAGAACTTTAAAGGGGCCTCGTGAGGGAGGGGTCAAAAGAAGTCTTCCTGAAAATCAAAGAATAAGTAGTAGCTGTATCGCAAGGGTAGAGGGGATGTAGAAATGTTCTAACATGAGGGGGAGCAGACCGGAGGGCCTTTGAGCGACGGTACGGGAGAGGAAAAAAAAAGACGGGGGGCGATTAATAACCGGAAAGAGGGCGGGCGATTTCCAGTGAAAGGGTTTCACGCAGGCCACGTAGGGAGCTACGCAGACCGAGGGCTCAGAAAGGAAAAAAGAGGGGCTGCGGCGGAGGAGCGAAGGAAGCGGGAGGGCAAAAAGAGTCAACACGAACTGATGTGCCTCCACTCTGTTGGAACGACAGCGACAGTCCCAGTGGTTCTCGAATTGAGGAATTGGAGCACAGGGGGAATGGGTCATGAAGAAAAAAAACGAGAGGCAAGCTACTAAAAAAAAAGGAGGAAAAGAACTGTCAAGGTGCTATTGATTGAAGGGAGCGTCGCAAGGAAAGGAGAGGCGAGATCATCACTTAGCTGCTAAAGGTCGAAGAAGGCGATCTGCCTCAACCAACCACTAAAAGTAAACTCGTCCAAGCTGCGTTGTTGACTTACATTATAAGGGAAGGGCAAATACCGGGACTTCAGAAATGGGGGGAAAATGCAGAAACCTGGATACTCCCTCTCCGGAGTAGTTAAAAAAGGCACAGTCTTTCCAATAGAGGGGAAAAGCAAAAAGGAAAAAAGGAGGAAGGGAAATATCCCACCTAACAGAATGGGGGGGGGCGGACATGGAGTTGGGACTGTCACTACTATTGAGGACGGGGGATTTGGACTTTCAGCAGTCTTGGACAGAGAAAGGCAAACGGAGAATGCAATTCGGGGCCATAAAAAAGCTGTTCGACACAAAACTTATTGGGGGGCACGTACAAAAAAAGCTGCCCAAAATTCTGGAGACGGACATAGGGAAGATAAAGAAAGAAAAGAAAGGGGTGGTTTAAAAAAAATAAAAGATTAAATACTAACTAAAATTGGTTTGGTAACAAAAAAGGAGAAGGGATGGTTCACTCTGTCCATGGTGGGCAAGGGTCGGCCGCAAATCTTTCTTTTCTAAATGATCTGGTTCGAAAAAGGGGGGGGGGCGGCGGAAAACAAACGAATTAGCAAAGTCGCATATATTCAGACTGAATAAGAGAGAATAGTAAACAAAAAGGCGATACACTTCCGTTCTTGTGATAAGGAAGAGCAGAGAATGTTCTTAGACTTCGCTTGCAAACAAATTGCCTTTTACGCACAGTCTAGTGGAGAGGTGCATTCAGGTCACAACAAAAGGCAAGAAAGAAATCAGAACGAGATAAAGGGTCCGGCCACACTCATGGCAGGAGCGGGGACTGGGATTGGTGTGTAGGACTCTAAAACTTCGGCCCTCGGAATAAGTAAAGCGGCATGATGAGATATCTTTCCCGTCTCAATGAAAAAGCGAAACAGAACGATGAAAGAGCTTGCAGGTTACCGGTATGGGTCGAAAAAGGGCCAGGGTTAAATTTCGTATTACACGGGAACAACTTTTGGAAAGAGTCGAAAAGAAAACGGCGTCGTTGTCGTAACACCTATCAGTCTGCAAACCCACTAAATAACAGTTTGGACCAGGGAGCTATGAATACAAAATGTCTCCTGCCAGTAAGGAAAGAGGATTCAAGCCTAGGTATGGGGCATCCTCGGATCGAGAACGGACGGAACCAAGGATGGGGAAAGTAAGAAATGAAAGATCAAAGTCTGGATGCTTCGGTGATACAAGAAATCGGGGGGCAGGAAAAGCCGTACCAAAGGCAGCGCGTAGTACCTCCTTTAGACCATCATTGAAAGAGACCGCGATTGATCTAGCCGCTGATCTTGCACAGAGAAAAAGAGACGGGAGAAGTTTCAAAGAAGAAAGTGTTCTCCAGGTCAGATACAGCCTAGGCAAAGAAACCAAAGGCCGATAAAACGAAGAAAAATGTTTGGGAAGTCGAAAGGGAAATGTCGGACCTGGTAGACCCGCAGTTCAAAGGGTGAACACTCTAAGGGTCTGGGAAAGCATGGAAGCGAGAAGTAGGGGGGGAGTTGGGAGGAAGCTAGACACTGAGGTCCTAAGAGGTGAAAAAAGTATACAGAGGAAAATTTGGCCCTTACGTGAAAAAGGGAGTATCGATGGGGATGGGCACAAATCTCGATTCTCAGATCTAACTAGAGGAAGAGGGGAGAATAAACAAAAGGGGGGAAAGATACTGGGATTTAACAATGCACGTCTGGGGGGACAAACAGGAAGCCGAGTAAGCTTCTATTGAACTGCTCACTCGGCAGGAAACTGAGCCGTAGAGTACGTTAACAGATCTTTGCGCTCTTCGAATTAAGGGAGAGGGAAATTGCCGGAGGGGAAAAGGGGGATCGCGATAGAAGCGGGGCACAAGGACAGCGAAAAAGATAGGAGGAGAAGGGTACAAGGAAGGATGCAAGGGAAACGCAAAGAAAGTCCCAGACGAAGCTTCAATGGGAAGGTGATCAAGAAAGGGCACGTCACATGTTTTCAACGAAAGTGTGAGGGGGGCAAAAAAGAAAAGAAGAAAAAGGAGAAGTCTATAAGTACCTTGGTAAGAAACCGAAGGGGGTGGCTACGGAGGGAACGGGCAAGTTACTCAATACCGGCGATCCGAGAAGTGTCCAGTAGCGACCGGAAGGGATCATCGGGTCAGGGACGGTAAAAAGCCACTTCGTAGAAAGAGAAGAACTGCCAAAAGATAGAGACCGGATCAGCTGGACTCCGGAAGAGAGCAAAAAAAAAGAGGAAGGCCAATCAATTCACTCACTCTCTTTGAAGGGAAAGAA
>Ga0179591_1200660_pt1 | contig 15814 bp, 13 predicted proteins | sample CZOMad2_1_08_16f_FD_182891 | JGI IMG/M metagenome (GOLD analysis project Ga0179591, IMG submission 182891) | Vadose zone soil fungal communities from Angelo Coast Range Reserve, California, USA - CZOMad2_1_08_16fungal (PacBio error correction) | ecosystem: Environmental > Terrestrial > Soil >...
ACGCTAAAGTAGGAGAAAAGAGGGAAATCGGGTGCTGCGGTGTGCGGAAAGGCACCTCGCCTCAGGCAATTTTTATGAGAAGGGGGGTTTATGTTGCAAAGTAATGCGGGGGTAACAAAAGGGGAAAAGAAAAACGAAAATCCGGCATCTGCACCCTGGGTTGGCTGGAAGCGTGCTCCATTCACGGCCAGAATTATAAAAAGCAACCACCATCCTCGAAGAAAAAGCAAGACCCAAAACACAAAATTGATCCCCCACCGGCCATGGGCGGACAAATTTTCGGCACCGGAAAGAACAGAGAATATCTCCAGGGGAGAAAGGAGGAAAAAGTTTGGGGAAAAAAAAGGAAAAATTTAGTCACAGTGTTAACCTCGAAAACGTTTTCGGTCTACGTGTGGCACTCTCACCTTCGACCTGGGAAGTCCAGTTACCCTGAAGGGAAGAAAGGAGGGAAGAAAAAGAGAGTGAAGGGACTGTGGAAAGAAAGGGGAAAAAAAGAAAATGTCCGGTTACCCAACACAACATTCACCCTACATCCCAAAGATATCACGCGAGTGTGTCGCAGGGTCTCATAAAAAAAAAAATAAGCGCACAATTCTAAAAGACAGGGAAAGAGGGAAATCGCTTCAGGGGGGAAGGGGGGAACATCAATCCAGGATGCGCATTTTGCTGTGGTATAGTCCTTGTTACGTCATAACCGGCCCGAAGAAATTCTACACAAAGGAGGAAAGAGAAAACCCGGAAGGAAGCAAGGAACTATTGATAAGGAAAGGGACCCATGTACGCAAAAGGGAACAAAACGGGGTAACCTTCAAGACCGTCCCCCCCACCCACCTAATTGGGAGTTCGGCGGTCTTTCCTAGTTAAAGTTCTAACAAGAAAAGGGAGGGGACAATGAGGAAAAAAACGGGGGGTGACGAAAATTCGAGACACTGGTGAGAAAAAAGGAGGAAGTTCGCTACTTGTACTGAGACTCTTGGACACGAAAGTTATTGCTCGTCCAGAGAGAGAGGGTCAGGGGGATAACATCAGAGAAGGGTAACGTCTCTACCTGAGATGACGTGACTGTTCATGAGGGCATTTCTAAAACCTCGCCGAGTCTCTTCCTAAGGGATGGAGTGTCGTTAGACGAAGTGAGAGGAAAAAATTCGTGCAAGGAAGAATGAGGGAAAGAAGAACAGACTATACCTGAAAAATGGCGACGGACACTAACGTCGAACAGGGATAAGCATAAAGTCTCTCCGAAGATTTAACTAGAGAGCACAAAAGAGGAAGGAAAGAAAGAGAAGAATCTGGGAAGCGACTGGTCTTGCGAATTGGAGGGGAAGGTGAGAATGGGTAGTGCCATTTTTTCATGGATAAGTGACTGTCTTTGGCTAGGAACTGTGCCGAAGTTTCCTGGTTTGTACTATCCAATCCGAGAAAAAAAAGAAAAGAAGAGTGGGGGAGACGACGGAGGGGGGTATAATAGGATTCTGAACAGTCCGTATACGCTAGAGAACCGGATGAGGATCCATGCGACCGTCACGCGAAAAGGCCTATCAATAAGTCGAAAGAGCATCATTAGAAGCAAGCGGAAAAAGTAGTGGATGAAAAAAAGAGAGAAAGGAGATGTTGAGGAAAGGGAAAAAAGGGGCGCGTAGAACCGGGAAAGCGGCAAAAGAAATCCAATGTTCAGTGGCTTGAATTTTACTTCGACCTTTTGGGGAGTCCTGGGGCTTAAGGGGAAAAGGGGGGAGAGGAAGCTCCTATGGGTTGAGAAGAAATTCGGGTTCTCCTGCGGCAGCTTTCGAATTTGCCTTGGGCCGCTGACTGCGTAAAGTGGAGAGTGACACATTTACTAACGGAGAGACAGGGATGAGTTGGGAAGGGAAAAAGGGAATCACAGGGAGGAGGGGGCTTCAATTAACTTTTTCGATTGAGTTTGGTTGACTGCCGATTATGCCAGCGCGATTATCTTTGGGAGGTAGGTTGAATTTTTGGGAGGGGGGAAAGGGAAAAGGGGGGGGGGGGGGGACCGTCATAATAAAGAAAAGAGGTTTTTTCACTGTCTGCGGCAAGGTCAGGGCCTCTTTGGAAACGTCAGGGCAAATCCTTCTTTAACGTAGACGAAAACGTTTAGAGGGTACCCCGCTGAATAAAGGTGTCAGAGGGATTCGACTCACACAAAGAAAGGGGAAGACGGGGCGAGGAAGAGAGTAGGAGGGTTCGGGCGAGCGGTGCGAAAATTGAAGGGGCCTCAAAAAAGAGTTGTCCGGTGCTTGGGTCAAGGGGGCGCCGGTTGGGAGAAGCGGAGAGCGGATGGCTGTGACGGCTCTCAGTCTTTCCTGCATCAAAACAATTAGAACGATTAAAAGAAAAGGAGGACGTGGGGAGGAAAACTTGGGGAGGGTGGGTTCTGTTTTCCCACGCCTATCCGTTGAAAATCACGGTTCGAATCACACGTGCATAGTTGTGAGCTGAGGTGCGCAGGGAAAGGCCAAAAAGGAAGGAAGAACCCAAGGATGAAATCCGCCGAGCTGCCGTGGCCCATGGAGTGCTCACAGCGGGTTTATTAAAGGGGGGGGAAAAGGATATCAAAAGGTTGTGTCAGTGTCAGTTGCATAAACGGCGTTGACCGGAGAATGTCAAGAGATGAAAAATAAAAAGCAGCTTATCAAGGGGGGCGTAGGGAGGAGGAAGGCGGAGGGGAGATGAATAAAGACGATAGAAAAGTCGGGCGTTGAGAGCCCCTGGAGGAAATTTGGGCGGTTTGTCAGGAGGATCGCCGGTTTAAGGGGAAGGTCACAAGACATGGGGAGAGGGGGGCTGTAGGCAGGTAAAGATCGGCACCTGTCAAGTTTTCTTTCCGTAGGTCACGCGGGCGTCTTGCGAAGGCAAAGTGCAGTGGCGGTAGCGAATCCTGTAAGAGAGACAAACAATTGTTCACCAAGCAGTTTCTGAGAAAAAGGGGGGCAGCGGCACATGATTGAAGTTCCATGGAGGGGGGGGTCGCCTCTCTAAGCGGCGAGTAAATGCAAATAGCATCGACTAACGACCCCTAGGGTCAAAGAAAGAGGGGGGAGGGGAAGAGGGGAGGGGGGGCGCAGGTAGAGTATAGCGAACCAGGGGGGACGAGTTTTCTCGGGGGGATTAGGGGGAAAAAGAGGCAGGGGGTGAAGGTCGGAACTAAGAAACAAGGAAGAAGGGGTGTAACTGGCGAGAATCCCAAGGGCAGATGATAGGTGAGGAAGGGTCCGGCTGCCCATTAGGAAATTTTGAGAAAGAACTGGGAGTTGAGGAATTTGAGGATGGGGGAAGGGACGCGGGTTTTTCGATAACGGAGTGAGACATTGGGGTCCCGAGGGGTGGGCTCTGGGAGAGGGGGGGGGGGAGAAGACATGGGTGGGCTTAATCCCGGGACGGCCTGGGGAACCTTCGGGTTGAGAAGCGCGGGATGGGAGAGTGTAGGCGATGGGCCAGCCGCGCAACCCGCGTTCATTTATCATGGGGAACGATGCGCTCTATATTTGCTGCCTTAAAGTGGGGAAGCGTGCACGAATAGGAGGATGAGGGATAAAGCCATAAAAGAAGGTCAATCCGGCCGAAGTGGCTTCCACCTCGCAATTCTGCCCTTGAGCTTGGTCAAGGGGAGCATCTGTGTCTGAGAAAGGCACGTGTGGGGAGCGCGGGGCGTGGGGTTCTATATCGGTCCTAAACTTGCTCAAGTCGCGAGGTCAGTTCTACAGGGGGGAGCGCGTTGCCGTCATGAGGAAATTGAGGGGGAAGAAAGGAAGGATTGCAGCCCTCTTCTTGGAGTCTTAATCTTGCTTTCGTATGTCGAAGCCGCGTTCTTGGCAGCATTTGTAACCCAATAGAAAAAAGAAGAGGGGGTTTGTTGGTAGCCGCGGAGATTAGATTAGAGTGCACCCAGGTGTCGCCTGAAAAGAGAGGGGAAGAAAAAAAGGGGGAAAGAACCTTTGCAAGATGGAAAGGCGCATGGAATGGGCATCGGAATGATCGAAAAGAAGACTGCCACATATGCGAGGATTGATCTTCTTCGCGGAAAAGAAAAATCGGGCAGTTGGGGGGGGGGGGGGAAGTAGACAGGGGAGTGAGCAACAAACAGAATCCAATTGGAGGCAAATTTCCTTGAAATTTAAAAATGTCTTGCATGGATGCTTTGGTTAGGCGATCGAGTTTGCCCTATAAGGAAATTGGGGGCGGGTGGGGAAGGGGTAAAGAGAGAAAAACAAAAAACTGTATGAGGGAAGAGATCCTCAAAGTTGCCCCTCACCATCGGGGGGGTTACGTCGACACCAAAGACTCCTTCAAGACATTAAGAAGTCTTCTAGCTAAAGGAAATTCGCCGACAAGTTTAAAGAAGTGGGGAAGGGGGGGAGCAACAAAGAGGAGAAAGACTCCACCAACCAAGAAACTATCCGGGTACTTCGAGCAAGCTAATCATCTCCGCATACCTTGCCGTCGGCGCTCACTGATCCGCTGCCCAAACACCAGACTGGACGGACATGGCAAAGAGGTTTTAAAAACACCCGGGGGGAAGCTTTCAAATCGGGGGATGCGAACCAACTACAGGGGGGCACTAGTCAAAAGAAGGAGGAGAGAAAGAAGGAAGGGACGCGAGGTCGCGGGGGGGGTTCAAAAATCCAACAACCAGGATGGGGGGAAATAAAAGAAAGATTCGGCCCTAAGAAACAAGGTCGAAAAGAACGTCTGGATTTGGACCACAGCAGGGTCAAAATGAAACGGAAACAGAGACACGTTGGAAGGAGAAATCATAAACCTGCGCGCAGTCAGAGAATGCGCGAAGATATCGCAAACCATAATGAGTGAAAAGCAGGATCCTTCACCAGATGCTTCCAATGGACGACAAATAAAGGAATAAGAGAAAGGGGGGGGAAGGAGAAAAGTCTAGGGCACCGGCTGCCAGAGAGGCGCTTCGAGACAATTACATCAGGAACGAACTAACCACGGAAATTCAGCAAAATCGAGCGGAATCGATTTCGCAGGGGAGAAAATGATCGAGGGGAGACTCGAGGTAAACTCCGAAGGGTCCGACGTCACTGCAAGCCTTAACGACAGCAAAGCATAATGACCACAGGGATTTTCTAAAAAAAAGAAGACCGAGCCCCACGGGAAAAAAAGGAAAAAATCCGACCTGAAGAAGAACAGGCCATCTTCACCTTAAATAAACAAGTCGTCGATCAACCTGAAGACTAATGGGCATCAAGGATAGAAAGTACAAGAAAGTCAATACACCCTTTTATTAATCCAAAATCGAATTCGGTTGGTTTACAGAACTGCTTGGATGCCACAATAATAAAAAAAAAAATTCTCGGTATTACCATTTGAACTACATGAAGGAGGTGTCCAAGAAGTGCAGTGGACATCCTCCTTCCCAAGCTTCACGAGGTGCTCGCGTCAAAAAACAGTGCTAGGGAAGGGAGGGCTAAAAAAAAAAGCGGCGGAGGAGCGTACAACACCAATCGCAATTGTCATCCAACTTATCTCCAGGTTCTCGCCCAACTTTGGGGAGGGAAGAAAAAGGGATGGGTAAAAAGTTGGCGAGTCCATTGATTCGCGTAAGCCTTCCAGATTTCCGGTGCCCGCGTTGACCGCGAACCGCATGTCGCGCAAAGAGGCACAGCAAGGAATCAAAATGAGGGGGAGGGAACCACCGAAAAACACGCGATCACGAGGTACAAAACCGCAACGAGAGCACCAAATTTCAAGCCAAGCTCCTCAAGCCCGACTGTGCCGAAAGATGGATTCAGAGAAGAAGACATCATCAAAAAACAGAAACCACAATAAATGAACAGCCGAAACTTCATCGCGAGGAATCGTATTGGAAGGGTCCGCACTCCCCGTCTCTGGGATAAAGACCAATTACCACCAGATTATGAAGAATTATTTTCAAAATAAAAAAAAAGCCAGCGGCCTCGGGGAAAAATAATTGGACAGAAAAAAATAGTTCGAACCGTGGTTAACAGTGGGTATGCTTGAGGTGGGCGGGTCCGCGAACGCGAAGCCATATTTATCGAACGGTTGTCATCCGGAGGTCTGGAAAGTGAAAAGAACAATCGCTTAAAGCCTGCAATTTGAAAAGGGGAAAAAGAGGGTCTCAGGAAGAACAGAAGGAGAAGGTCAGATCAAAAATCAATCCTCATCCCCTGCCCCACAACGGCAGAAAAAATTGATCACGCCACCAACAAAAAGACGACACTTGAGAAACTTGGAAGCTTAAAGCCGAACAAGAAGAGCGGAAAGGATACAGTCCAACTGTGTCTTTGGTCGAATACGCCAAAGGCCGTTCAGCTTTGCCTCGAAAACGTTTTCTGTCTACGTAGAGGATTGTGGGGAAAGCTCCAAGGAAGTCCACATATCCAAAGGGACCCACGAAGACAGGGCACACATACAAAAACCTCACGGAGTCGTCATAATGGAAAAACATACACATAGGGACAAGGGGAAAAAACAAAAAAAAAAGACCTACTCCGCGAGAAGTGTAATTGAATCGCAGTCCCAAACCGCGCCAATGAAAGAAGTAAACGAGAATTACGAGAAGGGAAAAGACAAAAAAAATCAAGGGGGAGAAAATTGGCGGTCCATGTGGTCAAGAGGCCACTGTTTACGCATCAAGCGGAAAAGATAAATCAAAGGACCTGCCGCCAGACCCTAGACTTCGTGCACAAATAGGAGAGACAAGATAAAAAGAACCCGAAGGAATCCAAACTTGTCGAGGAAATGGAAAAGGAACGGGGGGGGGTGAGAGTCTTGCCGTCTCGTTAAAGTTCTAGAGCCCATGTCGTTGGCCAAGTGCTCAACACTGAGAATTCGCGGCGACGAGTATAAAACGGAAGTGGAAGGGAGAGTACTGGCTCTTTCTGAAAATTTTGCTACGTACTCAAAACGCTTGCCGAGACTGGATCATCATCGTCTTCCAAAACCGGAAAGGAGGGGGGGAATGAGAACTAATGAAAAGGAAAAAAGCAAAGAGGAGTTACTGTAATAACGTCTGAAAGGAGGTCAGGTGAGAAAAGGAATTAAAAAATAAAGGCACTTCGGCAAAGGGCGTGGGACAAAGAAAGACTAATATCCCAGGATGCGACCTCGCAACACGAGGCCAGCGAATCCAAACAAAGAAAAGAAAAGGATTCCCGTAAAGGAAGTACCTCAACAAAAAAAAGAAGGAGGAAAAGAGGAAGGCAAGCTTGTTCCGAAGAAGGGGGGGGATTCATTTTTCGGCGTTAGTCGTCGACGTTTTTCCTTTATGAGTATGTTGCTGGCAGAAAAAACAGAAAAAGTGGCACAGGGGGGGGTTCCAAAGCAAACGTGATCACTACACACAAGACGGTGTAGAAGAACGAACGTCTAGTGGAGAAGAGAGCTCATGAACAGGCCGTCCTAGAAGAGATAACGACGAGATGCAAAAGACAAGGCAGGAAAAAAAGAAAGAAGGAAAAGAGTAAGAATAAAAACGACGCCTTACTCTAAGACCTGCTCGACTTTCATGTGCGTACTTGGCAAACGAATGGGCGCGTAGAAAAGTTAAAAAGGGAGAAAGCCGCACTCCAAATGGGGGGATGGAAAGAAGCTAAAGGGTGGGATGTGCGGGCTATTTTTATTTGAGCTTGCTCGCCAGGGGGTGAAGGAAAGAAGGCGAGGGTTGTAGAAAAAAGGGAGGGCAAGACGGTTAGGGGGAAAGGGGGGAGTCGGTTCTCTGAGGAGGAAAGCTCTTAAAAAACATTGAAGCACATGCGCACCGGGATGCTGGTTCTTGAAACCGGCATCATGGGAAACTGAGAGGGGAAAATGTACGGGAGAGGGGGAGAGGAGGTGTAATATATTCAGCACCACTCATATTAGCTGGGGGAGGTAAGGGGATAGGGTCAACGGGGAATTGTCCAGTCATCAGACCGACTCGGAGTTGATTTGCAGAAGGTCACAGGTCACGGATCTTGGGAAGGAGAAGGGACGAGGTTGCCAAAAGACTCTGACGGAAAGTTTTACGGGTACCAAGATCGACAAGGTCTGAGTTATTAGAACCAGGGAATCCTGCTCAGGTCGATTCTTCGCGTGGTCGCCGGTGCCCGAACATTAAAGCAAATAACGCGGCGGCGGTTAGAGCAATTGTGCGGGGACACGGGAGACACGGGGAGAGAGGGGAGGGGATCTGGATCTCCTCTGCAAAGACGATTCCCCAAGGTAAGGGTGGCAGATTGCCGCTAAAAGTCTGGGGGGAAGGTGTACCAACCTCGAACGAACATCAAAAAATGGTACATCACATGCTCAGTAGTTGCGCGGGACCCGCACAGCGAAAAAAAACGAAAAAAGGGGGCGCCGGGAATTGACTCATGAGAAAGGGTGTCTGCCGGAGACTTTTCAGGCAGGGGACTGGAAAATATATACTAAAAGAATCTTGGGTGTGACTTGTCGTATCCATTTAACGATGGGGCGTGGGACCGGGGAAATAAAATTAGTTTCTATCTTAAGGAGGGGGAGGGTGAGGGGCTGGGGGGAGAAAGGTTGCGCCAAAAAAAAGAAAAAAAAAAAGTGATAGGAACGCATCGGGGCAACCCAGCTTTTGGGTGGAGGTGTTGTCATGGCGTACGCAGGGGAGGGGGCATTCAAAGGCGGGAAGATTAGTCGAAAAAGATGTGTCTGGTGCTCTGAACGGGGCGGCTCGGATTAGTCTGACGCAGAATCTCGAAGAACCTCACCAAGGGACGGAAATTTTAGAAAGGGGGAAGAGAACAGGAATATAGAGACATTGCGATTTGTTTCGACTCATCTCAAGTTGGCGAGAAGTGTCAATAGCCCTGGGGATCGACGCCGAGCAAATTGAGGGAGAAGACTGTGGAAAGGGAAGGTCGCTTAACGTAGAGAGGCAGACAAGCGAAGTTTGGCTGCTGGGGGATTAGGGGGGCAGCCCAAGCAGTTGGTATTCGAACATCCCCCAAGTCAGATGTCGTTGGGCGAGAAATAAAGTTCTGGGGGGGGTTATGGGGGAGGTCCGCTTTCGATACATGAGGAAATTGGAACGACTTGTTCTTTCGTAAGGGCAGATTGGTCATAACAGTGTGTCTGGAGGCTGGTTTGGAAGGGTTTGGAAATTTTTTGCTAAAGATGTTTGTGGTCGAAAAATCATTGTGAAAAAAAACGGGCGGCTTGGCGCAGGCGGGCGAGATCGTCTGCGGAGGCTCTTTTCGGCCGGGGAGACGGAGAGAATTGATACACTTTAGAAAGCCGGGGTGGGCTGAAACGGTTTCCCGTTCCTGATGAGTCCGAGGCTCCAAGCCATTCCCCCGGCGCAGCCGAATGCGAATCAAACGCCTGCCTTCTCCTTCGGGGGATAGTCCATGAATGAACATGGGTATGATGAAGGGAGCAAAGGTTCAAACGGCGTCATAGCGATATCTGCCTCGTGCTCGGAGGAGTCGCAGGCTGGGTGACGTAAGTGTTCTGCACTGGGGGACGAGTTGACGTAATTGAAGGGGGAAACGGAGTGGTTCCATCGAAGGATGGCAACCGGGCTTTTGGCTTCGGAGGGCCGATATGCTTTCTTTTGCGTATGACAATACAGGCGTTTGGAGAAGGTGAACCCAGCGAACGAGATGAAAGTTGGGGGTCTTTGTCGAAAAAGCGGGAAGAGTTTGCGGGAAACACCTGAGTTGGGTCGTCCTCCCGAAGTGGCCCGCTAGCATCAACCGGGGAAAAGAAACGAGTTGAACATGCCGGAAGGAGGAAGGGGTGAAGCATTGATGGAAGGAGGACCTACCAAAGGGATAGAAGAGGTGATGTTAAATAGAAGTTGAAGAGGGGATGTCATTGTTGGTGTGGCAGTCGCGGTGGTGCTTCTGCAGCCAAAAATCCATTCTTGTTTCAACTTGGCTTTCAACCTTGAGATTAGGGACCTACTTGAGGAAGGAAAGAGGATGGTTGTGGAAGAAGGATTCACTTCCGTTTGAGGGGGGTACGGGTAAAGAGGAAAACAAAAAAACAAGGAGGATGGGAGTAGGAGGAGAGTCACAAGTCACCAACATCAACTCGCCTTGCCGCATAAGTCAACCGAACAGCAGGAAGAGAAGAAAGTAGGGTTGGAATAAATAAAGGAGATCCGAAAAAGGGAAAAAAAGGTGGGATTCATTTTGGCTGCAGACCCAGCTCCAGTCAAAAAAAACCAAAAAATGCCAGAGGTCCTTTTAAGAAGAACCAATCCATCTCCGCTAGTGGCATCGGGCGCTAAGAAGCTCCCCAAACAACGAAACTGGAAAGAGGAAGAAAGTGAAAAGAGTGCTGAACGGACGCTGCCAAAAAGGATCGGGAGGGGAAAAAAAGACGGGGAAACGCTCGAATCTCACGCTCGTGCGCGAAAAGCAACTACGATTAAGTAGAATGGGGTCACAAGGCAAAAAGAAAACCTTATTTGGGAAGCCGAAGAGAAAATCTGAAAACCAAAAAGACAAGAAGAAAGGAGCCAGTAAATTGTGATTTGGACCTCACAGGGTCCTAATGACCACGGCCAGAGCAGACGGGAGAAGCCTGCGACTATCAAAAAGAAAACCTCGGAAGATCTCGAAAAATACCGCACGACGAAAAAGTCAGGAGCCTTCCCACCCATGCATAATTCATGGACGATCCAAAAGAAAGAAGAAGTAAGGAGGTTGGGGATAACGGAGGAGGAGAAGGCTGAAATTGGGAGAGGGTAGAGCAAATAGCAGAGGGGGGACGGAAGAGAACCACGGAAGGCAGCAAAATCGGGAGCAGGATGAGGTTCTCCCTTAAATCGCGATCTCGGCGAAAAGAGCCATCACCGAAGACGACTCGCAAATCAAGAAAGGAAAAGCCCCTCAGGACAGGAAAACCACAAGGGAGTTTTAGGCAAACAAACTACCCAAAATATGGGACGCAAGGAAAAATCAATCCTCTCAGAAAACTTTCTCATAAAATCTGCACCGCTAAGAAAGAAGGCGCTCCGTCTCAATTGGAAGAAACATATGAAGAGACCTGCACTATCAATACAAGCCCTTGGATGGCGCGACATTCAGAAGGCTGGTGGAAAGGAGTAAAACTGGCAGGTAAAAAAAAATAAAACAAAAAAACTTCACTGATGAAAATTTTCAATGAGGAGAGACTAACAAGAGAATCCTCCCAGCTGATTACGAATGGGTGCTCGCGTCGCCCTGTTCTTTCCTGTCGAGAAAAGCAAAAGTATCTAAGGGGACAAAAAGAAAATGTCATCAACTACCGGTTCGAATGCCCACTTTTTCTTTCCTCCGAAAGGAATGGGGCCAAAATTGAACGCAAACGGAAAGCGCGGGATAATCAGCCCTTAATGGGGTGACATGAGAAAGAAAAGCGTTGACGATAAAGAAAAAATCGCGCTCAGCCACTCAGCAGCACGCGTCAAGGAGAAAGAGTTATGTCAAAGTCAGGCCCGCAACAATTACCAAAAAAAGCACCGCAACAAATTGAAATCAAAACAAAAGGAAATCACGCCAGCGGTCGATGAAGTGTATGGAAAGCCTCAGAAGCAAAAAGACCAAAAGCCATACCCCGGGCTCGTCAAGCGAAAATGAGCGATGGAGACATTAATCACGCGTCCCAATCGTTCAATGTATCAAAAGGGAAAAAAAAAGATTAGTCGGGGAGATATATTTGGAACAAAAGATAAACAAGGAACAGCCCAGTGCGTTAAGCATCATTGGCCGCACGGCGAATGCTGCAAAGGAGGTGAATCGTGGGTTGTGGGACATGGCGGGGAAGCAGAAAGCGATCACCATCTAACTTTGTGTTGTGTTTCAACGGGAGGAAAACAAAGAAAAATAACATAGAGCATCTGCAAAAAAATGGCCAAGAAGTGATGGGATCAGGTCTCCTGGAAGAATCGTCAGAAGTAGAGCGCAATAAAGACAAGAACATAAAGTCTCCTAAGAAAGCATGCCCAACGGCAGCGAACCATTGATCCCGCGGGACAGCGTTAGCCGGACTGTGGTTTTAAAGTCAAGAGAACCAGTAATATCGGAAATATCAAGGGATGGTTAGAGAAAGACGAAAAAAATGGAGCAAGCATTTTAACCTCGGAAAAGGGGGAGAAGGTATTGGGGGTCACCTCACACCTTCAAGTTCAAAGACCCTTGACCATGAGGAAAATTCGAAAGACAAAAATCACTTCAGTAGAGAGGGCTTGACAAACAGAACAAAATGTAAAAAAGTTTACAAAAAACTCAACATTCAACTACGGAGAGATAATTATCATTTTAATAGCGAGGACCAAAAAGCGCGACCATACTGAAGAAGAAGGGCCCTCGAGATTACAAGAAAGGGTTTTCAAAGGTGAAAAAAACTGGAGGCGCATTTCTTCATGGGGGTCAAGAGTAAGTTAACGCAGTTCACTCGGCAACCGACGGCAATCGATCAGCCTGCAGCCAGCTAACTAACAAATAGCAGAGGGAAAGAAAACTAGGGAAAGCAAGAAAAGGAAAGGCCGCAAAAGACGCAAAAAAGTTTGAAGTAACGTCAAGCAATGAACCTAAGTTGGAGGTGCTTCGGGTCGTCCGCCTTTAACGGTTCTAACGCAGGAGGGAGTACCACCACTGGAAGAGGAGCTCCGTTAGGGTCGCGTACTTGAGGGGGAGCTGTGAGGGAGATGGGGAGATAAAAAATTGTCGGTACTGAGGGCTATCATATACTCCCGATGAAAAGGGGTGCGTTAGGGAAGAATAGGGGGGTAGTTTAATATCACTAAACGATCAGGGGCGAACGGGCTGTTCGAAAGCCTCATTCTCTCACCCCGCCTGCTGTCTTCTGCGGTCTACTAAAGGGGCTGAGTGTACGTGGCAGGGAGGTGCTAGAAAATGCAACTTCGGCGTTCGTGGCAACAGCAAAACAACTTATCGCTACGGAAAAATTGCGAAGAACAAAACCTACACGTCAGAACATAACCACTCGCAAAGGGAGACGTACAAAGAAAGAGAGCCAACCCACACGGGAGAAGGAAAGACGGGGGAGAGTCAGCGTGGTGCCTGCTGCAGTGCGTTCAAATTTTTAAACACTTTAGTTCAGTCTCGGAAAAACAGTGATTTTGGAAGGAGGGTCAACTTCCGCCCTTGGCCGAAGTGGGGGCCAAAGGGGGGTTTCCTAGCAAGCAAGTGAACAGACGTGTAGGAAGACGAGAGTGAGAAGAATGAGCTCATAAGGACAGGTACCGACGATCAGTATACACGAAAGGATTAGACCAGACGAAAAAAAAGGCGCAGCAGATCAATAAGGAAGCAACAGTGGAGCAGCGAATACCTTCCGTTTTTTCGACAGCGGCGCGACTTAGTGCCGGAGGGGTGGCAAAAGGGCTGCGTTAACCGTAGCGGGGGACGTAAAAGAAAGCGCACATGAAAAAGTTGCACCGGCTGAAGTAGACCTTTTGTGCCTTGGCGGCTTAGGGTTATTTGGGGGAAACTGGACGCCTGTTTTGGTGAAACGGGAAGGAAGAAGGGGGATGACTACGAAAATTGATGGAGGAATTTTCCGTAGGGGCCGAAAGGACGCGTAAAAGGTCACATTGACTAACATGCGCCCGAGCTGGTTTGCCTTAACAGAAGAGATTGGAGGAGGGCTTGTTCAAGATGGAAAAAAAGGCTTTTGGACCTGAGAGTAAGACAAGTATCTTTGGGGACTTAGGGTGAATGTTGTGGGGGGGTCAAAACCGTGACGATTGTTGATGGTGGCCGTAATCAGACCGACGAGGTGTAGGGGAAGAAGTCCAAAGCAGGGAAAACGGCTCTTTTGAAGGGCGAAATGGCTGGGAAAAGGAGGAATAACGACGGAGTGGGGGACGGAGGGCCGGATACTACAAGTGGTTCGGCGGTATCGAACACAAGTTGGAATCCTGGCTCTCGATCTTGGTTCGGTAGAGGTGCCGAAAATTGCAGGGGAAAGAGGCTGTTGAGGTCAAGGGGGGATACGCGTTAGGGGGGGAGAGGTTGCTGGGGTCTGCGCTACTAGTGATTTAAGAGGACAACTATTACCATCAAGCTGAGGTGCAGATTTCCGTAGATGTGGTGGCTTTTTCATTTGGAAGCCTCTCCGGTTAAAACAGAAAAGTTACATCAAAGGCTAATTTGGGAGGCGCGTGTGCTGCGGACCCCGCAAACCGAAGCATAACCCCGAGGAAAACGGTAGCCGACTTCAGGAAACAGGGAATTAAGCAGCCGAAGTGTCTTACAGGGGGCTGGAATTTCGAACCAGACTTTGGTCATTGTCTAATCCCTTCACGAGGGCAGTGGGACCGGAGATGTGACATCGGGTATTTCAAGGGGGAAGAATGGCAATTGGATGCTGGGAGGGTTGCGGTCTGGAAAGGCTAGATAACCCATCGGGCTGACGACCTGTGGCTTGGAGGAAATTTGGTGTGGCAGGTAGTTTTGAATGGGGAGGGAGACGCCTGTAGTGGGCAGTGAAGTTGAGAGTCGTGCTGCTTTAAGGGAGAGCACAATTGTTTAGTTCCGTAACGCTGGCGCTGCGCCGGTGAAGGGACGGGAAATCATAAAGAAGGGAGCTCACCAATGGTGCCAATTCAGTTCTTAGAAAGAAGGTGGGCATCGCAAACCGGTATATAGGGGAAACATTGCATTGGGTCGCTCATCGCTAGCCGGTATTGTCAGAGGCCAAAGAGACAATGGGGTAGAAGAACAGGAGGAAGCAGGGAAATGGGGATTAGAGGTCCTTTATAGGGGGGACACAAAAAGCAGAGGGTGTCTGGGATGGGATTAGGGAAAAATGCTTTGTACTTTGACATCCCAACACCAGCCCTTATATGTGAGAGGGGATAATCCATGGACTTGGTTAGGTTCTCTGGTACCACTGAAAGGGAAAGGGGGGAAAAAGGAAGAAAGTGTGAGGAGAAGAGGGGGGGCATGCGCAAAGGGGGGTTGATTGATTTTTGGCCTGTCACACATGTTGGGCTCTGCGATGGGTTAGAAAAAGCCCGTTTGAGGAACATCATTAAATCAAGGCGGAGAGAGAGCGATCGGTGATGGGAGATTTTAAGCAGGGAGTTTGCAGTGACATGCGAAATAGGAAGCGCTCTAGGGTTGCTGCCTTCCACTGGTAGAAATAAGGGCAGATCCGTCCTGAGAGGAGAGCAAGAAAGAAAATGGCAGACGCAGCAGGGCGAAAATCACCGCCTGATTCTCATTTCGCTTGCGACCAGGAAGGGGAAAAAGCGGGTAGGTTAGGTGCTCATTTTCAGAGTCTTCGAGGTGGAGATCTTCCGCTTAGGGCTCGAGAGTCCGACAAAAAAGGGAAAGGAAGGTTATGCCGGTTGAGGAGAAGTCTTAGACAGGGGCAAACACAGACAGGTAGAACATTTCTTCCTTTGTAGTCAGGGCCGATATCTTCAGTGGAGGGACAATAACGCGGGAGGGGGGGGTCTCTCATGGGTAACAAGAAAAGATAAGGAAGGTGTCTTGTTTAAGAAGAGCGTGGAAGGCGGACGGTGCAATGGGGCGCCTTACCCGCAATCGAGTGGCAACCAGACAAGGTGTCCAGCACTCTGCAGCCGGGCGTCAAGCCGCGTGGGGTTGGGGAGAATGGAAAAGAGGGCAACACAGTAAAATGGATTTGTCTGCAAAAGCGCCTTTAAAATAATTTTGGTGGGGGAGAACGGAATCTCGGGGCGTCAATGAAGACAAAGGCCGGGTTCAACAAGCGAATTTCCTTGAGATTAGGACCGTGGGTATTACATGGACTTGCAGGAGGATGGGTGGGGGGCTGGGGGAAAATTCTCACATCGAGGGAAAGTGGGTGATTGGGGATG
>Ga0179591_1243595_pt1 | contig 15814 bp, 15 predicted proteins | sample CZOMad2_1_08_16f_FD_182891 | JGI IMG/M metagenome (GOLD analysis project Ga0179591, IMG submission 182891) | Vadose zone soil fungal communities from Angelo Coast Range Reserve, California, USA - CZOMad2_1_08_16fungal (PacBio error correction) | ecosystem: Environmental > Terrestrial > Soil >...
CACTAATAACGCCGGACCGAAAGCGGCAGGGGGGAGGAAGGGCTTCTCTAGCTGAACGGGTAGAGAGCGCGTTCTCGACTCTTAGGGGAGAGGGAGAGACCGCAGCGGGAAAAGCAACGTGGCGGAGGGCGGGGGGGAGGAAAAAGGCTGATCAGAAGGTAATCTAGCTCGCTAGAAAGAGATGGCCTCTAACTTGGGAAGCGGGAAGCAACCACGTAGAGCGTTACAGTAAAAAGAAAAAAGGTCAGCAGAAGAAACGGTCCTTTCCGCTATATGGGCAAGAAAAGAAAAGGAGTAGGAAACTAAGAAAGGGAGGGGAGGACAAGCACTGAGGAAGTCTTTGGGATCGGGACCAAATGCAGCAGGGGGGGGGGGGAGGAAAAGAGGAATCACTCTTGAAACGGGCCGGACAAAAAAAAAGGGAGAGAATAGGCAACCGTGAGATATCGGAGAAAAAGGAGGAGGATCCTCAGGTCGACGGGTAACTATAAGGGACCAGGAGAGGTGAGGATTAAGAATTGCTACACCGTCACATACCGAAAAAAAATGGGGGAAAAAATACGAAGGAAATTAGCTCTAGGGGATCTTGAAAGTGAAGACGGTAGCTTGTGCTCCCAAAAGCGCGTCGCAACGGGATACAAGCGTACTGGGGGCGTACGAACTGTCCGCGGTCCTAATCCGCCGTGCTCGTGCACCGGGTTTCTCGGTCCTCAGGTCGAGAAGTCGCAAGGTTCAAAAATACCCTGGTCTGACTAACTGTCCGAAAAGCAGCTCAAATTGCCTGGGAGGAAGGCTAGGGTGAGAGTGAGGGCTGGCTCTATCGAGGGGTTTGAGGAAAGACCAGTAGGGTGGAAATAGACGAAAAAGGGGGACTGTTTTGTACTCAGTGCAGCAAAAGGAAAAGACGGGCTCATCGTTCTAGTTTTTTAACAGGCAAAAGCTAGATACTCTTCTATCCCAAAAGATGGTGACCGAGCCGGCGCAAGAGGTCAGAACAGGAAGAACCGAAAGTAGAGCTGGTCGGAGTTTCCGATTTCGGAAGGAGGGGGAGAGGAGCACGAACCTGGAAATGCGGACGATGCAAAAGAAAAAGGGGGAAATCAAAAAAGAAAGTAGTCCGAACCGAGACAACCGACGACTCGCAAGTCCACTGAAAAGTCACTCCGGGGGCTGAGCTGTCTAGGGAAGTCTATGCCGGATATCATCCGGGGGGGGAGGTCAGGAAGAGGAACGGGGTTCCTGCGACTCGAGGATGAAAAGTTTCGTAGGGGGCTTCAGCTCTGAGTCTAACGGGAGAAAGGGCTCAGTGGGGAAGGAAAATCTGCGGTAAGAAAAACAACAGCGAAACTTTGTCTGCAATAAGTAGCAGGAGGGGATGTCAGGGGGGGGGAATCGCCTGTCGCTAGATGTGAAGACTAGAGGGGGGGAAAGATCTACGGCCTGAGCTCGGAAAAAAGGGAAAAACCCTTCCCCAACCAGCAGAGAGTATCTTCTGAAGAGGGGGCAAGGTAAAAGAAAGAGAGGATAGCGCCTTTACAGAGCAGAGAAAAAGGGAACCGAGGAAACTTCATCTCAGGGGGCAGGCGAACGCGAGGGAAAGGATGGGGAAACATACGGAACGTGGAACACGGGCAAAAAAATAAGTGGAGGGGATGCACGGTCCTCCCCTCCTGAGTTCAAGGATAGTAAAGGTGCAGGGTCGCATCCATACGAAAAAGGACGCGTGGGAAAAGAAAAGGGGATGAGTCTGGTCGGGGGCTGACGGGGGAAAAGAAGAAAAGGCGTTTCAAATGAAGGATGAGCCCGCAGGTCGTCAGGAAAGAGATCAAAAAAAAAAAAGGGAGGATTAGAAAAAGGAAGAGAGGCGGAAATCTATCTGAGCTTGACTATCGGGGGGGGGGGGAGTGGCAGACTCCAGCGGGTCCTGCTTAGCCAAGAAATAACTCCAAATCGTCGTTCCAAAAGGGGGAGGAAACAGGGGTTGATACGGTGCCTTCGCGGGCCGTGGGAGAATTAGATGCCCTGGATGGAAGCCTCCGTACGCGACATGACTCTGACATCAAGGGGATATCGGCTACAACAACTTGGGGGACAATAGGTCCATTGGACGAAGGGTGGTCGCAATAGTGGGGAAAGGGTGAACGTATTTGTGGAGAACATCTACGTAAAGGGAATTGATCACTTGAGAAACTGGGCGTGAATTGAACGAGTGACTAAGTCCAGGTCGAATGGGAAGGTAGCAATGTTTAAAATGACGCCCCTCCTTAAAGGAAAATAGGACAGGGAAGCGGGGAGCCCATCTCAGGAGTAGAAACCAGAAAAGAGAGTGGCAAAGCGAGTAACTGATTGTATTGGACCTTTAAAGGGGGGGTTTCTATTACCCCCGGGAGAAAGAAAGTGAGCCAGATAGCAGAGGGAGAGATCTGTAAACAAAAAAACACCCCTAAAACCAAAGAAAAAAAAAAGACCACTTTCACTCGAATACTAACGAAACAAGGGGATGACGGGGACCGCAAACGGGAATATAACTCCCTTGGGGGGAAAGGAGAACTACCAGGTGCAAGAAGGGAGGAGGGGAAAGGTTTGCTGGCCGAAGAGGGTAGTAAAAAGCCAAAGGAGGAGTGAGGGGTACGATCTCGGTCCGGTTAGTTTTCTTCTCAATGGACCTGGAGGGGAGTGAGCAGTCTCCCCTACAATGAGAAAGATGGGAACGACAGAGGAAGGATCCGCAATGGACTGGAGGAGAGGGTCAAAGAGGCACTCAGTACCACTGGGGTATCAAAGGGGGGTATAATCTGTTCCTTGTTGAAAAAAGAAAGAGGGGACGGAGTGGCAATTTGTGCCCTTTAACCGAAATCTGAAGAAACAGGCCGGGCTGATGTACAAAAGTGCGAGGAGCTTGACCTTTCAACGGATCCGGAGACAAAGAGACCCTCCATATCTAACTGAACCGAAGAATGGGGGAGGGGGGGGAAAAAAAGTGACGGCAGCCAGGCGGAGACAGCGTGCTGATCGGCGAAAGACAATCGTGAACCCTGGTCATCGGGAAGCTGGGAAGAGGCCACAAGGGAGACGGGAGAAGTTAGACTAAACTCAAAGGGGCGCATCTGGCCGCCGGTGGGGGACCTCGCCATCAACTTAGGAAAGATCCAGCGAGACTGTGAAGAGGACAGAATTTGGTCAGCGGACTCCCATTTGTGAGGTTGGAGCGAATCCTCTAATTCGACACCGCCCACGCACCTCCAGATCTTGCGAAAGAGATCGGAAACATACTGGTGCTCGACAGTCAAACGGTTACAAAGAAAGAAAGATTTATTCTCTGAAAGGCCAAGCTCAAAAGGATTGCGCCGAAGAACCTGGGGAGGATTGTGTTAAGAGGAAAGAACCACTCCGGTCGACGGGGGCGTGGAGAAAACCATCTACCGCGGAGAGGAGGGACCGGGAGACCTGGGGGGAGAAAAGAGGACTAGGAGGGACGGACACAGGGCCCAAAAGACCTGGTCACCTCTACGTGGAAGGAAACAAAAACGCGCAGAACCTCGCCTGCGGGGGAGAGATGCTTCGTGCCGAATAGTAGTTTTTGCTAAAAAGCCCGCCCGACCCGATTGGAATGAAGGGTAAGGACGGGGAGAGACTGGGGAAGCTAATCGGAAACCGATACGAAACGCAACTCAAAAAAATGCCCCGTCCAACAGGGGAAGGAAGTCGGACATCCTAAAAAGGAAGCAGGGGCGAGGCTAAGTTATCTCTTATTTTCTATGTGAAGGAGGGAGTGTGGGTGAGCGGTAGAGAGAATGAAAAAAAAAAGAGAGCAAGGCAATCGCCGAAACAGAGAGGGGCGCTTCGGAGGAATTTCGAGGATAAACGGGGCGCTATACTCTCAACAAAAAAAGGAGAAAAAAAGAAAAGGATAGAAGAAAAAAGCCGAACGCGATTAGGCAACGAAGAAAAAACTGAGGGAGCGATCGAGGGTGCTCCCCCTGTGATCAAAAAGAGTGCTTCCACTCTCCGCCAAAAAAAGACAAGAAGAGAGACGAAGATACAACAAGACCTCGACAAGTTAAAGGCTGGTGACTCCAGGACCCGAGGGACGAGAGTGGAACGGGTTCATGATCTTGTCAGGAGGAAGAGCTCACAGAAAAATTGAAAAATAAAGCGGGTCAAAGGCTGGTTAGAAAAAAAAAGAGGCTAGTCGGACAAAGAAAAAATCGGATATAAGAGATGCTGCCGTGGGGTGGAATCTGGGACATAGTCTAGAAGGTGGAAACGCTCAGACATTTCTTCACGACGAAAGAAAGGAACAAAAAAACAACCCTTCTACCGGTCAACGAGCGCGTTCGAGAGAGGGACGGTTCTACCAACCCGAGGGCCAGGCGCGAAACCTTCGGGAGGGAAACAACCCGGAAAGAGCGGTTGCTAATAGCGCCTGGTTGAGCGGGCAGGGATCGCGGGACCAGAGAAAAAGAGCAGATCACCCAGGAGCAGGTGCTAAAAAGGGGATAGGGGAAAAGGGCGGTTCAGCCTTCGAAAAACTGTTAGCTCGGGCTGGAGGCTTCGCTCCAGAAAAATGGACCCTCCGCGGCCTAGCGGGGGAGGAAACAACCACGAGAGAGGGGATCGGGCAATAATAAAAGGTATGAAGCGGAGTGATGCACAACAAAGGAGTCACAAAGGACGATGAGGGTGTGGGACTTAAGGGAAAGGAGACTTTTAGAACAGACCGATGAAAACGTCCCCGATGAAACTTCGGAAGAAGTCTCAGGAAGGCGACGCGGGAGCAATGGAGAGGGACGGCTGACCTCCCGGTTTATAAAAAAAGGGCAGAGAGAAAAAGGGCTCAAGCGGGAGGAGAGGGCTTCCGGTGGACGATGGAAGGGGCCTCACTTCTGGGGGAGGAATCAAGTAGGTTGAAGATATCGGCCGACAGTCCTGGGGTAAAGATGTCATTGAGGCAGCAAAAGGGGAAAATCCGCTCACATTTCGCGGGAAAATAACGCGGGAGATAAAGCGCTCTCTACAACTAAGGGGCAAGGTTAACTGGAGGTTCGTGACCGCGGAGGTTAGAAAGAAGTAAAAATCGCGGGGACTTAAGAAAAAGGTACGTTGCCGACGGGGACGATGGTCGGGACTCTAGAAAGCTCGGGGCCGCGACTGAGAAAGAAAGAAAACCAGGCCGAGAAACATCAAACTAGTCGTGCAAAGAAACCCTCTTACCTATAGCGGGAAAGGCAAAAAGAGCCTACTCTAAGCCCGCAGAGGGAGAGAGGGCTGAGGGGGGTATCAATTCCAGGGGGGAGAAGGAAACGTGTTTGGAGAAAGGGAAGACGGGAGTAACTTAGTCAAAGCTCGGCCAGCTGACTTCTTGGTGCTCAGGGGGCAACGGATCAGGCAAAAATCAAAAAAAAAACGCAACTGGGGAGAAAAACCAAATTACTCGTTGGATTCCATGGGACTCGCCTTTTGCGCGAGAAGGGGCTGGACCCTGCAGAGGGGGGATCGAGAAAAAAAGTCTAAGAAAGCCTGAGAAAAGGAAACACCAGAACCGGCGAAAAAGGAAGCTTCATGAAAAGAGACGGCCAGACAAGATGTCGACCGGGAGGAACGCCTTTACGCAGGAAGACTCAGCATCGGGGGAGCCAAAGGAGGGGAACTATGGGGAGAGAAGAGAACAAAAACAAGAGGCAGCCCGTGATGTCTTACAGGGAAGGGGAAGGACTTTGGGTCTTCCGGAAGGAGGATCAATCTGGGGGGGAAGGAAAGCCAGAACGAAAAAAACCTTCCGATCTGGCGAAAAAAAGTTAAGTCGTTGTATTATATTAAACCAGACCTTGTGACAACGCCCAGAAATGAGACCCCCCGAGCAGAAGGAAAATCTCTAAGAAAACAAAACACAGAGGTGAATAAAAGAGTATAAGTGAGAGAAATTAAGAGCCGAGTGAGCAATAGGGGGAAACCGACGATGTGGACCGTCAGACCAAACCTGATACAGAAAAAGTGTAGGGAAAAAGATAGACGGTTTCAGAGGTATGGATGTCTCAATAACAGGAGAAACTTGGGAACCCGACGGACGGTGCGGAAAAAACCGGCACGTAGCTAGATTAATCTGGTCGGGAAACCGGGGGGCACAGGGGCTAGTATTATTTAAGAAAAAAAGGTGCGAAAAATAGAATGACTAAATTTGACGGGCAGCCTTCTCGTAAATAAGAATTGACTCATCTGTTGGGTGGGAAAAAAGACCCGAATCGTATAACGCTGGTAATGGTCACTGGCCTTTAACGGAAACCTCAGGGAACGTTATCTAGGAACCAAAAAATGTCGAAATACGCTCGCAACATTCGAGTCCAAAAGGAGTACAAGCGGTAATTGAGGCAGGGAGTGGCAGTTAAAGGAAGTGTTCGAGCTGGAGCGTGACAAACTTGACCATACAGGGAGAAAAGGAGGCCAGTGCAAGAGCACCCCGACGAAAGAAGATCGATCAGGCCTACCCCTAAACAAGCGGGACGTCGACAGAACCACGTTAATATACCGTCCCTCGGGCGTGAAGAAGCAAGAAATGGAAGTCGAATGGGAGCGGAGCTGGCCGAACTCGATTTCGAGTGTGGGGGGGAGCCCGACGAGGTGATGTAAAAGCGTCAACGTTCGGTCGGGGGCCAGGTCCGTCGTCTGAGCAACGCCACAGAAGCGGAAACTAATACTAAATAAAATCCAGTACCGGGAAAGAAGCGGGGACACGAAAGGGTCCGTGACCAGAACAAGGGCTCGGAGTATAGCAGTGGAAGTGAAAAAAAAAATATTTGTGGGTCAGTGGTGGCCTTTTCAACGAATACATAGAAAACATTAAAGGGAAGGGGCCGATTTACAGAAGTGGAGACACGAGCTAAACAAAAGAACGCCTTATATTCTAGAAATTCAGCCGCGACAGCCTGCGGTCCTCTACTCAGAAGGGATGTACGGTGAAACCAGTTCTGCAGCCACGGCAAACGCTGCTAAGACGAAAGGGGGGATCCGGGGTCAAGGGGATCGGATAAAAACTCTCAACGTCACGATAGGGGCGCAAAAAAGAAAGGACTTTAAGAAAAGAAGGGGAGCGCTGGGGTGGGGGGAAGCCGAGAACCAGTCGTAAATATAAGCCAAAGCGTGAACCTTTCTAGAGACCCATTTTAGGGGAAGAAGATCGGGGAAGCGCTCAGGACATCATCGCAAAAAAAGGAAGACAGTCATAAGACATCAGAGAGCAACGCCTAAGGGGATAGGGTACATCAGACTACCACTTTTTACGGGGGGGACTCAGAGGAGGCAACGCTGGACTGAGCGAGAAAAGAGAAACTGAAGGGTTTTGGTAATAAAAAACAGAGGGTCGCCGCCTGGTCGACGGGGGGGTTGACTCGGATCAAAGAAAAAAAAGGACCGGTGAGCGGTATTCATCGGAGGGGAAGGAAGAAACCGGGTCAGAGTTCAAACGTCCGGGTTAAAAAGAAACTCCTCAGAAGCGCGACTAGATCGGAGGAGGCGGGGCTAATATCGCGGGCGAGAAAAAAACCGAAACAGAGGATCTTTTAGACTGAAAAAATTGGAACGAAGAAGAAGGAAAGACGGGAGAAAAGGAAGAGAGCCGCTTACCCAAAAAAAAAAAAAATCAAAGACTCCGGTTACGCCTCAGCCCAGGGACAGAGGTCAAAGGGCTTTATTGGAGAGAAAGGTGGGTCCCGTGCGGGAATTGATCCTCAAAAAAGAACGGCGGGGAAAAAAAATCCGAAAAATCTAAGAGGTGCGCGCCAGAGGGAGATAACGCGGGCGGCGGGCAGGGCTGCTAGGTCTCGGCAACCCCACCAGAGGAAGCTGAAAAAGGCAAGACTCATAAGACTCAGGAGTAGAAATAAACGGGAACGAGGAAGAATCAGAAGCGCAAAAGCTCCTTGCACCGACAGATGGATCGCCACTGGGGCATCGGGAAGTTCTCTATAAAAAAGCACAGCAAGCTCACGGGGAGAAGAGGTGAGAAAAAGAAGAGACCTTAGTCACGGAGAAGAAACTGGGTTTTCAGACAGGGACCCTGGGAAGAAGGCATGCAGAGTCTTTCATATCTCTTTCTTCGTCGATGAGCTACCTCGCATACAGGAAGAGACAGATTAAGACGGGGGCGGAGTATTAACGGGAGAAAGAATAGGTTTTAAACGAAAAGGGAAATCCTCGAGAAGAAAGCTTGTCTGATTTTTTCCTTGTCGGGACAGGGAGAGGACGAGACTTAACTCTCGAAAAAGAAAGATACCCTAAAGACGGAAGAAAGAAAAAAGCTACCGGACCAGAAAGGGCTAGAGAGTTACGTGTAGACACTCACCATAGGGAGGGTTAGTGGGAGTCGTGGAGAAAAAAAGCAGAGGAGGGAAGAGGACAAACTGGAAGCGGGCAAAGACGATAACCCCCTTGGCTAGGGAGGTCAGCGATCAACTTTCTGGGAGTAGGATGAAAGCACGCGGCTTGTGGGGTAGCGCTTAAGGCCTTCGCTCCCGAAAAAATTTACCAAAAAATGAAAGCTATGGACCGAAAAGGGAAATTCAGGGGGGTGATCGGTGGTCTCCAACAGAGGGCGAAAGAGAGGAAACACACTTTAAGGGGGGGGTTGGGGTAACAGTATCCCTCTAGAAAGCGGAAAGAGGACTTCACCCAATGACCACATGAAGAGGTCCCTAAGCTCAGATCTCTGTGGAGAAAAACTGGATGAAGAACGGCCCAACAGAAAACGAAAAAAGAGTAAGCGTTAAAAGCGAGGGGAGGAGAGGTGAGAGTCAGAAAGGAAACGGGACGGCAGAAGGAACAGACTACTTAGTAGGTCCTTTGGACCTGGTTGGAAATGTCGTATTTTTCGGATCAGGGGAAAGACTCGCAAAGGCTTTGGTGCAAGAATCGTGGAGGGAAAAGAAAAAGACCACGCTTTCAGGGTCGTGAAAAGGTCGACAAGGCAGTAAAACATTGCAGTACGGTCGTGTCGTGAGGGGGACAGTCGGAAAACGAAGGACTTATCCGGAATACCACTGAAACCCGACCCTTAATACGAAGGGGCCTCAAGACGCTCCCGCTATGAGGGGGAAAGGAAAAAGGCACGCAGAACAGATAACCATGCTGTGATGAAGAATGAAAAAAAAGCGGCCGGAGTAAAAAACTTCAACGGCGTCAGCCAGGGTAGACTGATGAGGGAAGCGTGGGAAGAGTCGGAGGAGAGACGAGGGATAAGGCTTGCGCAAGGAAAGAAAAAAAAAGGGATGAAGAAGCTCGAATAAATAACCAATTCCTCAGGTTGCGACAAAACAGCCGAAAAGGGGACTAGTTTTAAAGTTCTGGGCGGGGAAGTTGGCGGTCGGAGATTTAGAAATCCTTTAAATCGCGACGACTTGAAGTGTCTCTTCGTCGAAAAAGGAAGCCAGCCAGGAAAGAAGGGGCCTATATATCGGGAAGCAGAATCAGGGGAAAAGAAAACGAGGGCAAGGAGGAAAGTTAAGAGAAATGACAGAAAATTACGTAGATTGGGGGGACGTGCGCCAACTGGCGGGGCTGCACCAAGGAACAGAGGTCGAACGGGGGAACAGGGTGCAAACGACTGTGGCGATATTGCCGGGGGCGGCCACCCTTCCTTCGGAGAAGAATTCATTTTGGCCGGGAGTCGAAAAAAAAAAGGAAAACAACGGACCAGGGGGGAGCCGGTGAAACTCCCAAAGGAGAGGGAGTGTTGGCTGAAAGGAAACCGAAGGGCCAACCGCCGAACGGCAGCCGCCGCACAGCTTCCTAAACAAACTGGGAGGAAAGAAGAGGATGAGGACCTTCTCGTAATAGAAGCAGAATGAGGTGACAAAAAAGAGGCGTGGAAAATAGAAAAAGACATCCTCCAAGCTGTTTTCTTTAGGGGTGAGAGTGGTCTGGAGGCTTCATGAAAAAGTGAAAAATGGAAGAAAAGAAGAAGGGGAAAAGGGTCACAGCCAGAAAGGAGACCAAGGGGGTGAGATCTGGGCGAACAATGTTTAACACCATACCAGGAAGGCCGCACAAAAAAAAGAGAGGGAAGTAAATTGGGTCGTCATCGCTCAAAAAAGGTTATCAAAGGTCAAATAAAAACGTGGAGGGAACCGAATACTATCAGAGACCGAAGGGAAGAGGACTTGGATGTATACAGTAAGGGAAATCGATCGAGAAAAGCAAAAAGTCAACAACATCTCGATCGGGTCCAACAAAGAGACAACTGGAACAACATCTAGGCAGGGTGTGAAAACCAGTGAGCGATGGTTAGGGTTCGATGGAGAAGGGAAACTTTCATAACCTTGGCAGACAGAAAAAATAGCCGGGGGGAAGAGAAGCAGGAAACCCAAAAACGCGAACCATGCAGGGGCAACAAGCAACGTCGACCGCCACAAAAACTAAAGTAGAAGGACAGAACAGCAAAAAAATTAGATTTAGTAGCGGACGTTGGTTCCTAAGAGCGGAGAGCAGTAGGAGGGATATAGTCCGGCCTTGGCAGGCTTTCTTCAGGATCAGGGTCGATCGGAGCATCTGGGCAGCGCAGACAAGTCAAAGAAGAAAAGAAAGGAAAGGGACAGGTACTTGCCTTTAAACTTTGCACGAAGAAAGGAGAAGGAACTTGAGGATCGCAAGCGAGGCACGTCAGTCAAACAAGCGACCGCGCCTGGGTGAGATTCAAATAAGAAAAGAGGAAAAAGGGGGAAAACCCGGCCAGTTCCTATTTACCCTAGGGAGAAAACGTCGAAACAGGGAACATAGGCCGTGCGCGCATGGACCGTCAGAATTGCCGCGGACGGGCTTCTTCGGGGTTGAGGGCAATTGGAGAAAGGGAGGAAAGGCCTCAAACCGCGCAGGGGGAAGACTAGAATCGTCAAGAAGGGCCTACGGGGAGGCGGCCGCGCGCTCTTTCTAGATGTTTGGAGAAAAACCAACGGATTCAAAAATAGAAGGGGGGGGGAGAAAAGCCTTCAGAAAAGTTCTTTTCACGAAGCGGCAGATCCAGAGGGAACGTCGTCGGAGGACCCTTAAAGAATAGTGGAGAGTAGGTTAGGTGAGAGGGGCGGGGATGGAACAGGGGGATGGGGAGCTGAGGAGGAAGTGGATAATTCCTCATTGCGAAGATCATCACAATCACGCAAGGACAACGATGGCAGTAACGGGCGAAACGGGTTAAGAAAAGGGACGGTCTACATTGAGATTAGTAGAGTGAGACGGACCTAGAAGAGTATCTGAGTGATATCACACCTGTCTAAGGGGGTGTGATCGTTGCGACCACTAAATTACTCAGGGACTGGGGGAAACTTGGGCATGTGTAGGAGAGAATTGAAAAGCTTATCTAAGAGGAGCGATCTAGGGAGGAAAAAGGGGAAGAAGGGGGGCTTCTTAGTCTTTGCTGGTCCTCGGGGTCGAGTGGGGGAAACGCTCGACAGGGTTATTAAAAAGAGGAACCCCGAACGGCAAAGAGGAGAGAGAGAGCAATTCGAGAGGGAAGAAAAAAATATCAGGGAGAGAAGAAAAAGCCACGGACCCGAGGTCCTGTTAGGTCCGGCTCCTGTTATCTCAAGCCTACGACAAAGAGCATAACGACACCTACGCAGCAGCAAGAGAATTCCGAGAAAAGAAGGAAGGTCAGAAACGCCAAGGGGTGGAGGGAGAGTCATTCAGTGGGAAGAAATGAGATATTGAAGGTTGGGTCCTGTCTGGACCCCAGGGAATATAAGATTTTATCACAGGGATCGAAAAACGCGCAAAGGTGGCTTGACAGGGAGTCTCACTGATGCAGGGGAGCGGGGCTGACTAGACTCAAAAAATTATTGGAAAGAGAACAGGAGAAACACGCACGCGTTGCTCTTCTACCTCGGGACGAAAAGAAAAAACGCGGGGAGAGAGAGCTAATCAAAAAAACTCAGAGGAAGAGAAGGGGGACGCTCGACTTAGGGAACAAGAAAAGGACCAAACAGTCAAAAAAAAGAAATCTAAAAAAACTCAGAATCCCAAGGAAGCAGTCAGTGGGCAGACCCGGAAAACAGGAGGCCTGGTCGAGACTGCTTTCTCAGCCTTCTGGGCAGGAGATGAATCCAAAGCTAGGCAGAAAATGCGAAAATCAGCAGGAAAGGCTGTTTAGCCGAACCACATCTCAAGAGCTCTGCAGAAACAAAAAAAAGCGAATTCGAGTGAATAACTGAGAGAAGAAATTGAGAGGGTAGAAAAAAGAGAGAGGGAAAAACGCTCCCCGGGGAAGAAATACTGACGTGGCAGAAAAAAAAACCTTTCTACAAATCCCGGAAGAAGATTGTGGAGAAAAAGAGAGGGAATGTGACCACTCCCCCCGTCAGACCATGCGGACGGACCGGGACGAGAAAAACCCAAACATCTATGGTTCTAAACTCTGGAAGGAGGAGAGGGAAGCGAAACGAAATAAGAGAGTCACCCCAAATCGGAGGAGAAACCAGAGGGAATACTCAGAGTAGAGCTCGGCACTTGGCTGGGGAAAAAGGAGGCTTCGCGACCTGACAAAGGGGGTCCCGAAAGAACGACGGCAAAGAGCTCTATAATGTGAAAAAAAGAAGTAATGGGGTCTGAGACCGAGTTTCTACACACCAACAAGCATGCAAGAAAAAAAAATGTGGTTCTGGTAAGCGCGAAAGGGGGGGGGAAAGTCAAGGGAAGAACTTCACGAGGAGAACAACGGAAGGATGTCTCGTTGATCGCGGAAAGGAAGAGACGACACTGGCCCGGAAGGCAGCAGACCGAAACAGCAAAAGGCCTTCCGCAGAAAAAGTAGGTAGAGGGAGCAGACTCTCCCTATGAAAGGGAAGGGAAAAGAAGGGATCCAAAGAATCTGCGCTGAGAACTGTTGGTAATGGGCGATTGCGAGAAAAAGTAAAAAAGTTAAAGAAGGGGATCCATCTTGGGAAAACCACTCTGTATACTAATCTTGGCAGACCCCAGAGGACTGGGGGACATTAAGAGAGTAGTGGAAAAGGAGGGTCGAAATCAGAAGGAGTCACGGGCGAGGTTGGAAGGGGAAGTACGGAAAAGGTCGGGGGCATACGAAAGCGATGACCTAGTAACCTTCGAGACAGGAAAAAGAAGTACACTAAGAATAAGAAGTGAGGGAAAACGCGAACCAGAGGACCCAAAAGAACGGGAAAACGACATGCAGACACTCCTGCTCGTAAATCAGTAGGCAAGGGAAGCTTCACACGGGGACGGGGGAGAGGTCAAGAAGGGTGCAGATTTTTCACGAAGAGCTAGAACGGGGCAAGGCTGCTGCTCAAAAGGAGAAGTTGGGCAAAAAAAAAACGATCAATTGGCAGGGAAAATCAAAAAGCCTCGAGAACTAAAACAACCAACCGCGTTGGAGCACGAAAAAGGCAAGTACCCTCAGTTGTATGTCCATTGGGGAAAGACTGGGGAGGAGCGAGGGCGCCGGCAAGCGGGGAAGAGGAGAAGAACGGGAAATTATCCTCCCAAAGCAACGGCAAGGCCATCTATCAGGTCACTCTGCACGGTTAACAGCAAGAGGGGGGAGAAAAAGATGACAACGGGAAGGGGAAAACAAAAAATATCAGAGACTAGGTAGGGAACCAAGGAGTCCCCTCTGGGGACCATTACTCAGCAAAAGGGGGAGCCAAGATCATACCCGTGGAAGGGGATACTTGCCGGACCTAAAGACGGAGGGGAGTTCATAAATGTCATCGTTTTCAAGGAAAAACGAAAAAAAATCAGCGTGGAAAGAAAAACATCGATCGTCCTTTTGGGAAACGACGAGCCGTTGGAAAACTCCACTATTCTCGAGAAGAAGGGAAGGAAGCTAGAGAATCAAAAAAAAAGAGAGAAAGAGAAGGAGCTCGGCGCGGAGCATCGGAGTTTCTGGGCGGTTCCTCGTCAGAAGGGACGGAAAAAAAAAAAACTGAGGGGAAAAGAAGAGGAAGGGGGATCGTTTGGGAGGAAGGGAGGATCCTTCAACAGACAGGAAAGGAACTCCTGACGGACTGAGAAAAACCGCCAAGAGAAAACTGGTCGACACCGACCGAGTAGTCCCCAGTAGGAACCTCATTTGAAAAAACCCATAAAGGAACGGAAAAGGGGTCGCAGAGAGATAAAGGAGGGCGGGAAAACCATCTGGATGAAAGTGAACGAAAAGAAAATCAAGAGGAGAGAGGGCTGGCCGGGATGATGAAAGATCCGAGTTACTGAATAGCGAAAGCGAGACAGTCTCCAAACTCAGAAAAAAAAAGGAGAGGACCCAAAATGGGGAAGAAGACTATTACTTCGGCGGGGGAAAAGACCAGGGACCGGGAGGGAAATTCATAATCAGTCCAAAGGTAAAAAATGTCATACGAAGAAGGAAGCAGCGGACCCCAAGAACAGGGAGGAAAAAGGAAGAAAAAATAAAAAAGTCGAAGGCGGAAAAACCCTTTAATAAAGAATACGCCTCACGTCTAAGTCAAAACAGAGGATGATTCGAGAGAAAGGTTTCCGGAAGAAGAGAGTATCGGGGTAGAAAAGGTCTTAGTGATGAAGAGACTGAGTCCTGGGGAAAGAGTTCTTAATCCTGGACGGTCAGTGAGGCCTCCAGACAAAGACAAAAGCGAACAACGACGAAAAAAAAAAAAAAAAGTATGCCTGTAGAATAGGCACGACACAGCCTCATGTACTTAGGGTGGAGAGTCGCCGGAGGAGTAACTCATGGAAAGTACCAGGAGAAAGGGCCCGGGACGGGGTACGGTTAAAAATGGAGAACAAAGACGAGCTTCCCAACATGGAAACAAGGCCGGGAACAATTTACCGGTAGCATCTGACGTGCATCGGAGGAAAACTTTCGACGAGAGAAGGGCGAAAAAGCCGCTCGGGTAAGGAAACAATTCGTGAAAACAAAAAAAGATAAGGGCTGGGCACCAGGGGCACGTCAGCACCAGGTAGAGCAGAAGGATACGAACTATAAAACAATAGAAGACGGGGAGCGGACAGAACACGGACTCGCAACAAAAAGATGGTTTCAAAAAAAAAGAAAGGCGTGGAGAAAAGATGTCCGCTTTGGGGGACAAGAAAAAGGAACCAGTAAAGGCAGAGCAGAAAAGCGGGCGGGGAAAAAGGAAAAGAGCAGTACCCAAGTTGGAGCGGAAGCGAGCGCCAGAAATACAACCGAATACCGAAAAATAGTGCGCACAGAGAGAGACGCTCTAGGGGAGCCTGGATAGACAGGAGAGGTGAGATGAGCTGCGCGGACAAACGCTCCAACGTCGCTTAGACTCAAAGGTCGCTGCATGGGGCAAACTTCCAACAGAAGGAAGCGAATGGTCTAGTCAGTGGGCTACAACTTCAACTTATCGCAAGAAAAGAAAATACTTTTTAACCTGGTACCGGGGGTAGGTTTATACGATAAGACAGGGTCGAGCGTTCACCTGCATAAAAATAAAAATTAAAATAAAAGAGGAGACAGCAAGCTGAGGAGAAGATCTGGGGGGGGGGGGAGATTTTTCCGGTCCAATGAAATATCGAGTGATGCTCCACGAAAAAAGATGATTGTTCGAGTTAAGGAGAGGGAGGATCATGCAGGACTCCTCCTACATCGAAGGAAGAGAATCGACCAAAACTCCTAATAGGTGAACCCGGGTGGGTAAAAAGCGCCGGGGGACAAACACCGCGCCGTGAAAAATAAGGAAGGGAAGGGGGAGGGGAGAGTACGGGGAAGTGGTAGAGGCTTATTCGAAATGAAAAAAAAGAAGACACGGCGATCGCAATAAGCGAGAGCGAGGTGCTAGTCCCTATTGAGAAGGGGAAGGAAACTCGGGCTGCT
>Ga0179591_1282968_pt1 | contig 15811 bp, 13 predicted proteins | sample CZOMad2_1_08_16f_FD_182891 | JGI IMG/M metagenome (GOLD analysis project Ga0179591, IMG submission 182891) | Vadose zone soil fungal communities from Angelo Coast Range Reserve, California, USA - CZOMad2_1_08_16fungal (PacBio error correction) | ecosystem: Environmental > Terrestrial > Soil >...
CAGATAGTTGTTGCCGGTTCTCCGATAATCTCGGATTGACGGATGTAAAATAAAGAACAGCTGGTCGAAAACCAGAGACGTCACTCTTGGTCGTAGGCCCGAGCTCAAGACGTGGCACAGGGGCAAACAAAAGGGTGCCTCGTCGGGCAGGAAAGAAGTTTAGTCTGACGAAAGACTTGAAGAATAATCGGAAAAACACGTCGTTGCGCCGATCAACCCTGCCTACCATCAGCAAGCACCTGCCTCTCCCGGGGCACACGCAGATCAGTTGGGGATGTAAGGGGGGTGCGCTAAAAAGAACGGAAATGCTGGGGAGAAAAGGAAATACCGGTAGGGGGTCAATGTACACGTAAAAGGGACGACAACGTGAGGAGATCAGGGGTCAGATCTGGTCACGCAAAAAAAGCAATGAAAACGTCTGGCCGACAGCGGAAAAAGGAAGAGGCGAAGGGCCCGATGCACACGGGGAAGGACCCAAAGCCGTCCTTGATCACCAAGGCACGCCGGTGGCTGGATCGGCCGTCAAAAAACAAACTGCGCCGAGGAATCCGGCGGAAGGGGATCCAACGAGGGGAGGGAGGAAATAGAGAGATCGGCTGCCAAGAGGGAGCGACAAGGGGGTTCGGCCGAGACACCTTTCCGACTTGTGTAGGGGGGAAGCCCCATTACTTAGAAAGTTAGGGCATCGGAGGCGCGAAGCTGGAATCGACCTTAAAAAAGGAGTTCATCTTCTAAAAAGAAGAAACTCTTACACAATTCATTCCTCCAAGAGGGGGGAAGAGACGAAGGGGGGCATCTGGGGGACGGCCGGTTCTGCAGAGGAATCGTGCGAAAAGAAAAGGGGGGTAAATTTTCTTGGGTCAAGGGACCTGATCATGCGTTGAACCTTGCTGAGGGAGGAGGCCTCGGGATGGATGGAGGGGAAAGGGTGACCAAAAAAGGAGGCAAGCAGAGGAAAAGATGCGACTAAAGTCAAAAAGGAACGAACCGAAGGCATGGCTGATACACAGCGACTAATGTGCCACTTATGAGACGTACTTAATGAGAATGGAGAGGGGTTTTCTCCCCGAAGAAGATGTATGGGACCAAAACTTCTCGGCTCTCCTTCAAAAGGCGAACATCGATGACAAGATAGACGAAACTGCTCCGGAGGAGAAAGTGTACTATAAGAAAATCCGGGTAGGGTGCGGGGCCTGCTGGAGGGTAGCAGGTACGAAGAAAGAAACTCGGTTGACCGAGAGAATGAGCTCTCAAGGGGAAAAAGCTGCCGGCGTACAAAAGTACATAAGAGAGAGGGAAGACCGGAGAGCCGACGATCGGGAGGGAGACCGGAGCGCCTACGGGTCGGTACATCCATAAAGAAGTACGTCGGTGAAACTAAACTGCGGGAGGAATTAGGGGTTACAGAATAGACATTATGTGATCCCCGAACGAAGTCCAGGCGCTGGGTGTCAAGCACACTGCGATCTAAGACTTCATAAGAACAAAGTAAAGGAAGCAAGATGCTTAGTTCTGTATCTACAGCAAGCAAGGGGGCCATAACTCTGAAGGGCTCACTGGACGAGAAAGGAAATCAAAGCAAGAAGGGGGTCAGAAAAAAAAGTGCCGGCGATTTAGCAGGGAAAGGGAGGAAAGCTCTGGACCTTCTCAAATCAGGGCTCCGAGAGCATGGGACTTCGGGGGACGGCAAGAAATCTGGAAAAAATAGAATCAAAACTAAGGAGAGAAAAAATCGCACCGCGAAGAAAAACTACATCGAACGGTACATCGGAGAAAATTTAGGGTCGTCGGGTAGCGCAAACGACTGACTGAGAGGACACACTATGAAGTGTTGCAAGTGTGAACCGCGAAATGGTTGAAGCCTGTGAGAGCCGGAGGGGCACCTGCGAAGGCCTGCGTCTATTCAGTCTCGCCAGATCCGGTCGAGGGGCGAGTGTGCCGGGGGGAAGTCCGAGCACAAGCGTCGGTTAAGCCGCATCGGGGTTGGAATTGGTTCTCTTCGGGGACACCTCCTAGACAAGCTCCCGGATAGAACCAAGGATCTGAAAGGCTCGCTATACTCGGCTATCCTCGACTGGCTATCCGACGCCAAGAATTCCAGGAACAAACAGGGAAAACAGGGAGAGAAGGATAACTACCCGGAGACCTGTATAGATTAACGCGCGGACTCATTATCAGTTGGGGGTCCCTTCAGGTTTAGACAAAAAAAGCCGGGACGAGGGACAGTGGAGTTAGAGACCTTGAAGCCCTGGGATGTTCTTTTTGTCCAGGCGAGCCTTTCGAAGGCCGTATGGCACTATCCAAGGTGATACACGGTTAAGGGACATCTCATTAAAGGCAAAAATTACCATCCGGTCGTCAAGGCGGGAGATTCCCCACAGCCAGGCAGGGGGACCAAAAAATCGGGCCGAACAAGACCGACCATGAACGGCCGGGAAAACCTTAAAGATGGATTACTGCGGGCACGTCGTTATCTCGGCAAAGGGGTACGGGCGCTTAACAACGAGAGGATTAATGCCTAACCTCGGAGTAATTCGCTCGGACATCTCTTTAGTCACTTGCCGACGGACTGTCAAGACGAGGAAACAGGTGTCGTAGAGGACTAGTTGAAAGTCAAAGAAGCGAAGGACAAATGAGAATTTAGAGCCTGGATCGGGAGGAGGCCATGCTTGGAGAGGAAGAAAACATCTTCGACACAGAGTGTAGTAGGGAGAGGGAACCGGTCAGGGAACAGAATGAAGGGGCGGGTCAAGTGACCCTTTCTAGGAAGGGAATATCCATCTGAAAAGGAGAGACGGGAAGGCCGACAGGAAACGGACCTGGTCAAGAGAGACCGCTGAAACTGGTGGGTGCCGAGGGGGTAACCGTTTCACCAGTTCTTCCTGTCTATCACAAGAAGCACGCCTCCTTAGGAGATCTCGAAAAAACGAGAGGGGAAAAAAAATATACCGAGGGAGAGAGAATCCGAGGACTGAGACCAAAGAAACATTTACCCCGAACCCACAGAGGACTACATCACTCGAAAAGAGGGTCGACGATTAAATTAGAGGGGGGGAGCAAGGCATAACAGAGGAGAACGGGAAAAGGGGGGCTGACTGCATCGTAAACATTTTCTAGGGGAGGTCAAAAAAGAACCAGGAGGGCACCGCAAGGCCGGAGCCTGGACAGAGTGTTGACTGCCCGGCTCAAACCAAAAAAGGCACGACCTAGAAAGAGAAAGCTAGACTAAAATCTGCGAGCAGGTGGTGCGCGAGGTCTTCAGGTTCAAAAGAGGAAAAAAAAATGGCAGAATGTAGTAGGAGGAACCCCTCAACGGAAAGACGATTAAAATGAAAGTTCGACTCCGCCAGAGAGTCCGAATCACTAACTATTCGAAGGAAGGGCTGAAGACCGGAAGAGAGAGCGAAAACTGTTGCAAAAGACTACTGACATAGGGCCCTCTTTCGGGCGGTGAGGTGACAAGGATGCCGGGGCTTCCAGAGGTGGTACCGGAAAGCGTTCCTGGGATCTTCTGCCGACTACAAAAATATCGAGGTCAATCAACAGAAGGGTTGGGGGAAATTAGTCAACTACAGAACTAAAAAGCGGGGCGAAAGCGCAGACAGAAAACGCTCTCGCATACACGAACGAAAACAGAGGCTGAAGGATAAAGCACTACCAACACGCCAACGTGAGTGTTCTCGGCAACCAGGATCGTCAACAGGGGCGGCAAAACATTCCCGGCGAAAGGTGTCAGCTGCCTGGCTCCTGACAAACACTCAAGGTCCAGGGACTCGCACAAGGGAAACGGAAGAGGGGAGCGACGGTCAAATTAAGCCGGAAAAAAATCCGAAAAAACCCAGGATCGACTACGGAGAGAAAATCGGGGAACGCCGGTTCACAGCAAAGTACGGAAAAGGTTTGACGGGAACAAAAAAGGAATGGGCGGAGATAGGAGGGCATCGGTGGCGCTAGGATTCTAAAAAAAAGAGTCAGTACTACTCCGCGAAGATCCTGATAGTACGAGAAGTACTTCGGCATTAGAAAAAATCAAAAGGAAGTCTGCTCAATCTCCAAAAAATTGCGAGTTAAAACGGGACTTAAACACGTAATTGATGGCCCGTTCTCCAGGGTCAACGTCTTGACAGCGAAAAACGACGACCACAACGGAGCAAAGCAAAAGGATCAATGGTAGAAGCGGGGAGTGTCGGGTGACGCTGGGGAAAGAGACCAAGGCTCCAGGAAAATCGCGGTCAGAAAAAAAGTCTTGGGGGCCTTCCTCATACAGAAGCAATCGAACCGATAGAGAAAGAGGGGATTTGCGAAGGGGGTGGGGCCCGCCGACAGGAATCCGCAGAAAAACGTCACATGAGATGTCCCGAGGGGGGATCGAGGGGGTCTTTCGCAAGAGAGAGGCGCGAGGGCTTGCCGTCTACAACACATAGAGCAGCTTTCTTGAAGTTGGGGGAGGGGGTATCGAGAAAAGAATCCGAAGGGGGTTGGACCAACGTCTTCACGGGGAAGTGGGGCTTCTGGGGAATCCAGTCAGGGGGGGGATGGGGGCCGATCATACTCCAGCCGTGGGCGGAGAGAATTTACTCGCCTTGTATGAGGAAAAGAGCAATCCTTAAAAGTGCCGCTTGGCCGGCGAAGGCTGACGGGTGGGAACTGGTAGAGCAGGAGCCGGAGAGTGAGATTGGGACTGCTTTGGCCGGCCAAAGACTTCAAAAAGGCGAAATCCAATAGAGAGCTGAGGGTCAAGGGGGTCTTCGACGGGGCGAAAAACCAAGAAGGCACCATCACCTCCGGGAAATGGAGACTGTCCATGCGGGATAAAAACACCGGAGGTGCCTGAGAAGTTAGTCCAGGGAGGCATCTAAGGGTTTGGGGAAGACCGCCAGGGCCGGGAAAAGGTCTGCTTGGCAGTCACGAGCTTCCTGACAAAACCTAGGCGCCTTGCAAAGAGAATAGTACTGAGCTACACGATTTTTTACATCGGATGGCCCGAAGGTGTAGCACGCCTTGCCGGAAGGTCCATCAGGTGAACTAGGGGAGGAACACTCGACGAACGAGAGTAGGGTATCAAGGTTGAGGGGACAAGTACATTGAAAGGGAGAAGAGACCTGCGTTCGTACTTCAGGTAAAATAAACACCCCAGGAGGTCCTGACGCGGAAGCTTGCACGCGCAATCAGTGCTTCGGCCCCGATTGTGACGAACGCTGGGGGGGAGCGAAAGCGGAACTCTTTAAAGGGAAGTCAAAACTGGAAGTCAAATGCTTCATCAGGGGGATTAGAAAGAGGGGAGAGCATTGGTCAACGTCTTTTTTGCGGGCGCAATCATAAAGGCGTCTTTTTCGTCGAAAGGAAGGGCGTTTCAGTACTCGGAAAGAAGAATTCCGGCATTGCAATTCAGTGCCGGAAGGGAAGACAGGCGAAATCCCCCCTCAAGTGTTTTCCTTCTCGGATTCGCAAGGAACGTCTTGAAACGACTCTAGCCGACGCAGCGAGGGCAACAACCTGAGGAAAAAGTTCAAAGAGATAATTGGCTGGGCTCAACGAATAATGCTCTCAGATTAAAAATGACAGACGACTACATTGGCCGGACGTGAAGCAGTTTCGTGTCGGAGATAAGACAGGCAAAGACCTGGGGACTGGGAGTCTTCTGGGGCATGACAACGGACGAGGAAAACTGACGGGACGACCAATACTTTGGTCTCACGTCGGGACACCAATACGTGCACAAGAGGCTACTCCATCTGGTAGACCTGGGAAACTGGGACTTATACGTCGGGGGAGGACCCTTCAGATGACTAAAGGGGCAAAAAACCATTTCTGGACACACCTGAGACTGCGCAGGGACCGGGAGGGACGCGCAGTCGTTGCTGGGGGGTGGAAGTGCTATAAGGTAGGGGGAAAAGCGAAAAACTCTGCATGAAACGAAGTTGGGACGAAAAAAAAAAAAAAAAAAAAAAAAAAAAAAAAAAAAGAAAAAAAAAAAAAAAAAAAAGAAAAAGAAAAAAAAAAAAAAAAAAAAAAAAAAAAAAAAAAAAAAAAAAAAGAAAAAAAGAAAAAAAAAAAAAAAAAAAAAAAAAAAAAAGGGGAAAGGGAGACAATAAACCAAAAAAAAACGCGGGAAAAATTCTTGGCGGGCCGCCGTCTAACAGCACTTCTGAATCACTGGTAACCCAAGCGTTATGGGAAGGCGACTAAACCGTGCAGGGTAGCCTGGGTGTTTCCCGAGATACAAGACAATGCTATACAGAGAATGAATGAAGAAAAACCAAGCTGCACCGCCAAGGACTTCTCCAGGGCCCTGCCTCTGGGAGATCTGCCGAGAACGAACCTGACTGAAGTCCCGGTAAGGGAGCTTAGTGGATACAAGGACCGACACTCCGAAGGAGCCTCGCAGTTAAACGAAAAGGGGGGGGGAAAGAGTAAGCTTAAAAACAAGCCCGTATCAGGAAAGCGCTTTAAGACCAGAGCGGACTGAACGAGCTTAAAAATTAACCGAGAATACGGCATATTGGTGAATACCTAAACCATTACTGACTTCAAAGGGCTCGACCACAAGCGCTAGAATGAGAGGACACAGCGACAAGGGAGTGTACCCCCGCAAAGCGTCTGGTTGAACCAGAGTATATGGCGGAGAAGCCGCACGCATTTTCAAAAAATCTCTAGAGGTTTCTCGAGCGAATCCTATTACGAAGAAAAAGGAAAAAAAAAACGAAAAGGGGAAAAAATAGTCACTCAACAGCGCGACACTCAAATAGTTTGACCAAAACGGCGGGGGGGACGAGGCGGGAACTCCGAGACCGCGACAATAACTCTGAGAAGAAGGGTGCAGGCGATTAAGCCAGGAAGGCTAGAAGTCTGTCAGGAAGGGACATAGGACAGGTCGCCAAGAAAACGTCAAAAAAAGGAAGGCAAAGAGCGTTCGTATCAAAACGGGAACTGGGCTTCGAGGGAGGGGGTTCGGGGGAGGGGCCAGCGCGATGAAACCGGCAGGCAAAAGATACGTTGTCAAAGAAACGGGGCATATCCCTGGAAAGGCGGGCGCGCCAGGAATGGGGACGCATGCACTTTCGGGTCAAGCGACGAAGTCTCTTGAAAGTAGGATCCGACTAGCCATCCTCTAGAAGGAAAGACCGAGAACTAGGGGGGGACGGCAGGGCGTAGGAAACCTCCTTATCGGGGGGAGGGGACGCCCAAGGAATAACCGGGGGGCTCGGCGGATCTAGAGCTACGAGAGAAAAGGGATGCACGGTCTACCCTATAAAAGAAATGGGTCAAGATCTGCTGGGACTCTTGATATCCTAGGAGCAAAAGGGGGGGATCGTATATCAGGTATTTAGGAGCAGGGTGACTATAAGGGCAGAGACGCCCAATGGAAAAAAGGGGTGGGGAGTGAGGGGATGACGACAAGCGGGCATGTTGACTGTTATCTGCTACGAGGGTGCGCTTGCAGAGCAAACTGATCAGAAAACGGTATCGCTTAGAGGAAATGAAACTTTCAAATGAAGAAAGAAGTATTCTGAGAAGACGGAAGGAAAGAAAGCAGAATCCCGGGAAGTCTTTAATCTTCCTCACCAGGTCCCATTGAAAAAGCACAGAGGAAATGGGGGGGGGGGGGGGGGGGGGGGGGGGGGGTGGGGTGGGGGGGGGGGGGGGGGGGGGGGGGGGGGGGGGGGGGGGGGGTGGGGGGGGGGGGTGGTGTGGGGGGGGGGGGGGGTGGGGGGGATGGTGTGGGGGGTTGGGGGGGGGGGGTGGGGGAGGGTTTGTGGGGGGTGGGGGGGGGGAGGGTGGGTGGTTTGGGGGGGGTGTGTGGGGGGGGTGGTGGGGTTGGGGGGGGGGGGGGTTGGGGTGTTGGGGGGGGGGGGGGGGTGGGGGGGTGGGGTTTCCTCTGTCAGAAAGTACTGCGTGTGGGTCGGGAGGAGGCATCAGGGCTTCCGTAGCGTGTGAAGAATGGAGCCTAGATCGGAAGTGCTCACTGAAAATCTCGGGAGAGGCGTGCCCGACTGTGTCTTAAGAAAAATTTAAGGAGGAGGAAAAGTTGAAGGGGGGCAAATCGGAAAAGACTCGACCTCCTGGTATGGAGAGGGTCGCTGCCCGGGGGTTTGGCGAGAAGCCCTCTGAAGCAGAAAAATGAGGGAAGTACGCGTGCCTGGAGGTGAAAAAGGGGGTCGTGGTAGCCGCCACGGGGGGACATTTCTACTAGGAAGTCGCCAAAGAGAAGAGAGAAGGGGTCGTTTCGCGAAGAACCGCCCAGGGCCTCGTACTCGAAAACCCTGGAAAAAGAGGTGTAGAAGAGGTTCTAAAAGGCGCTTCCGCTCCGAAGGAGTATGAGCCATAGGAAGGGAGCTAGCTAACAACCCCGGAAGGCTATTATATATAGAAGAAAAAGGAAGAGAAGAAGACCTCTGAGGAGGATCGACCAGGAAGAAAGGGTCTTGAACACATAGGTCATCATCTCCCAGATACGGGGGAAGAGTAAGAAAGACCGGGGGAGGGCGGCCGCGAATAAAACAGGAAGCGAAAAGGAAACGATGGAGGAGGAAGGCTCTGACGACATGTTCAGATCCGGGCAAGAAAACCTTAGGCTTGAAAAGAATGGCCTCGCCTAAAAAAATAAGGGGGTCAGGTGAAAACTCTCGCGCACAGCCATCCTCTCGTCATAAAATTTAGCGAAAGAAAGGTCTTCTCAGCAGGTGTCTCTATGGAACTAAAAATTGAAAAAGGGATGAAGCACACCTGCGTGTTCTTAGAAAAGAAGGACAAACGGTCCAAAGAAACTCATCTGGCGCATTGCCTAGCACCTTCAAGGACGATAGGAGACTAGCTAAATCGAGCGTATGCGGGAAAGACTTACTCAAAGGCCGAAAACGAAAAGGCAAAAATAATCATCAGAGGAAAAGGTGCTTACGGTGCGGGGGGAGTGACCGTGGTATCCTTATTGCGGTACCTTAAGGTTGGAGAGCCCTAGATTCTCAGACGAAACGGCTGTCGCATGTGCACTTTTCCTGGCTCCTAACATCCTCCAACGAATCACTTTTTCAGCTTCGTTGCAGAAGGGGAAAAGCCCCCATCGAAGACGAAACCTACTACTCAGCAAGGGTGCAGTCAATTTCGGAAATCATGATCAAGAAAAAAAATCAACTGTGCCGGGGGTCGAGGGCGGAAAAGGGGCGTCAAAGCCGACGAACGAAAAAATATCCACTCCGATCGCTGAAAGATGAAACCGGAGGGGCGGCTAGTAAGCATGGCACGAGTGACCCGGCGCCGTTGTAAGATAGGACAAGAGATTCTAATAGAGAGGAGACAGTCCTGGGAGAAGAACCTCGTTGATCCCGACTCGCCGAGAGAGCGGTTTGTAAATTCTACAAACGTTCAAAAAGGGAGCGAGACTAAGAGAGGATGTCGGGCTGAAACACGATCCGAACTGAAAAAAAGACGATCCTGAGAGACTAAGGACATATTCATAACAAGAGAGACGCCTTCTCACCCTGCGAGGTTCAAAAAAGGGGGAAGAAAGGAAGATTTACTAAGCAGGGCCATCTTAGCTTCCCGGAGAAAACCTCGAAAAGAAAACTAAGCGGAAAAGAACGTCCTATCGATATGTAAGTGCCGCGGGGATAGAAATGCGTCATTTAAAAGCCTCCAGGAAAAAAGGAAGAGGGTCCTGCCTTCAGAAAAGAGATCGAACAGAAGAGTAATTGTAGCAACTGTCAAAAGAGCTTGGCAGCAGCAGGAGAAAAAGTGGAGGGAAAAAGGAACTGAAGAGGAAAAGGGTCGAGGAAAAGGAGGTCTTGGCCCCTGCGCTATGTCGATTCGACGGTCTGGGTACAAACGAGAAGAGGGCGAGTGACGGGTGCATAGGAAAGGGAAAGGAATCCGAGTTTGTATCACACGACGACGTGTCGCGGGGATCCAAAACAGGGAGGGGAAATGTGGAACTCAGAAATCGCCGCCGGGGGAGACCGTCGGGCAGTAATTGAGGGAATACACTCAATGCCGTAGGACGAGAGGAAAGACCGAGAACTGGAGAACGGAAGAAACTGCTCAGGGGGACTATTCCTGTGACCTACCCTCTAACCAAGAGACATAAGGACCGATTTACTTCGGAAGGACTCACCGAAGACGCAACCGGGGGGTATACAAGCCCTTAGTGTCTCTGGCCAGCGGCTCGGGCCGGCTTGGGAATCAGGCGTCGATCCGGCCAAGAGTTTGGTTGGAGGAGCAAGTGCCTTCCTTATCGAACTGGGGACGGTAAACGAGCGTTTCGCCACCCCGCAGCTCGAATTGGGATCTGAGGAAAACCGTCTCAGCGAGGTGGAAAAAACGAAGTGACCGCCGGTTTCCGACGCGAAGGCGCCCGCCCTCAAGGGGCGAGTAAGGGAACGACGCGACGGAACAGGAGACGCGGTCGGGATAAGGGGTCATAGAGTCGGGAGGCGACGACTGTCCGGATAAACGACGCAATCTCCCAAAGATAGGGGGCCGGCGAAAAGAACTGGGAACTCAGAAGGTTGGGAAAAAAAGAAAAGGAGGGCTCTTGACGTGCCGAGACGGAGCTTGTCCGAAACGTACTGAAAACCTGGTCCCGGCGAGGCTTCCTGTTCTAAAAACTGGTGCGTATCGGGGGGTACAGTCTTTTTTGGAGCACAGATCAAAAAAAAGCGTTGGAGGGTTGACCGGAGAAGGCTGGAGGAATCGATCAAACCTAAACGCCGGAAAAAAGGGTCTTTGAACCGGCCTGGTCAGGGACGACCAAAAGTCACTGGGGGGAAGGGCCAGGCGTCACGCACGAACTTTGGGAGGCACACAGCCCGGGGTCTCCGCAACCACCCGAGAGGGAGGAAAACGTAGAGGGCGGGAGAGATTAGGCGCTCAGATGGAGGGGTACTCACGGAAGACAAAACGGTGGGCCGGCGTGTCTTTGTGCGGAAGTAGCAAAAGGAAAACGTTTGTTGGAGAGTCGGAGGCGAGATCTACGGCAAACCCGTAGAAAGAGCTGTCATTAAATGTAAAAAAACAGACACGGAAAAACACCAACAATTATGCCAATAATGGGAGACGCCTTAAAGGGAGCTCCCTGGGAAAAGGCAGGGGGGACGGCGTTTTTAAGAAGAGGACCGATCGGCGACTACGCAGAACCAAAAGAACGTGCAAGGGAAACCTGAATCTTCTTTCTGGGGAGAAGAGAAAAAAAAAAAAAAACATTACCTCTAGGTCGGATGGTGTACTGAAGGTTCTAGACGTATCGCGGCTAAACCGGGGAAGCGAACCCTCACTTAGAGTCGGGCTTGGAAATTAAGAGAAAAGGAGGGCTAAGCCGACACCGGGGAGGGCGCGAGGGTCCCGACGGCTGGAGGCTCGGGTCCGCAATACAAGGGCTATTCTCCGGGTGGTCCTACGCTCGTATGAAAAGGACAGAAAGTTTCGCTACGCGAAGGGGGGCAGACCAACCGAATTCTTCTTAAAGAGAGATTACCCGAACGAAGAGGTCTACGGAACTCCTCTAAAAGGGGAAAATAAACTCTGCTGTTCTCTGGCTCTGGTTTAGCGGAGTGGACATTTCTACAAAAGTGCCCTTAAGACGAGGGAGGCCGGTCCATATTTGAATCGGGAAGAGAAGCCAGTAACTGACGGAAAAGGGTGGGGAGCCACAAACCGGAAAAAACACCCGGGGAGGGAACGAAAAAAACAAACACAGAGAGAACACAGAGTGGGGGGGGGTGGGGGGGGGGGGGGGGCTGCCCTGTCCACGGGAATCTTCGGAGAAGAGCGGCCCAAAAAAAAGTCATGTTAAAAACAAAATTACTTCTACGGCTACGTACCCAGGCAGGAGGAGATAGAGGTGCACAGCGAGGTTTCACCGACGACAAGGGCGGGTCGTAAATCAACTGGAGATATCGGCTCGAAGTAACAACCAAGGGCCATCTAAAGGTCTCGAGTGTCGGCAAGTCACCTGTCCGAAGAGACTTCGGAAAGGCGAAGATATTCTCCGCGGAAAGGGCAAGCTTTTACCGTCCGGCGGATTTCTGGTATGGGAGGGAAAAAGAGCGAGCACACAAGCCCTGGCAGTCAGAAGATCGCGTTACGTCGGAGGGGGACAAGGAACTGCTATTGTAAGAGAGTGTAGCAGAACCGAGCAACGACGGAGGACGTCTCTGGCAAGAGAAAGCCATTTTCGTCAGTTAGGGGGAGGCAGTATGGACGGAAAGAAGATCGACCCGGAGAGCAGCCAGAAAAATGAAGTACGTGGGAATATGACTCATGAAAAAAAAACGGTTAGCCTGAGGGGACCTTGGGTGGGTAGTGGTCTAGGGGACAGGCCGCCGGTACCCCGCGATCAGCTCGAATTCAATTCAAAGAGAACAGTTAGGGGGAACCGGGAAGGTCCGCGCCATCGTCTAGAAGTACTATATCATGGGGGGAAGGTAAGTCTCAAAACGATCGGAGAGAACTAGCGAGCCCCTAGGTCCTCGCCCGCGCGAGCAACGTCGCGACGGTCTCGCTGAAGACAGAAGAAAGATACTCCCTTTCGCGGCAAGCCTGGGTATCCAGAAGCCGAAAGGAGAGATTAATCGAGAGATAAGGAGAAAGGTGATTAAAGCAGGCAAGTACAGACCGGGTCGGGCCTTGAGAGGGGGGTGTTCTTTACGTATGGAGAGGGGACGAAGAGGGTTCATTGTAGGGTTCGCAGCAGGGGGGGAGGGACAGCAAGCGCGACGCACACGGGTTATAAGGAGGAGGAAGTCCTCGTCTACGGGAAAAAAATGCAGGGAGATTCTCGGAGCTAAGGGAGCAAGCAACCTGCCTAGACCGCCACAGACGCGGGAAAACCTCACCGGCGAAAGAAATTGGCCGTAGGCCATTATTACGCGTGGGAAGTGGTTGGGTCAGGAGGGAGCCGAGAAGGCAGAAAGCTTGGAGCCAGTAAAGAGAGTATTCCTTGTACAGACGAACGGAAAACAATCGTCTTATGGAAATAGGGAAGGGTACTGTTAGAGAACACGCAGTGGAGAAAAAGCGGAAACTCGTGTTAAAATATGCAGACCAAAAAGGCTCGCAAAGCACTGTAGGGCAGAGAGGGGAACGAATCGGAGCAATGTCGGTTAAGGAATCGGGCCAGAGGGGAAAAAGCTTGGGAGTAGTCTTCCCGGACGGGGGGAACACCATTTTTCAGGGGGAGAACGCCGGACGTACGAAGGGAGGAAACAAAATAAAAAAACGACTCGAGGGGCCGGGGGATGATTCCGCAACCCTTTGGGGGCATAGGAGTCGGAGAAAAAGTCTGGGAAGGTAGGAGAAGAAAGTGGGGGACGGTACGACAGGAATTGCTTGTCAATTCCTAAAGATGGTAATCTCGCCCTCGTAAGAGCTAAACAACAACTTATTAGGGAGAAATAGATATTATCCGATTGAAAGCATAACAAGATAGCTGATCGAAAAGAAAAGATGGGGACAACCCAACCTCAGACAAAGCAAGAGGAAAAGCGGGGTTTAGGAGGACATCCAAGGGGACGGGCCGCCGAGGCAAAAACTTCTCTACGTCGAGGGTTGGCGGGGGACAGGAAAGAAGTCCATTTGCGTCGTCTAAACCACGACCAACCTCTGAGGTTCACCTCCACCAGAGACTACATACGCGAAATGGGGGAGGATTAAAATTTCCCAAGGGACGAAACGAACTTTCCGAGAGAATCTTGAACAGGCTAGACCTCCCTTTGATCCAGTGGTCGCTGCTGCCGAAACAGAGGGGTCGAGATACACCTAAGTTGCTAGAACACATTCAAAACTAAAGTAAGTTTCTATACTGCGCCGAGGCGGGATCACGTCTAACGATCGAGCGATACGACGGAGAAAAGGCTATCAGACAAACCGCCCCAAGGACCCTAGGAAGTCTCTCTGTGAAATTTTCAAAGGAGGACCCGGGTGACGGCGAGGGGAGGAACAAAGTCGTGCGAGTAGGCTCTAGGAGAGGACAGACTAACTTCTTTCGGCAGTGTAGGGATGCGACGCGCCGCGCCCACTAAAAAGGGCCAGGGTGTGAGACGCTCTAGTGGCAAGCTCCGCCAAGAGAATCACTAAAACCATAACACCGAGGCGGATTTCTTGCCTACGATCCACCAAAAACCCACTACGCAAACCGGCCTGGTCGGAGACAAAAAATCGTTGGAAAATGTACTAGGTCAACCTGAAAAGCCTCTCGCCGAGAGCGTAGCAGCTGATCGGCTCCGTGGCAGAGAAAAAGTCCAAAGGCCGCACAGACGGGAGGGCGGAAGGGGATTCGACGAAAAAACCGGGCGGAAGGGCGAGGCGATCTAGGACGCCAGAAGGAGAGACGCGGTAGCTAGGGATCGAGGGGAGGAGGGGTTTTAAGACAGTGAAAAAACTATTGTGCTCGGGAGTCGAAAGTGATTAGGGGCGCGTCCTAAAATGGCGAGCCCCGTGGAGACGAGAACCGGAGAGCTGTTCGTCCGGCGTCTGAGGAAAAACTCACGCCGAGCGCCGGGTCAGAGGCACTTTTCTTGGAAAATACTTCGTACGGGTACGTAGCGCGGAGGTAGGCTGGCCCGCGAACGTCCTAAAAAGACACGGAATAACCTGGGGAAAGAGATGGTGGAAGGAATAGGGAAGCGGTTGCGAGGGGGTCGACGTAGTGGGGAAAGATCCTAATTCAAAAAGGAGGGAAGGACTGCGACCGACCGCGAAAACCGTCGGAGCGTTCTTATCCCGAGGGGGACGGGAAAATCCTCTAAATAAGCAGGAGATCACAACGCTTGCGCGTGGGACGGGGAAAGGGAAGATTTCAGGAACCAGTGCGAGGTAAGTTCGAGGGAGGACCTGAGGCTTGCCGCGTCGTAGCAACAGAAGAAGAAACTCTTTAAAGGGTGTTGTCTGAGTTTGACCTGAGCAATCTCTGTGGGGAGCCCAACCACCGGGGAAAGACTTTCTGGATCCACGATTCTTCTGTGCCCCTTCTCCGCTGGTCGTAGAAAACACCAGTAATTTGTCTATGAAAGAGCAAGCCTGCCGCCGCGGGGGGGCGCAAGAGATCTCTGGAATGCAAGGAGCACTGGGAGAAAGGCTTGGAGGGGAGGTGGAAGAACGGCAGCTTGCCAGAAGGCGGCTCCCTCGGGCGGGGGAAGGGAGACATGTCTCCACTCCTGACCCGCGGCCGCCAACCTGAGACCGAGGGATCTCCAAAAAGAACTTTCCCGAGTAGGTGAGGTAGGCATCAGAGTGGTGAAGAGAAGTTGGGCGGTAAAAAAGGGTCGACGGGGTCAGGCAAAAACAACGGGTCTAAACAATCAGCTCGCATTCCTTAATGAATAACGATTACCATCCTTTTTACAGAGAGGGAAAGCCGTAGCAAGAGGAGAACAGAAATGTTTGAGAGTACTGTAACCGCTTAACGAGAACTCGGGGAGAAAAAATCGCGGAGAGGAAAAAGAGCAGAAGCTGCGTCGGAAAATCTTCAATGTCGGCCTTCCGCAGTCACGCGCAATCATTGGGGCTTGGTGTTTTGGTAAACAAACAGGCTTGGTCACGAATCGGCCGAGCCTAAATACTGGCAAAGACGGGGCGTTCACGCGGGGGAAAAGGCATTTCACGCTAATCTGTTGCTAGAACATGGAGGACGGTATTTTTAGGAGCGAAGAATGAAAAAAAAACAGAGCGGTCGTAGAACGTATCGAGGGCAGGGGAAATCGTCCATCGATGCAAGCCACCCAAAAAGGGGTGCGGTCCTTGGGTAAAGCCAGAAAAGGTGACGCAGCCGTGCAAGGATACGGCTCGAGAAACCACGGGAGTCCTGCGAAAAACATCGAGT
>Ga0179591_1314794_pt1 | contig 15811 bp, 15 predicted proteins | sample CZOMad2_1_08_16f_FD_182891 | JGI IMG/M metagenome (GOLD analysis project Ga0179591, IMG submission 182891) | Vadose zone soil fungal communities from Angelo Coast Range Reserve, California, USA - CZOMad2_1_08_16fungal (PacBio error correction) | ecosystem: Environmental > Terrestrial > Soil >...
AAAACCAAGGAACGCATCCATTGGTTGGCAAAACGATAACTCAACACGCCGAATTACCGGCAAGAACGAAAGGGCGGAGATCGGGCATTATAAGGAGCCTCTGAAGAAGCTCTACTGGAAGCCGGAGAGATCAAGACGGATGCGTCGGCGCGCTGAATCACAAAAAAAAACTAACGCGGGGGAAACGGGGTTCTAACGTGGGCATCAAAGGGCTACTCCTCTTCGGAAAAAACCGAATTGTTGGGCGCTTTGGGCGTGCATCTGATAGGAGTGGAGAGAAAGGGGAGGGATCATCAAATTCGATGAACCATCCAAACTTTCTTGGGGGGGGCCGAGCACGCAACGTGTACATGAATGCAGGAAAAAGGGGAGATGAACCTCAAGCAGTGGGTCGTAAAGGTCTGGAAACAGCCCTCAGCGACCTTCACCGGCACGGCCTGAAAAGAAAGGACATTATTAGTTACCCTGGACTCGTCAAAGGAAGCACTATTCGGGGCCCGTCAAGTTTCTACTGTTAAAGGCAACATCTCCATCAAGAAAAGGACGACCAACAATGTGTGCTGAAAAAAATCAATTAAATCACTGAACAAGGTCTCTACTTGCAGGGGGGTAAAACGAATTAAGAAGGAAAATGTAAAACGAGAACTCTCGAAAAAAAACCATGAGAAACACGACGAAAGGAAAGTGGACACCTGACGGTCTTCAACGAGGTATTCTAGCGTGAAAATAAAGGAGAAAAAGGGAAGCTGCTGATGCTAGGGGCGAACGGCTCACAAAGGGACTTAGACCAAAGATTCTCCGGTTAGACCTTTCTCAAGCCTCAAAATGCCGGAGTCAGGATTCGATCTATAAGCATGAGAGAAGAAGGCCATCGTAAACATCCTGGGAGTGGGCTAAAAATCCAATAGAAAAATGGCTGAACTGAAGAGGTTCGTCCGCAAGGAAGATCAAGCCATCAAGAACTCTATCTCTGCTCTGATTCGAGTGACAAAGGGCTGCGGTGTATTGAGGGGAAAGGCGAAAGGTGAAAAAAAAAAGGTTGGGAAACGGAAAAAGGGAATTTCGGAACAAAGCTTCGGGGGGGGTCCCCACCGATGGACTATCTGAGAACCTCACAGAAACAAAGGTAAACATGCCCCAGCAAAAAAGGTGGGGATTAAGCTAAGAAAAAATTTAGGGGGTACGTTACTGACACTCGGAACGCATCTTTCAGCCTTCTCTGCACAGGAAATTCAAATGCGGCAAGGGGCCGCCGGGGGGGAATGGGGCAGGACTACGAGAAAACAATGCTCAATGAGCGCTGCAAAAATCATCGAAACCCAAATGACCACTAAGGATCAGATCATTGCCCCAAAAAATGGGGTCACAAAAAAAAAAGGCGCGAGGACAATCGGGGGGGGTTGACTTTGAAGAGTATCAACAGGACCCGTCACCACTTGGGTTCAAATACATAGGGGAATCAATAACAGCATCTAAACATGCAAAAAAGGAAAATCGAGATGACATAAACACCGAGGGGATAACCTATAAAAGCTCGGCGCTCGGGCAAGGGGGGACGTGGAAAAAAAACCCCCACCAACCCAAAACCCACTGGGTCCATCAGAGAAAAGGGGTGATAAGAGGCCTTGATGGGATCTTCCGGCCCATCGTAAAAAAAAACATGACATAGGCACTGAGAGATGACCGGGTGGGGGCCAAGAGAACGGAACTGGCAAAAGGTTCCACTATTGCCCCGTGACTCTAGGGCCACCCAAATCAGGAGGAGAACCGGGTAGAGCTAAGACGAACGACAAAAGGGTCATTAACAGGGAAAAACTGCGAGTCAATAAGCTTAAGGGCTGGAAGAGGAAAATAAGCCTTAAAGAAGGACTAGGAAAGGATAGAAAGTAAAAATCTCCCAAATTCCCAGAATGGCCCCGGAACGCTACCCGCAGCCCAGAGGCCCGCAATGAAATTGCAGTAAGGGATCAAAAAAAAGAGTAGCTAACTCGGTATCGGTCGCCGCCGAACACGGCCCTAGAAAAAAAAAAGAAAACTGTAATTGAAGCCCGCTTCTCAGGAAAAGTAAGGGGTCTTGGGCTAAGGTCCGAGCAAGAAGGGGGGGGTGAACTAGTTGAAGTCCTTGAACGGCTTAAACCCTTCAGTTCAGAAAGGAGGGACGGGGATGAGAAGGTCGCCGACAAAGTTAAAGCCCTTTTTGCGAAAAAAGGTCATGGATAGGAACAATCGTTACTGGATGAATTGGCCAGGGGGGGAAAGGACCCGGGGGAGAGAGATACGGAAGAGAGACACGAACGGCGCGACCGAATGAAATGGTAAAAAAGGTCAACGCGACCATCCGGGTGGGAAAAAAGGTTAAGATGCCCTACACTAAGGAACGCATCCAGGCCGGACATCAGGGGTTGAGGAAAAGGGGTGCAGGGGGAAAGAGGTGAAGCGAGCTAGTTGGGCCCGCCGCTCTTGTTACCTAGTCCTCGGGGAGGGGGTCTAGAAAAGTAGGGGAAAGTCAGCGAGGGCTGAAAAACGCGCGACTGTATAAAACGATGTCAAGCTGGGATCTATGGAGAGACGAGAAAAGCTCTCGAAAAAAAAAGGGGAGGAGAAATTCAAAGGCTCTAAAATAAAAAGAAAGGATTACGTTCCCCGGAGGGATACCTCTGGGAAGGGGGGAGGACAAGATAGGGGAAGGAAAATTTCCTGGATAGCGTCGGAGGCGCGAGACTCGTCATGGACGGAGACAGGACAAACTCGTCCTTCCTCGGTCTGAAAGGGGGTGCGAAAGCAGGGGCCGGAAGGAATGCCTGACCGAAACGAACGAGGTGCAAGGATAGAAAAAATGAGTCCTAATAGATCTAAAAAATAAAGGCGAACATGACCAAAGCAACGAGGTCTCGTTCGACGAAAAGCGACGGGGGGAAACCAGGGAACCCCTATTACTCAAATTGAAAGACGCGGCAACCTGATCACGTGAGAAGTAGAGGGGGAACAGGATCTGAGTCTATAAGGAGAGCAGTCACAAGGTAATTCTGGTCAATCTGCTTATTCCCAGAAGCACGGAGAAAAGCACTCAACATACCTAAGCTAAAATAGGGATCCTTAAGTCAGATACTGTCGCAAGAAGAAAGAAAGCAGATTCAGGGCTGGCGGAGGGCGTCAGTTGGCGGCGGACAATCTTCCAGAAAAAAAGAAAGTGGGATTCCGGCTAAAAAGACGGGTCCGGGAGACGAAGGTTAATGGTCGAAAAAAAATGGGTGGGGACAAAGTCTTCAAATGGATTTCATTGCAGGCATGGATAAAGTGGGAAGGCGAAGAGGCGAGCATCTTTCGTCGTACACTAGCTTAGCTTTAGTGCGAGCTAGGAGCAGACAGACGATAGGACTTTGAACAAAGCCGCGTCGTTCGTGAATAAACGAGAGTTGAGACCTGGGCTTCGTGGAGGAGGGGGAAACGCGAGACAAAAGGCAAGAGGGGTGAAGGGGATCACCCGAAATCGGTTAACACGAAGAAAAAAAAAAGTGTCACGCGCGGCTCTTCCTAAGGGAGGGTGGGAAAAGGAGGGAAAAGCGCGAGGGGGGGCCGCGGGCAATCCCCCTTAAAAAGACCATCGTTCGAACTGGTGGGACAGGGGCGAGCCGCCCGAGAGATAGGAAACATGCCCGAGCGGCACGACGTCCTAAAGATACAGAAGAAAAATGGGGCGATCGTGCTACTTTTTAACGTCGGCGATGGAGAGGGCTGGGGAGGGGGGAGCGTTAGCTTAGGGGTCATCGCGGAAACCTTGTTTCCAGTATAAGGGCGACCGGAGAGAGTGCCGAATTTAGATTGAAGAGCGAGGACATCCTTCAGGAGCGGGGGAGGAATGTTTACTGACGCTTGGTTTGAAAAAATTAAAGAAAAACAAAAGTTATGCATAGGAGCGAAACCTCGGTGAAAGGCAGAGCGCCTCTTCAAGAGAAAAGGGACCCGACAAAAGGACACGGGAGCAAAAGGAGGAAGAAGATTCTAACAATATCGAAAAAATAAAAAAAGAAATGTCCGAAAAAATGGCACGGAGACTGAATCACCGGGGGGTCAGGAGAGGGGAAGAGGGAATATTGGAGAGCGGGGGGTTAGAAGCCTAGCCCTCAGTTGACTCCCCAAACGTCCATAAAAACCCCGAAAACACGGAAAGGGAGGCAACCTCATAAAACAGAAGAAAGAAAAAAGGACCGTTTTCCACGAAAAGAAAGAAAGAGAGAGGGCGGCAGGTCTAAAAAAAATTGAGAATCACTTGGTCAAACCGTGCCCTATGTCGTAAGGAAAAAAAAGAGTGAGGATGGGGCAGACTGGAGGGGTGGTTCGCCTGCGAGCAACTACAAAAAAAAAAAATTTCTGATAGGAAGGTTCTCAAGGGAAGAAAAGAGGGGTGATTGGGAATAAGGGGGGAGGCTCCTGGGACAAATAAAACTCGAAAACGAGCAAAAACTTGGCAAAAAAATCTGGTAAGACACTGAGGGGGATGGACGCCGTACGCGTTTACAAAGGAAAGAGTGGGATTCCATCTCAGCAAAAACTGAGGTTACTGGAAACGCGGGCAGCAGGAGGGGCAGGAAAAGGGGGGAAAAAGGACTAAAGGGGGGGGCAGAGAGCATAACTCATTTTGGTAAACGTCCGGGATGTCTTAATATTTGGGTCGGAACAAGAACCAGAGAAGGACCCAAACGCTTCAAACGGCAAGCTTCCCCGCCCAGATAACTTGCATCAACGGATACCTCTCTGAGGGGATAAAATTTGAAATAAGGAAAAAAGCGGTACGTGCGTGGTTCCGCTCATTGGAGAATTGAGTCAAAATAAGTGGGGGAGATAACCCTTTGTCCATAGAGGGGGAAAAAGAGGGAGAGGGGGGGGAAATCGAGGGTAATAGGGACAGCACGAGAAACTCCCAATTCAAAAGGTAAAGAAAGGCGGAAGACGGGAAGGTTCAAAGAGGTGGATTCAGAGAAGAGTCTGTAAGGATACGAGGGTATAATTCGTCTTCAGCACAATTAATACAAAAAACCAAAATCAACATTTTAGGGAGTTAAGAGGCCAGTGTAAAAGAGGGGTAAGCAGGGGAGGGAGGGGGTATGATGCAATAAGAAAAGGAAGGAGGAGCCAGGGCTAGGTGGGGAAACCAACGGTCTATGAAAAGGGTCCCGAACCTGCTTAAGCAAATTATTAAGGTGACATCCCAATTCCTAGAAAGGGGGAGGGAAAAATATAACAAACGGGGGAAAGAGAAGATGGAAAGAAAAAGGGGGGGAAAAAATTTCTTGATCTTACTGCTCCACCTTGAAACTAAAAAAAAATACCTAAATAAGAGTGACCTTCCTTCGCGCGATAAAAAGCGCACTGGTTGGGAAAGGTTAGTCGCACAGAAGATATAATCTGCAAACTCAAGGGGGGGGATTGGGGGGATCGTGATGCGAGGAGTTGTATGACACTCAATCACAAAACTTTAAAAAAAACAAAGGTCGGGAAGCAAATGCTTTCTTCAGAGAGAGGAGAGAGAAACCCGAAAAAGACGACCCTTATTGCACAGGGTTGAAGGGTTAAGAGAAGAAAGGCCGGCCCTGGTGCGAAAAATGCCAAGGGTCGTCGGAAATGGCCCGCATCCGCGCGCGGTTAAGCCCGTTGGATGTCTCAATTTTAAAAATCAAAAATATGCCGGAAAAAAGAAAAGAATGAGAAAAAAAGGGGGAGGTAAAGAAATGCCGATCAACAGTACATACAAAAGGGCAGGATGACCCAGGAAGCAAAGGAAAAAAGGGAACAGGGGAAAGAACGAAGCGCTATTAACCCTTCGAAAAAAAATCTGCGGCAGAACGATGAGGAGCGAGGTCAAATCTAGGAAAAACACAGGGAAAGATGGGGCTTAGGGTGCAGGGGGACGTACTTCCAGCCTCCGAAAAAGCAACAAAGGGTTTCTAAAAGGGATGGAAAAAATCTTAGAAAAAATGAGGAGGAAACAAAGGGGGAAGAGAAAGGAATAGGGCAACAGCTATAACAGGTGCGGACGACCTTCTCGGGGGGAAGCGGGGGACAAAAGGGGAGGGAGTGGGGGGGATGACAGATAACAAGACAGAAAGGAAACGTATCGGCGTCCGTGTCGGGGAGTTTGGTTGATGGGTTGACGACTGTTCGACTTTAGGGGGGGGGACGGGGAAAAGAGAGAGGGAGGCGGGAAACGCTATGGTTCCACCACAAAGAGGGGAACTTCTGAGGGGGAGACCCTCCACTGGGAATCCACCCTTTCATGCCAAACCAGGACTGTTGGGTCGGGGGGAAACCAAGCCCAAAATGGGGGTCTGGTTACGGAGAAATAAAAACATATCGTGCAGTGAGATGGAGAAAGATAGGGCAGTAGGGAGTCAATTCAGGGGGCCAATTCCTTAGGGGGGACGTAATCAAACCAAGATTTCTGCGTGAGGAAGAAAAAATGCATGAGAAACCTCCGAACTTCGGAACCTTGAATCAGGGAGACCAAGCTCGACGAATGGGGAAAGGAAGAAGGAAGGAAATAGGGAGGGAGACAAGGTCTTGCCACTAAAAAAAAGTCCAACTGAGGAAAAGGGCGCAAAAAGCTTCCTCGAGGCCAAAAAAGAGAAAAAGAGCCTGGAGCAGGGGGTGCTAAGGCACTCTCTTAAACTCCGGGGGAAGAAAAATTGAAATAGCTCTACCAGCCGGGGGCGCGGGAAGTGCCGGCTAAGAAGAATCAAGACCGAGCGAAAGGGGAGAAACATATGGTGGGAAAAGATAGCAACCTACGGGGATATGAAAAGGGACACATCTCTTCCGAGAAGAAAAAGGGAGAAAAGACTGAGGAGGAGAATAGGTTAACCGAGACTCGTGGGATGGGAAAACAATGGTCACATGGTCACTCTTCTAAAAGCGGCTGACAAAAATCTAGCAAAAATGGGACCCGTCGGCAAGTCCAGCTAACGTGGTCCTGCAAGACTATCGCCGAATGGAGAATTGGATCTCTTCTTCCTCTCGCGCAGTTCCAATGCATTCCTCTAGAGAATCAGGACAGCCGGATAGCAGAGAGATTAAATACCTTGAAAATCATCTTTCCACCATTCAAAGCTGAGCTATTTTCGGGAACCAAGCAACGGAGTGCGAGATCATAGACGCACAGGAATAAATTCGAAGGGAGACGATCATTGGGCGCTGTCCGGCGAAAGGGAAAGAAGGGCCGAAGAACCTCAAAGGGAGTTATGGTCTGTGCTCAGTAAGGGGAGGGAAGTTTCCGCTGGAACAAAGAAATTACAGGAGGGGGGGAAGGGGAGGGCGGGTAAGAAGAACGGAAGGAACAGGCCGTCTGCAATGCTTCGGGAAAGAGGAGAAAAGAGATGGAGGGAATGGTGCGAAAGGGAATCAGGGGAGGGGACGGGAGCGGGGGCGGGCATCTCAAGGATGGGTTAAAGGGGAGGAGAAAAGTCAAGAGCGATAGAAATCTCTAACCGGATCTAAGGGTAAATTGCGAAGTAAGGACAGGAGAGGAGAAGTCTTGAAGTCAGCACAATTGTACCTAAAGAAGCAAACGAGGTAGGGACTGGAAGACATTTCTTAAGGAAAGATGATTCCTCTCCCTTTTTGGATAAAAGGGAAGAAAGTCTGGGACGGACACAGGGGCTCTCTGTTGCGGGGGGTGACGCGGCTGGGCCACGCGTAACAACAAAGAGGGTCGGAAGCTCTGATTCAAAACGAGGAGGGAAAACTACCAGGTAATAGAACTCAGGAGTGTGAAAAAAACGTAAGGAAAGGAAAAAGAGGGAGACCGGAGATATCTGACTAGATAACAACTGATAAAAGCGCCAATGTAATTCTAAGATTAAGAGGGGAAAATCTCGGGAGGTAGAGAAAAAGAGGCAAAAGGGAAGGAAAGATAGGAATGCCATGTCTGGTATCGCGTCTTTAACTCTAAAAGAAGGACAGAGGGGGAGTTGAAGGGGAAACTAAAGAGAGCTTGCGGACAAGAAAAAAGAGGAGCTTGAAGAATCGGGCCAGGTTCCGGGGGACAAGGAGTGCCTCCCATTTATGAACTCCAGGTTTCGTAAAGCCGGAATCATGATAGAAGAAAGGGCATAAGGACTCATGAACCATTCGGCTGTGCATCATATAAATCTGCGGAGATGGATATCTCCCCTAAGAATAGTAAAGGCTGTGAACTCAAACCTTAGGAATTACTCACGGGACGAAAATTAGAGGCAGAGAGATTAGATAACATCTCATCTGGGGGTCAAGGGAGTTTGTGGCCTCCGTGATGGGGATGACAAAGGGAAACCAAGGGGAGAAACATACAATTCCGTCAAACTCCAACGGATTAAAAGAACTTCGAAGGGAAAGGTCGGCGGAATCCCAGAACGTCGGAGAGGGGAGAATCGGGCTGAAGTTCGGACGGGAAACAGGAAAAAAGCTCGGCATGTCTGAGACGAGGGGTCTGGGGGAAACCTTAAGTGGCGGTCGGGGGGATGGGTGAGAAAAGGTCACGGATTGGGACAAAAGGTGGGGGGAGTTGAGTATGCACCAGTCTAGTCAAGTCTTAGAAGGAAGAGGCATTGCGGACCAGAGAGAAATTCTTACCAGTTGGCTATCGGAAGATGCAGGCAGGATGACTGGGAGTCAACCGCCGTCGTTATCGGGAGAAATTCGGGGCGACGGGAAGCCGGAAGGGGCTTCTGGGGGGAATCAGGTAAAAAAAGCTTCATCTGTTCTGATAAGCAAAAATTAAAAGGCAAAAATTTCGTGAAGAGGAAATCTAGAAGGGAGACATGGGGGGTATAAGAAAAGGAGGAAGCGCGATTTTCCTCATAGCTGTAGATCATAAGAAAAAATAAAGGTGTATGACGGCTCTAGAAGCAATATAACAAAGGGGGAAAACCGCTAGGGGCAGAAGCGATACTGGCCTCTCTAAAGGAATCAGGACGGAGTAGCAACTATGGATAATGACAAGAGGGGAGATCATAGGAAAGAGATGCAGGGCTCAGAGCCGAGTTAAGGTCAGGAAAAGGGGGGAGCCTAAATAGGTCTCGCGCTTGACGAATAGAGCTGGCAGAAACAGGGTTAAGAGGACTCCAGGAGGGGGAGGCGGCGAAGAGTTGGGGGACCTAAAAAAGAATTAAAGGCCGACCCGTCCTCGCGAACATTGGGCACCAAAACGGGGAGGGGGGAATGGCGCCAAGAAGCAGGCAATCCTTACAAAAGAACCCGCGGAAAACGATTCCGGATTTCAAAAAATCCCCAGTTGAGCGGAGGGAGGAAAGAAACCAACGGGGGGGGGGAATGCGCTGATCAATATTCCTGGGGGAGCCTCAGCCCTCCGTTTCCCTCCAAAAAAGTTACCGCCGACAATGGGGGTGAAGGACAGGAAAATGACAGGAAAAGGTCGGAAGTCAAATCGAACACCCCACATCCGAACCGAAGGGGTCCGAAAAGATCGGAGGAGATCGGAGGATAGGCTGGAAAATGGGGTCAAGGGACGGGAGGAAGAGGAAAAGTGGATGGAGGGAGAAAAAAAGCGTAGTATGTCTGCTCGCTACGCACACCTGGGGTTAGCGTTGCGGGATCAAGTTGATCCAAGAAGGGGGGGAAAAAAGGGTTATGGGGAAAGCATTCTTTAATATCCATAAACCGAAGCCGCAAAAGAAAGGGACTGGTAAACGCATTTAAAGAAAGGAAGATGGATGGAGAAGGGCAGGCGCGCGTGCAGCGCAGAAAGAGGATGTTCGCGGCGGTTAACAGGGGGACACATCGGCGCCGCCGGGGAAATGAAAACAGACAAGAGGAGACAATTTGGGGGCAGGAAGAGACTGGACAGCCCCTTGGGTGGCGCCGGATTTGAGTGAGAAAATAGAGATGTGGGATGAAGAGACAGCCAACGAGGCCACGAATGAAAAAACCGGGGAGAGAAAGAAGGTGCGAAAAGGCGACGAAAAAGGGGGTGTGGTGGGGGCACTAGGGGGAAAGGAAGCGAGATTTAACAGGGGGTCCCTCAGGAGAAAGAGCGGTCGGAGTTCATGGTCCCTTAATGACAGAGGTTATCCACACTACACCGAGGGTTTGAGAGAGTGGGGAATAAGCGGGAGAGCGGGCTCTTGGGGAGAGAGGGGTATACTCTAATTCCTTACTCCAAGAAAACACAGCATGCAAGTCTCGCCTCAATTCGGAAGAGGTACCCTAAAGGGCAAAGGAGGGGGAGGAATGGATCTGGGGGGGAAGGCAGGGAGAGCCGACTTAATCAGTAATCTAAGTATAAATAGAGGTCGGAGGGCAGGATTAATCACGTAGTGGACCGGAAGTCGCACGTTTGAAGGGAAGGGAAAAGATTCAGGGCCCGGGGTCATCTTGGCCCGCAGTCGAAATGGGATGCGGAAATAATAGCTAGGATTCGCGGGGGGGGGAGGGGGGGGGGGGGAAGAGAGAGAAACAAAAAAAAAAGGAGTAAAGGGGAAAATAGGACCTGAAGAGGAGGGGGAGGGAAATCCAGTGAATACAAGGGAGGGAACGATACGAACCCTAATACGCAAAATAAAGTTCTTAGACGGGGAAGGGGAGAAATGCTCTTAAGAGAGGGGGGAAAGGTCCAAATACGAGATGAAAAGGACCGTGGAGTCACCTTCCTAAGGAGACAGAAAGAAAGGGCGACAAAGATTGGGAAAAGGGTCTGGAAACTCCACCTAAAACGGGAACCCAGGGAATTCTTGACTCTTTGAGTAGGCTGAGGGAGAGGGGTGAAGGAATAAAGACACGCTCTAAATATACCAGTTAGGAAGAAGAGACAATTCGTTTGCCGAGGGAATGCAGGGATCGACCCGAGAGCGGGAGAAACCGACAATCAAAGAAAGTAGTTTCGTCCTGGGAAAATGCCACCTCCCCTGAAAAAAAGGAGAAAGAAGGAAAAGTCGGAAAGGGACTTAAAAAGTTCAGAAGTCTTTCTGCGTGGGGATCTGGAGGGGAAGAGGAGGGATGGGGGGGGGGGTTCCCGAAGGGGAGATAGAAAGACCTCCCTGAAAATGGGAAGGGGCAAAAGGCGATCACCCAATTTCTAAGGGAGGTGAATGGGAACAGAAGGAAGAAAAGATTTAAAAAGGGGACAAGCGAATAATCTCTTAAGTCAAAAGGTGACATAACTCTGGAGAGAAAAAATAGGGGTATCGAAGGAAAAGAGGCCTGGAGAAAAGTCAAAGCTTCGCTGATTTCCTACAGAAGAATAATTATGCCCCGAAAGGCTTTCACTTAGAAGTGATAAGGAGAAGAGCCTTGGGAAGGCTACCAAGGGCTTGTTCAACACGGAAATAGGGAAGAACTAAAGTGGCGAAAGCAAATACAATGAGGGAACAGGAGCTTTGGGAGGAAAAGCCGAATCCGAAAGCCTCTGGAAGAAGGGAGAAACAAACGAGGAGGGGGGGGAAGGGTGTTATTTGAAACAGGGGGAGAGAAAGGGGGGGTCAAAGGGGGAATGGGATCATCTCGATGTGAGTCAGCGATGGATGAAATCAAACAGGAGTGAGACTGTATAAAACCAAAACAGAAATAGTAAGGCAGAACGGACAAGGGGGAAAAACAAATGTTTTGGAGGAAGCAAGGAAAAAAAAATGTGGTGTAGGATCACGGACCTCCTCGAGGGTAAGGCGGGAGGCATATCCAAGGAGCAAGGCACACAGTTGGGCACCAAAAAGTGGAAGAAGGGGTGGCCTTCTCTAATAGTAAACCGTCAGGGGAAAAAGGGTTCGGTCGGAAGAAAAAAGATTCAAAACGAAAAAATGAAGCCTCGAAAGCAAGGGAACCACCTCAATGAACCAAAGAAGGAGAATGGGGGAGGGAGTAAAAGTCAGGGCAGATAGCCCGCCACATACCATGCAGGCAAAAGTTAATATATCTAAAAGAAAGCAAGCGCCTGAGAACGCAGCGACGTAAAAGGGAAAAGATCTAGAGAAAAAGAACACTCAGAAGTAAGCAAAAAGTCGCTCGGCAGGGACTAGCGGGCGGAGAGGAAACAGTCCGGCCTGTTCGACAGGGGGGGGGGGGGAGGATAAGACGGGGGATCGCTTCCCAGAGAGGTGAAGAAAGAGAGAGCAAAATTATCCAAAGAGAGTCTTCTACCACAGGGGTGAAAGCCTTTCGGAAAATCATCCCTTATTCAAAAAGCTTTCGGAGGTCCCTCGGCCAAGAAAGAGAGGAGGCTGAGGGAGACAAAAGACTATCTAAGACGGTTTTGGAATAAGCTGCAGAAGAGGGTGTAGGGTCTAACTGCTGAGGTCGCGGGAGGAAAGAATGGAAGGACTAGGATAAGAGGTCACGCTGGGAGGTATCAAATAGCCCTCTTTAAAAAGGCAATATCAGAAGACAACCAGGAAAATTCGTACCCAGCTCAAGAAAAACCGTCAACGGAGGAGGAGGGACAATCCACTAAGAAAATGAGGGAATGGGACCGGAGGGGGGGTAACCCTTGCAAACTAAGGGGATCCAAGGAAGAGAAACGCCGTGTTGAAGGGGGGGGGGGGAGAGATCTAGGGACCATTGATATCAGGGGCGAAAAAGGTGGTAACTCATAGTGGGGGTCGACTCTTTTCCGGCGTTGTTGAAGCAGAAGTGCAGGGAACCCATGGAATCGAAAAAGAGATGGGTCGTCTCTCATAGGAAGGGCGAATCGGTTGAATAAACAGTGTAGTACCGGAGGAAATGATCGAGAAAAAAATGGGGAAACGGAGTGAGAGCTATATTCAATTTGTGAAAGAAGAACCCGGAGACTTATCTAAGAAAGGCACGGCCGGTCGAAGGTTGTTATTGGGGAGGAAGGGCAAGTAGAGGCATGGGTTCCTGTAGAAAAGGGTGAATTCACCATCTTAACAGAGGGAGGATTCAAAAAGGACGAAGGCAACTGATTCGTCCTGACACCTGAGGGGGGCAGGGTGTAATAAAGAAGGGTAAAGACGATCTTCCCTTTCAAGGAATGAAGAAGGAAGATCCTAAGGAACGAGCCCAGGAAAGTAAGGGAAGGAGGGGGATAATCGTTCCAGCTAGGTAATCTAGACTGACTTCAAAAAGGAAAAATTCGGAAGGACTAGATTACATCGAAACACAACAAAAAAAAGAACGGGAGATGTAAAGGAGAGAGAGGTCTTGAGTCAACTGCCAAGGAGAGAGGTTCTAAGAAAGTCACATATAGAATCTGGAAACGTCATGCAAAAAAAGGAGAGTCAGTTTTGAGTCGGAGGAGGTCGCTAGGAATCAAAAGACCAGGAAGACCGGACGAGGAAGGTGCCGTGGAAAAGAATAGTAGTTCAAACGACCTAGATGGAATAGGAATCCAGAACCTTCGGCCAAAAAAAAAAATGCAGGAGGAAAAATAATACAATTGGTGAGTAATGACACCAGGAGAAAAGGGAGCCCAGGGGACATAGATCAACCTATGGGGCTCAGCGATGAGGGGGGAGCAGAGGGCACAGAAATGACAACCATGAGAATAGTGGATCCTAGCTCTAGGGTGAGGTACATTATCCTTTCGCAAAAAAATCGAAGCACGAGCAGGGAAAGGAGAAAAAAGTAAGGAGAGACCTCTTACTCAGGGTAATTCCGGGATGAAACAAAGCCCTTGGGCGCGCCTCCACCAAGAAGAAGCCTTTCATAAGATCCAAGGAAGGGATGAGACGAACTGGGTAAAAAAAAAGGACCACGAAAGTATCGAGCTTAATAGGGAAAAGGGTCGGCGGCGAAAAACAGGAACTGGAAGGCTCATAGAGAAGCTTGTCTCATGGGGAAGGAGTAGAACTAAGGGAAGGGGGCTCGCTACTTTAATTTCTAGAAGGGGGAGAGGAATGGCGAGCCCATGGGGGGGAGGGGAGGAAAAGAAAAGGATGAGCAGGCTTAGGAAAAAGGGACTAAAATTCTTCACAGGGGAGGGAGATCTCCCAGGAAGTCGAGGTGGAAGGGGGAATCAAGGGGCTTAGGGGAGGGCAGCTCTAGAGTTGGGCCGCTGAGGAATCGGGTTGAAGGATATGACAGGCAGAGGGGGAATACGGGGAAAAAACCCGAAGACCCTGATAGGGGGAAAAAACTGGGGGTAAGACTCAGAAGAGCCGCTTTTGTGATGGAGAAAGATTTCCGAGTCATAACCAGGACGTCGTAGAAGTAACCCTTTTACGGCTGTAAGGAATTCATGGGAGAGCCCAGGTGTGTGTTGGAGGTGGGGATTATAACTTTGCAGAAAATTTGCAAAGAACCTCTAAGAGCTATAGGGAATCTTAAAGCGCTGTTTCGGGGGAGAGCCGGGGGGGGCACCGGTAAGGAAGGGGAAGCGGGTAAGGCAGGGGTATCTGGGATTGTTCTATGCGAAAAGGAGGAGGAGCGGGTACGATATCTGGGGGGAGGGAAAATTCAATTAAGTGGCCGAAAGTTGGAGGGACCCTGAAAGAGGTGACTAGCGTATCGCCTATTCAGGGAAGAATACTAAGGGAAGGGTCAGTGTCTTTGTCGCGGGGCTAGATAATTTGAGGCCGGAAAGAGGGGGAGGCACCTTGGAAAGAAGGAAGGAGCGCGTCCAAACTTCCTCCGTGAGAAACAATGAAGGGAGTCCTAAAGGAAGGAGAAGATCAGCCCCGATCTTCCTATCGGCGGAACGAATCACCTTTGGGGGGACTGGAAAGAGGAAAAAAAGGGGTGACATGAAAAAATGAGTATAGGGAAATTTAAGAAGGGGGGGGATTGATACTCATCTACGTGGCTTTCAACCTAAAAGAGTGGGAAGCCTACGCGAGCGGAGACACTAAATCCGGAAAGAGAAACGTACAACGAGGGTACTACAAAAAGAAAGGAAAAACAGAATGAACTCACCACTAATTGGCCAGGTCGGGCGAGGGCTTCAGTGAAAACAGGACCTTGTTCACGACTTGTCCTCTGGGGGGGGGCGGGACACTCTGGAAGAAGTTGTTATAGAAGGGGGGAGGTGTTCAGCATCTCTCTCTCAAGGTTAGCAGTATCAAGGAGAACAGGCCGAAAGTTGAGGGAAATACCGTCGGCCGACAGGAGAGAACTGAATAAAAAGATCAGGCGAAGGCTTGGCATCTCCTATCAATATTTTAAGTGAGCTCTTTTGGAAAATAGGGCTTCTGTCTGACATAAAGCGAGGTCTCGGGAGGGGAAAAGAAATGGCAAAGGGAGAGAGAGCTTTACAAATAAACGGGAACTTGCATGAAGAGAAGGGAGGGGGAAACACAGAAAGAATAGTTAAACTTTAGAGAACGAAATCTGTGGGAAAGGAGAATCAATAAAAGGGAAACGAAGCTGAGTTAAAGTTTTCTATATCGTCCTGCCTAAAAAGGGCAGCGAGATACTAAAAATGAATGGAGGGCGTAGGCTGGCCAAGGGAGAACGCGCCAAAGAGAGGGTGGAGGAGGGGTATCCAGCGCATAGGGGAGGGAAGAACCGAACATCGGTGGCGATTACCTCATCATCGTCTTGATCTTGGGGGGGACTGAGTGAGGAGAAAGAAGACTAGAACTGGGAACGTAACAGACAGGAATGATTCGTCGATCAGAAAGTTAATGAAGGGGTACCGTCCAGGGGGGCCATGCGTTGGGTCCTTAGTAGGGGGGGAAGACCTGCTAGCAGGAAGGGGGAAAAGTGAGGATCTCTTGGGAGAAGAGGCAATCTTCAAACAGAGAAATAATCAAATACCGAAAAAAGAGAAAAAGAGGGTCTTTGAGGTGCTTGAAGGGGGGGATTCTTGGGATCGGTCCACTGCTGTCTGTCGCAAATCAGAGAAAAGTGGCAAGGGCTAGGGGGGGGGAAG
>Ga0179591_1207671_pt1 | contig 15810 bp, 14 predicted proteins | sample CZOMad2_1_08_16f_FD_182891 | JGI IMG/M metagenome (GOLD analysis project Ga0179591, IMG submission 182891) | Vadose zone soil fungal communities from Angelo Coast Range Reserve, California, USA - CZOMad2_1_08_16fungal (PacBio error correction) | ecosystem: Environmental > Terrestrial > Soil >...
AAGGAAACGCGAGAAAGAAATAAGCTCAGTACTAAGCCAAAGGACCAGCGTAGGCAATGAAGGGAGGGAAAAAATGGGGGTGAAAAAAAAATGGGGATAGGTGAACGGGGAACGGAAAGTACACTACCAGAAAGTAGCCCATGATGAAAATGATCATCAAGCAAAAGAAAACACATCTCAAAAAAATGATCTCTGGGAAAAATCACAAAAAAACTTGCATCGATATCCTCCGTGGAATAGCTGCGGGATTGAAACAGAAAACAAGTCGACAGGAAACCAGGGGAGAACGAAGGAATTTCGTCCTACGGAGAAACCAGCAATAAAGGATCTGGGCTCGTCTGCACAGAGTTAAAGAGGGGGACTGCGTAAACGCAAAGTGCGATAAGGAACAAGAAAGGAACATAGGACAGTCAGGAACTATGAGCTCCCTGAGGAGAGATGTGGAAGGAGAGAAAAGTGCCGAACCCCTCCCCCCAACTTGAAGAAGGGATTGAAAGGAAGTGTAGAAGAAAAAGAAGTAACTCGTGAGGGCTTATGAAGAGAGGTCACTAGCGCCAATTAGATTCAAAAAGACCGCGGAAATCGTTTGTGCGTCAGGAGAGGGAAAAGGAGGGGAAAACGCCCGCGTTTAGAAGGGTTCAAAAATGGGGGAGGTGCAACAAAAATCTGTGTTCGTGGGAACCGGTCATCCCAGAGGGGGTGAGGAAATTTGCCTTTCTGAACGATTCTTTTGAAAAAAGAAAGAAAAAATGTCTTGCGAAATACTAACGGACACAGAAAAGAGAGAAACCAATCGGAGCAAAAAAGGGTGGGGGAAAGGGCACCTCTGGAAACAACAATATATTGGGAAAGGGAAAAAAACTCCAAGAAAAAAGGCGTCTGCTGGGGGGAGGAAAGGTGGAGAGACATCAAAAAAACAAGGCAACCAACCCACCTGCCCAAACAACAAAGGCTTAGGGAAAAGGATTTGTTGGAAGGACGAAAAAGGAGGAGGGTACTCAGTCCTAGTCAATCAGCACGAAGGCGTACGGGGAAAAAAAAGCCACGAAAAGCCTTTTGAAAATAGAAGAAAAGCGACGAAAACCAAGAACGAGTATTACGCCACATAGTTAAAAAAAAAGGAGAGAAGAAGGGGGAGAGAGGGCGCAAAGCAAAATGGAAAAATACTCTCCCCTACTGAAAAGAGAGAAAAAAAAACTGCTATTGTAGTGGAACGACGTTCCGCAGGGGGGTAAGGCAAGAGGAAGATGGGGAGAAAGTCGGCCCGTTGTAATGTTTCTATCAGCGCTTCGAAAACGAAGTACCCATCTACTTTCAAGAGAGTCCGACGCAAGCAGGCAGCTGTCTAGCAGGGAGGAGGTGCCAAAAAAAGGAAGAAAAGAATTAGGCTCATCCTAAAAAAGAAGATCGACAGGGACTTAAAGAACATGAGATGACCTGGACAAGGGGACTCGTTTGGCCAGGGAAATCGGTGGGGAAAACAGGGGAGAATGGGAAACGAGCGTGGAAATTGAAATCCGCCCCTCCAGCCGAGAGGAAATATGCGGATGGAAGGGAAAGATTTGGACTCGGTGATCTACTCTCAAAAAACAGAAAAAGAGATCAATGCACCAAAATCGATGAGGAAAATTCCGAATCAAGTGGAGCCGCGGGGGCAAAGAAAACCAACAGAAAAAGGGTTCATGGTCTGGAAAAAAGAAAGGGTGGAAAAGGAAAGTTGAAAGTCCCTTAATTTTTTACAGGCCACAGGCAGAGAAGATATGGCATGCTGCGCCGATGCAGACCCCTGAAAAAGAGGTGCGTGTTAGAATGAAAAAAAAACCGCACTGCTGCTTGGGAGGAGGAAAGTACAGATATCAAGGAGGAAGTAAGAGAAAAGACCAAACTTAAAAAACGGTCCGACTAATCTCAAGAAGACTCAAACATAGAAAGAAGGTCAACGTCATGAGTAGATGTCAACATTTGTGGTTGGTCCAACCCCATATGAGGCAGTATTGTCGATGAGAGGTAGTTGGTCAAACCGACAAAAAAAAAAGAACTAATCATGGCAATACTCCTGGAGGAATACAGGGCGTCGATCGTGAAATCGGGTTCTGAGGAAAAAATAAGTGACCAAAGGAGGAGAGTGCTGGGGGAAAAAAGAGAAGGATTGCGAAAATGGAGGAAGAAAAACGACTGCGCTAGGGAGAGAAAAGGTTAAAAAAGCTTTTTCCGGGAGAGGAAGAAAAGGAATCAAAGCAAGCTGGGCTAGTTAAGACGCGGGGGGAAAGGCAAATATCTGTTGCGCAAGGGAAGGGACTAACAAAAGGAGTCGATTTGGGTCACAGAAAAGGGAGGGGATAAGTCTCGCAGAAATTGAAGTGAGGGGGGGGAAATTGGGTTTAAAACAGAGACGAGGACGGCCAAAGGAGAATCGTGCCGCAAAAATCGCGTAGGAATGACAGGAGAAAGGAAAAAAGACCCGAAGGAAAGAGGAGACGACCACCCGAAATGAAAAACTCTAAAAAAGACGAGCATGAGGGACCCTAGCCAAGCAAAACGCTGGGGCTGATATAGGCAGACTGAAAAAAAATTTGTGGGGGCGAAGAGAAAATTCTCGGTCATAAGCACTAAAAAGGGAAACGGAAAAGCGGAGGGAAAGCAAAAAAAAGACGTGGACAGGAAAGGCTCTTACAGTTGAATGGGAAGGAAAAAGGCGTCATCAGGAACGCTAACGTAACGGGAAGCTAGAGAAAAATACGTGCGGAATCGCCGAGCAGTGCAAAAAAGGGAAAAACGATTCGACGAGCACAAAACGTGGAGTCTGTTTCGCAAAGATCAAAAGAAAAAAGGAAAAGCTGGGGGGCGGCAAGGGTTTCTAACTGGTACAGATAGGGGACAAATCAAAAGGTAACTGGACTGATATAGTCGGAACGGGGGGGGAAAGGTCAAGATATCAGGTGCGAGGTGGTTGGCGATGCGGCTTCAGTCATCTCAAAGAAGACCGTTGAAATGACAGACTTCCGGAGTCCCCGGGAAGGCAGTACTTTAAAACGAACTCATGGGCCTAAAGGGCATGGGGTCTTAGAAGGAGGAAAAAGAGTCCGTAAGCGGGAGAGGTCCATTAGAATCGAGAGAAAAAAAAAAGAAGGAAGAAATCATCTTATCATGGCCCTATAACGAATGACTCGCCAAGAGAAATCACAAGAAACTGAAGAAAAGAAAAATGGAGTAGGGTATAAGGTCCCTAGCTGCCTTTAGCGAGAAAAGGAAAAAGAAGAATGAAAGGTTCCCAGTGATTTGGGAAAAGGGGACATTATCAAAGAAGAAAAACACAACTCTCAACTGATCTCTGACTCTCAACAAATCCGTGGCGCGAGAAGAAGGACGACGGACCTAGAGCGGGGCAACGTACGATTGCGCAAATTTCGGGGACCAGGAGCCGCCAATAAGGAGGCCTTTTCAAAAGAAAAGAACTGGACGCCCCGCTACCACTAGTCTGAGAGAGAAAATCAGGGGAAAAAAAAGAAAAAAAAAAAGAATAAGTCGATTAAGAAAGAACGAGGACTCTTATCGCCCGATTACGGCGCTGGGCGAGGACTACTGGTGAAGAAAAAAATGCTCCAAGGAAAGTAACGGATGGAACGACCGGAAAACGGGGAGATCACGGAAGGTCTTACTCTGCTTGAGAAGGGGAAAGAGAGAAGAAAGGAAGGGTAGGAGAACATCTACTTCTATCAAAGTGGGGGGAGGGCGACTATGGAGTTCTACCTGAGGGGTTATTTGGGAAAAGGGAAGTCTAAAAAGACAGAAACGTCTTTGTGAGGGGAAAAGGGAAAACTAGCGAGGGTTTTTGAGCATGAAGGGGGAAGAGGGGAAGGGGATCCGATTATTTGAAAAACAAAAATGTAACTCAAGGCGTTGCGGGTCGAGGAAAAGGAAAAAAAGAAGTCGCAAATTAAAAGGAGAAATCTTTTTTTATAACTGAGAGGAGAAAAAAAGGGGGAGATTTGGTCCCCTCGTCCTAGACAAAAAGAGTCAAAATGTGGAAAAGACTTCGGAACACTATTTGGAAACAGGATCGGACCAGAAAAAGGAGAAGAAGGATACAATCATAAGGAGGGAAGATTGAAAAAAAAAATTGTGGGAATTTAGAAGAGAAAACGCACACGACCCGACTCACGCGTATTAATAAAGGTGATGCCTGCAGTAGCCTAGCGCGAGGGGAAAAAGAAAAGACCCCGCCTCTCACCGAGGAAAAAGGAGGAAAAAAAACTGCTATTGACATTAGGAAAAAAAAAGACGTGACAAAGGGCAAAAAAATAGCGACCGAGGGGAGCTTGGGCAGGAGTCACCTTCATGTGGTGCAGAGAGGAAACACTGCCAGAGAAAAAGGTGCCTATGAGATCGAAGGAAAACAAATAAACTACAAGAGGGAGCAGGAAGGGCAGAACTGGAAAGCCACGGTTTCAAGAAGTACGCAAAGGCAACAACTAGGGGAAATTGGAACCGTTCAACAGGCGGACTTCAAAGAGTAGAAGGACAATCTACAAAGTCTTTGGGGAAGCACTGAAAAAAGTCAGCGTGGGAAATTCGTACATCCCTCCAAAGAGAAAGAAGAAACTTATAAATTGAGAATCGAGAAGAGGGACTCGAGAAACAAACAGCAACGGATGAGGAGAAGAGGGAGAGAAGGGAACCATAGCCGGCGATGGCCGATCAGCAAAGATTTCTTCTAGTGCGGGCGTATTGTCGAAGTCCAAAGGACGAAAAATGAAGTCGGGAACACGCTTGGGCGATGTGACCGAAGAAAGAGGAAGAGAAGCATTTTGAAAGGGGCCAAGGCAGCGGTGGAGGAGAGAGGGAGCTGCGCATAGAGAAAAAGTAAGAGGGGCAAACGCGCAAGGAGAGCCAAGATTGGAGTCTGCGCGGAAAAACGTAAAGAATGGGTACAGGCTTCGACCGATGCCGAAAAAAAGAGATCTCCTATCCCAATCTCAAATAGAAAAAAAAAAAGGGAACGAAGTGCACGCGACGTCTTTAACACTAATGTCAAATATCCTTTGGGGCAAAAGATGTGAGGAGAGTGTGTCAGGTTGGGAGGGTTGCAAACGAGACTGCCCGAGAGCTCCGAGGCATAACTCAAGAACAAAGGAGGGTCGGGAAAAGTACGTCTTACTTCAATAAAGAGTTTTTCAAAAGGCTGTATGGGAGGGGAAATCGTAAGAAGGAAATGGAAACTAAGACTGATTACTAACTCCTGCTGAGGTACAGATACTTGTAAAAGAGGGGAACTGCCTCTAAAAATTACAAACGCAGAAGAGTGCTCAGGAGAAAAAAGCAGGAAAGAATAGCTGTGAAGAAAACGAGCCGTCTAACAAACGGGAAAAAATAAAGTTGTAAACATTAGAATGAGGGGAAAAAAAGGAGCGCAAATGGCAGGGAGTGCATTTTTGAAGGGGTGAAAAGAAGAGAAAAAACCTTCGGCAAGGAAATCGGCGCTCTGGAAGATCAAACAAAGCACACATACAGGTTTCATCGTAGGGAAAAGGAAAATCGTACAAAAAAAACTAAATGGTTCGTGACCCTAGAAGAGCAAGAAGGGAATCGACCGCTGGTTCATTTCAAGCGAATTTGGGTCTCTAAGTCAGGAAAAAGCTACTTTCAAGAAGAAAGCAGAAAAACCGTCCGCTTCGCAAGCCGAAAAACAAGGCCGGTCAATCCCGCGCGTAAGGTGGGCGAGGGAAAAGGAAATCGTCATCCATTCAACGCGCCGTAAACGGTCAGCGTGATCTTGAGGGAAACACGACACTGATCTTTCGGAAAAGAATTCTCACGGTAGAAAAGTAAAAAGACGGTCAAAAAGAGCGACGAGCCGCTCGGTTCAAGGATGGGGGGGAAAGTGAGAAAGAGAAAAAAAATCTGGCGGCGCATGGAGAAAGGGGGGTCGCGAAAAGGAAACAAAAAAAACGGTAAAAGTCTATCTAGGAGGAGCGGATTTTGAGAGAGAAAAAATGGGCGAGGGTTAGCTGGCTATTTGGAGAAGAAAATAATGGTCCGCCTGCAGGAAAGAAAGCGAAGTCTCAGGTCTAGAGTGCTCTACGTCCTAAAAGGGACTAAGAGGGAGTGGAAATTGGATGAACGGGACTGAAAAAGGTCGCGTCAGCGCGGTCTATGTCCATTAGACAGAGAACACAACAAAAGGGGATAAAATGATAATGAATAATGGCGAAACGAACTCGCAAAGACACTAAAGTACGAAGACCCACTGACCGCTTCTCCAGGGGATTAGGATGTAGAGGAGGAGAAGATAGGAAAAGGGAAAAAAAAGGACGTGCAAAATGGAGAGAGAAAGAAAAAAAAATATCAACTGACTCTGACCTCTCAGCAAGAAGGAAAATAATCAAAAAACGTTACCAGCGCGATTAAAAAAGGCTAGCTCAAAGAGCCGAATGCGAAGAAAAAAAAGCGAGGCCGATCAGGTGCGGACTACCTTCGCCCCATCGGAACAAAAGGCGATAGAAAAGAGGAAACGCGTCCCTTGCGCCACAGAAGGGTCAAAAAATCCGCGTAAAAAGGTATAAAAACCGCTTACATCTTACGGGGAAATGAAACTTGGAAGAAAGAGAAAAAGACGCCCGGATGATCAACAAGCGAGCGGACGGCGACTAGTCGTCGGATGAAAGAAGGGAAGAGGGAGAAAGGAGGGAAAAAAACCTCTAGAAGTGGGGGGGGGGGGGGGGGGGGGGGGGGGGGGGGGGGGGGGGGGGGGGGGGGGGGGGGGGGGGGGGGGGGGGGGGGGGGGGGGGGGGGGAGGGGGGGGGGGGGGGGGGGGGGGGGGGCGACAGCGTTTGACGAGGGCAAAACCGAGGTCTATCGCCTGAGGTGTAGATGGGTTGAAAGGGAGGCACTGAAACTCTCAAGTATGAGTGGCCTGCACTGCCCGACTCGGTTTGTTAAGGAGTGAATGGCAAAGCAATCTGACTATTCGCTTTAAAAAAGAAAAATACACAAAAAAAGGTCTTGCGGGAAACTGCAAAAAGGACCCTTCTACAGAAAAATAGAAGGAAAGGGGGGAGACCAACATTTCACGCCGCACAAGATATTGTCAGGGAACGCCAGGAGAAGAAAGAGAGGGAGGGAGTTAGTTTTTTTTTATGGGGAGGGAAGCTTAGGAAAAAGAGGTGGTCAGAAATAGGAGGCAATCCGAAGAGGTACGAAAGTCCGATCCTCATCAAAGAGAACGAGGTTTCCAAAAGAAGAGAAAGGAAGAGCTTACTAAGGAGACAAAGACACCTACGCACGCGGTAAAGGGGGGAGGGTGGAAAGAGCAGCGGGGAGGAGAGGGTCCGCAAACTCAAGATCCCCCTCCGAACACAACGGCAAACAACCAAATCGAGGACAGCGACGTTTCCTCATTTTCGAATGTAACGAGCCGAAAGAAGGACAGGGAAAAAAAACGTTGTCAAGGGGTCGGAATAGCGTTCGAAAATACAAAAATGAAGTGAGAAAGAGAATAAGAAAAGAATCTCCAGCTTGGAGAACAGGGAAGGACAAAAAAAAGAAGCTAAGTGTTAGCATTATTCGCAAGCCTGATAAGTTGTGGGGTAAGAAGTGGAGGAAATAGATCGCCACGCTTGCCTGTGGCAAAGGTCAATGCAGAAACGCGGAGCATTAAAAAAGAAAAAAAAAATCGTTGGCAAAAGGGGAAAGAAAAAACCGGGACTGTGAGGAAGAAAGAAGAACAATCCCGCAAGAAAATATCTGATCGGAAGGTGCAAAAGGGGAACGCGGGGGAGAGAGAGAAAAAAAAACGGATGATGAGGACAGAGAGATATCAGAGTTCCCCCGAAGAGCGCCAAGTGAAGATCGTCTATCAAGGGTCGGAGTAAGACCACTCTCTATCAGGCAGGGGGTCAGGTTAGGGGAAAAAAGAAGGGAGAGGAAAAAAAGAATACGCGTTGAAGGCAAAGGGGAGTTGGGAACGACCACAGGCGAGAGTTTGCGTCTATTAGTCCAGGGAAAGAAAAGGACCGGGAGCTTGAACCTTTTGCGCAACAGCCGAACGAGTAGTCCAAGCATATAGGAGGAAGAGACAAGATGAACGCATGGTCTACGGAGGAGACAGATGAAGAAACCAAGAAAATGGAATAAAGAGAAAAGCGAAATGGGGAGAATCGTACAAAACTTCGAACATCGTTCCCACTAATGTCAATATCAGGGGGGTCGGAGAGAAGGAAAGGGTGAGACTGAAGGGTTGCCTTTGCTTGTCGGAATAGCGAAGACCTAAAAAAAAATCAGCAGTCAGACTCATGGCGTAATAAACGTGGAGTGAGGGTGGAGCGTTGACTGCGTAAGATAAGAAGGAAAAAATGGCTGAGTTCAGGGGTAAACCTCGTAACTCGGAGAAGGGAGAAGGGGAGCGGAGAGGAATAAAAGAAGAGAAAACTCCTGGTGAACACTCGTTTCCGAAGCTGCCGAAAGAACAAGGCCCGCAAGATCTCGGGAAATCGGGGAACCATTCAAGAAGGCGGGTTTAACAAAAAAAAGCGAAAGAAGGCTGTCGACAATGGGCTACTTGTTCTGTGGCAGGCAGGGAGAACAAGAACAGGGGGAGAGGGGGGAGTTTTTCAACGAATCGAGAACGGTCAACAAGAAGGCAAAGAAATAAACAAAAAAAACTCGAGAAGGACCGTTGATAAAAAAATCAAAAAAAAGGGGAGAAAAAAAAACAAAAGCTGAAAAAATCTACCAAGCAGGCAGGCGAGAACTTGAGTGAGATAAAAAAAAGGGAAAGCCGCTGTTTAAAAACGGAATGGGGCGCTAAAGAAAGGAAAAAAACAAATTGAAAGAAGGCCGTCCGAACTAGGGGGGGGGGGACTCGACAGAAGGATCCAGACGAGTCATTGGCGATTCTCGCCCCAAGGGGATAAAGAAAATTCACGAAAGTAAGAGGGAATCAATCTGTCCTTGACACGCAGGAGATCAGAATCGCAAGGTAATCAATGGGAAAAGGGCTCGGGCAAAGAGTCTACTAGCCACTCAGGGGAGAGGGGGAGAAGGTCAAATAAAAAGCAGCGGAGCTCTATCTTGCGTAGACAGGGACACGAAAGGGGGAGGGGAGAATCCTTTTAACTTCGCGCTCTTGAAGGGAGAGAAAAGGTCTGAAATGGAAGAGATCAGTTTTAGAGGTGTTTTGAACAGAGAGGGGATAAAAAGAGAACAGTCCAATGGGCCGGAAGGGGAGTTTCGGAAGGAAAAGAAGGTGGTCTCTATCCCTGTAGAAAAGGGCGAGAATCACCAAAAAAAAGGTGGGAAAAGCGTCAGTGATGACGTAAGATATGAGCCAGAGGAAGGGAGGCCTTTCTAGGGAAGGAGATCAAAAAAAAAAGGAGAGGAAAAGAATATGAAGGCACTAGCACGAGAAAGGACTCGAGTTACTAAGAGAAGGAAAAAGAAAGAACACAAAATCTCGGAGGATTAAGCCTAGAGACAGGAGAGAAGAAAGAAGAAACGACCATTGCGACGGGGCAAAAGGATGCATGATCAATCAGCACCAGCGAAAATAGGGGGCAACTTAAAGAGATGGAGAGTCAAAAAGAAAGGAGTATCCGCCAGGTTACCGCAGATCGAGAGTGACAAATCGAGGCAAAAACTTTCGACATCGCCGCCAGAAGAGAGCGAAGCAAAGGGTCCCTAAAGTTGACTCCCAAGCGCACACTAGAGGAAAGAAGGTCTCACGCGGTGGCCCGCTTCCCTAGAAAGGCATAAGGTTCGATTAAAACACGAGAAACAAACGTGTCAAGACTAAGAGACCTCCCTGTGTTTGTAAGTCCGGAGGAGGGCCTGCGCAATTGGGACCGAAAAGCGCCAACTGAAAAAAAAGGGAAAAAGGAGCGGGAAAAAGGAAAAAACTCGGAGGGGCTTAAATGACCGAGAGGGGTAGAAGAAGGAAAAGGCGGAAAAAACTCTCATTCTATCAGCTTTTTGGCGCGAGGTAAACGAGGGAAGAAAGGCAGGGGGGAGAAATTTTTTCTGCGGTGCGACGAACTAGCAAGTAGGTGTTAGGGGAAAAGGGGGTCATAAACAACTATTGGGGTGGGAGTCATGAATGGAAGAAAGGGTTATGGAGCAGGGGATGGGAAAAAATAAAAGCAAATCACTGCAAAAATTTCTTCGAGACTACACTGCAAAAGAAAATAAAAAAAGACTTAGCGGTTTGTTGAGGGAAACGGGCAATCGTGCGCGCACCGATATTCAGTGGGTTGAAAAAGAATGAACGATCCACGCAGAGGCGGGGCTGAATTTGGAGGGGGGGAAAAGAAAAAACGTGGGGGTTCAAAAAGTAATGCAAGACGCCTTCTTTAGAGTAAGCAGCAAAAAAGAAAGGAACAGGGGGGGAAGAAAAATCAACAAATCCTTGGAAAGGACAACCGAGAAACGTCCAAAACACGGGGGAAGAAAGCGTCCATGCCGCCAGGAGTGAAGGCAAGAAAGAAGAAGAGGGACAAGTGCGATAGTGGCAGGTCAAGAAACAGAAGCAAACCATCAAATCAAAGAAGCACATATCGACCACCAACTGCTAGTACCTTGTGGAAAAAAGAAGGGAAGGAGGGTAAAGCCGAGGGAGCGACAAAAAAGGGAGCGGGTGTCAGGGGAAGCCTTTTCATGTGTCGGAAAATCATGGGAGGGAAAGAAGGAGAACCATTCGACGTGCGATTCTCTGCAACGCAAAAAGAAAAAGTGAGAAGGAGGGGAGTCCGCACCTTAAAGCACACTGTTCGAAAGGAGGCGAGAAAAGATACAGGAAAAAGAAGGGGGAACAGTTCCAAATCAAGGGGTGACTGGGAAAAGAGTAGCTCTGGCAATACGACACAAGGAAGAAAAAAAAAAACCTGCAGTTCTGCGTTTTGCACTTCGGAAAGCACGAGCCCCGCCACAGGAGCTAAATAGGATCATTTACGAGAGAATGGGGAAAGGGGAAAAAAAACAAAAAACAACTGGGAGGAACAGAGATAGATCCAGATTCAAGATAAACAAAAAGGAGGTCAGCAGGTCGCAAATCGGGAGGATTGGAGAGTGCAAACTCTACAGTCAAGGGGGTTACATTCAGGGGGAAAACTTGGGGTCGAATTGTAAAAGACTACGCTTTGAGTGCCAGTCAAGGGGGAGGAAAAAACGGCACACAAAGAGACTAGAGTCAGAATGCGCCTAAGGAAAAAAGTGAGAAGGGGAACTGTTGCTCAAAAAAAACTTGCTGAACAAGACTGTAAAAGAAAAAAAGGGGAAGAAGTCCTAGCACGAGAATGGGGTACTACGAGTAAAGGAAAAAAATGAAACGGAAAAAAGAAAAGAGAAAAAGCTCCATATTGCGTCGATCGGGCCGGTGAAAGAAGGGTCGTTCCAAATAAGGTCATAGAATTGGGTCTAGAGGCGGCATTAGGGGGGAGTCAGGTCGATTTGCTAGCGCATAGGCACTGCAAACAATCTGCAGACCTCAATGTGAGGAAGAGCGGATTCATTGGGGAACAAGTTCGTAGTACGTCTACGAAGTGGGAAAAAAGAAGGTAACGTGGCGGGGGGGAAAACCGAGGGTAAAAATGGCTGATTGATCGCGGAAAATAATGATTAGGACAGATACGGTGAAGGGGGGAAAGGGACTAAAAGGCAAAAAAAAACTGTTTGCTCTTGACTAACGCGTGAACAAGGAAAAAAAAATTTTAAAAAAAAAATCTTGTTGCGGCGCAACGAAGGAAAATTCTAGCGACTAGTGTTCCTGGAAATTGTCGAGCAGTCTCGCAGACATTGAGTGAGTGAATTTAGGGGGGGGAGAAAAAAAAATCGGAAGAACGGCCACATTCGGGCCATTAAAACATGACCAAAACGAGCGTCGGGAATGCAGAAAAACAAACAACAGACGTTGCTAAACGGAAAAAGAGACGCCAACCGCAATGAAACGATACAAAAAGAAGGAGGGGAGTCGAACTTCGGGGGTCCACCTAGCCAAAAACAGAGGGATCGAAGGTAAAAAATAATTGGGGCGCTCTCTACCCGTCTCGGTCAAGAAGACCACGATTAAAGAAGGAAAAAAAAAAAAAAAAGACAAGGGCAAACCGTGTCCGTTAAAGAAAAACCATCGTGAAAGTTGGCCTTTGTCAGCCTCCCACAAAGATCATCACTCACAGAGGGAAGGGGAAAGAAGGCAGCTGTCAAACACGCGGCTGATCAGGGAGACGAAATAAATGAGAAGCGGGGACAAAGCGTTTCACCGAGTGCGACGAGCCCATTAAAGTAACAGCAAAAAAAGAAGCGAGCGCTATAGGTCTTCCGCGTAAAAAAAGGGGAAAAAAGTGACTCGCAAATCGGTAACTGCGGATATAGCAGGCAAAAAGGAAAAGAGGAAAAGTTACGAATGTGTGTTCTCTTCTGGAAAAAAAAGGGAAAACTAAAGAATTGCCACGTCAGCATGTTCGAAAGGCCAAAGAAGGGAACAAAGCATTTCATCAGGAAACAGCCTCCTCATGGCCGAAAATTGAGGAAAGAGAGGGGAGGAGGGGAGGAAGACCATTCGCGTTCAAGGGAAGGATCAGAAAACAGCTCAAACACACAAATTGAAGGAGATTATAGGGCAAAAGAAGAGAAAGGACTCAAATACGAGAGAAGAAAAATCGATAAAGGCTTCGGCCATGGTAGGATTTAGAAACTCGATACGATAAAAGAGAAGGACGGCCGGGAATTCCGAAACTAGGAAAGGACGGGCCCATGGGTGTGGAGTAAGAAAAACGAAAAAAAGAGGAAAACTGAGGACTCTGGACATAAACAGACCAAGAAGGAAGAAAGGACGAGCGCGATTTGAACTTAACCGTAGAAAAAGGAACAGGAAGAAAAAGAAACCCTCTCATTGTCGCCGGCCTGGCAGAACGAAAAAAAGCTGAGAGAAAAAGGCTATTCACATTGCAAAGGCGATTCAAGCTCGATCATACTCTTGTCCGAAGATGAGCAAACGAGGAAAAAGAAAGGAAAAATTGTGCAAAAAAAAAATTAACTCCTGGATTGGACCGGTTTCAACAAGAGAAGAGAGGAAAAGAAAGGTTCGATAGCGCAATTCGTGTAGGAAAAAGAAAACGATCGCGTTTCAGTAACTCTAATTGTCACCGAAGTGCGAGGAGACGATTTGTATAGGGGAGAAGGGAAAACGAGCAACGTCTTTTTTAGGAGAAAAGGGGAAAAACACAAAACAAAAGAAAAAAACAAGAAAAAAAAAAAGAAAAACAAAAAAAAAAAAAAAAAAAAAAAAAAACAAAAAAAAAAAAAAAAATAAAAAAAAAAAAAAAAAAAAAAAAGAAAAAAAAAAAAAAAAAAAAAAAACAGAAAAAAACACACCACACAAAACAGACACCAAAACAAAAAACACCAAATAAACAACACCACAACCAGATCCCCCGACACAGTGGGTGGGGGGTGGTGGAGTGGGTGTCGATGACTCGCGAGTGTAGGCAGTAAGAAAGGTTTCCGGTCGCGAGAAATGTGGGGAAGAAAAGAGGCACTCACTGAGTCTTTCAGACTGCACTGCCAAGGACAAAATTCGCCTGAAAAAAGAAGGAAGAAGGGAAGGGGGGGAAACTGTCCTCGTGGCGCGCACAATAGTGGAGTGGGAAAAAAAAGAATAGAAACGACAACGATTCTGGAGGGACTTTTAATTGGGCTAGCATCGGAAGGGAAAAAAGGGGGGAAACAGTATCTTCAACCATACGCAGTCGTTATTACTCATTAAGAATCAGCCCTTCGGAAGGGGTTTAAAACAAAAAAAGAAGAGGCTTTTTACCTTCGTAGACTACAATAAAAAGGGGCAAGAAAAGAAAACAAGTCCCAATAGGACTAAAGATTAGTGCCAGGAAGGCTAATAGGATTGGAAGCAAAGAAACCCCTCCGCTCACCGGAACAAGAAAGAGAACAAAGAAAAAATCTATTGGACATTAGTGTAACTACGGCCGCAGGGAAAAAAGAAAAAAAAACTGGGGGGGAGAGTAGGAAAAACCTTTTCATGTTGTCTTCATCGCGGTGAACAAAAAGAAAAAATAAGGGGCGCACACGCCGCCGAAGAACCAAGCGTGCGAGCAGTGGCGTCTTTGTAATCAAGAAAAAGAAGAGGAGAAAGCCTGACTAATAGATCCCACACGCTTGCAGGGGGAAAAGGAAAAAACGTGGACCGGAAAAAGAGGATCGTCCATATGACCGGACGTGGCACACAGAAAAAAAAAAAAGAAAAAGACACACCTCAAAAGCTGCGAAGAGATGATCGGCATTTCGCAGGCCGAAAAAAGGGACAGAAGAGCTCGAAAAAAAAGGAATTAAGATGAGACATAGTTCCCATCTTCTCTGCGAAATGAACAGCATATGTCGCGCGCTGGGGCGGAGGTGTAGGGAAAACGCAAACAGAATTTGCAGGGGAGGAAAAACCAGAACTTGTAGATTAAAAAGAGTCTAAAACTGGGGAAAAGGGAACGGCAGTGGACGGGGCCACCTTCACTCGTGGCGAAAGGAGACCCTAGTACCCCGGAGATTTCCCTTTGTCACAAAAAAAATGAAGACAAGCTGGAAGCAAACAAGAAATAGGCACGGGTCGATGGTAACGGAGTAGGAAACGAGATTCAACAGAAAAAAGGGAAGAAGGAGCACTCCAAAAGCCATCTGACTTGCAACCTGAGGAAGAGAAACGTTCAGAAGGGGGGGGGAGATTGCGTCAGTAGGTCTGGCTCTGGAGTGAAAAAAAGAAACGCAGAACAAGGCATAACTATGGAGTATACAAGGAGGAGAAGTGTCAAGGGTTCTTCAAGAATAACGAAGTTCACAAATGCTTATTAGGAAGGTAAAAGAGGGATTGCTCACGGACGGGATACTAACTACTGCGTATGGAGAAAAATGGGGAATTGGGCCTAGAAGGCTCTAAAAATTGCAAAGAAGACTCGTGGATTAGGTCAGGAGGAGGGGGGAAAAACAGAAGGGTAATCCAACCGAGGTCGTTCTAACAACTCGCAAGGGGATGCTAAGGGGAGTGAAGGGAGAGATCATAAATTTCATGAGGGGGAAGGTTGGGGTTTTCAACACAGATCTAACGGAAAGACGTCCATTAGATAAAAAAAACACCAAACTCAAAAGAAATACTCAGCACAAACCGTTTGTCGGCGTCTAAACCGCAATGAGAACAACCAGGGAATCGAAAGGAGGGTGACCCTAGCATCCCAAAACGAGGAAATAGGGGGGAAAGACAGAGGAAATGCGCTATCTACCCGAGAGGGAATACGCCGAAGAGTCGCCCGTACGCTGAGACGCGACACTTGAATGAATCCCATTCTGAGGATTGGCGCTTTGAGGCACACAGAGTCAGAACAGGAACATCGCCTGGTTACACGTTCGCTAAGGTAGGATTAAGATAGGAAATCAAGTAGGTCAAATTTCGGCAAGAGGCAGAAGAGGGGGGAAATGCGAACGAGGCGAACGAATAGGGTTTCGCTGGTGCGCGCAGGTATAAAGGAAAGAAGAGAGAGGTCTTCCAGGTCCCACAAGGGGGGAGGCGAGAAAAAAGAAGGACGATCGGAAGCTGATATAGCTTGATACTTATGGCTGGAGTCAGAGAATGGAGGGAAGGGGTTATCACTTCTTGATCAATAAAAGGAAGAGAAAACCAATGGACAGAAGAGGGTCGAACTTCCAGGAAAGGCGGACTGTACTAGATAAGGAAGAGATCAAGAAAGAAAATCACAGGCCTAAGAGGGAAGTGTTAATTCGTAATGAATGGTCTGAGGAAAATAGAAGGAAGATTTCAAGATC
>Ga0179591_1163777_pt1 | contig 15809 bp, 13 predicted proteins | sample CZOMad2_1_08_16f_FD_182891 | JGI IMG/M metagenome (GOLD analysis project Ga0179591, IMG submission 182891) | Vadose zone soil fungal communities from Angelo Coast Range Reserve, California, USA - CZOMad2_1_08_16fungal (PacBio error correction) | ecosystem: Environmental > Terrestrial > Soil >...
ACGGCTTGGGTGGGGCTTGAACGGATCTTTGCCTGTTACCATCTCTGTTCTCTTGTTGAGGCTGCCTGGCCAAGAGCGACGGGGGGGGGGAAATACCTTTTAGGCACCTGGGTTGAGTGAGGGAGTAAAACATTCTGTCAGGTAGGATGGTTACAGATGAGCAGATGGAGACTCGTTAACCGCAGGGACCCAGACGTGGGGTAGAAGCAGGGTACTTAAAAGTATCGGATATAACTGCCCTTGCAGAGAAGAACAGGACCGAAGGGAGGGAAGGGGGAAAAGAGTGACAATCGGCTAAAAAGAAAAAAAAGCTTATAGGAGAAAAGAGAGAAGGGGAAAGCGATGGAAGAAAAACCGAGAAGGAAAAAGGGGGAGGCCGCAAGGAAGACGATCCGAGCTCGGAAGTCCCTTTCTCACAAAAAGGAGGGAAGAGAAAGAGAAGCGGCATCTTCTCCTTAAGCAATCCGCACAGAATCGTAACAAAAGACATCCAAAGACACAGTTCTCCAAACTTTACCGTTCGTGGAGGGGAAAAAGCACCAGCCAGAGGTCCGGGCCAAGAAGGGGACACAAGGGAAGTCCAGAGAGGTTTATATCGGTATCTGGTAATAGGAGGGCCAACGCTCGGGAAAATGGGACTCAAGCGAGAACTTACTGCGGAACCGTGGGGAAAAAGTGACCACAGGGTAAGTGGTGCGGGCCGACCAGGCTCCCCGTAGGCAAGCTCTTCATTTGATAGATGGTGACCCCCGTCCTCCCCTGCCTTTGTGTGGGGAAACAAAGCTTTTTGGAACGAATCTTACGGACGTCGGTACGCCTCGGACGCGCCCCCGCGGAAAACAAAAGCTATGGGAAAAGGGGACCAAACACTCTAACTGCTAAATACCACAGTGGCTGCGGAAGGCCTGACCTAGGGGGGGAATGTCTCTTGCAGGAGGAAAAAATGAGTGTCGGGACAACATAAAAAAACTCTAATGAACCTGTTAAAGTGAATCACAAGCGTTTGGTTGGTGAGGTTACAAAAGGGAGGGGGGAAAAGCAATGGAAGCGGCAACATCATGGAAGGCAAGGGGCTGGGCAAAAGCAAAGTCACACAGTTTGCCATCACAAGTCAAGGAAAAATCGAACCGCGGCCGCATACCTTCGCGGGAGGGGAGGGGACAAAGAATCAGGCCGCCCGAGCTCACTGCAAAGGCAAGGCGCACCATGGGGAAGGACAATGAAACCAGTAGGTTTCTCCAGCCAAAGAAAACGAGGATGTCAATCGGCTTCAATGATTGTCAGTAAACGGCGCATACTGTGTGTAAAGGGCAGCTCAGCCCTTCTGGGATAGAAACACCCACGTAGGTCAGAGAGAGGGACCAGAAGGAGGAAGTCCTCAGGCACATCCTCTTAACGTAGCGTCAGGTATTAGTGAAATGTGGAGAATTCACTCTCAGAGGCTTCGTGCATTAAAGGGGGGGAAACGTCCCTAGAGAGATCAGATGGTTAAAAAGATGCCCGGATACAAGATTAGACTGTCAGTCGAGATCTCGGAAAACGGGGGTTACAGAATTGGCGCCTTGGTGTTCACGCTCCTCTTCTGTATTGTATTTTGGGTGTTAATAGTGGTCAACGGTCTTGTGGCTTGGTTCTCTGTCTCGTCAGATTGGGTCCTAACTATCCTTTCTGTAGAGGCAGAAAGGAGGAGAGTCAGGCCGGCACGTTACATCGGGGGTGTCCTACAGAGCAGAATTATCTTCAAAGAAATGCCGGCGCTTTACCAGTCCAAACCTTATAAGAACGGACTTCAGTGATGTTCTTGGTGTGAAAACTGGGTTACAAACAGGCAAGGAGTGAACGGTCTATATCAAAAAGGGATCTGCGTAGGGGGGGCTCGGGTATCAAAAACACGTGTCAGCGGTCACGGGTAGGAGGAGTGACAACAAAAGCTGACCACACCTGGAGATACAGGCGCGAACCAAAAAGCTCTACCTCTCGCCGGGGCTCAGCCGAAAAAGCTGAAAGACGACCCAATGTCCTTGAAGCAGAGCAAAGAAACAAGGGATAGGCAGTCTCGGAAGCATGCCATAACGAGTAAAAGCCGCAGCCACCTCCTATAGCCAAGCAAAAGGGGAAGATGTCCATGGTGTAGGGTCACCAATCAAATTTGCTGTGAAGGGTTTCCGGGCCCATGTTTTGCAAACAAGCCCAGTGCCGGATTCTGATGAGAAAAAAATACGAATCGGAAAGGTTCATCAGGATGCCTGTAGGCGGCATCGCCGGGCCTACTTGAAAAGGGACTGACGGCTCCCGCTCTACTCTGGGAGCTCCCCCCCCTCACAAAGGGGTTATAGCTCGACCATCAACCTCTTACCCCTCTTATTCCTGACCTTCGTTACGAAATCTTCATCCCAGTACTTCTATAGGCGTCAAGACAGGGGAGTACACCCCGGACGCCATTCCGAGAAGCGAGCATGGGACACGTACTGTAGTCTCTTACACGCCAGACCAACGGTACAAAGTGGAAAGAAGTAGAAGTTGTTTGTTCAGTCAACTAAGGGAAAAAACAGTTGGGGAAAGCCACAAAGGGGGGGGGGGCCGTAAGGTTTCCCGTTCAGAGGGAAGTTCGGAACAAGTTCGGGGGGTCATCCTAGGGAAGAACGAAAATCGGGATAGGCCTGCTCTACAATTTAAGAGGAGAAGGAAGGAAGAAACCGAATAACCTGGGTCGAGTGCCGGAATCGGTCAAAAGAGTGATGTCACGGGGAAGCAAAAAACTAACAGGTTTAGGTGTTTCTCATTTATGCATGTCAGTGTTAACCATGTCGGCATCAAGAAAACAGGAGGCTATAAACCTTGGACTCGCATAAGCTGGTCTGCCAGGAGAAAGGAACAAAACATAATAAATGGGAGTGAATATCCTGGGATCACCGAGCCGAGACTCCGAGCACTCGAACAGAAAAAAGACAAAACGCAAGCGCTTTCGCCGACTGAGCAGGCCTGAAACAAAATGGACGACATGAATGAAAGACCCCACTTTGAGAAGACGCCGTGTCCTTTGGGAGGGAATCTGCTTCAAAAAAGCCGAAAATAAAGGGTCCGTTAGGACGAGCAAAACAAGGTTGGGGGAGGAACTCGACGTGTGTTGTCAAAATATTCCAGGGGTAAGGTGAGACAGCAGGGGGGGTAGGTTGTAAACATCCTGTCTAGGGAAAAAAAGGAGGGCAAAATCTGTCCTTATTGGATACGCAGGAATACGAGATCCAGGAGCGGCTAAATGAAGAGGAAGAACAAACAACAAAGTAAGGAGGAGAAAGAGGGAGATTACTCCTCTCCCTGAAGGGCGAGGGAAAATTTTTCAATCACCAGGACGGCAAGATAAAGCGAAAAATCCGCACGGACCGCTTTCTCAACTCAACAAGGTTCTCCCTCCGCAAGTGAACAAGATGTCACCACCCCCTGCTCTTTCATCACAGGGGGGGGGACGAAGACCTACCTGACAATTGGTCGGGCTGGGAGGAAAAGAAAAGCTGTGCACGGGTCCATCCCAAAGGAGCGCCAAAGGGGGGGGGGGGAAGGAATGAACAGGTCGACAATGTTCCTGGAAGACGATGGGGTCAAGAAAAAATGATGGAGCCTCTGATGTAGAGAGGAGACGCAGTACGCTTGCTACGGCTCATATAAGCAACGGATGCTTGCCTTGCTGGGGCTTCGAGCAACGAGGGAGAAGAGAACTTGGCATACTAATGGGATTAAAGGAAAAATAAAAAACGTAAATGGGTACGGCAACTGAAAAGTCTAACCAAATAGACAAGGGTAGGACAAAAGACATTGAGTACCCGAAAGACAAAGGCGGCCGAAAAAAAGAATCGCAATTTTAAACAGGGGGCAGAGACGAGGAAGGGACAATGGAGGAAAGCATAGCGAGCCTACCGATCGTCTAGGAATTAACGGGAAGGAAGACATCGTGACGATGGACATGTCAACCTTACCGGCAAGATGGATTGCCCGCACATGTGGTCCTTACGTTGAAAGACATCTAAAGAGAAGGGAACAATCGTGGGTTCGGAGGAAAATAATTAGAGGGGACAGAGGAGAAGACGGACCTGCTTAGTTAGGAGAGCCGTGAGGGTCAGGATTTCACACTGCACGGGAGGGGCACGGGAGGTGATGTTGGCAGATCTCTAACCACTTCAGGGGGGGGGTGGGGTTGCTACGATCGACAGATTGCGAGAGAGGCGGCCCTGCTAGATTGAAAAAACGCATCATGGAACAGCGACTTGAGAAGGGGGCGCCATGTGCAAATATCCCTGGTAGTGACAACCGGATGGTAGAGATAAGACCCGATGGACAGTTAGAACTCCTTATATTGTTTTGTCCATCAGCCCGGTCACGGAGGTAAAACCGTGGTCCGGATCCTGCGAAAATTCTTGTCTCAGGTCAGGGAGGGATTCCTTCTGGCGGCAGAATGAGCACTTCGTTTGTGGAGTGACCGGCCAGGTTAGTACTTCTCTCTGACTTATAGTAGAGAGGGAGGGGTTCAGTTTGACTGTTCAGTAGACGAGAAAGAACGCTACGCGAAGGGGTTCCGAACTTTTGGAGGCAATAGCTATTCTACAGGGTTGTACATGTTGCGTTTCTCAAGAAAAAAACGAAGCGGCTTTTTAAGGCCGAGACGGTCTTCACGCCGGGAAGGGTCATCTTGGGGGGAAAAAGAGTATACCTGTCCATCACGTATCCTTGACGTACCTTGTCAAATTGAAAAACATAATCTACATTAGTCCACCCGAGTGGACGGAGAGATCATCAACCGGCTGTTCAGGAAGGTAAAAACAAGGCGAAGTCCAGAACAGAAAAGATAAGGGCTGAAAAACAGGTAAGGAAAAAGGAAAAATGGGACGATCTGCTGAGGGCGACGGGTATCCGGTAGCCTGGAACCGCGTCTATGGGGTAACGTCAGGGGGCCACCGCGCGACCGGCGAAGACGACTTTTCGCCTTGAAAAATAAAACGAAGAAGTGCCCCGGTAACTTTATATGCCTGAAGACAAAAAAAAAAGTAGGCCTCGCTTAAACTAAGGATGGTGGGGAGACGGTCTGCGCTGCGCAGTAAAAGTGCTGTGGACTGGGAAGACTGGAAGTCTTCACTGGACCGAACGCGGAGAGGATGAGACAACTTCCAGCTAACGGGGAAAGCGGGAGAAGGGAAGGTGGATGATCTACGAGCCTGATACTGAAAGAAGAAAAGGGCCATAGCAACGAAGAGATGCGGGCGCTTTTCAAGACGTTGGATCGGGGGTGGGGTGCGGGGGACATAGGCGAGAACGACCTTCCATTCAACTTCGTGCGATATGGAACAAGTAGAAAGAAAAAAAAATGGTGCTGCCCTGCCATGGGAAGTGGAAGAAGTTCAATGGAGGCTACCAGAACAGGTAAATTAAAAGAAGAAAGATAAAGGGTCCAAGCTGTTCTGGCACGCAAGGAGGGGGGGGACTTCGTACTCGTTGCGAGGGGGGCTAAAAAGGAAAAGCCGGGTTTTCAATGGGTGGCGCGTAAGACGTAGACTAAAAGGGAGAAGAGACAACAATCTTGTTTTCAAAAACAACAGGCGGTTCGAGGTGCGACATCTGGGCTAAATGCGTAGCCGGGTAAGTACCCCGCCGACTACCCGGGATGATGGGAAAGAAATAGAAGGAACAGTTAGTACCCCGAGCATCACTAGGGAAAGGTGCAGATACCGCGATCACAAGCGAAGAGTGAAGCAAAGGGGGGGTAAGAGAGGCCATTGACATGATTGGCCTGGTGAGAAAGGCAAGATACCGAAAAGACGCGGGGGGGGAGCACATTGGTCGGTTCGGGGGGCGACGTTGAAAGAGGCGAAAAATGTTCACGGTATCAGATGGCTCGCTTTGTGAAAGGAGGAGAGGCCCTAGGGGTATACCTGTACTATACAGCGATCGGGGTAAGGAAGGCAAGGACGAAGGGGCAAACTGGGCGCCATCGTTTCAATGGTCTTAGTCTCAACAACACAAGGGGGATTGGGAAAGAGTGGGGAGGGCAAGCTCCATCTTAGAACTTTATTAAGCGCAAAGAGGGATGCACGGGAGGAACGGTATACCCCGAGAGTATCCTCGCATAGCGCGCAGGAAAAAGAGGATCCTGGGAACATCCGAAGCATCAATCGTAAAGGAAAACGACAAGAAACGACCCAGGTTGCTACCACGGGAAGGTGGAAGGAGATGTGGGAAAGGACTTCAAAAAACCCAGTCCATCAGGGCATAAGCTAATAAGCCAACACGGGGGGACACTTCCATCGGAGGGAAAAGTCGGGATGAGTTTGTAGCACATGCGCGTTTCTGTGTACCAAAGAGAAAGGGGGAAAAAGTGTGGAAATGCAGGAAAACTCGTGGGGCGGTCTAAAAACACACAGGAGAAGCGAAGTGCTCGATGTTCGCCACGAGAAAACTAAAACATGGGGGGGGGACCAATGTTTTACATAGAGTCCAGTAGGGCTTAAAAAATCAAGAAAGCCGAAAAGGAGCCCCAAAAGATCTGTATGATGGGTCCAAAGAGCACGTCAGAAAAAGTGAGACGTTCTTCTTGGGCAGAGGAAGAAAAGTTCTCTTAAGAAGCCTTAAAGACGCCAATGACTCGAATAAACTTTCCGGGGAAGGAAAAGCGGGGCGGGTCTACTGCGTTAGAAAATTAAAAAGGCAAAGAAATATCTTTAAAGTTAGGTCAGAACCTGATGTCCCTCACCCCGTTAAGGAAAAACGATAACATCGCGGGTGTAAGTCAGAACTGGCGGAAGGGAAACGCTGATAACATATCAGCCAGGGAAAATCAGTGCAACGCCCGGCGAACCTCAGGCGGGAAAAGGTCGGAGGAAAGTTGGGGGACTCCTAACAGAGACGCGGGCTGTCCAGTCGCTGGCCGTCGGTGATTGGCAAGACAAAACGGGGGGTACGTGCAGCCTGCACCCGAGAAAAAAACAAATCCGTAGGTCAGACACAAGGGTCGTAGCAGGGCCTCCAAGCCTAATAAAAGAAGGGGGGACAGTAGAAGTCGTCTTTAAAAACAGAAGTCCCGCCTACGCAGCACTCTCTTGGCATGCAAGTGATAACTCGATATCGCGTGGCGAAAAGGTGATACAAAATAGCGACTGCTCAATCATAGAAATTGGTTTGAAACTTTGCGACTGTGGGAATACGTAACTGAATGAATGGGGAGGGTGTTTAGGGGCTGGGTGGGGTAGGCCGTAAGAATCAATTGGGGGTAATCGTTTCCTGGCAGCAAAAAGCCGGGGGTGGGATTCCTCCTTCCGCGTCAGACAGTGCCGAAGGAGCTTTTTTCCTCATGACTAGCAGCACAACGCTGTTCCCGCTTACAGTGAAACCGAGATCTGTCATTATATGTTCTTGGGTCCGGGGAGAAAGGGGAAGGGGAAACTTCACTTCTGGCATAAAGCGACTTCATCCCCGAATATAGTCTGTTGTAGTTCTCCCTCAGCAAGGATTTCCCTTTCGAATCGGTAGTTTCAGCACCCCCTGGGTCCCAGCTACATTCTGATGTCAGAGGGAGTCAAACCAGTCACCTGCACCACTAGAAGTCTAGCCGTAATAAAGTAAAGATGACATTAAACCTTTCTTGCCCACGACCATAAAGTTCATAGTCATTCAAAAACGAAAAAAGTCCTAAATGACGAACTTCGCCCAGCCTAGTGGAAAATGCACGGAGGAGGTACAGTATTTGATTCCCCATGTCAAACATACTTTTGAACTGTCGGGGTGGCTGAACTAATTTTTCCACGAACCACAGACAACTCTGCGGCGTACCACTCAGAAAAAGGGCGTCATGAGGAAAGGTTGCTGGTCTTGGCCCTCCGCAGGCTGACCCGGGAAAAGGTCAACTGTTTGAATGGGGCATTTACCTAACTACTCAAGGAAGATATACATCCTGCCCCAAGACTGGGGGGTCATCTCTCGACCGGCTCATCAGAGGCATGACTCTGTGGACAAAGACGTGGGCTCGGATTGAGACTATCCTTACCGCCTGAGAGACCAGGGCGGATGGGTCGGTGCACGAAGGGACTAACTCGTTCAGGAAAAACGTCAACAATCTTCCGTCTGTGGGCTAAAAGCTTCGCTCTCGTTCAGTGCAGAGAGGCCCAGTTGTTCCCGCTTTGGGAGGGAGTCGAGCGTTACGTGGGGTTTTGTTCTTTTCTCACCGAGTGCTGAACACTGCATGCTCTTCGATACGGGACCCCCGTCTTGTTAGCACGTTGGCCTGTGGAGTTTGTGCCCTTTGTCAGCATTCGACTGCATAATCCTTGTCTGGGGGTTTCGAACTCCGATCAGGGGCCGCTCTATTGCGAGGACGGAATCAGTTTCCTCTTCCAGCGTCACGGCCACCGCTGCAACTGGGAGGAGTTAAGTCCGCGCGAGTAACGAGCTACGGGATGGCGTGGGAAAATACCCCAAGACGTGGGGCGGTGGGGGGGGGGGGGGGTGGGTGTGGGGGGGGGGGGTATGTACGGAGTGTCGGTCCTGTGGAGACGGAAAGTGGAAAAAGAAGTCTCAGTTTGGGACTCATGCCCAGGAAGGATAAAGAACACGTGTCTCAAAGAGTGAATAAAAGCGCAAAACACCTTCCATCAGCTGTGAGGGCAGAGAACGAACCCGAGAAAAAAATGTCTGCGAGAAAGGCTGAGAATCTATCTGTGAAAGCGGTAGGGACACCTCAATATAGTCACTTCTGTCCTTTCCTGTAAACATTTGACTCCCTGGAGGTCAGGGCAACCATCTTGTATACTCTGGTGACCAGTATGGCTGAAAATCGAAATGAATCAGCCCTAAGAAGTCCTTGTAGAAGCTGGTCAACCAGTGGAGGAACATCTTCAGTTGGGGGGGTTGCAGCCCCGCTTAGGTAAGGGTGCAACATAATGGTGTCTGGGTGTCCCCTCCAGGTTCGAGCGAGTCTGGGGCGGGCTTGGGGGCCGTCGAATTACTTTGGGTTTCCAGGGTCGACATGAGACTAGTGAGCTCCTTTAGGCGGGGGGATAGGTCCAATCATCTCCTCAAAACAAAAACATAAGGCGGTTGTCTAAGGGGAAAACAGGCGAGGGAATAACGTTCGAAGAGTGCCAGCTTGCTCTGGGGGCAGTTCGAGGGGGGTCCCCTGGGGGTGGTTTGCGATTGGAACGGGGTAAGGGTAATAGCAACGACGAGACTGGCCTACAAGACCTTCTGGAGCAAAGGAGCGTAGTTGCATGAGAAACTGACCCTGATAGTTGTGAAGCCACAAAGAGAAGGAACTGATACTTCCACCTTTGTGGGAGAGAAGTACACTTGACTCTGAGTCTGTGATTCCGCAAATTTCGCCATCCGGGGGACGTTAGGCCAGGTCTACGTCTCTAAAGAGCGGGGTCTTTGCGCATACGGGCAAGACCAGGGTCTCGCGGGGCGTTGGATGGGGCAAGGGCAGTGGCCTCCAGTATTGGTCAGGGCCGGGCGCGTGGGGAACGTCTGCTCTTTCGGGAGATATTGGTGTAAGTCGTTTCAGAAATGGAGAGTGGACTTCTCGGGCAGCGGAGACGGGAGATCAAAAAGCTGACTGTCCGGGCGGGGAGGAGTCTACACACACTGAAAATTGGCACGAGCCAGCATTTTGCTGAGTCCAATCCAACTGGTGTTAGAAAGTAGCTGCCTGTCAAGAACCGGAGTACACAGAGGTCCCCGTTCTTTTCTGATTAAAAGAAAAGCACACTATCATTACTGCATGACTCTCCTGGAGCAAAGGGGGGTTGAGCTTGGTCTATACTCTGTTGAGCTGGCCGGATGGAAGTGAAGGGAGGGCCGGGGCGTCTACCGTATCGTGCGGTGATGAAACAACGTACAAGTGGGGCAGTCAGACGTACAAAAGAAGGTGTACGGTGCAACGAAGGCCAAGGTGGGGGATGGCAACGCACTTGGGGTTGGTCAATAGAGCTTTGAGACCGACCAGACGTAGCCAGTCATCTGATACGGGTTTCCCAACGGGGGGTCGTTCTTGCAATAGCCTCGTCGGGTCTTCCTTTTGGCAGGTGGGGCATCAACGACGCGGTGGATTTCTTTGGCGCCTCCGTGGAAGACTTTTTCGCTTCACTGGTAACGGAAATGACGGCGGTGCTGGGTGCGATCTAGACAAGGGGCATGGTGCTGGTGGCGAGAAATCTGACGGGGGCCGTACGTAGGGGGAAACCGGCTATATGGCCCCCTACAACCTTAATGAAGCGGGGAATGGCAGTTTTCTCCTGCCGACAACGAGGTTACGGTCAAAAAGATTTCATCAAGAAAAAATAACGGGGAAAAAAAAGAAAATTAGATTTGGGGCAATCACCGAGGAAAAAGGATGGACAAGGCAGTGGCTAGGAGTGCATGTGGCTGTACAGTGCTTGGAGGGGCATTCTCGGACAGGCCTCTCAACATTAGTGTGGCGGGGACCTGCCCTGTCGGAATCCTCTTACAGGTGATGCGTACCTCTCGTGGAGTGTACGATGCGAAATGTGGTCTGGGGTTCAACATCTTGACCTGCTAAGGTATCTGGGTTAGGAAGGGGTTGTCGGGAAAGTAACTCTGGCAGCCCGGTTGACCGGGACGGGGGCTGGATCATGACCCCTCTAGAGCTTGTGACCTCTTGAGTTGAAGCGGAGAATAATAACGGTTCCCTTACCAGGGTCTTTGGGGGGGCACCTCGGACAGCAATGAAACCTAAATCTTATCCTTTTGTAGGGGTACGATCAGTTGCGATCCTCTCCTGGTCCACGATTGAGGAAGGGGGGATAAGACGCGGTGGGCGGAGTGTCTCAGAACACGTTTAACATTCTTACTTCCGAATACCCGGATAAGGGAGGACACATTTCTCAATAGGGAAACCCCGCCATGTCTCTCTTCTGAGAAGGCGCATCGCCTGTTACCGGTCATGTCTGTACAAACTAGCATGCACTATGGGAGTTTACGAATGTGGGGGCCTAGCCCTCTAATTAATAGAACGAGGAAGGGTCGACGTTTTCAGGGACGCCCGAGAGCCGGTAAGTTTATTTCTGACCAGGGAAGTCAAAGGAGAAACAGGTCATCAATGTATCTTGGACTAATTATGTGGGGGTGTTGGCTTAACCGCAGGGAGGCTATTCCCTTCCACTTGGATTGACTTTGCGGAGAGGGGCAGCGGTCCATTGCCTCAAGAGGGAGCTTTTGAAGAGTAACAAATTCCGAGAAAGGGAAGACTAGGTAGACTTAATTTTCAGGAGCTCGCGGGGGGGTGGTTCCTACATCGGGCCAAAACGCAAAATTGAGCTGCACATTTGTTAGACGGTTTAGAGGAGAAGTGGGGACATCTGATGGAACGAAAGGAAACGGCAACTGTCGTTGGCAGAGCAGGAGAAACGCGTCGTACAAAGAACAAAACGGTCTTGGCATCGGAGGTGATTAGTATTTCTTGGAGTACCATCCTGTCTGAGCCCGGAAGGATAGTTACTTCATAAATCCCGTCAAATGTTTTGGTGCTAAAGTTACGAGTGGGAATCATCAATAAACTCCTGTTGAGTGTCTAGGGGACAAGAGGAAGTAACTACTTTACTATCGTCCAAAAAGCTGGGGTGGGAAAAGAAACTGGGATGGGACGGACTTGGCGACCATCGGAAGGAAAGACCTGGTGACTTTCGACCTGGAAAAACTACCGCTGGGAGGAGGGTAAACGTTTGCACGCAAAAACACGGTATGCTTTGATTGAAAATAAGAAGAGTCCATAAAAAATCCCATCCTACACTAAGGAGGTGGCATGCACCGGGTTGGGAAGGAGAAGGGCCCGACTGATTTCAGGGGTGGTGACACATTGAAAGAAGAAAAAAGGACCGTGGGGGAAAAGTTGGCTTCGGACTCGTCGTTACGTAGCTCAAGATGTAGGGAGAAGACAAAACTTGGTCAACTCGGAGATGAAAAGCGAGGGGAGGAAGTTACGGAATCGAGAGTATCTACCTTCCGTGAGAAAAAAATAAACAAAGGGGTAGAACAGAGGGCTTGATCCATCTAGGTTCATGCTCTCAACAAAGAAGGGAAGGGGTGAAAGGGGTTTAAATCGAGGGAGGAAGACCAGCAAAGAGTCGAAAAAATGGGGGGGGGGGCTTATAGGAGAAACGGATTTCCTAATCAGATATGAAGAAAAGAAAAAAGCAAAGACGTGGTTCCTCTGCCGGAGGTAAAGAGAGAACGCTGAGTCCGTTAACATCCCGGCAGTCACTCATAGGGAGAAAAAAGACGAACAGGTTATCCAAGTTCAGGTCGGGGGTTGGGAAATGAGGGAGCAAGCATGTCATGTCCCGAGAAAGAGTAACACCCGGGGACCTCCATCTTCGTTGATAGCGGGATCTGGGGGGAAGATTGAAAATGCGGATGGGGGAAAATGGTGTAAGACACTCCGACGGGCTAGGTAAAAGGACAAATGAAAGGGATTTCCTTTCATAACGGCCAACAAGGAGTCAAAAGCTGGCATCTAGGGTGCGAAAGGAACGGGACGGGTTGGGATGTGAAAGACCATCCGGGGGGGCAAGAGTGTAAGGAGTCTTACGCACTCTAAGAGAAAACTACAAAAGAGCGTAGTAGTTCCACATGCCTGAGAAAGCCCAATTTACTTGCCTGGATGGGAAAGAATGGGAACTCGTCGTAAGCCAATGCTCTCTAAAGAGAAAGACGGGAATAAAAGGAATTGATCCACTCTTTTTGGGTTGCTTAGCCGGCTGTGACTCCATGAAGTATCACGAAAGTGGCATGGCATGTCGGTGTAAAAAGACAGGGATCACAAGCCACCTTAAAACTTGCAAATTCCAGAACCCTTCTCCATTGTGAAAAAGAAGGAGCGGGGAAGAGGGACCTCTTTTATTCCCCGATCAGAACAAGACTAAAAGCAACCTGCAACCAGAAAACGCGGGGGTACGCAGGAAAAACGAGGTCGTTGGTCCAGTCTAACGATAAACAAAGCGGGTTCCATTCATCTGAGGTCGGTCTGAACCAACGTTGTACGTGTGCAATCGCATCACGTCGAGAAGGAAGAGAAGCCGGGGTTCAGAAAAAAGACAAGTTGCGGTCAGTCATCCCTTCAGCATCACCGTAAAGGAAAGGGAAAGGGGCAGGATTAACCACCCCCCCTTAAAAGAAGGGAATTATCGAAGAGCACGATCTTCCGTACATCTTTACTCTCGGAAAAGTGTGTAGTGAGTACCGGTATCATGTAGAAGAAAGAAGCTCGCCATGGTTGTACCCGGTGTAGAAGGGGAATGACGAAGCGTTCTGTTCTGGTTCCTTGCAGAGGGACTAAATCCTGAGGTAGGGATCCGGGGCTTACTCAGGCAAGTAGAGCCCTCCCGGGCCTCACTCTGTTTACTAAGGATATCTACGGAAGGACCGGGCCGTATACGGCGTCTTTGAATCCAGTTAAAACGCTTATAACTGCTGTCCTGTGTTTGGGGGGGGTGTTGTGCGGGGGTCTGTTGTTGCAACGGAGCTGAGGTTCCCTGGTGTTCCTGCACCGGGCAGCCATTACGTCTGCGTCCCCAAATCAAGGCGTGGCTCAGGCAATCCCCAAAACAAGTCACGGGGAACATGCTACGCGACTCCAGGGGGGCCGAAAAATTCGCACAGCTTCTGGGCGATTGTCACAAGCAGGGAGAAGGAAAAAGCACTCGAAATCAAGATCAATCTCGACGAGTAAAGTAAAGACAGGGCTAACGCGGGGAAAAAGTGACAAACCGGAATAAAGCCGGTTCGGGGGGCGTGCGGGAAGAAACTACAGTCCCTGGCCAAACCTTCCGCACCTCAATGGCGCCGATCCGACCAAAACCTGGACTACTGTATGGGGTAACTATGTGATTCCCCAAAGGAAACTGTTACTTCTCTGTGAGAAAAAGACTGTGGACACTCAACTGGCCTTCGGGAGATCAAAGACTGACTCCCGCGGGAAATGTAGGGAGTGGGAGGATGGACAATCTCTCCTGACCTTACTTCATTTCCGGCGATGAGAAGGTGGTGGGGCTATCACCAAAATGCACAGGCAGTTTGGGGTTGGATCTCTAGACAATGGCAGCCAGGATGTGGCAGGACCAAGAATTTCTTTTAGGGGGCATGGGACGCGGGGAGAAAGTCAGGTGGAAACCGCCTTCTTCCCCTTCTTCGAGAAGGGGAAACTCCGAGAGAAAATCCCCCACTTACGATCGAGGCTGGGCATCTTCCCTCCAGACAAACCATGGTGTCCATTTCTCTACTTGAGAGTGTTTTTACTCAAGTACTGATTTAAAAACAGTGAGGGGCGGGCAAAAAACATCGTTGCCTTTGAGTGTTGTGACCCGGTACAGAGTAAAAATGGGGAGAAAAGGGAGGTGGGTAAAGTAACTCTACTAGCACGGGACGGCAAGAAAGGGATATTAACGACTCAAAAGGGACGAACCAAGCGAAAAAATACGTCAACTAATGCAAATTGGCGGGGGGATGCAGTAATCCCCGAATTAAGGGACTACAGAACGAAACATTGTCAGGCGGTGGTCTCAAGTAGGGGAGAGGGCCGGAACGGGAAAAAGGCCTGCTTGGGAAAAGACAGCTTGTCGAAAACTGGGGAAGCCAAGGCGGTTCAGTAATCGCATAAAAAAATACTGGTTAGCACTTCTTTGAAGGATAAAAAGAATCAATCCTGGGAAATCGTCTACAAAAGGGAAAAATCAGGTCCCTCTCTCGGTAACAGTCTTCTGTGACAAATTAGGACCGGCATGAACAAGTTCTACAACTGTAGGCCAGTCCAAACATAGTGACGGGATCATTTGTCCTTTGATGGGAAGGAGGTGTAAACATCTGATCTTGCAAAGCCTAAAGGATAAGGACGAGGTAGGCCTCGAAACAAGGAGGGCTCTAATGGGGGGGTGCAAAAAGAGGAAATGTCAGGGGTCGACCAACTGGAGGCCTCAGGGCTATCGCTATGGAGTTTCCCGTTATTCAAGGTCTAAGGAGGGACCCTCAATTTCCCGAAGAAAATACGGTGAGCGGAACTTACTCTCTCAAAAACACCCAGGGTGAGGGGGAGGAAAAATATATTCGCCACGTCGCCCGGAAGAGAAGAGGGAATAGTACATAAACGAAGGACAGGCGTCACCGTCAGCGCGGAGACCGGACCGCATGTCACACATGAAAAAGCGGGCGAAATTACACAAGCACTTGTTTGCAAACCACTTGAGAGGTACCCCCTCACAGCCTTGTTGAAGGAGAAGAAAATGATCTTCGGAGTCTGAGCAGAGGTGCAAGGATCCGGACAAGTCGGGGAGAAAAGAGGGGGAAACAGGTAACTGTTCCGGCCGTTAAACATAACGAGGGAAAAGGAAGGAGGCAAGAAGACGTGCTAAGAGGAGAGCCGACCGGGTGCGACGGAGGAGTATCAGGCAAGAACAGATTGTATTGGAAAAGGAGAGTAGGGAGCACCGCTTTATACAGTTGCATCCGCATGGAAGGAGGACACAATCAGGGCCATGGTTCAAAGGGAAAAGACGGGGCAACGAAAGGGGATGAACAACACAGCTACAGGTATGCTTGAGGAAAATCCAACGAGCGTTCTTCCTTCGAACCTAAAGAAATTGGGGGACGGGGAGAGACGAGGGAGAAAAAAGGGGGTCCAAAGAGTCAGGAACGAAAGGTCGTTCTAAGGGATTAAAAAGAAGAGCCAGGGGGAGGGACTATTACCGGGCCACCGGCCAACATAGATGGGGGCGGGGCAAAACTCACTTGTTGAAAGGGGGGACCACAAAAAATTTAACTCT
>Ga0179591_1361822_pt1 | contig 15809 bp, 11 predicted proteins | sample CZOMad2_1_08_16f_FD_182891 | JGI IMG/M metagenome (GOLD analysis project Ga0179591, IMG submission 182891) | Vadose zone soil fungal communities from Angelo Coast Range Reserve, California, USA - CZOMad2_1_08_16fungal (PacBio error correction) | ecosystem: Environmental > Terrestrial > Soil >...
GGAGAGAGTCTACATAGGGCGAGGAAGATATAAAAGTGGACGCAAGGGAGGAGAGCTAGAACCTAACCATGGGAGACTAACTAATATGCTAAAAAGCAGCTCGAACTTACCGGGCCTAAGAACAGACAAGGAGGAGAGGGTCACATAAAAAAAGAGTGACCATAAAAGAGAGTAATTGAAAAAAGGGGGGCTTGGACTTTTCACTCTTGTGTTCTTGGAGAGAATCGGAGGTAATCCGATCAAGCGTGACCGATGGAGCTAAAAAATGGAAAAAAGAGAGGCCTCACTTGGCGACGGTGCTGAGATCGGCTAGAAACCTTACTGGAAGAGGAATACTGCAGAGTTAGCAAAAGTGAAGTGGTAAGCACTGAGCCCGCGGGAGAGACTTAACCGGCAAAGGACTATAGGAGAAAGCCGGAAGTTTCTTTGGTGGGGGGCGTGGAAAATCCCCCTCCCTTAAGATGAGAGCAGGCGAAGATCTTAAGGAAAAAAGACGAAGCCAAGAGCAGAAGACCTGCTCTAGAAAGTCGGGAAAAGCCGAAGTGCCTTCAAACTGTACGCTACTTAACTTGGGGGAAGGGGGAACCCGAAGACTTTCCCCGGGCAAGTAGATCGGCTTTAAACGAACCACGGGAAAGGACCAAGGAGCGGAAAGAGGGGAGGGGAGAGCGTCACGGATTAGTCCTGCGGCGGACGAGAAAACAATAACATTAACTCCAGGAGGTATGCTTGAAGGGGGATGTAGAGGGAAAGAAAAAGTGTGGGGGAAAAAAAAGAGGGAAAGACTAAGTGGGGAGGCGCCAAAGGGCTGCAAAGCCTTCGAGAGAGTGAGGGGAACACGGGCGGAAAAGAGGGGCAGCAAGACAGAAAGAAGGGAAGGCGAGGCAGGGCTTACCCCGGCACCGAAGCCGCGAAATGTCATACGGCCGATAAAGGACGGAGGAAAACCGCAGCACGAGCGGCAGGAGGGCCGCGGCCTAAAAATAGTCCAGAACGCCAGGCATCACGCGGAACTTCGGGGGGGGCAACCACTACCTTGAGGGTCTATAGCCCTCATGCAAAGAGGAAGAAAAAAGATGAAAGTCAAGTCGGCCGACTGGGGCGGGCCGGCAAAGATCGCCGCTCGCGCAAAGGATGCATTGTTAAATCAAAGGGAAAGGGGAAGGTCCTCCCGAAACGGGGGGGGGGGGGGGCTGCCGCTCTGCTCGGACAAAAAAAAAAGGGAAAAATGCAAACCCGATCTCAAATGTTCAGGGAAGGAAGAAGAAACTATGGGAAAAAGGCATGTCTTCTATAAGGGTTTCGAAATGACCAAGGCAGGCTTAAAGGACACCTGGGGGTCACATTCAACCGCGATCACGGCTTCCTCCAGATTGGGAAGGAAGTATCGAGCGCAACGTAAGGGAACGATGAACTCAAAGTTTGCAGTCCGGGGGGAGGGGAAAGGAACAGGGGTGTCTACTCTGAACAGAGTTGTCCGCGAGTGCGAGGAAATTCTGGGTTAAGAAACCAATGAAAACCTAGGCCCCTAAAAAGATAAGACGATTCACGTGTACGAAAGGGCTGAAGGCTTGGCTAAAAAGGGAGGTAGCAGCTGGTGTCGATGGGGAGCCTAGGAAAAGATTCCCTCCAAGGGGAAGCTCCTTCCAGGGCAAATCAAAGGAGAACTCAAAATGAAAAAAAAGTGAAGTGGAGTGGGCTAAGCATTCATTCACGGGGGGAAAAACAATTTCCTCCCGAGAACCGTAAAGACTATAGACTGGAAAACTGTATGCCAGAGTCTGACGAAGGGAGACTGGGAAAAACGGAACCAGACCCACAGGGACGGGGGTGTATTCACTCAATCTCGGCCAATCTGAAGGGAGCGGTGGAGAACCCAAGCCTTCCTGAGTCTGAAGAAAACTGGAAAGGGGGGGGCTGTGGGAACACAGCCTGACACCTCCCCCTTCAATGGTTCGAAGACCGTCCTTGGGAAAAGGCAAAAGGGTGGGTGTGGGCTCTTGGGCTCGTTGCCAAGAGTAAACAAGTCATCCGATGTTCTAATGCCCCGGGAGCAAATATTGGGGGGACTAAGGGGAACTAAACCAAAGGAAAAAAAAATTCGGGTGAGAAAAAAGCCCCGAAGCTCCGAGCCATTCCTATTAAGGATCACACGCGAGAACAAACAAAAAAAAAGAAGCCGGCGTCCAGTGCTAAGTGGGCTGAAAAGTCTGTAAAAAAAAAATGACAGCAAACGGTCAGAATTTTAGAGCACTGCTCCACAAAGAAGACCTTGGAAGCCGCTTGAGGGGGACTTACTATCGAAAAAGCAACGGAAAAAGGAAGGCGCTAACCGGGGTCCGTTAATCGTTCATAAAAGAAGGGGTGCGCCCGAGAAAAATGTATCTCATCTGAAATGGAAGAAAAAGAGAGAGGGGACGCTCTCCGTAAATGGGACTAAAGTGGTGCCAACGAATGAGGTTTCCTAAGACTTTCAACCGCGGCAGGGACGGGGGATAATCCCAGTCCTGTAAGAGAAAACTCGTCCAACTAGGTGGGAAAAAAAGAAAACAAGATTCTTTAGAGGGAGTTTAAAGGGGAAAAGGAAGGCAGGCCAAAAAAGGACGTTAAGAGACACCTCTTGAATATGGGTCTAAACATCACAGGCAAGGCTTCCATTAACAAAAGGTGTCGAAAGAGATTGAGGAAAAATTGGGGAAGTATTGACCCGCCCAAGGAACAGGCGAAACTACGTCTGTCAAGGGGAGAACGCACTAGCTAAAAAAAAGAGGGGGCGTCCGTCCGACGTCAGGGGGGGGGGGGGTGCCTTCCTCGAGCAAAGGCCACCAAAACGGTGTGGGGAGATACCTCCAGTCTTGAGGGGGAAACAAGATTTCATCAAAAGGCGCGCATCGACAGAAGGCGGGCCCAAATAGTCGAAGGAACAAAAAGCCGTACTGTGGGCTTGATGAAAGAAGAGAGATGTTGGGTAAAGCGTCGGCCACGAAGGGGGGGTCGAACGGCTGGAAGGCATAACTACTTACTTACAGGAGAGGAAGGGGGGGACACACCCTCGACGTGATTTGTAAGACCGAGGGACTAAAAGATGAAGAATGACCACACAGAACCAGGGGGTTAGTTCCATACTGAACAAATGAGAGCGAAGTCCTGGAAGGTCGTAGGGCAAATAGAGCCGGGAAACTCTGAACCGGCATAAGGAAAAGAACAGCAGTACAGATTTAAACCCCAGAAGCACACGAGGCTAAAAAATGTGCAGAAAAGGGGAAGAATTTTGGACGGTAAGAAGACGGACCACACTGAAGTTCTGGGACAAGAATCCAACACAGTGCAACCACCACAGTGTCTACGGGAAAGAAAGACGAAGAACAAAAAATGCGCGGCTCCTAGAGTGGGGTCAAAAAAAGGAGGGGATCCCTTATACATAATTTCCAAAAGGGGCGGGGAAACCCTTCGCCCAAAAGGAGAGCGGCTGGAAAAAAGGAAGAAAAGTCGTTCCTACCAAGATGACAGAAAGTTGGCAGGGATAGTTTCCGAGGCACATCCAGTGCCTGGCGAAGGGGGGACTATATAAGTACTCATAACGGGGGAGATTCGTAGGGAACATCTCGAGGGCGTTAATCCGGGGCCCTTCCAAAAAAATTGGGGGAAAGAGGAAAAGCACCTTTCTCACAACTGAAATCGTGACCGGGCCTCAATATCGCCTCCTCGCCGAAATGGGAGTAGCCAAGAAGTGAAAGGGACCCCGAATTGTACTGAAAAAAAGAAAATGTAGGAAGGGGGGGATAAAAAAAACAGCCAGGAGGGGGAGGTTGTATGCCGTTTTTCTCCCAAAGAGGAAAAAGGCAAACAAGTGGAAAAGACGTGCCTCAAAACGGCTGTCTAATAAAAAGGGGAAAAGCACACGCAAAAGTCTAATAATCCTGCTCGTGTAGTTCGAAGCACGAGAAAAATTTAGGGGGGGAAAAATGACAATCAATTCGTTGGTGGCTGCCGCCCAAAGGAACGTGCGAGGGGCAGAAAAAAAAAAAAAAAAAAAACACAAAGAATCCCTGCTGGGAGAGGAACTACCCAAGAACGCAACAAGTTGTCACCGGCACCTGAGAGGCAGAAAAGTCCGCCGGGGGAAAAGTGTTGCTTGGGACGGGATGGACAAAAAAGCGTCTCGCAGGATAGGAAGACGACGAACACCAAAAAAAATGAAAACAACAAAACCTCCCTCGGCCAAATCCCAAAACACGAAGGAAAAAGAACGAAGCGCCGTTAGAAGGGAGGGGGGGACTTCTGTTTCCGCAGACTCACCAAACGGGGGCAAGGGAAAAAAAAAAACAAGAAGGTGCCTGCCTGAGCTAACCTGTACCTCTGGGGAGAAAAGTTGCCGAACTACAAAAAAATAGGGACCCGAGGAAGCGGAGGACCATGCTCAATCCCGGACTGGAGAGAAGCTGATATCACAAGGGGGGGGACCCGAGGTCGGGACCGAGATTGACGTCTTCGACGCGGCCCACAGGCCCTCCATAAGACCAAGCAAGCTGCTGGCATCGAACGACATCCTGGGGGGACATCGAGATCCAGTAACAATAGGAATGCCGACTTTGGAGAAGAGAAACTCTCATCCTCTTGGAAAAGGATGCCTAAAATGGAAATTACCGCAAGCTCGGTCCATACCTTCATAGAAAACTCTTGCCGGAGGAAATGGAGATCGGCATTGGGGGTGGTGGACAAAAGATCTTATCCCTACCGTCCGGCAAAGAGGGAAACCACTGGATAAAAAAAAGGAAATGCATCGTGCCCTGGACTTCATTCAAATTTCGAAAGAAGGGGATCCTAAGGGGGTTAAAAAAGGACACGCTCACAGTATGTGACTGGAAAATCGTAACTAGGGAAGAGAAAAGGAGAAAGTATTACAGGGCTTCGCGAACTCCCTTGCAGGCTAAGCGGGAGCGGGAACTGTTAAAAAAAAGGGACTAGAAATTAGCACAGTGCCAGGCCAAGGGAACAGAAAGAAAAAAGAACAACTTTCAAACAAGGAAAGGAAAAAGAAGTTCCCAGTGCAAGCGTCGAAAACGAAGGGGGAAAGTAGAGCACGTCATCCCGAACTTCTCAAGGGGGGAGATGAGAGGAGTGCCTTTCTTCTTGCAAGACAGTCCAACAAAAACGAAATGATTCATGAAAGACCGAATCGCCGCAACATTCTTAAAACCTGTCCCACGTAAGGGAAAGGAGCCCCAGACTCTGTACATAAGAGAAAAAGGGGGAAGTGGGCACTTCAAACAAGGGAAGGGGCCGAGGAAGCGCGCGATCAAGATGTCGACGCGTTGCTGGAAAAAAAACCCGCCGCTAAAGTAAAAAAAGAGGGCCTGTGAAAGTGGGTGCGACGATCCAAGGGACGTAAGTGGGGGGAGCCAAGGAGAACAGGGTCTACAAAAAGGGGGGAAAAAAAAAAGCAGGAGGGCATCGGCCCCCCAGTGATTACACCACCAGAAAGACCGAAGTCGTCGGGTCCAGACTCTCAGAAAAACAGCCGCGTAAAAGAGGATCGCTCTCGAAGAACCAGAAAAAAGGAAACTAGAGGAAACCAGTCAAAACAGGAAGACGCTCCGGGGGTGGGAACACTCCTTGACCGAGACAAATCTACTGAAAACCTCACACTTCCTCCCTATTAGGAATTTATTCAAGGGCAAAAAAAAAGGAAAAATCCAGCCATGTCAGCCAGGGAAACTGAGGGGTGGACGCCCTCAGAAAGGCAGCGAGCCGTAACCGGGACGAAACGATCTCACGAAGGGGGACAACTATAACAACAACAAACACAACAAAGAAGGAAAAGAGAAAGGAAGGAAGGGGAAAGGAGGTGGCAAGGGGAGGAGGGGGGAAGGACGGAAACGAGGGCAGGTGACACATGCGGCTCGCAAAAAGGGGCGCTCAGTCAAAATCTGAAAGAAAATCGCCGTAAGGACTGATCGGGGGCCCTTTGCGGAGTTGTAAAAGGGAGGAAATAGTGACCAAAAAAAGACTGGCGGGGAAAAGGCGTCAACTGGGGTCGAGTTACGGACTCGACGTCCCTAGGGGCCTGAGAGCGACGGGTGTCGCCCGACAAAACAAAGCAAAAAAGAATGAGGAGGAGGGCCCATATCCGGAACTAACAAAAAACTACAGGGCACGAGGACACTGCAGGCGGTTACCTAGTACCTAAAAGGAAGCAAGATAAAGACATCGTTAGGAGAAAACGAGGAAACCGTCCAAGAGGGCCCGCAAGTATGGGGCACCCAGGAAAGCAGAGAGGCTCTGTGTGGGGCGGGGTTAAAGCCCAAGCGAAGAGAGACGTAAAGAAGATCGTCACAGACAAGAATCACTTCCAATCATTCGAAAAATCCTAGACGGGTTGGGGCAAGGCCGAACGGGAATGAGGAGAATGGGAATCTCCAAAAAGGGTGCGAACAAAACCGCCTTCATGAGCCAGGGGAAAAAGCGTGTACGCTTGCCCACTGAGGGCGCACACAAACTCAGATGCAGGGGACCCCCCCCCCACACCCCCCCCCCCGAAAAAACACCAAAAAAAGAAAAAAAAAGTGGGTGGTGGGGGAGGGAAAGCTCAGGTCAGGGTCGAGGGAAAGCGGCGGAAACAAAATCTCAAACCGACGCGGCTTTCTCAAAAAGGGAAGGGGGTGCATTGGGGTCTCGGGGGAAGGAAACTGGTGAATTTTAGTACTAGAAGAAATGGGTGATCCACGTCGAACGCGCCCCTCGTAGGGAAGGATGGACTTTCGCCTGACTAGTCGGCGCATCCGAAAGTCGGGGTGCCCGGCGAGGATCCTCACACTCTGCGCACGGTGGGAAGCACAGAAGAAAAAGCAATCGACTGCACAAGCGGTCAAAAGGGTGCCTGGCTTTCTCTAGGACCTCTAAGGGCCAGGGACTTCACGTCCGAAGAAAAAGACTGTGTACAACAAAAAACTGGAAAAGGGAAAAAAAAAAAAAACAGAAAAAAAAACCCGGACTATTAACTCGGCCATTAAGAGGAAAACACGGGAGAGAGCCGTACTCCTTATACAAGTCTAGGTTCTTCCGCCTGAAAAACCAAAGTACCAAAAGGCTTCGTAGTCGGCACTCACCTATTCTGCCTGGAAGAACGAAAAAGAAAAATCAAGAAAAAGAGCCTATTCCCTTTCCAAGTTGGGACTTCAATCCAGAAGGGACGCGGTTCCATGACGCAAAGCAGATGAAAAAAAGGTGGAATCCCAAACCGAAAATCGTCTAAACTCCAGAGTGACGATGGACTAGAAGGGGGGCGACTTCATTGAAAGGTGCAAAACCCCCCGAGTTAGAAGACAAGATAGCAACATCGTAGTTGGGTATCGGGGTTGTGGTCGAGTATCGGGACGGAAAAGTCAACCAAAAAACACAAAAAAAAAAAGGCACTACTCGAAAAAGCTCTGAAAAATCATGGTCTAAATTAGAGGACCGTTTCTGTGGCGATCGAGAAAGGTAAGGTGAGAATCATATAGCAGCTAAGACTCTGGGGGTTGGGGTACGGGAAGGCAGACGCTCACTACACACGTGCGGGTCAGTTATTGACATGCTCAAAAAGGACAACTGGCGGGACTTGGAAAAAAAAAGACCGGGGCGAAATCGAGAGACTAGCTGAAACCAACCACGGAAGAGAATGAGGGTCAGAGACCTTACTTTGGTAATAAAAACTGAAAGGCTTTCGGAAATCTTTCAAATCGCATAGGAGGAACAAGGGCAAGTCCGATTAGGGATCGAAAGAACAGAAAGGCCAGGAATCTGATAACTTCAAAGTCCGATCACGAAAAGAGAGTTGGTGTGGTGCGGCCGGTTAGCGGCTCGTTCACAAAACGACAAAGGACACCAAACCGATATACCCGATACAAAGATAAGGAAAGTGGGAATGCCGAAAAGAAAGGGACCGGGCAAAAAGACTTGAGTAGCAAAAAAGCCGCCCCAGTAAGTATCCGGAGCGAACTCGGAACCGAGAGAGAAAATTGAGCCAGGAAAGGATATAAGTCTGGCACAACCAAAAAAATTAACCGGCCCCTCCCCCAAAAATTTTAATCAGAAAAATTCCTCCACAGCTTAGACGCGGGAAAACTTCAATCCCTGGGAAGGACAGAATCGGCGAATGAAACGCTCGAAGTAGGGGGGGGGGGTCAGCATCGATGAACCCGACGCGGGCAGGGATTAACCCAACTAAAAAAAACTTAAAGTACCTAAATAGTAAGAAAAAAACGGCCAGGGAAGGGAGACACTTTAATCGGAAAAAACCCGGGGGGAATGCATGGCGAGAAACTCTTGAGGGGGAAAACAAATGGACTCATTCCCCAAGATCGCAGGCTCGGTGGGCACATTATGTACCAAAGGTCGCTGTCAGCGGTGAAAGGATGGAAGGAAAGTGCAAAAAAAAAAGTCCTTGCACGTGCACAAGCCTGAGGCAAGCTGAAAAACAGTGGCATCCGATTTACTCAACCTCCAGATATAAGGAAGGGAACAAAGGTCATAAGAGCCCGAAGTTCAAGCTTCCTGAAAGATAAAAAAAAAACGCAAAAAAATTCAGAGGGTAAGCTCGCCGACGTCTTAACATCCAGGACGACGAAGAAAATTCTTCTGAAATCCGAACTGAATCCTTGTGTTGGGGGGAGGGATGCTGCCGCATTCTAAAGGAAAGACGTCAGAGTGACCGCGTTCCTGGAACCCCCCCCCCCAACCAACGAACGTTAACGCGGCCGGCGAGTTTCTCGCCAATAACTACAAGGGGCCAAGATATATAAAAAACCAACGTAAAGTAGAAAGAGAGGAAGGGCAGGCCGGGATTTGAAAAGGCCTAAAAAGCTGCCACGTCGGGTAAAAATAAGGTTGAAAGCATCACCCGGAACGTCCTGTGACTGATCTCCAGGGGGGATAGAGTCCAAAAAAAAAAAAACGGGTCAGGGGGACATACTGACAACAAAGAGCTGCAGTCCCAGCCGACTAAAAGGTACGCAACACTGGGGGGGGGAGCTGGCGCTCCAAGCCAAAATAAGCCCTGGCTTGCCAGACCTGGGGTGCGTCAAATCCCAGCAAAAAAAAAAGTGTTCAACAAGCCAACGCGAGCATTACCCGGGGTCAAAAGAACCCGTCACGGCAGGGGCCACTAAAACGCACGGCCAAAAAAAAAAGCGATGGGGGGGGACCCTAGCGTAACGGAAGAAGGGGGGGTAAAACAAAAGCGCGGCCGAGTTTCGGGGGGGGAACAGGGCTCTCAATCACTCATAAAAGGACCTGATCCCTAAAAGGGAGAGCTCTTCCAGGAACGCAGCGTCGGGGAAGGGAAGGGCAGGGACTAGACAGGCGCCTGGGACTTACAGAAAGCAGGCACCAAGGCTCACGATCCTCCGCGAAAAAAAAGTCCTTAAAAATCTAGTCCATCAAACGAAGGACCGGAACAAAACGGTGACAAGGCCATCTAGCAGGGGGGATCAGCTGCCTAATCGGTCAAATTGAGGGCCGGGGGGGGGAAACGAACTTTAAAAGAACCGTCGCAGAGCAAGCTCGTGGGGGAAGAGGGAGCCCTCCAGATCTAATCCGCCAGCTTTGAAGGGCAAAAAAAATTGCCTGCCGGGGAAAGGGACAACAGGACTCAACCTCAATAGTGGCTCGGGGGGGGATCGGAGAGAAAAAAGAGTTACTTTGTCGTGGCCAAGAAAAACGCCTGACTGACAGTTGCAAAAAGATCAGTGAAAGAACTGTGCCACTAAAATGCATCTATGAGGGAGGGTAAAAAAAAAAAAAAACAACGACAAAAATGCTCAGAGACTGCAACGGGGGGGGCGCCCGAGGAAAAAAAATTTTCAAAACTAGAAAACTGGAAAGGTGCACCGTAGGGTGGAGGGGGCAAAAGAAAAGGAAAAAGCCAAAACCGAGGTTGTTCCTCATCTGACCATTTCTCGACTGCAGCGGCAAAAAAAAGGGTCATCTAACCTCAAGGGTCAAAAAAGAAGATGGAGTAGAACACGCGCTGGGGTGGGGTGCGGGGAAGAGGAGACTAAAGGGCCCCTCCGTCCTGCGCCGAGCGACTCTTAACAATCGAACTTACATCTCCATCAGGACCGAAACGAACTGACCATGGGTGAAAGGTAGAACTGGTGGCGCCCAACGAAATAACCCAAAAATAGAGGCCCCCCATAGCTTCGGAGCAATACACTTGCGCAGGTCGGAAATTGGTTTCACACAAACGCCAACAAATTCCCTAGAAAAAAAAAAATAAAAAGAGTAGCCTGCAAAAAAAAAAAGGAAACCTGACTGGTAAAGCCGTCGAATTTTTAGGACAAAGGAACAAAAAAACGAGCTTAAAGTAGTAAACGAGTCAGGGGCCCAGAATCGCCTAGGGCGAGCAGCAAAAGGAAAACGCTTCTTATCTCTGGGACAGAGAAAAAATCAGAAGTCAGACGAATAAGCAGGGCCCGGCACAAAGCCCCCGACAAAAGGAAAATGGGTCAAAGAGGGCCAAAGGCGCTGCGGCCTGAAAAAAAAAAAAAAGTCCCGCACAGCTCTGGGGTAACCTATGGGGGGGCGTGGGATCGCCCGCGCTCGCCTGGAAATGGATCGCCGAAAAGGGGGTTGTGAAAGGGCCCGTGACCTAAGGGGGAAGGAGGCCTCGAGACAGGCACTTAAACGGCCGCGTGCAGCTGCGCGGGCTCAAAGATTTGCAGAAACGGCAAGGAGGGATGGTAAAAAGGGCCGTACTCTGGCAGAGCCTGTCAAGGACAGATTAGAGGAGAAGAACCCGGGAAAAGTCAAACACACACACAAAAAAACAAACCCCAAACAATACTAGAGCCAGTGTTCGCGGTGCGTCAGTCGAAAACCTCCCAATTGGGCTGAACCCCCGAGCCAACACCTGGGCCAAAAAAAAAAAAAAAGGCCTCTCCCTCAAGCGGGGAATTTCGGCCATCCAAGACAGTCGAGACGTTCCCGAGAGGACACATTTAAATAAGGAAAGAGGGAGTGCATCTTTACTTTGTCAGAACGGTCAATGCAAGCAAACAAAAGGACACATATCTCATAAGTGCAACCCTGCCCTCAGAGCAGGACGGTAGGCACTGTATCAAAATGGCGGGAAAGAACGAGACATGGCGAGAGCAGGTGGTTTGGCCGTCATCAAGGAAAAACTAGGCGGAATAGAGAGCTTAGCAGGGTGGGACTTTGCCCACCCCGACCAACGCTCAAATCAAGAGGACTTATGACCCCGGGGAAGGTCAACACAGGCGAAGAGAAAAGACCAGGGGGAAAAAATATGGGGAAAGAAGTCGTAAGGGAGAAGAGGACCCAGGGGACAGGCCCTCACGATCAGAAAAGTCGGAAGGGGTTGTTTTTACTTACCATGCAAAATCGATGTCGCGAAAAAAAGGCGGGACTCGGAAGTACGAAAGAAGCATAAGCCTCCAGGAGCCTTACCAGAGGGGGGAGAAAAAAAGAAAGGATACGTGGGTAACTGTCGGAAATCGACATCTCCAAAGAAGGAAGGCTACTGAAAGAAAAAAAAGGTGAAAAGAACGAAGGATGCAAGCCAAAACCTCAGCCATCGAGCGAAAGCGCAGGACTCCATCGCGACGGAAGAGGAACGGGAAGGTCCTAAACAGTAACAAGCTAACCTCCCTACACAACACACACGTGAAAAGGATTAAAAGGAGAAAAAATGAGCAAACGTCTACGGCGGAAATGAGCTGGGAGGGGGCCATAAAGAGAGGGCGGCACCTACGACCCTCGCCGAAGCTTGGAGAGATAGCCTGCCAGACAGGGAAAGAGTACTCGTCAAAAAAAAAAAAAGGAAAGCAAAATAATGAGGAGTTCAAAAGAAGTAAACCGAACTGCGACGGCGCAAAGGGGATGGGGTCGGACGTCCAATCGGAATGTGCAAGCCGCGATCTAGCACACGAAGAGACTGGCCGCTGGCTCGAATTACAAAACACAATGAGGGGCACCGCAAAACAAATGTAAAAAAAAAAAAAAGGTGAAGATTTCCGAGTGCAGGGGAAAGGGGAGACAATCGCACACGGAGACCATAACTTGGGGAAAAAAAAAAGAAGTCCCTAGGGCTCTTCCTCAGCCCCACGGAAAAGGGCAAACTAAAATTCCTCAGGATCTTCTGCAGGGGGGGGTAGGTGTAAAAAAGGATGACTGAAATCGCGTATAAATCACCCTATAACTACAGACGGACTAAGAGACTGTCAGAAAAACGCTAATATCTATGTGTCTCAACGGGGGAAGTTACCTTTATCTTGCAAGAAGCAAGGGGAAAAACGGGAACCACTATGAAAGGAAGTCATTCGGGAGGTAGGGCTGGGATATCCCGGACAAACAGGCTCAGCAGGTAAGACACCGGGAAGGGATCCAGTCCTTAAAACGGGGGAAGGCACCTACAGGTCTCAAAAATAGAAACAGAACTTGTGCAGGAAAACTTGGGGGGAGGTGCGCATGGAAGCTTTGTTCATTCAAAGGGGGGCGGGGTCAGTGTGGAGTGGAATGAATCGAGAACTAAACGGGTGAGAAAAAAACGCACTCGAATCATATGCTCCAGTAAGAAGGAGAGACGTTGCATCAATCGCGAGGCAGAAAGAACCGGAAGAAAAAACGACTCTTTCTCCGACAGTGGGAAAGAACCGTGCCAGATAACCGCTATCAGATACAAAAAAAAAAAATGAACCATGACTTCAACTCAGGCGGAAAGGGAATACAGGATCCCGAGGTCCGCGGAAGAGGGGTCCACCAACAGTGGTACGATAGCAATCGTGATCCTAGGACAGAAAAGAGGAAGAAGCAGCCGGGCAAGGATTAGTATCAAACTACGAGGTCCCAGTAGAATGTCTAGGGGGCAATCGAGTTACCCCAATGCCGCTGGGAAAAAGGAAATACGGGGAGGACGGAATCGAGCGAAGGGGGAAAACTGGATCACTTTAGCACACAGAGATGAATCCAGAACTGAATATGCAGGACCACAACTATTCCTACTGGGAAAGGGGTCCAAAGGGGGGCTATACTAGACTAAAGGACTACGAAGATACGAGTTCCTCCCTAAAAAAGACGATAAACAGAAGAACGACCCTGATGTACTTCATTTGGGGGGAGAGTGGAAGAGGGTACCCCATCGAAACAGGGGGAAAAGCTCCTCGAAGGGGGAGGTGGTAGAGATCGGAGGCCCTTACAAAAAAAGACCAAGGAAAAAATTGACAAGCCACGAGAACGTCTGAATAATGCAGGAGGACCTGGTGAAAATCGATCAGCGGGTTAGTATGACAAAAGGAAAAGAGACCAATAGCCGAGACGGGAAAAGGGGAAAGATCCAAAAACAATCAACAACGGCGGAAGTCGTCATTCTCAGCAGACAAGGGGCTAGGAATGGAGAGGAAACACAAAGGTTAGGTGGCACAGCACCGGGGAGGCCGTCGGAGCGCGACGGGGGGGGGGGTTTCACGGAACGGAGTACGACTTGGACGGGTCCAGAACACGAAGGCAAGAAAAGTTTGCGAGACTGCGCCGAACGTTGAAGGGAGTGAAAAAAAAGAATTCATACGCTGGAAAGATTTTAGAAGCACGAATCACAACTGCTAGGGTTTGATGGGTTGTGGGTGTGCGGAAGGGGAAAAGAGCGCTTTAAACAGCCACAGTACCCCCCTCAGGGATGAGTCACGCATGGGGAACCATCCAAGCTAATGGATTGGCGAATGGAAGGGTACAGACGGGGGTGCAAAAAAAACTTTCTGGCCCTATCAACATTCTATTGAGGGTCTATCGAGGTAATGAACAACCTCTTAAAAGGATGCATCTCGAAGTCATTCCGCATTTCAACAAAGAGGTTCAAAAAAAAGGAAGCGACTTCCATCTCAGAAACCGAAAGATGACCGTCCGGAAGAAAGAGCGCCGGGGAGAGTCACTTACTTCAAAGGCGAGGCCCTGGCGGTCTGGAAAGGCCCGAAAAAAAGCTCCCGCCGGCCACGAGGTGATCATCATATGACAGGGACGGGAATCACAGAGAGGCACACCGACGACATCTCACCGGGGGCGAGAAAGGGGTTCTTGGTTGGCCACGCACTGCATGTAAGCGCATAACATCTTTCATAAAACAAGAGTAAGAACTAAGCGGGTCTTGAGCATCTCATTTTAGGAAAAAATATCAACCCATCCTTCAGCGAGGCCACATCAGGCCTGAAGGGGGTCCGATTTTTCGGGTGCAGCCACCCCTTCGCAGAATGGGTCTTAATGCCAAATCCAGAGTACGTCGGTGTCGGGGTTCAGGAAAATGTGGAGATCAAGTAGTACGTAGGGTGTCCAGGTTAGTCCCAAGGGGCCGCCGGCGGAAGAAAAGTCAGATTCTTCCTGGAAGAGAACAATACTCCTACCTTCTGGGGAAGCGCAACTGGGGGGGGGTTCTTCAAACTCTGGAGTAATCTGAACTTACAGGTCCTTCAAAAACTATCTGGAAAATTAAAAGACGGAAAGGGGGGTTTACTCCTCAAGGGGCTCCTGAAACAGTCAAAAGGGTTGCAGAACACGGGAGATCCTGCAGAAACAGAACAAGCTACTTCCAATCTCTCTCACCCCAAAAGTAGTAAAAATTGCCGTGAAGGGGAAGGGGTGAAAGAGGAATCGAACGTGAATTGGACGTAACTTGGCAAATAGCGCGGGCCACCCAAATCTTACTTCTTGGTTTGGGACCGAGGGCAGCCGGGACACACCTACCGGGGAAGGTTTAAAAAGGACTCAACTATAAAAGAGCAGGCGTCGAGGATCCAAATAAAAAGTACGGGGAAAAAAAAAAAAGAGAGCAAGTGGGCTCTGGGTCAAAAGGGGGATTTTCAAAGAAAGCTGAGAGACAGCGCTTCGGGGGGTAAAGCCAGGAATGGCAAGTTTTTGCGGCAATCGCGCGCGGGAAAAAATGGTGCGGGACAAGGTCATCACCTCGCGAAGGCCGGGGGCCTGCAACACAAACCTCGACAAAAAACAGCCCGGAGGAAAAAGTTTGGAAAGCGGGGGTATGTCCCGGGGGCATTCATAAAGATGTGGGGGGGGCATATATGCAAACGCCGACGGGGGTATCCGCTGATGGGAAAGAGTCCCACCAATAAAGAACAGGGTTGGGAAAAGACCGTCTAAGCAGCGTCGACCTTAAAGTTCTTTACTGGAAATTCGGGGGAGTACCAGGTCCGGATTAGGCCGAACTTTGAGGCTGAAACGACGAAGGGACGGGGGCTTCTACTGAAAAACACGAAAAAACCCCAGTTCAGAAGCTCCGCGCTTAAGCAAAACAAAATCTCGGGAAAAAAAAAAGGAAGAATGCTTCAAGTGGAGGGCCGGGTTGTACTACGACTCATCCGGAAACACGCCAAAAAAAATCCTTTTCCTAGAAGACCGCGAAATGAGCCTAAACGACGGATGCCATCGGCTGGGCCAGAATGAACCCGCAAAACGGATGACGGGGCAAACCCGAAAGACTCCCGGAAGGGTAGATGGGGAGCCGGGGAGGGGAGCCAAGCAAGGGTACTGGTTAACTGGGCAAGAAGCCAGTCCCCAATTCCGGGAAATTAACATTTGACAGGACATGGGATCAGGGGACTCTGGAGATAAAGCCAAACAGCCAAGGGGCTTCAGGAAAGCTTGCGGTTGTAGGAGCCACGCGCAAAAGGGATTGAAAGCCCGGGTCGGGGACTCCACGTCCACTGGCGGAAAAAGAAGCCTACAAAAGAAAAATTCTAAAGTTTCAAGAAAAAATCAACTGAGAAGTGAAAAACCTCTCAAAACAGGGGGGAAGAGGGGGTAAC